>JAABUN010002729.1_pt1 | contig 30034 bp, 31 predicted proteins | sample 5559311 | NCBI WGS metagenome assembly JAABUN01 (sample SAMN10711877, study PRJNA513370) | rock metagenome | isolation source: Antarctica rocks | place: Antarctica: Victoria Land, Siegfried Peak sud | reverse complement strand
GGGTACAGACCGCTACACTTCTTCACCTGGAAGGTGCTCCTCGATCGGCGCTGATGATGTTCCTAGACAGACTCATCTTCGCTGGTCAGGAGCACTTTTCAGTTCAACGACACCCCCATGCTCACCCGGCTCCGTGAAAGCCCCGGGCTAGGACGGGGAGCAGCCGGGAGCGGCCGGCAACGCTCAGCCCGAGCAGCAGCAGGCAGACCAGCGCGGTCAGGCCGGGCGGGCACGGCGCTCCCGCCGGGAGCTCCGCCTTGTGCCCGCCGTGTTCACCGGGCGGCAGCGAGCCCTGAGCGGGACGACGTCACCAAACCGGTCATGCAGGACCGTCATCCTGCTGCTCCTCGGCCTGAGCCGCCTCGAACACGCGTCCCGGCCGACCTTCCGCTACCGGGGACGTCAGCCGCACGACGTGAGCGGGCGATGTGGCGCGCCTACTGGCCGATACGTCCGTCGATCCGTTCGCGCAGCAGGTCGGCGTGGCCGTTGTGCCGGGCGTACTCCTCGATCATGTGGACCAGCAGCTCGCGCAGGGACAGCGGGGCACCCGCCCAGTCCATGCCGATGAAGCCCAGGTCGGTGCTGCGGGTGAACTGCTCGGCGAGGGCGATCTCCTCGCGCCAGGCGGTCCACGCCTCGTTGACGACCGCCTGGTCGGGGACGGCGCCGTCGAAGTCACCGTCGGGTTCGTCGTCGGACTGGTAGCGCGCTCGGGTGCATCCAAGCCGGCGAAGCGGCGCCGGAACCAGCCGCGCTCGACGTCAGCCATGTGGCGCACCAGGCCCAGCAGCGACATCGTCGACGGCTCGACAGCCCGGCGGGCGAGCTGCGCGGCGTCCAAGCCCTCGCACTTGACCTGCAGGGTCAGGCGCTGGCAGCGCAGGAACTCCACCAGCGTCGCCCGCTCGTCCCCTAGCGACGTGCCGCCCTCGCGAGGGTCAAAGCCGCGATCAGTGAACATGTCGGCGCGGCGCTGCGGCGTTGTCACCCCACCACCCTGCCCGACCCTCGAATGCGTGCCGGCAGCCGATCCTCAGTGAGGAACGGGGCAAGCCCAGCTGGTCGAGTTCGGTCAGCGTCCTACTGTCCCTCGCGGTCGTCGCCGGCCGTTGAGCCGGTCGGGTCAGCGCAGGCCGCTCCGGCCAGGAAGGGGCGTCAGACAGTGGGCGAGGAGCTGGTCGATCCGCGACGGGTCGAGCCGGCGTTCGTGGCCGGTGAGCGCGCGATGCTCGAGGCGTGGCTGGAGTTCCATCGCACCACGCTGCTGCTCAAGTGCGAGGGTCTTGACGCCACCGAGCTGCGTGCCCGGCCGGTGCCAACGTCGAGCCTGTCGCTACACGGCCTGGTCCGCCATCTGGCCGAGGTCGAGCGCGGCTGGTTCACACGCGTACTGCTGCGCACACCTGACACAGCACCGCTGTTCTCGGACCCGGCTGTGGCAGACAGCGACCTGGTCCCGCTGGACGCTGCCGACTGGACGGCCGATCTCACCGCGTGGCAGGCCGAGTGCGACCGCAGCCGGCAGCACGCCAGCCGGTTGGAGCTCGACGACACCGGGCTGCGCCACGGCCAGGAATGCTCCCTGCGATGGATCTACGTCCACATGATCGAGGAGTACGCCCGGCACAACGGCCACGCCGACCTGCTCCGCGAGATGATCGACGGGACGGTCGGCTGGTGAAGCTCCCTGGCCCCAGCGACCTCGGACACCCGCCGCGAAGAAACCGCGGCCGTCAGCACGCGTCAGTGAGCAAGGGGCACAACGGGCTGCTGCACAACGAGGTGTTGCGCGTTCTGCGGGGGTAGAGCGCGGGCCATGAGCCCCGACGCGAGCACTCCCGACGCTGTGAGCAAGGACGAAGCTCGGACCGGCCCGATGGGGCAGCGGTTCCTCGCCGGCACCGACACCTTGGCGATGCGGCTGTGGGACAACCAGCAGCCGGGCGAGGCCGAGCCGTCGGTCGCCCGGGACTACGAGACCGTCGGCTACGTCGTGTCCGGTCGGGTCGAGCTCACGGTCGGCACGTCCGTGCTCAGCCTCGGCCCGGGTGACTCCTGGTCAGTGCCGCGCGGCGCCGAGCACAGCTACCGGGTGGTCGAAGTGCTCACGGCGGTCGAGGCGACGTCGCCGCCCGCGCGAGCCCAAGGCTGACCGACGCAAGCGCCTCGGGTAGTCGCCACGACGGCGACAGCGAGCGGACCCAGCACCGCGATGCGAGCAGGCCCGCCCACCGGCCACCACCCAGACATAACGCGTCGCGTTAGTCCTCCCACAACGGCAGCTGGTCCCGGTCCCCGTCCCTAACACCAGCCGAGACCACGTCGACGAGCGGCCGGCCGTCGCGCACGGCGTTCCTAAGCTCAGGTCGCGGAGGCGGGTTCGTAGCTCATCGGAGGCGGTCACCAGCAGCGCCCGCAGCTGGTTCAGCGCCTGCGTCCGGGCCTTCGTCGCGCTGCGTTGGAGCACTTTCAGGGTCCGCAGCGCCTCGACCGGGCCGTCGTGGGTCTTCGGGGTGGCGTTGGCCTCGCCGGACAGCACCGCGCGGGCGGCAGCGATGGCGTCGACGATGTCGGTCTTGCCGTGCCGCCGGCGGACCTGCCGGTTGGGTCGCATGACCTCCACGACGGTCACCTGCTCCGCCCGCAGGTGCCTGGCCAGCGCCACGCCGTAGGTGCCGGTGCCCTCGACCCCGACCCGGTCGAGCTGGCCGAAGGTACGCATCCAGCCGAGCAGCTGCCGGTAGCCGGCGGCTGTCGTCGGGAACTGCTCGGTGCCCAGCACACCGCCGACCGCGGTGACGACCGCGGCGACATGCACATCAAGGTGGGTGTCGACGCCGCCGGTGACGACAGGGAGTGCTTCTGCGATCGTGGTCATGTCCGTCCTCTGGCTGGCACTGGCAGGGCGGGGCACGGCGCGGCGGTGGTCGGACAGTCCAGGGACGGGTGCCTGGTGCAACAGGCTCCTACGAGGTCACTCCCACCAGCGGCGTGCCAGGTCGTCTCCCGCCCGACCGACGGATCGGATCCAAGGCAGCAGTTCGCGCCGGGGCTAAGAAGAGTCAGGCCGGGCGGGAGAACGACTCCATCCAACATCCCTGGGCTAAGGGCGAGTGCTCTGCCCCGCGCGCCGCGCAGGTCACGCAGCGGCCCGGACAGTTGGTGGCGTCGCGACGCCCACTCCTGCTTGTTCTCGGCGTGGGTGGTCGCTCGCCAGTGCTTCGGGAGCTGACACAGAGTGTTGTCGCAGCGGTGCGCGACGACCTCGACGTCCATCAACGCGGCGAACCCGTGCGCCAGCGCGAAGCCGAAGCGATGCGCGATCACCACGTAGTCCCGGCCGGCGGTGTGGTGTCGTCTGCGATCCAGAACCGACCGTGCCCGCGGGCCGCAACCGCACCGGTCCAGAACAGGCAGGTATACGGCTCGACCGTCACGACCTTCTCCCGGTAGCGCGCCACCACCCCCGGGTCACCTAACGCCGTCCGTAGCCGCGCCGCGGTGGCCGGGCCCATCCTCGCGCCCGGCACGCTCAGCCCGCCGCCGCCACCCGCTCGCCCGTGCTGACGGGCGGTGCGCCATCGCCCGGCGTCGGGCCGGGTGCAGTGCCCTCGCCGGGGTGCGCGACCCCGTCGGGCGCCTCCTGCTTGCTGCCCCGGGCCAGCCGGCGCAGTTCGGGTGCCGGCACGCCGGCGAGCGCGACCAGCTCGGTCAAGGGCAGTGTCCCGGTCGCCGTCGCGATCGCCGCACAGGCCTCATGCTCGGCCGCCGCCAGCCGCTCTCGAGCCTTCTCGACCTTGCCGTACGCCGACGCCACGGACAGCGCCGCCTTCTGCCGGGACGCCATCTGCTCCGCGAGCTGAGCCCGCACCTCACGCGCAGTCGCCACAACCCACTCCTGTCTACCCGTCGACCACTGACCTGACGGCAGGCTATCGGCTCACCTGCGCTATCAGACTCTGCGACCTGGAGCGACTTCACTCGCTCAGCCACCACCCCACTCCGGTCCTGCGGACCCACGGCCAGCCTGACGGCAGGCCTCACCCAACCCCTACAAGCTCTCCTGCCTTTGCACTAAGGTATCTCCTGCGGAGGATACGATTAGCCCGGCACGATCTTGAAGGCGGGAGGTGCACCGGGATGGCGTACGTGACGCCGATCGGGGCCAACCCCGAGCAGGTCGAGTACCGCCTGACCGGTGCGCACGGCTGCGAGTCGGCCGAGGCGGCGCACACCCAGTTCAGCTACCACGCGGACGGGCGGGAGCGCCCGCTGGTGTGGACCGGCGCCGGCCTCGCCGAGGTCGGGATCACCGCCGGAAGCGTGCTGAGCGAGGACCAGTTCGACTCCGCTCGGTCGCTGATGGCGGGGCTGGACCCGCGCACCGGGGAGCGCCTGGTCGAGCCGAAGCTGGCGGTGTACGACGACGCGAAGGTGCCGCTCGCTCCGTTGCTGCACGCGGTGCAGGAAGCCGCCGGGCAGGCCGGCGGGCAGCCGGCGGAGCTGTTCACGTCGGTGAAGCTGACCAGGGCCTATGAGCGGGCGGTGCGGGCGGTGGCGGCCGACGGGGAGGGCGCGTTGCTGCGTGCCGACGAGGCCGGCCGGCTCGCCGACAGCGCCGGGCTGGACGTCGAGAAGGTGTGGGGTAGCGGGACGTACGCGGTCGCGGTCGCCAACCTGACCGAGACGCAGACCGTGACGGGGCTGGACGGCATCGCGGTCGAGATGGTCGTCCCGCGGCGGCGGGTCGTCGGGAACATGGGCTACGACGTGTCATTCACGCTGCCCAAGTCGCACAGCCTGCTGCTGGCGTTCTCCGACGACGAGACGGCGGCGTCGGTGGAACGGGTCTACAGCGAGAAGGTCGGCGCGACGTTCGACTGGCTGGAGAGCCAGACGGCCTACGGGATGCGCGGCAAGCACGGCGACGGGCGAACCGCCGACACCGTCGCCGGCAGCGGGTTCCTGGGCTGGTCGATGGTGCACCGCGCCGCCCGGCCGGTCGGGGACCGGGTCGTCGGCGACCCGCACTGGCATGTGCACGTGACGGTGGCGAACATGACCAAGGGCGAGGACGGCCAGTGGTCAACGGTCGCCGCCGGGGGACGGGACCTGATGCGGCACACACCGGCCGCGGACCACGTCCTCAAGGCGCTGATCCGGCGCCAGCTCGCCGAAACCTACGGGGTGCAGTTCGAGCGGTCCGAGCGCACCGGCGCGTGGGAGGTCGCGGCGATCCCGGACGCGACGCTGCGGGCGTTCAGCAAGCGCGGCGCCAGCATCGAGGCGATGCTTCGCGACCTCGGGTTCGACCCGGAGCTGGCGACCCGGCGTGCTGAGGACCTCGCGGCGGCGCAGACCCGGCACGGCAAGACCCACGCCACGGCGGCGCCGGACGCGACCCTGCGATCGCTGTGGCAGCAGGAGGCCCGCGAGCTCGGGGTCGACCCGGACCAGGTCGCCGCGTACGCGCTGCCACACCGGCCGGCGGTCGTGGGCGCGAGCGCGGAAACGACCGCGGACGGAGCCGGCTTGCTGGCCGAGGGCGACGTCGAGTCCGGAGGCGCGGACACCGCGGTCAGTCGCGCCGGCGACGACCCGGCCGACGACACCAGCGACGGACCCGACGCGGCGAGCGAACGGGCCGGGGCACCGGAAGTTGAGGAGAACGACAGCGAGCGGCGGCTGCTGCGCGACGTCGTCGGGCGGCTGCTGGACCCCGAGAGTGGGCTGACGTCGTCGATGCGCCGGTTCACCCGCGTCGACGCGCTCGCCGCGGTCGCCGACGCCCTGCCGGCCGGCGCCGGCGACGTGCAGGAGATCGAGCGGCTCACCGACCGGGCGCTGACCGACGCCGGGATCGTGCCGCTGCCGGCACCAGTGCCGGCTCAGCGGCAGGCGCCTGCGGGGGGCGCGCCGGCAGTTCGGCGCCGGGCACATGCGCAACGCGCAGCGGTTCACCACCGCCGACGTCGTCGACGCCGAGCGGGTCATCCTGACCGCGGCCGCCGGAGCCCGCGAGGGACAGGGAGCGGCGCGGGTCAGCCTGCGGACCGCGGCGCTGGCCCGGTCGGCCGTCGAGGTCGGGCAGGGCTTCGAGCTGTCGCAGGAGCAGGCCGGTCTCGTCGAGCGGCTGGTCACCAGCGACCGGGCCGTCGACGCGGTCCTGGGGCCCCCGGGGACTGGTAAGACGACGCTGATGCGCGCCGCCCGGGCGGCGTGGGAGGCCGAGGGGTACGTCGTGGCCGGCGCCGCGACCGCGGCGGTCGCGGCGCAGAACCTGCAGACCGAGTCCGGGATCGGCGCGCGGACCGTCGCGCAGTGGGTGCACGCGATCGGGCAGGCCGGCGACGCCCGCGAGTGCGCCGCCAACGGCTACCAGCCGGCAGCCCGGGGCGGGCAGCAGCCGCAGCCGCTGGACGACGCGGCGCGCCGGCAGGTCGACCGGACAGCCCGGTACGGGGGGCTGGCCGGTGTCGACGTGCTGGTGCTCGACGAGGCGAACCTGACCGACGACCGGGACCGCGCGGTGCTCTACACCGAGGCGGCCCGCACCGGCACCAAGCTCGTCGAGGTCGGCGACCCCAAGCAGCTGCGGGGCGTGGGCTGCGGCAGCCTGTTCGGCCGGGTGCAGCAGGTGGTCGGCGGCGGCGAGCTGACCGCGAACCGGCGGCAGTGCGACGAGGACGAACGCGCCGCGATCGCGGCGTGGCGCGACGGCCGGTACGCCGGGGCGCTGGGCAGCTGGTCCGAGCGGGGCCGGCTGGTCGCGACCGAGACCGGCGACCAGGCGCTGACCGCGATGGTCGCCCGGTGGATGACCGAACGCGCCGGTGCGCCGGACCCGCACGCCGAGATGCGCGGCGTGGTGATGCTGGCGGCCAGCAACGACACCGTCGAGCGGCTCAACTCGGCCGCGCAGGCCGTCCGGGGCGCGGCCGGGGAGCTCGGCGCCGAACGCACCTACGACGTCAAGGCCGGTCGCAGTCTGAGCCTGCGCGAAGGTGACCACGTGCTCGTCCGGCTCAACGACCGGGCGCAGCGGATGCACCAGGGCCCGGATGTGCTCAACGGCTACCGCGGTGTCGTGGAGCAGCTCGAGCCGGACGGCACCGTGTACGTCGCCTGGCAGCAGGACAGCGAAGACGGTCCGCAGACCCACCAGGCGGCGCTGAGCCCGCAGTACGTCGCGGCCGGCGGTCTGACGTTGGGCTACGCGATGACCGGCCACAAGGCCGAGGGGCTGACGGTGGCTGCGGACTGGGCCGGCGCGGGCGGCGCGCATCAGGGCGGCACCGTGCTGGTGTACGCGCCGGGGATGGACGAGCCGGGCCTGCACGTCGCGACCAGCCGGCACCGCGACCGGATGTACCTGTTCGCCGGGCGTGAGGACCTCGAGAGCGCCAACGACACGTGGGAGCTCGGCGTCCCGCGCAGCCAGGAGCAGCGCGAGGCCCGGGTCGTCGCCGCGCTCGCCGAGCAGGCCAAGGCCCGGTCGACCAACACCAACGACCGGCCGGTCCTGGACGACCTCGGCCAGGCCCCCGTCCCGCGAGACGCCGCCGACGCCGCCGCCGAATCGGCGGTGGAGCAGACCGTCGAGGGGGCAGCGGCGGCGCCGGCGGTACGCCAGCGGCCGGCCGGCGTGGCGGGCAGGGGGCGGTCGACCGCGACGCCGCGGCGGGCCAGGGTGAGCGCAGGGAGCGCCGCGGAGCGCGCCGCGGCCCGGCTCGGGGTCGGCGAGCGACTCAACGACATGGAGACCCGGGAGCTGGAGGCCAGGGTGGCCGCGCTGCGCGGCACCGCCGAGCCCGCCGGCCCGGCCGCCGCCCCCGCCGGGGCAGGCCGGGAGGACGGGCGCGGGCCGGCGCAGCGGCCAGACGACGCCCGCCGCCGCGAGGCAGCACGCAAGGACGACGAGGCCCGCCAGCAGGACCGCGGCCGCGGCCGCGGCCCGCGCCAGTAGGAAGACCCCGCCGGAGATTGCGCGGCGCAGGGGCCTGTCGGGAGACAGGCAGCGGGCGTGCCGGCGCCCAGCAACACCGCAGCGGAGCCGGCCCGCGGCGGCTGAGCCTGGCCCGGCGGCCGGCGCTGCCGAAGTCCGGCAGGACGAAGCGGGCAGCTACGGGCCGGCGGGGCCGCGGCGCTTAAGCTCAGGCGATCGGGCCGGAGTGACGCCGTCGGTCTAGAACAGCACCCGATCGCCCGGCTCGAGCTGCTCTGAGCCGACCGTCACCGCAGCTGCGCGGCCGTCTGGGTCGGCCGCGTGGCCCAGGCCCAGCGGTGGCACCGGGTCGACGTGCAGGCTCTTGACCAGTCGTCCGTCGCGGAGCAGCAGCGGCTCGGGGTGCCCGGCAGACACCGAGTTCCCGCGCGAGCTGGGCGACCGCGGCCTGAGCGAGGTGCAGCTAGTCATCAGCGACAACCACGCCGGGCAGAAGAAGAGCATCGGCAAGGTCATGAGCGGGGCAGCTGGCGACACTGCCGGCTGCACTTCATGTGCAACGTCTTGGCACGCGTCCCCAGCGACCGAGCCGAGTGGCGGCGAACTCGTCGCGGGCATCGCCAGCAGCTGCGCAACCGCGGGCAGCTGCCGCGCAGGCTGGCCGGGTGACTACTCCGCGTATCGTGGGGTATACAGAACGTGACTGAGCTGGACGGTCCGGCCGCTCTGCCGTCCACCCGCTCTGCCGTCCACCCGCTCTGCCGTCCACCCGCTCTGCCGTCCACCCGCTCTGCCGTCCACCCGCTCTGCCGTCCACCCACTCTGCCGTCCACCCACGTAGGGAGTCCGCTATGCGTCGTCCGCTGGTTCTGCTGTGCGCTGCAACCCTTGGCCTGGCTGGCGTCGGGCTGGCCGCTCCTGTCGCCCCGTCGGCGGTGGGCCTGCCGGGTTCTGCCGCCCAGGCGGCGGTGGGCCCGGCCCCTGAGCTCAGTGCTGCTGCCGCTCTTGCCGCTCCTGCCTCGGGCGCCGCGCCTGCGGGCGGCGCGTCGGAGGGGGCGACACACCTGTCAGCGCCGGGTGCGCGCGCTCCTGCGGACGAGCTGCTGGTCACGTACGCACGTGGTTCCGCCGCCGCGGGCCGTGATAAGGCCCGCGGCCGGGCCGGCGCCCGGCGGGCCGAACGGGTGGTGGTCGGCTCGGGCGACCGGTCCGAGGTCGAGCTGGTGCAGCTGCCCCAGGGCCGTGACCGCGCCCGCGCAGCCCGCGACCTGGTGGCGGACCCGGCGGTCGTGTACGCCGAGCCGAACTGGACCTACACCCGGCAGGTCACGAGCAGCGACCCGGCGTTCACCGGCGGGAGCCTGTGGGGCATGTACGGGCCTGCCACCAGGCCGGCGAACAGGTTCGGCAGCAACGCCGCCGCCGCCTGGAAGGCCGGCCGCACCGGGTCGGCGACGGTGTACGTCGGCGTGATCGACGAGGGCATCCAGCGCAAGCACCCCGACCTGTCCGGGCAGGTCCGCAACCCCGGTGAGACCGCCAACGGCGTCGACGACGACAAGAACGGCTACGTCGACGACGTCTTCGGCTGGGACTTCGCCAACAACAACAGCAGCGTCTACGACGGCGGCACGAGCGGGGACCAGGACGACCACGGCACCCACGTCGCCGGCACCATCGGTGCCAAGGCCAACACCGCCGGGGTGGTCGGCGTGAACTGGAAGGTCAGGCTGATCAGCGCGAAGTTCCTGAGCGCGAGCGGCGGTAGTGCGGCGAACGCCGTCAAGGCCGTCGACTACTTCACCGACCTCAAGAAGCGAGGCGTGAACATCGTCGCGACGAACAACTCCTGGGGCGGCGCCGGCTACTCCCAGGCACTCAGCGACGCGATCAAGCGGGCCAACTCAGCCGGCATCCTGTTCGTGGCCGCAGCCGGCAACGGCGGGATCGACGGTATCGGGGACAACAACGACATCCTGCCTGGCTACCCGGCGTCGTACACCCACAGCAACGTCATCTCGGTCGCGGCGATCACCCGGACGGGCGGCCTGGGGGCGTTCTCCAACTACGGCGCGAGCAGCGTCGACCTGGCGGCTCCCGGCGCCGACATCTGGTCCACCACCGCCTACAACGGCTACTCCTCCTACAGCGGCACCTCGATGGCCACACCGCACGTCAGCGGGGCCGCTGCCCTGTACGCGTCGGTCAAGCCCGGCTCCTCGGCCGCCACCATCAAGCGGGCGCTCCTGAGCAGCGCGGTCCCCACCGCATCGCTGAGCGGCAGGACCGGAACCGGCGGTCGACTCGACGCCTACGCCGCACTGGCGAAGTAGCGCCAACCCGAACGCCGTCCGGGGCGGTGGGCCGCGATCAGCGGTAACCAGGACGTGGCAGCGCCGAGCGATTCGCCCACCGGTTCTGTCGCAGCGGGAGGAGGGGCTGGTGCGTTGGCACAAGACGGTGGGGTCAGGTGCTCTATGCAACGAGCCCTGACGTTCCTTGAGCTGAGCGAGCCGGGACAGCAGCGCCGCGCGTCTGTCGTCTCGGGCTGCGGGGCCAGGCGACGCAGCTCAACTGCTGCGTGAGGCGGCGAGCGGGGTCGCGACCAGCGGCGTAGCGGCTTTATTGTGTCGCGTCCGCTTTCGCGTCGCCGGCTAGCTGTAGTGCTCGGGCACGTTGGTGCAGCGAGTGATCGGTGGTTGGTTGCTCAGGGCGGTGTGGGGTCGGTGGTTGTTGTAGTGGTGCAGCCATGCTGGCAGGGCCGCTCGTCGGGCCCGTTCTGAGGTGTAGAGGCGCTTGTAGGCCCACTCCTCGAGCAGGGTGCGGTTGAGCCGCTCGACCTTGCCGTTGGTCTGTGGCCGGCGGACTCGGGTGCGGCTGTGCTTGATGCCCAGCGCCCGGTGCTCGTCTCGCCAGGCGTGGCTGACGTAGGCGCTGCCGTTGTCGGTCAGGACCCGCTCCACGCGGATCCCGTGTCGGGCGAAGAACGCGCGGGCACGGGCCCAGAACGCCAGGGCGGTGGCGGCGGTCTCGTCGTCCAGCGCTTCGCTGTAGGCCAGGCGGGTGAAGGCGTCGATCGCGCTGTGGACATAGCAGTAGCCCAGGTTCGGCCGGCCGTGCCTGGTGCGGGGCCGGTCGGGATCACGGTGAGCTTGGCTGTTGCGGCTGCCCTGGTCGCGACCCAGCTGCCGCCGTCGGGCACGTTGCCGAGCTTCTTGATGTCCACGTGCACCAGCTCGCCGGGCCGGCTCATGTCGTAGCGCCGGACCGGCTCGCCGGTGACCCGGTCGACGTGCCACAGCCGGCTGATCTGGCAGGCGGTCAGGATCCGGTGCACGGTCGAGGGTGCCAGCCCCACCCGGGCGGCGATCGCGACCGGACCCAGGCGTTGCTTCCACCGCAGATGCACGATCTTGCGGACCGTCGGCTGCGCGGTCCGCCGCGGAGACCGGTGCGGCCGGGAGGACCGGTCCTGCATGCCGACAGCACCGAGCTGGCGGTAGCGCTGCGCCCAACGCGTCGCCGTCGGGCGGGAGACCTGGAAGCGCTCGGCGGCCCGGGCCACCGGCCAGCCGTCGTCGACGATGCACCGAGCCAGCCGGAGCCGACCCAACTCGGTCAGGGGCGCATTACGGTGCGGCATGAAGACCTCCGGGTCCTGGTGCGAGTCCTAGACAGCTCCACACCAGACCCGGAGGTCTTCCTCGATCAAGTACCGCTACAGGCGTGTCGCGCTGCACCAACCTGTCCGGTCAGTACAGCTAGCCGGTCCTGTCTTGCGGGTCGGGGGGCTCGTGCATGGCGTCGGCGACCGAGCGGGCGTAGGTGAGGGTGCAGGCGCCGCGGTGCAGGTCGACCGCGGCGTGTACCAGGTCGACGTGGGGGCTGGTCGAGGTCGCCCAGCAGTTCGGTGAGAGCGACGGGATCGCCGGGGTAGACCTCGGCTAGCTCGGGCGCCGCCCCGCTGGCGAGGTCGTGGGCGACGTCCACGATCAGGCGGTCTCGTCTTGGCCAGCTGGTGGCGGCCAGGCGCAGTCCGAGCCAGTCGATGCGGCGGACGGCGAAGTCCACGTAGGGGCTGGTGCGCTCGGCGAGGTCCGGTGCGCCGAGCAGGACGACGGCCACCGCCCAGTTCCTGACGCGGGCGACCCAGCCGGGGACCGACCAGCGGCCGCCCCGGCGCTCCTGCGGTTCCCGCTCCGGGGCGGCGACGACCGGCCGGTTCCGCTGCACCCCCCGAATGATGAAGCTGGCCAGTGCGCCCAGGACCAGGCAGTACAGCAGCAGCCCGGCGAGCGCGATGACCACCAGGCGCAGGACGTACAGCAAATCCATCGTGCTCTCCACGTCGCGGTCCTGGCGTTCGTACATACATCGGCAGTCGAGCTATCCGCTACCGCCGGTGCCGGGGTGCGGCCGGCCCTCGGGTGGGTCGAGGTGGTCGACCGCCTGCTGCTGGGGGCGCCCCCGTGCGTCCTGGAAGGCCTGTTCGGAGAGGTGGAGAGCGTGCATCTCCGAACTGCCCGACCGGTAGCCGGTGCCGCGGGCGACTCGTAGGCCGCGCTCAGCGACTGCTCAGCTCGCCGCAACTCGTCGGACACGACCACGGCCCCTGCCTCCTCAGCAAGATCACACAAGCGACGGGGCCTCGAGAACTCCGTTACCCAGAGTAGCAAGGCTGTGGCGATCCGCCAGATGACGGAAGCGACGGCGCCTGGATGGCGTAGCGCCGCTCACAGAAGCGCAGGCACGACCGATGTTGACGCTGGCGGGCTTTCCGCCCGATCGGGGGTTGATGATGGGGCTGGTCTTGTCGGCGGTCTTGGGGGACGGCTCAGTCGGTGACCTGGCGGTCGTGGTCGCGACGGGGGCCCTGGATGTGGAGTCGGCGCCTCGCCTGCGCGAGCAGTTCGTCGAGCTGGTGGGTGCGGGGCGCCATCACCTGGTCGTGGATGTGGACGGCCTGGACTTCCTGGACTCGACCGGGCTGGGTGTGCTGGTCGCGGCGGTCCGGCGGGTGCGACCGCATGGCGGCTCGCTGCGCCTGGTGTGCAGGCGGCAGCGCATTCTGGGGGCGCTCGCCGTCGTCGGTCCGACCAAGTTGCTGCCGGTCTACCCGTCGTTGGCTGCCGCCGTCGTCGCTGAGATCTCCAGTTCGGCGAGCCCGCAGCCAGCGGGCGGCGTAGCGGAGCGGGCCGACGCGGCGCCGCCCGCCGGACCTGATCGTCGTCAGCCTGCCCGTCGGAGGCGTGGCGCTGCCGTCGACCACCTGCTGACCGGCTCCGACACCGCCCAACTGCGTGACCGAGCGAGCCAGCTGCTCGTGCCGCCTGCGCCCGAGTACCCACCGCGACCGACCCGCCGCGCTGGCCTGTGGCGCCGACGGCAGGAGCCGGCCTGCTGAGGAGCACAAGACCGCCGCAACAGCCAATAACCTTACGTACACACAGAACCCCGCAGGGTGACAAGCCGCCGATGCTTGCGGTACGAACACCCTGATATCCGTCTTCCGAGAGGACCTTCCCTGATGTCTCAGTCCCGTTCCCGCCGTCGCCGCCAGGCGCTCGCGCTCCTGACCGCTTCGGCCACCGCTCTGACGGGCAGCGCGCTGCTGCTCGGCCCGGGCACCAGCTCGGCGTCCAGCCACCGGGAGGCGCCGCAGACGCTGCGCGACCCGCTGACCGACAACACCGACGTCTACGCCTTCGTCAGCCCCGACAAGGCCAAGACCACCACGCTGATCGCGAACTTCCAGCCCTTCCAGGACCCCTCCGGCGGCCCGAACTTCTACCCCTTCGAGGACGGCGACAGCGCCCGCTACGAGGTCAACGTCGACAACGACGGCGACGCCAAGGCCGACATCACCTACCGCTGGACGTTCACCACCAACGACCAGCGCGGCACCGACACGTTCCTGTACAACAACGGCCCGGTCGACTCGGTCGACGACGAGAACCTGCTGTTCCAGCAGACCTACACCCTCGAGCGGATCGCCGGCGACGACAGCACCAAGCTGGTCACCGACGCCCCCGTCGCGCCGTCCTACGTCGGGGACGCCTCGATCCCGGACTACTCGCTGCTGCGCGACCAGGCCATCACCAAGCTCAAGGGCGGCGGCAAGGCCTACGCCGGCCAGGCCGACGACCCGTTCTTCCTCGACATCCGCATCTTCGATCTGCTCTACGGCGGCGACCTGTCCGAGACCGGCGTGGACTCCCTGGACGGCAAGAACGTCAACACCCTCGCCCTGCAGGTCCCCACCGCAGACCTGACCGCGAAGGGCGACCCGGTCATCGGGGTGTGGAGCACCGCCTCGCGCAAGAGCATGACCACCATCAACACCGACGGCACCCGCGAGGCCAGCGGCGACTTCGTGCAGATCTCCCGGCTGGGCAACCCGCTGGTCAACGAGGTCGTCATCCCGGCGGGCCTGAAGGACGCGTTCAACTCCCTCGAGCCGGCCAACGACGCCGACGTCCAGCCCGCCGTCGATCGGGTCAACGACCCGGAGGTCCCCAAGCTCATCGAGAGCATCTACGGCATCAAGGCCCCCGAGGCCCCGCGCGACGACCTGTTCGCGATCTTCCTCACCGGCATCGAGGGCCTGAACAAGCCTCAGGGCGAGGTGCGCCCGGCGGAGCTGCTCCGCCTGAACACCTCGATCAAGCCGACCTCCTCCCCGAACCGGCTGGGTGTGCTGGCCAAGGACACCGCCGGCTTCCCCAACGGCCGCCGCCTGACCGACGACGTCGTCGACATCGAGCTGCAGGCCCTGGAGGGCGCGGTGCGCACCGGCGAGCTCGTCGAAGCCCTCGCCGCCGGCGACGGCGTGAACGCCAACGACAAGGAGTTCGGCCGCGCCTTCCCCTACGTCGCGCTCCCGCACAGCGGCAGCGTCGGCCTGGAGAGCCGCCAGGGCGGCAGCAACCCGTCAGGTGGCGTCGCCGCCGGCGCCGGTGGCACCGCCACGACGACCAACGTCGCCGGCCCGGCCACCAACAGCAGCACCAGCAGCAGCACTGAGCTGCCCGTGGTCCCCGCCGCCGTCGCCGGCCTGGGCGTGCTCCTGGCCGCTGCCGGCGCCCTCACCCTGCGGCGCCGCCGCGACGAGACGGCCTAGCCCGCCGCACGACCAGCACCGCACCACCCGCTCGACACGACAGAACAGGACGGCGGACGAGTGGAACGACACGGACCCGTCGACCAGGACCACGCCGGCCCGCCGGTCCCCACCCCTCACCGGGTGGGGACCGGCGGGCGGCGCGGCGGCCCTGCCCGCCAGCGGCGGGTCAGGAGGGTCCGGCCGGAGAGTGTGCTGATGTGCTCGGTCGGCGCTCTGCTGGTGGCCTCCAGCGCCGCTCTGCTCCATCTGACACCGCCCGCGGCGACGGCGAACGCGGTGACCGTGCCGCTACCGGTGAGCGAGCCGGTGACCTCGTCGCTGCTGCCCGCGCCGGCCCTTGCGGCGCCGCCGATCCAGACGCCCATGAAAGCGCCGGTCAAGAAGGGCCGGGCGCGCGTCGCGCCCGCGCCGCCCCGGGACGCCGAGGCCGCCCCGCCCCGCAACCTGCGCATCCAGGCCGCCGGGATCGACACGGCTCTGGTCAACCTGCGCCGCCAGCGCGACGGCACCCTGGAGGTGCCCACGGACTTCGCGAGAGCGGGCTGGTACCGCGAGGGCACCAAGCCCGGCGACCGCGGCCCCGCGGTGCTCGTCGGCCACGTCGACTCCTACGACGGCCCCGCGGTGTTCTACAACCTCAAGGACCTGAAGCGTGGTGACCGGATCACGGTCGACCGGGTCGACGGCTCCCGGGTGGTGTTCGCCATGTACGCCAAGGAGACCGTCCAGAAGGACGCGTTCCCGACGTCGCGGGTGTACGGCGACACCGACCAGCCCGAGCTGCGGCTGATCACCTGCGGCGGCCCCTTCGACGCGCAGGCCAAGAGCTACTTGGACAACGTCGTCGTCTACGCCAAGCAAGTGACTGGGTGAGCAGCGCCTGGCGAGTCCTGGACGGTCCTGCCCGAGCGGGCGAGGGGCGCGGGCAGGGGCGGTCAGGCACGGGGCAGCCGCCGCACCCGGCCGGCCGGCCGCGGGTGGGCGCGACGGGCCGGGGGCACGCGCTGCGCGCGCTCGGCACGGGCGCGGCGGTCGTCGTCCTGGCGGGGGCGCTGCTCGCGGCGGGCAGCGCCTTCGGGGGCGCCCAGCCCGATGCGCCTGCTGCGCCTCCCGTCGTCGCGGTGGCGGCCGGGACCGGCGTCACCGCGCTGCAGGAGCAGCTGCGCCGGGTGCCGGCCAACGACCGGGCGTGGGCGCAGCTGGGTGCGGCGTACGTGCAGCAGGCACGGACCACCGCCGATCCCGGGCTGTACGGCCAGGCCGAGGGGGCGTTCGCGGAGTCGCTGCGCCTGCACCCGGAGGGCAACGACCTCGCCCTGACCGGACAGGCGTCGCTGGCGGCCGCGCAGCACGAGTTCGCCCGTGCGGTCGAGCTCGCCGACGCGGCGCTGGCGGTGAACCCGTACGCCGCCGGCGCCCTCGCCGTCAAGGTCGACGGTCTGGTCGAGCTGGGCCGGTACGAGCGGTCCCGCGCGACTCTGGAGCGCCTGCTGCGGCTGCGGCCGGGGGTCGACGCCTTCGCGCGCGCCTCGTACGCGCGGGAGCTGCGCGGCGACGTCGACGGCGCGCGGCTTGCGCTGGAGCGCGCGGCCCAGGTCGCGTCGGTGCCAGCGGACAAGGCCTTCGCGCAGCACTACCTCGGCGAGCTGGCCTGGCACGAGGGTGACCTGGACCGGGCGTCGGCCGCCTACGACCACGCCCTCGCCACCGACCCGTCCTTCGTGCCGGCCCTCGCCGGCCGGGCCAAGGTCGCGGCCTCGCGCGGCGACGTCGACCGCGCGGTCGCCGACTACCGCACGGCCGTTGGCCGGCAGCCGCAGCCGGGAACGCTCCTCGAGCTCGGGGAGCTGCTCGAGGCCACCGGGCGCCCGGACCAGGCGCAGCAGCAGTACGCCGTCGTGCGGGCCACGCAGCAGCTGTTCGCCGAGAGCGGGCAGGTCGTGGACGCCGAGCTGGCGCTGTTCGAGGCCGACCACGGTGACGCCGACCTCGCCGTCGAGCTGGCGCGCAAGGCCCATGCGGCCGGGCCGGACTCGATCATCGTCCAGGACGCGTACGCCTGGGCCCTGCACGCCGCCGGCCAGGACCGGCAGGCCCTCCCGCTGGTCCGGGCCGCCGCCCGGACCGGCCTGCGCTCCGCCGCCTTCGCCTACCACCGCGGGGTGATCGAGGCAGCAGTCGGGAACGAGGACGCCGCACGCACGGCGCTGGAGCGTGCCCTGTCGCTGAACCCGACCTTCAGCCCGCTGCATGCCCCCCGGGCACGTGCGCTGCTCGCCGAACTGTCGTGACCCCTACCGTGACCCGTACCGGAGCTCGCGGGCTGCTCGTCGCCGGGTTCGCCGGCGGGCTGCTGCTCGCGCTCGCTCCCGCGGCGTCGGCGCACCCGCTCGGCAACTTCACCGTCAACACCGCCGACCGGATCGTGGTCGGGAGCTCGGACGTGCAGGTCCTGCACGCGGTCGACCTGGCGGAGATCCCGACCCTGCAGCTGACGCAGGGGCCGGACTCCCCGGACGCCGACCGCGACGGGACGCTCGCGGAGGGCGAGCTGAGCGCGTGGGCGGCCGCAGAGTGCACGCGTACGGTCCCGCAGCTGTCGCTGGTGCTGGACGGGCAGCCGGCCGCGCTCGCCCTGACCAGCTCCGGTGCGCGCCGGGTCGAGGGCGCCGCGGGGTTGCCCACCCTGCGCTTGAACTGCGCCTTCACCAGCGAGGACGTGCCCGCCACGTCGGTGGCGTTCGAGGACCGCAGCGCAGCCGGGCGCACCGGCTGGAAGGAGGTGTCGGCGACCGCGCTGTGCGGCTCCGTCACCGGGCAGGTGGCGCGGGAGAGCCCGAGCGCGCTGCTCGACGCCTACCCGTCGGACCTGCTGAGCTCGCCGCTCGCCATCACGACCGCGTCGTTCGGGGTCGAGGCGGGCGGGCCGTGCCGCAGCGACCCCTCCGTTCCCGGCAGCAGCGTCCTGCCGGCGGGCGTCGACCGGCTGACGGCGGCGTACTCCGGGTTCGTCTCGCGGCAGGAGCTGACCCTGCCGGTTGCGCTGCTCGCGGTGCTGCTGTCGATCGCGCTCGGCGTCGGGCACGCCGTGGCGCCGGGGCACGGCAAGACCGTCATCGCGGCCTACCTGGTCGGGCAGCGCGGCACCCGGCGGCAGGCGGTGTGGCTGGGCGCCACCGTCACCGCGACGCACACCGCCGGCGTGCTGCTGCTCGGCGCGCTGCTGTCGCTCACCAGCGTCGCCTCGCCGGAGCGGTTCGTGCCCACGACCGAGATCGTGTCCGGGCTGCTGCTCGCCGGGGTCGGCGTGTTCCTGCTGCGGCGGGCGGTCGCGTCACGGGCGCCCGGCGCCCGGCTGCGGGAGATCGCGCACGGGCACAGCCACCGACCCGACGGCGACAGCCACAGCGGTCACGGTCATGGCGACAGCCACGTCGGCAACGGTCACCACGACCACTCGGACGGCGGCCGCAACTCCGACGGGGCCATCTACGAGCGCGTCGCCGCCGGCGACCCCGCCCCGTTCGGCGCCCCGCCCCCAGCCGCACCGCTGCCATCGCCCGGCGAGCACTCCCACGACGGGCACACGCACACCCATCTGCCGGACGTCGACCAGCCGCTGGGTTGGCGCACCCTGGCCACGATGGGCATCGCCGGTGGCCTGGTGCCCAGCCCCTCCGCGCTGGTCGTCCTGCTCGGCGCGGCGGCGCTCGGCCGGCCGGTCTTCGGCGCGCTGCTCGTCGTGGGCTACGGCGTGGGCATGGCGCTGACGCTGACGCTCGCCGGACTGCTCCTGCTCCGCACGCAGGCCCGGCTGGAACGCCGCGGCTGGACCTCCGGGCGCGCCGCCCGGCTGCTGAAGATCCTGCCGACGGTCACCGCCGGCGTGGTCCTGCTCGTCGGGGCCATCGTCGTGCTGCGGGGCCTGCTCACCTTCCAGGACCTGCTCTGACCGGCCTGCGCCACTGACTCCGGTCCTTGTACAGGCTGCGGCTGGGTGTCCATCAACTCACCGCGATGCAGGCCGATTCAGTGTCGGTCCCGACGGCAGCAGCCGGACTGATGCCGATGATCACGTCAGGCCAGCCGATGCGTATGCCGTCTGCTGGGTCCGCTCAGCGCAGCCAGCGGTGCAGGCCGCGGCGCGAGACCTCCGCCCGCCGCTGCGGCCACGTCGCGGCGGCATCTTGCGTCCGGGCCTGCTCCTGCGCGTGCAGCCGGCCGTAGGTGAAGCTGTTCTGGCCGGCCTCGTGCGCTGCCTGCGCGAGCCCGAGGAGCTCGGTGCGGAGCACGACGCCGTCCTGGTGCTCGCCCCAACTCAGGGACTCCAGGACTGCTGCACACCGATGTGGTGACGTCGGCGGCTCGCAGCCCTGGTCCGCTGCATCCCGGCGCGCTACCGTGATGGGATGAGTACGCAGATCGCGGTGCGCTTGCCGGATGAGCTGGTGCACGCCGTGGACGAGCTGGTGTCCCGGGGTGAGGCGTCGAGTCGGGCGGACCTGGTCGCGCGTGCGCTGCGCCGCGAGCTGCGTCGCCAGCGTGCGATCGCCGACCTGGACCGGTTGGGCGGCGAGGACGCCGACAACGCCGATCTGGCGGCGTTCACCGCGCACGCCGTGCGCACTGCCCTGCCGGACTGATGCGCCCGATCCACCTGGCGCGCGTCGACAAGCGGCGCCCCGTGCTTGTTCTGACCCGAGAGGTCGCGCGCCCGCGCCTGCGTCGGGTGACGGTGGCGCCGGTGACCAGCACGGTCCGCGGCATCGCCACCGAGGTGCTGGTCGGACCGGAGAACGGGCTGGACCACTCGAGCGTGGTCAGTCTGGACAACGTGCAGACGATCCTGGCGTCGGAGTTGGGTGAGCAGATCGGCTGGCTGCTCCCGCACCAGGAACTTGCCCTGGCGGCCGCCGTACACGCGGCCTACGACCTCGAAGACCTCTGACCGCAGCACGCGGCGTCCTAGGAGGGCTGCGGGAGCCGGGACGGCGGAGTTGTGGTCGCGCAGGCAGACTCCGAGACGGGGCAGGCGGCGGAGCGATCGGGATCGCGAGCTGCAGGCGGTGTGGGAGCAGATCCCGACGGTGGCGTGTCGGGGTCTGTGCGCGGACGCGTGCGGCCCGGTTGATGCGTCAGCGCGGGAGAAGCAGCGGCTCCGGGCCCAGGGGAGTGCGCCTGGTCCCGCGGGCTCAGGCGCTGCGCGAGCTGGCGGAGACCGGGACCTACCGCTGCCCGGCGCTCACCGCCGACGACCGCTGCTCGGTGTACGAGGACCGGCCGACGGTGTGCCGGCTCTGGGGGGCGCAGCAGGCGATGCCGTGCCCGCACGGCTGCCAGCCCGACGGCGGGCTGCTCGACGACGTCACCGGGCTGCAGCTGCTGGCCCAGAGCCTGTCGGCCGGTGGGGACAACGGCCAGCATGGCGACGGGCCGCTGCCCACGCCCGACGGGATCGCCCACGCAATGCGGAACGCGCAGGTGCGGGCAACCGTCCAGGACCTCCTGCGCCCCCGGGACGGGTAGGTGCCCCGCGGGGCTCCGCCCCGCGCCCCGCCTGCCTGCCGCCTGCCGGCGGGGTCACGGGCGCCGGGCGCCCCGCGACCCCTGCCATCGCACGCCGTGGCACCGCCCGCCTCTCAGCGGGACCTCGCACAGACGCGCCGGATACCACTCCCCCGCGTCCTCACTTGATGCCGATAATTTATCTTATGTCAGGTAGAAGTTCCTGGCGCCCCTCCCCCGTGCCCGTTACGCCGGGTCCGGCAGCTCCCCCCGTCGCCCGCGAGCTCGAGCGCCGCGGCCAGCTCCGCCGCGGTGGGCAGCGCCGCCTGCTCGTCCGCCGGCAGCGTGTCGTAGGTGTAGCCGGCGACGGCCCTCGGCGCGGTGCTGGCCGACAGCGCGTAGCGCACGACCTGCTCGTTGCGGCTGGTGCACAGGAGGATCCCGACCGTGGGTGCGTGCCGGTCGGCCCGGCGCAGGCGGTCGTCCACACCGGGGCGACGTAGGTGCCGAGCTGGCCGACGTAGCCGGGCTCGAAACGCCCGATCTTGAGCTCGATGACGACGTAGCGCAGCTGCTCGACGTGGAACAGCAGCAGGTCGATCACCAGCTCGTCGCGTCGACGTCGAAGCGGACCTGGCGGCCCACGAACGCCAGGCCGTGGCCCAGGGCGAGCAGGGTGTCCTGCAGCCGGTCCATCAGGGCCTGCTCGAGCTGGCGCTCGCTGGCCCGGTCGGTGAGCTGCAGGTGGTCGAAGACGTACGGGTCGCGCAGCATCTGCTGCGCCAGGTCGGAGTCCGCGGCCGGCAGCTGGTCGGGGAAGTTCGACGGCGCCGCGGCGACCCGCTCGTGGAGCCGGCTGCCGATCTGGTGCTCCAGCACCGCCCGCGACCAGCCGTGCTCGAGGGCCTGTGCTGCGTACCAGTCCCGCGACGCCGGGTCGTCGAGGCGGTCCAGCAGGGTGGTGATGTGGCTCCAGGGCAATCGTGCAGCAGCCTGCTGCACAAAGTCGGCCTGGTCCGGCCAGGCACGGGCCAGCGCCCGCATGTACTGCAGGTTGCGGCGCGACCAGCCGCGCTGGCCCGGGAACTCGGCCCGCAAGTCGGCCGCCAGACGGTCGACGATCTTCCCGCCCCACCCGGCCTTCTCCTGCCGCTCGAGGATGTCCTGCCCGATCGACCAGTACAGCGCCAGCAACTCGGTGCTCGCCGCCCGCACGGCCCGGACCTGGGAGGTCCGCACCCGGGCCTTGAGCTGCTCGAGCAGCTGCGCGTAGCCCTCCGGGTCAGAAGCTGCCACTGCCGCAGAATCAGTTGCCACGTAGCGCCTCCTCGGCTTCGAACGGCGGCAAGCTGAACTGCCGCGAGACCAGGCGTCGCCGGAGGCACTACTACCTGCGAGGCCTTTGCTGGGCTACAGCATCAAGCGTTCGCGGCCTTGTACTGCTCGATGATCCCAGTCTTGAGCCGACCCCGAGAGTTGACTTCGACGCCGTTCGCCTCGGCCCACGCGCGTACAGCCTTTGGGTCGATCTCGTCCGCAGTGCGCGGCCGACGCGAGTTCCCGCGGGCGGCTCGGCCGCCGGTGCCCGACCCGACCCGCCGTGCCACAGAGACGAAGGGGGCCAGCACTTCCCGCAGATCCTCAGCGTGAGCCTCGTTCAGGTCGATCTCGTAGGTGGAACCGTCGAGACCGAAGACGACGGTCTCGCTTGCCTCCGACCCGTCGATATCGTCCGTCATGGTGATGACAGTGCGCTGTGCCATGGGTCTCCTGCCGCAGGATGGGTTGTCTCTCCCACACTAACAACGTGAACTGACGGGATGTCATCACCCACGCAGCGTCCTTAGTCCATGCCTATCTGTGTTGCTGCTTATCCACAATCCGTCACCCCGGCAGGACCGGCCTCCGTGCGGTCGTCGCCACCGCTGCGACGCTCTTGACCGGCGGCGCTGACGGGCTGCGGGTCCGTACGCGTGGCCTCTGCTGCAGAGGCCAGCCGTCCAGCTCGCGCGACGCCAACGCGGCGAGGACAGCGCGCGCGATGCGCCGCTCATGGGCTACTCCGGCGCGACACGCCGACGCGGCTACCGGGAATCTGATTCCGGTGTGGCCATAGTCAGCGCATGGCGAGACGACCAGCAAGCGGCGGACGGCCGAGCAAGGGCAACCGAGAGCAGCTGCTGACCCGCGCGCCCTCGGACCTGGCTCAAGCGGTCCGCGACGAGGCTGAACGACTCGACCTGACCTACAGCGACTACATCGCCAACGTCCTCGCCGCCGCGCACGGCTTCCCGCCCGTCGCTGAGCCCAAGAACCAGGACCAGATGCGCCTGACCGCATAGACCAACCGGACGGCCGCCTGGCCGGCACCGGACACAACGAAGCCCCACACCCCAAAGTCGTTTGGCCGCGTCTTGGGTGCAGGGCTTCGTCGATCCCTTACAGGAGGAGACGTTACCCCGCCCCCCTTGGGCGGTCACCTGCGACACGCCATCTACTTGGCGTGCCCTGCTGACCTGCCCCGACATCTCGCGCGTGGCCGGCGCCGCCTGAGGCGGTGACCGCCCCCGCGGCGGTCCTGCACGACCGCCGCTCCCTCACCCCGGGCACCCTGATCCGGCCGCTGTCCGAGACCATCAGTGCGCTGCTGCGCGACGGCGACACCCACGGCCGCTACCACTCCCGCTCTGAAACGGTGATGGCGACCGCGCTGGCGGCGGCCAGCGCCGGCTGGACCGAGGCCACCTGGCGCGACGTGCTGGCTGCCAGCGCGCTGTCGGACTGGGCCGCGCAGCAGCGCCGCAAGGGCGGCGGCCTGCGCCTCCGCAACCCACCCGACGTCGACCACCGCCTAGCCACCACCTGGCGCTCCGCCGCCCGCCGCGCCGCGCAGCGCCCGCCAGTCGCCGACGCACCCTCAGTGCGCGCCGAGCTCGCCGCGCTGCTCGCAGCCGTCGACCACAACCCCGGCCTGTGGGCCGGCGCCGCCGGCGTCACCGACCGAGCCGTGCTCGCCGCACTCGTCGACATCGCCCTGACCGCCTGCACCCCCACCCCGTCCGCGTCGACCCGACAGCTGTCCGAAGCCGCGAACATCAGCCACAGCACCGCCGCCGTCAGCCTCCAACGCCTGCGGAGCCGCGGGTGGCTGCGGCTCGAGCAACCCGCCGCCGGCACCCAGGCCACCACCTGGCGCCTGGTGCGCCCCGAACAGGTGCAGGACCCACCCGCCCGCGTCGAGGACGTCCTGGACGCCTTGCCGCCCCGCTCGCTCACGCCGGCCGGCGGCAGCGCCCGCGCCCACGACGCCTTCACCCACACCGTGCACGGCGGCCTCGGCCGGGTCGCCGCCCGCCTGTTCGACGCCCTCGACGACGGCGCCCACGGCGGCCTATCCGTACGGCAGCTCGCCGCCCTCACCGGCCTGCACCCCCGCACCGTCGGACGGCACCTGGTCGCGCTGCAGGCCGCCGACCTGGCCACCGCCGGCGGCCCCGCCTCCGACAGCGCAGGCCGCACCTGGGCCCGCTCCCTGGCGGCCGGAGACCTCCACCGGCTGCGCGCCGCCCTCGACGCCGCGGCCGGGGTCCTGGGCAGCACGGGCACCACCGCCCGCCGGGCCGCTCGGCACGCCGCCGAGCGCGAGGCCTACACCACCTACTGGACCGACTTCGCCGCCCGCCGCGGCTGGGCCGTGCAACGCGGCCTCTACCGGCCCGACCAGCCGGCGCTCCCACTGCCACTGGCAGCCTGACCCCGCTCCCCCACACCGACCGCCACCACGCTCAGGGCTGCCCTCGACGCGACCACGGGGGCTCTGGACAGCCCCTCACGGCAGGCCCGGACCCTCGTGTTCGTCGTCCCGGGGCCGTTGACCTCGAGGAAGCCGACAACACCCCGCGCCGAAGGCGTCATGGCTCGCTTCGAAGGGCGCAGCGAGAGCCCAAACGAGCGGGCAGACCTCGCTCCTGAATCAGACCGGACACTAGTCTCACGCCGCATTCCAGACTCCTAGTGCTCGGCCTGGTCCACCTCTGCCATCGCCGGCGGTGGCGCCGATCGCGGGCTGCACAGGGATAAGGTGAGGTCTGCGAGGCAGCCCCGTCCGGGGGCTCGCGGTCCTCCTGTAGCAGCAAGCATGAGCGCAGGCTCCGTCATGGGCGTGTTGGCCTTCGTGCAGGACGTCGGGGCGGCAGCGCCGGTGCACGATCAGCAGGCGGCCCTGCTGCTGCTGAACTGGCTCACCTCGCAACCCGCCCGGCTGACCTCGCCCCAGGTGCACCAGTCCGGCTCGACACTCGACGTCGCTCTCCCGCCCCGGGCCGGCCCCGCCGCCTCTTCGTCTTGCCCGCCGCCGTCACCACCCCAACGAGACGTCCGATCAGAGCTACCACCCCACGCAGCGCAACTCCACCTGGGCGGACGGCATCACGCCGGAACGCTTCGCGCCCGCCGGCCCGAACAGCCGGTCAGGAGCTCGTCCGAGGGCTGCGACGGTTGGCCGGCCTTGGCCGCGCTGATCCTGATCGTTGCCCTGCCGATCGTTAGCCACGTGCTGCCGCCCCTGGTCACCCGCCTCGTCGAGGCGACGGTTCCCACGCCTACACCCGCGCCTCCGCCACAGGGAGGAGGTCGCACCGCCCCGACCAGCGTCTGTGCTGCGGCGGAGCGCCTTGTCCCCGCGGGCGGCGCTGGCCCATGTAGCGCAGCAGTGGGAGGGACGGGACTGCGGTGGTTGACAGATTGAGCCACCCTCCGCTGCGTGAGTTCCCCTGGGCCAGAACCAGCGGCAGACTGCAATGCCGGGCGCTGGTCACTGAGCTACTAGCGGCGCTTGCGACCCGGACCGGAGTTACGAACTTCCGCGCGTTCGAGCAGGGCTTTTACGTCCGCCGCGCTCATCTCGCCCATCAAACGGCGAAGCGCTAGCCGCACCACAGCGCTTCGCGAGACGTCGACCTTGGGTTGAGCGACCAGCCCCTCGACCCGAACGGCCTCCATGAACTCGTCGGAGTCCCGGTCTATATACAGCGTCACCTTTACGGGAGCACCCATGACAGCTGGAGCTCTGGACGCCGGTGCGGACGACTCGTTCACGTTGGCCTCCGCGCCCGCCGGCTCGGCGTCCTCTTTGCTGCTAGCCGGAACGGCGGTCAGCGACGCAGCAGTCGGTACCGGCTCGCCCACTTGATCGGCTTCGGACACGGCCTGACCGGCTTTCGAAGCCTCTCGTGCACCGTCCACTGCTACCGGATGGCGCGGTGGCGGCATCGATCGCCGCGCACGGTTCCGCTGTGCGCTCAGGCTCGCCAAGCCGTCCGGCACAGCCTCAGCCATGGCTCTGCGCCTTCACGAACCCGGCCAGGCTATGCAGGCTTGCGGCGAACGCCTCGTACGCCTTCGGGAGTGGATCTTCCGAGGTGATCGCCACTCGCTTCTTGCGTACCTCGACCCCGCGCACGAACGGCACCGGCTGAGCGACAGCAATCGCTGTCTCGGCCACGATCGCGCTCAGCCGCCGGATCTCCGCCGCTCCTGGCACCCGAGGAACCATGTTCGGCACGATCACCAGCGGATAGTCCGGCATCTCCCGCACCATGCCCTCAGTCGCATTCAGGTCCTTCGTCTTCAGCGGCGTTGGCACCACCACCACCGAGGCCGCCGCCAGCGCACCGTCACCCGAAGCAGATCCACCGCCATGCGTGTCAATCACCACGAACTCGCGCCCCCACTCCCCCGCCCACCGAGTCAACGTGTCCGCCATCTCCTCCGGCGCTGGCTGGTTCAGCTGGAAGTCCGGATGGCACGGCACCAGATCCGGTTTGTGATAGCCGCTCAGCAATCGAGGCGTCCGCCCCGACTCCAAGGCGTCCAGCAGCGGGGCGCGCAGTCGTGTCTCGTGCCGGTAGCCCCACATTCGCGTGGCTGAGCCATCGTCGAACTCCAGGTCCACCAGCGGCGCACCAAGCAGCCACGCGAGCTCGTACGCCAGCGTCGTCTTTCCCACCCCGCCCTTGCGGGCTGCCACCGTCACGATCTTAGTCACGCCTGATTGTGACGCTGTAACGCTTGAACGCCAGGAAGGCGCGCCGAGCGTTGGAGCGCTGTGCCGTTGGAGCGCTGTGCCGTTGGAGCGCTGTGCCGTTGGAGCGCTGTGCCGTTGGAGCGCTGTGCCGTTGGAGCGCTGTGCCGTTGGAGCGCTGTGCCGTTGGAGCGCTGTGCCGTTGGAGCGCTGTGCCGTTGGAGCATTACAACGCTAAAATGCCTGAAGGAGTCCGCGCCCGCGAAGCGCCTCAAGGGCCCCGCGTCGGGAACCGGCTCGGGCCGAGCTCCTCCTACCGGCTCAGCACCAGGACCAGCGGCCGCGGCACGTCCTCGTAGACCGGTCGCTGCTCGTGGCCCGCGGGTCGGGTTGAGCCCGGGCAGCGGCACGACGCACGGGCACCCGGCGGTCCTGAGCGCTGGCGTAGTAGCCGCGGCTGCGCTCGAACAGCTATTGCCCCACCGCCCCCCACGCCGGCGCCGACCGCGACGGCCCGGAGGCTCGCGGCCTGCCCGGTGATGCCCAGGGGCCAGGTGGGCCACGGCGTGCAGGGCGTCGAGCAGGCGGAGCAGCGGCGGGGCCGGTCCCTGGCGGGAGCGTCTTGGACGGCCTCCGGCCGGCTGTCTCACTGCAAGCTGCCCCCCGGAGTGTGCGGGGCCGCCCCTCCCCGAGCAAGGCGCACAAGATCCTTCCCAAGCGCTCCGCGGGAAGCATCTTGGGCTGTCTCCTTGCTCGCGGAGCCTCTGCGACCCCTCCGGGCGGCTTACGGCGGCGGGGTGAACCCACCGCCCTCCGGCCGGGGGACACCGGCCCACCCGCCCGGTACGCCCCGGCGGGACAGGGAGGCTCCGATGAGCACCAGCACCACCACGAGCAGCAGCACGGCGGACCGAGACGCTCGGCTGCACGAGCTGCATGAGCAGGTCGCCGAGGGCGTGGCCGCGCTGGTCGACTCCGACGCCTGGCGGGCGATGCTCGACACCGCCGCCAAGTTCCACACCTACAGCCTCGGCAACGTCCTGCTGATCGGCCTGCAGGCGCCCCAGGCGACCCGGGTCGCCGGGTTCCGAACCTGGAAGAGCCTGGGCCGGCAGGTCCGCAAGGGCGAGCGCGGCATCGGCATCCTCGCGCCCTGCACCTACCGGCCGAAGGCCTCGACGGCCGCCACCGACAGCGCTCGCGAGCAGGCCAAGGACGAGCGCGGGGGAGCGGCCGCCCCGGCCACCGGCGGCAAGCAGCTGCGCGGCTTCCGGGTGGTGCACGTCTTCGACGTCGCGCAGACCGACGGCGACCTGCTGCCCGACGTGGCGCCGGCGCTGCTGACCGGACAGGCCCCGGCCGGCCTCTGGGACGACCTCGCCGGCCAGGTGACCGGGCACGGCTACACCCTTGAGCGCGGCGACTGCTCCGGCGCCAACGGCTACACCGACCCCGCCCGCCGGGTGGTCCGGGTCCGCGGCGACGTCGACGACGCCCAGGCCGTCAAGACCCTCGCGCACGAGCTCGGACACCTCGAGTGCGGGCATGTGGCGGACCTGCCGACCTACCTGACCTGCCGCGGGCGCTGCGAGGTCGAGGCCGAGAGCGTCGCGTACGTCGTGGCGGCCGCGCACGGCCTGGGCGCCAGCGGCTACACGTTCGCCTACGTCGCCGGTTGGGCCGGGGGAGACCTGGCCCGGGTCCGGCAGGCCGCCGAGACGGTCACCAAGGCCGCCCGCACGATCCTGGCCGGCTGCAGCAGCGCCAGCGGCGCGGACACCGCGGCCGCCCCCGACGACCTGGCCGCCGCCTGAACCGCACCGGGGCCCGGCGTCGAGCCGGGCCCCGGCCCCCCGCCTGTCGCCCGCCTGCCTGCACCAGGAGAGCCCGACATGACCGCTGCACAGCCCTGTCCCGTCCTTGAGTTGGTCGGTGCCGTGACGCCCGCCGCCGGCTGGACCGACTTGGGCTGGTTAGAGGTGGGGGAGCCGCTGGCCGAGGCCGCGGTCCTGCGCTGCCTGCTGCGCACCGACCGGCAGCACGCCGCGGCGCTGCTGGCCGCGTTCGTCGATGAGGACCTGACCGTCCCGCAGCACCGGCACGTCGCCGCGGCGGCCCGCGTCCTGCTCGAGCAGGGACACCCGATCGACCCGGTGACCGTCCTGGGGCAGCTGCGCCGCCAAGGCACCGAGAACGCCCGCACCGCCAGCCGCGACGCCGGGGTGCTGCTCGTCGAGCTGTGCCAGGCCGCCCCCAGCGTCAGCAACGTCGGCCACTACCTCCGCATCGTCCTCGAGCACGCCTACCGCCGGCGGGCCCAGCAGACCGCCGCCCGGCTGCTGCAGGCCGCCGAGACCGGATCGGTGACCGCCCTGCACGACCTGGTCGAGCGGGAGCACCGCGCGCTGACCGCGGCGCACCGCCGGACCACCGCACCCCTGCCGTAGCCGGCCCCCGCGCACCCACCCACGTCCGACACCGACGCCCCTGGAGCACCGTCATGCCTGCCACCCGGCCCGACCTGACCGGCGTCGCCGCCGTCGTGGTCACCGCCTGCCCGCTGCTGGCCGCCTACCTCACCGCGCTGCACCCCGACCTGTGCACAGCCCTGCTGACCCGCCTCGCCGGCATCGGCCAAGCCACCACGACGATCTACCTCGGCACCGACCTCGACGACGCGGGAGTGTGGGCCCGGGCCGTCAAGCTGCGTGCCCGCGAGGTCCTGGTCCTGCCCGACCAGGACGCGCTGCTGGTCGCCCTGCTCACCCAGCACCTGGGCGCGACGGCATGACCACCGCCGTACGGCTCCGGCACACCAACCGCACCGGCCTGCGCCACCTCAGCGCGACCGGCGCCCGTCCCGAGCAGGACGCAGCGCCCTTCGGCTACCAGCAACGTGTGCGCCGGCCGCGGCCGGCGCCAGCGGCACGCGAGCCTCCCTGTCGCGGCCGTGGCGGCAACGACGGAGCGGCCAGGCCGCCCGGCGCCGCTCGGGACGGCACGACCTACTCCCGGTCGGCCCCGGTCGGGCCGTCTGCACGGAGTGCGCGTGCGTGTTCGAGCTGCACGCCTACCTCGACGGTGGCCGACGGCTGCCGCTGTGCCGGGCCGCGTAGCCGCCGCCGCCGGCCGCGGTCTCAGCCCGCCGGCTGCAGGTGCCGCGCGTGCACCCACGCCTCGACCATGACCGTCGCCGCGCCGTCATCAACGGCGTAGACCACCCGGCCCTGCCAGCCGCCGGCGTCGGTGTCCTGGCGCCACTCGGCCAGCAGCCCGGCCCAGCGACCCGGGCAGTCCGGCAGGCCGGTGACCCAGCAGTGCCGGAACCCTCGGGAGTTGCATCCGACGGGCGCGAAGTCGCAGGTCGCTGGTCATCACTGGTACCGAGTGGCCTGCAGTACCCGTGCACATGTGCCTGCTGGCCTGGACACTTGCA
>JAABUN010002728.1_pt1 | contig 30045 bp, 42 predicted proteins | sample 5559311 | NCBI WGS metagenome assembly JAABUN01 (sample SAMN10711877, study PRJNA513370) | rock metagenome | isolation source: Antarctica rocks | place: Antarctica: Victoria Land, Siegfried Peak sud | reverse complement strand
CGTCCGCGTCGTACAACGCCTCCTGGCCTTGACCACCGCGATCTGGCACAACGACCACACCGGACAGCCCGTCAAGCGCTCGCTACTCGCCTATGACCACTGAGGGCTTGGAATCGATCATCTAGTCCGGTCGACCCGGCGGCCGTCCACCCCTCCCGGGTGGGCGGCCGTCGTCCGTTCCCGCCCCGGCGGGCGCCCCGGCGTTGTCCCCAACTGCCCCCCGTGGCGGGCCAGGTGTCCTACCGTGAACCGGTGACCGCGCCCCAGGACCCCTTCGCCAAGCGCCCGCAGGGTCAGGGGTCCCCGGCGCCCTCGTCGGCGCCTGCCTACGGGCCGCCGCCGCAGGGCTTCGGCCAGCCGCCCGCCTACGGGCCGCCCGGGCAGGGCTACGGTTCGCCGCCGGGCTACGGCCCTGCTCCGGGCTACGGCCCCGGGCAGGGCGACGGCCCGCCGTACGGCCAGCAGGAGACGTCGAGCCGCGCGATCGTCGCGCTCGTGCTGGCCATCGGGTCCTTCGTCGCCTTCCCGCTGGTGCTCGCGATCGTCGCGATCGTCCTGGCCGGCGGAGCCGACAGGGAGATCGCGCAGTCCGGCGGCCGGCTGACCGGGGAGGGGCTGGCGCGGGCGGCGAAGATCATCTCGTGGATCAACATCGCCCTGTGCGTGCTGGTCGTGGTCGTCGTCGTCGCCGCCCTCGCCGTGGCGACAACCTCGTCCGGCACCTAACGACCGGCCGCGACCCGCAGCTGGCGGTACGCGTCGGCGAGCCGGGGGAGCTGCCAGGAGGCGTTCAAGCCGCTGGGGTTGGGCAGCAGCCAGACACCGGCCGGGCCGAGCCGGCGCTCCTGGAGTCCCACCACTGCGCCGCGCTCGCCCGTCGCGACGCGGTAGGCCGACAGCCCCAGAAAGGCGACCCACTGCGGCCGCACGCGACGGGCGACACCGGTGACTGACGCCAGTCCGGCCCGCAGCTCGTCATCGTCGAGCTCGTCCGCGCGGGCCGTCGCGCGTGCCACCAGGTTGGTGATCCCGAGCCCGGCGGCGAGCACCTCGCTGGTCTCCTGCGGGCGCAGGCGCCGGGGGGTCCAGCCGGAAGCGTGCAGCACGGCCCACAGCCGGTTGGAGGCGCTCGCGAAGTGCAGGCCGACTGCCCCCGACCACAGCGACGGGTTGATCCCGCACAGCAGGACCCGCGTCGATGGCGCCACGAGGTCGGCGACCGTGGCGCCGTAGGCCGCCTGCAGGACGTCGCGGGAAGGACGGGACACGGGCACGGCCCGTTCCTACCCGGTCAGATCCAAGGGCGCGCGCCGACCTGCTTTTGACCCCCCTAGGTGCGGCGGGTAGTGTCGCTACCCGTGCCTGGGGAGACCCGGGCCGTCCCGCACGCCCGCGCAGCACCTCACCCTCCGGCCGGTCCGGACTGAGACCGGCAGGGCGTCGGGCAGCACCCCGCCCCGCCAGTGCACGTCGCGGGGGCAGCGCGACCAAGGCGACACACCCGACCGCGTGGGTCGCTTAGATGTCCACCGGTGAGACGAGCAGGAGACGCGTTGCCCACGATCCAGCAGCTGGTCCGCAAGGGCCGGCAGGACAAGGTCGAGAAGACCAAGACGCCGGCCCTCAAGGGGAGCCCGCAGCGTCGTGGTGTCTGCACGCGCGTCTACACGACCACTCCGAAGAAGCCCAACTCCGCGCTGCGCAAGGTCGCCCGCGTGCGGCTCACCAGTGGCGTCGAGGTCACCGCCTACATCCCGGGCGTCGGCCACAACCTGCAGGAGCACTCGATCGTGCTCGTGCGCGGCGGACGCGTGAAGGACCTGCCTGGTGTCCGGTACAAGATCATTCGGGGCTCACTCGACACCCAGGGCGTGCGCAACCGCAAGCAGGCCCGCAGCCGTTACGGCGCCAAGAAGGAGAAGAAGTAGTGCCTCGCAAGGGTCCTGCCCCAAAGCACCCGGTCGTCGTCGACCCCGTCTACGGCGCACCGCTGGTCACCAGCCTCATCAACAAGGTCCTGCTCGACGGCAAGCGCTCCACCGCCGAGAAGATCGTCTACGGCGCCCTCGAGGGTTGCCGCGACAAGAGCGGCGCCGACCCGGTCGTCACCCTCAAGCGCGCCCTGGACAACGTCAAGCCGACCCTGGAGGTACGCAGCCGCCGGGTCGGCGGTGCCACCTACCAGGTGCCCATCGAGGTGCGCGCCGGGCGCTCCACCACGCTGGCCCTGCGCTGGCTGGTGCAGTACTCCCGCGGCCGTCGTGAGAAGACGATGACCGAGCGACTCATGAACGAGCTCCTCGACGCCAGCAACGGTCTGGGTGCCAGCGTCAAGCGCCGCGAGGACATGCACAAGATGGCCGAGTCGAACAAGGCCTTCGCGCACTACCGCTGGTAACCCCGAGCGGGGGCACCGTCAGGAACGACCCGGCACCGACACGCACCGCGCCCTCGGCGCGAGAGGAAGAAGAGCAGCAGCTGTGGCCAGCAACGAGGTCCTCGCCAAGACCCGCAACATCGGGATCATGGCGCACATCGACGCGGGCAAGACCACCACGACCGAGCGCGTCCTGTACTACACCGGTCGGGCGTACAAGATCGGTGAGGTGCATGACGGCGCCGCGACGATGGACTGGATGGCGCAGGAGCAGGAGCGCGGCATCACCATCACCTCTGCCGCGACGACCTGCCAGTGGGCCGGGCACCGCATCAACATTATCGACACGCCGGGCCACGTCGACTTCACCGTCGAGGTGGAGCGCTCACTGCGCGTGCTCGACGGCGCCGTCGCCGTCTTCGACTCGGTGGCAGGGGTGGAGCCGCAGTCGGAGACCGTGTGGCGGCAGGCCGACAAGTACTCCGTGCCCCGGATCTGCTTCGTCAACAAGATGGACCGCACCGGCGCGAACTTCTACCGCACCGTCGACATGATCGTGGAGCGGCTGCACGCCGTGCCGCTGGTCCTGCAGCTGCCGTGGGGCACCGAGGGTGACTTCACCGGCGTCATCGACCTGGTGCGGATGAAGGGGCTGCTCTGGGCCAACGACGACAAGACGAGCAAGGGCGACCAGTTCGACGTCGTCGACATCCCCGCAGACCTTGCCGACCAGGCGCAGGAGTGGCGCGGCAAGCTGCTGGAGACCCTCGCCGAGGTCGACGACACGGTGATGGAGAAGTACCTCGAGGGCGAGGACCTCTCCGAGGCCGAGGTCAAGGCCGGCATCCGCCGGGCCATCCTCACCTCGACGATCGACGCCACGGTCACCGCCGTGCTCTGCGGCTCCGCGTTCAAGAACAAGGGCGTCCAGCCCATGCTCGACGCGGTGGTCGACTACCTCCCCTCCCCACTGGACATCGGGGCGGTGCAGGGGCACTCCGTCAAGGACGAGTCGCTCGTCGAGATGCGCAAGCCCGAGTTCGACGCGCCGTTCTCGGCGCTCGCCTTCAAGATTCAGACCGATCCGCACGTCGGCAAGCTGACCTATGTGCGCGTCTACTCCGGCACTCTGCAGGCGGGCACCGCGGTCAGCAACTCGACCAAGGACCGCAAGGAGAAGATCGGCCGGCTCATGCAGATGCACGCCAACTCGCGTGAGGACATCAGCGAGGTCAAGGCGGGCGACATCTGCGCGGTCATCGGGCTCAAGCAGACCACCACGGGCGACACGCTCTGCGACCCGGACCACCCGGTGGTGCTGGAGTCGATGACCTTTCCCGACCCGGTCATCGACGTGGCGATCGAGCCGAAGACCAAGGCGGACCAGGAGAAGCTCGGCGTCGCGATCCAGCGGCTCGCCGAGGAGGACCCGACGTTCAAGGTCCACACCGACGAGGAGACCGGTCAGACGATCATCGCCGGCATGGGCGAGCTCCACCTGGACATCCTCGTGGACCGCATGCGCCGCGAGTTCAAGGTCGAGGCCAACGTCGGCAAGCCGCAGGTCGCCTACCGGGAGACGCTGCGCGGCACCGTGGAGCGCCTGGACTACACGCACAAGAAGCAGACCGGCGGCTCCGGGCAGTTCGCGAAGATCCAGCTCAGGGTCGAGCCGCTGACCGACCCGGAGGCCGGGACCTACGAGTTCGTCAACGCCGTGACCGGCGGCCGGATCCCCAAGGAGTACATCCCCTCGATCGACCAGGGCTGCCAGGAGGCGATGCAGCACGGCGTCCTGGCCGGCTACCCGCTGGTAGGCGTGAAGGTGACGCTCACCGACGGTGCCTACCACGACGTCGACTCCTCCGAGATGGCCTTCAAGATCGCCGGGTCGATGGGCTTCAAGGAGGCGGCCCGCAAGGCGGACCCCGCGCTCATGGAGCCGATGATGGCCGTCGAGGTCACCACGCCGGAAGAGAACATGGGCGACGTGATCGGCGACATCAACAGCCGCCGCGGTCTGATCCAGGCGATGGACGAGCGTGCCGGGGTCCGGGTCGTCAAGGCACTGGTGCCGCTGTCGGAGATGTTCGGTTACGTCGGTGACCTGCGCAGCCGCACCCAGGGCCGCGCCAGCTACTCCATGCAGTTCGACAGCTACGCCGAGGTCCCGGGCAATGTGGCCAAGGAGATCATCGCGAAGGTGCGTGGAGAGTGACCGCCAGCGGCCGGGTCCACGCCACCGAGCCCATGTCAGCAGCGAAGGTGCGGGGCGCGTGACCCGCTAGCACGGTTCATCCCCCGCACTCCCGTCCAACACGACCCGCAGACCACCGCACAGGAGGACAGGCCCCATGGCCAAGGCGAAGTTCGAGCGCACCAAGCCGCACGTCAACATCGGCACCATCGGTCACATCGACCACGGCAAGACGACGCTGACCGCTGCCATCACCAAGGTGCTGCACGACGCGTACCCGACCCTGAACCAGGCGTCGGCCTTCGACCAGATCGACAAGGCGCCCGAGGAGAAGGCGCGTGGCATCACGATCTCGATCGCGCACGTGGAGTACCAGACCGAGGCGCGCCACTACGCCCACGTCGACTGCCCCGGCCACGCGGACTACATCAAGAACATGATCACCGGTGCGGCGCAGATGGACGGCGCGATCCTCGTGGTCGCCGCCACCGACGGTCCGATGCCGCAGACGAAGGAGCACGTCCTGCTGGCCCGCCAGGTCGGGGTCCCCTACATCGTCGTCGCCTTGAACAAGGCGGACATGGTCGACGACGAGGAGATCCTCGAGCTCGTCGAGCTCGAGGTCCGCGAGCTGCTGAGCGAGTACGAGTTCCCGGGTGACGACCTGCCGGTCGTCCGGGTCTCGGCGCTCAAGGCGCTGGAGGGCGACAAGGAGTGGGGCGACAAGCTCCTCGAGCTCATGCAGGCCGTCGACGACTCCATCCCGGAGCCGGTCCGCGAGACCGACAAGCCGTTCCTCATGCCCGTCGAGGACGTCTTCACGATCACCGGCCGCGGCACGGTCGTCACCGGCCGCATCGAGCGCGGCGTGATCAACGTCAACGAGTCGGTGGAGATCGTCGGGATCAAGCAGAACGTCCAGACCACCACCGTCACCGGGGTGGAGATGTTCCGCAAGCTGCTCGACCAGGGCATGGCCGGCGACAACGTCGGCCTGCTCATCCGCGGCATCAAGCGCGAGGAGGTCGAGCGCGGGCAGGTCGTCTGCAAGCCCAAGTCGATCACCCCGCACACCGAGTTCGAGGCCAACGTCTACATCCTATCCAAGGACGAGGGTGGCCGGCACACGCCGTTCTTCAACAACTACCGTCCGCAGTTCTACTTCCGCACCACGGATGTCACCGGTGTCGTGGACCTGCCGGAGGGCACGGAGATGGTGATGCCCGGTGACAACACCGAGATGAAGGTGACCCTCATCCAGCCCATCGCCATGGAGGAGGGGCTGCGCTTCGCCATCCGCGAGGGCGGCCGCACCGTCGGCGCGGGCCGCGTCACCAAGATCACGAAGTAGCACCTCCCCTCGTCGGGACATCGGGCCAGCCGGCCCGATGTATCCCGCCGGGGGCTCCGGTGACGATCGCACGCCTCGGACACACCCGGGCGCGGGGGTCGGAGCCCATCCGGACCGACAGAGCAGCGGCACCAGCCGACATTTCCGGGGCCTCGCCCCGGGGGAGACAGGACGTACAGCCACCATGGCGGGACAGAAGATCCGCATCAGGCTCAAGGCCTACGACCACGAGGTCATCGACAGCTCGGCGCGAAAGATCGTCGAGACGGTGACCCGGACGGGCGCGCAGGTCGCCGGCCCGGTACCGCTGCCCACGGAGAAGAACGTGTACTGCGTCATCCGCTCGCCGCACAAGTACAAGGACTCACGGGAGCACTTCGAGATGCGCACGCACAAGCGCCTCATCGACATCCTCGACCCCACGCCGAAGACCGTCGACTCGCTCATGCGGCTCGACCTGCCGGCGGGCGTCGACATCGAGATCAAGCTTTAGGGACGCCGACATGTCAAACCGCAACACCCAGGGCGTCCTGGGCGAGAAGCTGGGCATGACCCAGGTCTTCGACGCCAACAACCGGATCGTGCCGGTGACCGTCGTCAAGGCGGGGCCGTGCGTGGTCACCCAGGTGCGCACCCCCGAGAAGGACGGCTACTCCGCCGTGCAGATCGCCTTCGGAGCGGTCGACCCGCGCAAGGTCACCAAGCCCGAGGCCGGTCACTTCGCGAAGGCCGGCGTGCCGCCCCGCCGCTACCTCGTGGAGATCCGCACCGACGACGCGTCGTCCTACACCGTCGGCCAGGAGGTGACTACCGCGATCTTCGCCGGCGGGGCCAAGGTCGACGTCATCGGCACCAGCAAGGGCAAGGGCTACGCCGGTGTCATGAAGCGTCACAACTTCCACGGCCTCGGTGCCGGTCACGGTGTGCAGCGCAAGCACCGCTCGCCCGGGTCGATCGGTGCCTGCGCCACCCCCGCCCGGGTGTTCAAGGGCACGAGGATGGCCGGCCGGATGGGCGCGGTGCGCACGACGACGCTCAATCTCACCGTGCACGCCGTGGACGCGGAGCGTGGGCTGCTGCTCATCAAGGGCGCCGTTCCGGGGCCGCGCGGCGGCATGGTCCTCGTCCGCACCGCCGTCAAGGCCGGTCTCGGGAAGGGTGGTGTGCCGCGATGACCGCGACCAGCCTGGAGAAGACGTCCAGCCTGACCCTCGAGGTCCGCACCGCGGGACTGGGTCCCGACCGCACCGTCGAGGTGCCAGCGGAGATCTTCGGGGTGCAGGTCAACGTCCCGCTCATCCACCAGGTCGTCGTCGCCCAGCTCGCCGCGGCGCGGCAGGGCACGCACAAGACGAAGACCCGGGGCGAGGTGCGCGGCGGTGGCAAGAAGCCCTACCGCCAGAAGGGCACCGGCCGGGCCCGCCAGGGCTCGACCCGGGCGCCGCAGTTCGTGGGGGGTGGCGTCGTACACGGGCCGGTGCCGCGCGACTACGCGCAGCGCACCCCCAAGAAGATGAAGGTCGGCGCCCTGCGCGGTGCGTTGTCCGACCGCTTCCGGCACAGCCGGCTGTTCGTCGTCGACCAGCTCACCGGTGACGGGGCGCCCTCGACGAAGGCCGCGACGGCACTGCTGGCGAGCCTCACGACCCGTACCCACGTGCTGGTCGTCGCCGAGCGGGACGACGTGTCGACCTGGAAGTCGCTGCGCAACGCCGGCAACGTCCACCTGATCAGCCCCGGCCAGCTCAACACCTACGATGTGCTGGTAAGCGACGACGTCGTGTTCACCGAGGCCGGGCTGCAGGCCTTCCTGGCCGGGAGCGCGAAGGGCCGCAGTGCCAGGGCGTCGGCGGCCTTCCGCGGCGAACTCGGCGGCGACAGCGCCGCCGTGCCCGTGCCGGACACCGCCGGGGCCGTGGCCACCGCGAGCGTCGACGAGGGCGGTACGCCCGGTGAGGACCTCACCCCGCACCTGATCGACAGCAACGTCCCGAGCATCGCTCCCGCGACCGAGCCGGCCGACCAGGCCCGCACCGAGGAGGGTTCCGCGTGAGCGACCTGACCGACCCCCGCGACATCCTGATCTCGCCGGTCATCTCCGAGAAGAGCTATGGCCTGCTCGACGAGAACAAGTACACCTTCGTCGTGCGCCCGGACGCCAACAAGACGCAGATCAAGATTGCGGTCGAGAAGGTCTTCGGGGTCAAGGTCAGTGACGTCAACACCCTCAACCGCCAGGGCAAGCGCAAGCGCACCAAGTCCGGCTTCGGCAAGCGCGCCGACACCAAGCGGGCCGTGGTCACCCTGCGCGAGGGCCGCATCGAGATCTTCGGGGGGCCGGTCTCCTAGCGGGGCCGGACTCCGGGACAGAGGAACCGACATGGGCATCCGCAAGTACAAGCCGACCACTCCGGGCCGTCGCGGCTCGAGCGTGGCCGACTTCGCCGAGATCACGCGCTCCGAGCCGGAGAAGTCGCTGGTCCGTCCCCTGCACAGCAAGGGCGGCCGGAACTCCTACGGGCGGGTCACGACGAGGCACCAGGGCGGCGGCCACAAGCGCGCCTATCGGATCATCGACTTCCGCCGCTCCGACAAGGACGGCGTGCCGGCGAAGGTCGCGCACATCGAGTACGACCCCAACCGCACCGCGCGGATCGCGCTGCTGCACTACGCGGACGGGGAGAAGCGCTACATCGTGGCGCCCCGCAACCTCAGGCAGGGCGACCTCGTCGAGTCCGGCCCGACGGCCGACATCAAGCCCGGCAACGCGCTGCCGCTGCGCAACATCCCCACCGGCACCACGGTGCACAACATCGAGCTCCGCCCCGGTGGCGGTGCGAAGATCGCCCGGTCCGCCGGCACGAGCGTGCAGCTCGTCGCCAAGGACGGCCCCCACGCCCAGCTCCGGATGCCCTCTGGCGAGATCCGCAACGTCGACCTGCGCTGCCGCGCGACCGTCGGCGAGGTCGGCAACGCCGAGCAGAGCAACATCAACTGGGGTAAGGCCGGCCGGATGCGCTGGAAGGGGAAGCGTCCCAGCGTCCGTGGTGTTGCCATGAACCCGATCGACCACCCGCACGGTGGTGGCGAGGGCAAGACCTCCGGTGGTCGCCACCCGGTCAACCCGGCGGGCAAGCCCGAGGGGCGCACCCGCCGCCGCAAGCCCAGCGATGCGCTCATCGTCCGTCGCCGTCGTACCAACAAGAAGCGCTAGGGGACTGACTCGTGCCGCGCAGCCTGAAGAAGGGCCCGTTCGTCGACGACCACCTGCTCAAGAAGGTGGACGCCCAGAACGACAAGGGCTCCAAAAACGTGATCAAGACGTGGTCGCGTCGCTCCACGATCATCCCCGACATGCTCGGGCACACCATCGCCGTCCACGACGGGCGCAAGCACGTCCCGGTGTTCGTCACCGAGGCCATGGTCGGCCACAAGCTCGGCGAGTTCTCGCCCACGCGCACCTTCCGCGGCCACGTCAAGGACGACCGGAGGTCGCGCCGTGGCTGAGAACAAGACCCGGCACCTGCCCGCCCACGCCGCCCTCGCGCAGGCCAAGTACGTCCGCATGACGCCGATGAAGTGCCGGCGCGTCGTCGACCTCGTGCGCGGGATGCCCGTCGCTCAGGCGCTCGACGTGCTGCGCTTCGACGTGCACGCTGCGTCGGACCCCATCTACAAGGTCCTGGCCAGCGCGGTCGCGAACGCCGAGCACAACAGGTCGCTCGATCGGGCCGACCTCTACGTCGCGCAGGCCTATGTCGACGAGGGCCCGACCCTCAAGCGTTTCCGGCCGCGTGCGCAGGGGCGTGCCTACCGCATCCGCAAGCGCACCAGCCACATCACGATCGTCGTGCAGTCCGTCCTGGGTGACGGCACCGCCACCCAGGCGACCAAGAAGAGCCTCACGAAGGGCAGGGCCTCCTAGTGGGCCAGAAGGTCAACCCGCACGGGTTCCGGCTCGGTATCACCACCGACTGGACGTCCCGCTGGTACGCGGACAAGAACTACGCGGACTACGTCAAGGAAGACGTGGCGATCCGCGGGATGATGAGCAAGGGCATGGAGCGGGCCGGCATCTCCAAGGTGGAGATCGAGCGCACCCGCGACCGGGTCCGCGTCGACATCCACACGGCCCGGCCCGGCATCGTCATCGGCCGCCGGGGAGCCGAGGCCGACCGCATCCGGGGCGACCTGGAGAAGCTCACCGGCAAGCAGGTGCAGCTCAACATCCTCGAGGTCAAGAACCCCGAGTCCGACGCCCAGCTCGTCGCGCAGGGCGTCGCCGAGCAGCTGTCGAGTCGTGTCAGCTTCCGCCGCGCGATGCGCAAGTCGATGCAGTCGGCGATGAAGAATCCCGGCGTCAAGGGCATCCGGGTGCAGTGCTCCGGCCGCCTCGGCGGCGCGGAGATGAGCCGCTCGGAGTTCTACCGCGAGGGGCGGGTGCCGCTGCACACCCTGCGCGCGAACATCGACTTCGGCCTCTACGAGGCGCGGACCACGTTCGGTCGGATCGGCGTCAAGGTCTGGATCTACAAGGGCGACGTGGTGCAGAGCCGCGCCGAGCGCGAGGCCCAGGACGCGGCGCTGCGTCAGCAGCGGCGTGACCGGCCGGCCCGACGCGGCCCGCGTTCCGGCTCCACCGGCACCACCGCCGGCGGCACGGAGGCGGGGCGCGCAAGCTCCGGCCCGGCCGAGCCCGACCTGTCCCAGGTCGACACCACGGCCGGCGGCGAGGTCGTCCTGCCCACCGCCGACCCGGCCCTGGCGGACGCGCCGGCCGAGCGCACGCCCGACGTCGCGTCGACGCCGGCCGTCCCGCTGGGCGAGGTCACCAGCGAGAGCAGCGGCCCCACCGGCACCGACCCGAGCCGGGCCAGTGCCGACCGCAGCCAGCCGGCCGTCGTGGAGTCCGAGCAGGGCCTGACCGGCGCGCCCGGCTCGGACGAGATCACGTCCCAGCAGGTCGACGAGCAGCGCGATCGGGCCACCACCAACGACAACGGGGAGGGCTGACGCATGCTGATCCCACGCAGGGTCAAGCACCGCAAGCAGCACCACCCGGACCGCAGCGGCGCCGCCAAAGGCGGCACCGCGCTGGCCTTCGGCGAGTACGGCATCCAGGCGCTCGAATCTGCCTACGTCACGAACCGCCAGATCGAGTCCGCCCGGATCGCCATGACCAGGCACATCCGCCGTGGCGGAAAGGTCTGGATCAACATCTACCCGGACCGGCCGCTGACGAAGAAGCCGGCCGAGACCCGGATGGGCTCGGGCAAGGGCTCACCGGAGTGGTGGGTTGCCAACGTCAAGCCGGGACGCGTCCTGTTCGAGCTCGCCGGACCTCCGGAGCCGCTCGCCAAGGAGGCCATGCGCCGCGCGATGCACAAGCTGCCGATGAAGTGCCGCTTCATCACCCGGGAGGTGAGCGACTGATGGCCGACAACCGCGCGCAGGAACTGCGCGAGACCGGCGACGAGGAGCTGCTCACCGCCCTCCGCGAGGCCAAGGAGGAGCTGTTCAACCTCCGCTTCCAGGTCGCCACCGGCCAGCTCGACAACAACCGCCGACTCCAGGTGGTGCGGCGCGACATCGCCCGCATCTACACCGTCATGCGCGAGCGCGAGCTCGGCATCCACCGGACAGAGGCCACCGCATGAGCGAGACGACCGGGAGCAGCGTGACCGAGGCCACTTCGACCGAGCCCCCTGCCGACCAGGCGGCCCCTGCCGAGCAGGGCGGTCCCGTCGAGCGGGCGTTCCGCAAGACCCGCGAGGGCCTGGTGGTCAGCGACAAGATGGACAAGACCGTGGTCGTGGCGGTCGAGGACCGGGTCCAGCACCCGCTGTACAAGAAGACCCTGCGCCGCACCAACAAGCTCAAGGCGCACGACGAGCAGAACACCTGCGGCGTGGGCGACCGCGTCCTGCTCATGGAGACCCGGCCGCTCAGCGCCTCCAAGCGCTGGCGGGTCGTCGGGATCCTCGAGAAGGCCAAGTAGCCACACGGGCCCGGCGTAGCCGCCGGTCGTACGCCAGACAAGACAGCGCCGCCGCAGGCGGTACCTAGGTGGGTCCACGTCCCGCGCCGCGGGATACGGGACTCGGATGGAGTTGCAGTGATTCAGCAGGAGTCGCGACTGCGCGTCGCCGACAACACGGGTGCGAAGGAGATTCTCTGCATCCGCGTGCTCGGCGGCTCGGGGCGGCGCTACGCCGGCATCGGCGACGTCATCGTCGGCACGGTGAAGGACGCCCTCCCCGGCGCCGGCGTGAAGAAGGGTGACGTCGTCAAGGCCGTCATCGTGCGGACCGTCAAGGAGCGTCGCCGGCCGGACGGCTCGTACATCCGCTTCGACGAGAACGCCGCCGTCCTCATCCGGGACGGTGGAGACCCCCGCGGCACGCGCATCTTCGGCCCCGTGGGTCGTGAGCTGCGCGACAAGCGCTTCATGAAGATCATCTCGCTCGCACCGGAGGTGCTGTAGCCATGGCAGGCCTGTTCGTCAAGAAGGGCGACACCGTCCAGGTCATCTCGGGCAGGGACCGCGGCGTGCAGGGCAGGGTCATCTCGGCCAGCCCCGACACCAACCGGGTCCTCGTCGAGGGAGCCAACCGGATCAAGAAGCACACCCGGGTGACGCAGTCACAGCGCGGGTCGCAGCAGGGCGGGATCATCACCCAGGAGGCGGCGGTGCACGTCAGCAACGTGCAGGTGGTCTGCCCCTCGTGCGGCAAGCCCTCGCGCATCGGCCACCGGCGCAGCGAACCGGACGTCAACGGCAAGACGCACAGCGTCCGGGTCTGCAAGCGCTGCAACGGAGACATCTGATGACCATTACGGACGAGACCACGACCCGCCAGGTACCGCGCCTGAAGGCCCGCTACCGCGCGGAGATCAAGCCGGCGCTGACCGAGCAGTTCTCCTTCTCCAATCCGATGCAGGTGCCCGGCGTCGTCAAGGTCGTCGTCAACATGGGCGTCGGAGAGGCGGCCCGCGACGCGAAGCTCATCGACGGCGCTCTGCGCGACCTCACCGCCATCACCGGCCAGAAGCCGCAGGTCCGGCGGGCCACGAAGTCGATCGCGCAGTTCAAGCTCCGCGAGGGCATGCCGATCGGCGCGAAGGTCACCCTGCGGGGGGACCGGATGTGGGAGTTCCTCGACCGGCTGGTGACGATCGCGCTGCCGCGCATCCGCGACTTCCGCGGGCTTTCGCCGAAGCAGTTCGACGGCAACGGCAACTACACCTTCGGCCTCAACGAGCAGTCCATGTTCGTGGAGATCGACGTGGACCGCGTCGACCGCCAGCGCGGCATGGACATCACCGTCGTGACGACGGCCGCCAACGACGACGAGGGCCGCGCGCTGCTGCGGGCGCTCGGCTTCCCGTTCAAGGAGAGCTAGACATGGCCAAGAAGGCACTCGTCGAGAAGGCGAAGAAGAAGCCGAAGTTCGCGGTGCGCGGCTACACCCGGTGCAATCGCTGCGGTCGCCCGCGCGCCGTCTACCGCACCTTCGGGCTGTGCCGCATCTGCATGCGCGAGATGGCCCACGCCGGCGAGCTGCCCGGCATCACCAAGTCCTCCTGGTAGTCCTCCGCCCCAGCATCCTCTTCGTCGCAGGCCCCACCCAGAGTCCGCTCGGGACGGGGGACCACGGCGGGAAAGGCCACAGGCCTTCGTTCATGACAGTCACCCCCGGCACGGGAGCGAGCTTCCGATGACCATGACCGACCCGATCGCCGACATGCTCACGCGCGTCCGCAACGCCAACTCGGCGTACCACGACAGCGTCCGCATGCCGCACAGTAAGATCAAAACGCACATCGCGGAGATCCTCCAGCAGGAGGGCTACATCGCCGGCTGGACCGTCGAGGAGGGCGAGAAGGGCAAGGTCCTCGCCGTCGACCTCAAGTACGGCCCCAACCGGGAGCGCTCCATCGCCGGCGTGCGCCGCGTGTCCAAGCCGGGCCTGCGCGTCTACGCCAAGGCCGGCGCCCTTCCCAAGGTCCTCGGCGGCCTCGGCGTCGCGATCATCTCCACCTCGAGCGGCCTGCTGACCGACCGCCAGGCGAACAAGAAGGGCGTAGGTGGGGAAGTCCTCGCCTACGTCTACTAGTCGGTCCGGAGAGGAGACGTAGAGATGTCACGCATCGGTCGCCTGCCCGTCCCGGTCCCCAGCGGTGTCGAGGTCACCCTCGACGGCCAGCTGGTCACCGTGCGGGGCCCGAAGGGCACCCTGTCGCACACCATCGCCGAGCCGATCCGCGTCGAGCGCGCGGAGGACGGCACGCTGTCGGTCACCCGCCCCGACGACCAGCGCGAGAGCCGGAGCCTGCACGGGCTGACCCGCTCCCTGGTCGCCAACATGGTCACGGGGGTCACTGCCGGCTACAGCAAGGGCATGGAGATCCGTGGCGTCGGCTACCGCGTCACGGCCAGGGGCTCGGACCTCGAGTTCGCCCTGGGATACAGCCACCCGGTACCGGTCGCGGCTCCGGACGGCATCACCTTCTCTGTCGCCAGCCCGACGCGGTTCACCGTGGCGGGCATCGACAAGCAGAAGGTCGGCGAGGTCGCCGCCAACATCCGCAAGCTGCGCAAGCCCGACCCGTACAAGGGCAAGGGTGTCCGCTACGAGGGCGAGCAGATCAAGCTCAAGGTCGGGAAGACGGGTAAGTGATGGGGATCTCCGCAACACGACGCATCGGCAAGGCCCGACGGCACTTCCGCCTGCGCAAGCGGGTGTCCGGTACCCCGGGGCGTCCGCGCCTGGTGGTCACCCGCTCCACCCGGCACATCACCGCGCAGGTCGTGGACGACCTGGTCGGACACACGCTGGCCAGCGCGTCGACCCTCGAGGTCGACCTGCGTGCCGGCGGCGGCGACAAGTCCTCGCGGGCCCGCCAGGTCGGCGCGCTCGTCGCCGAGCGCGCCAAGGCCAAGGGCGTCCAGGCCGTGGTGTTCGACCGTGGTGGCAACGCCTACCACGGCCGGATCGCGGCCCTGGCGGACGGCGCCCGGGAGAGCGGGCTGACATTCTGATGCCTGCCCGTACGACACACCACGTCTGCGACGTGACCGACGACAAGAGGGACCTCTGATGCCAGGACAGCAGCGCCGAGGCGGTACGGCCGGCGGCAGCGCCGGCGGCGACCGCCGGGACGGACGCGGCGGCCGTGGCGGGGCCGGCCCCGAGAAGACCCCGCACATCGAGCGGGTGGTGGCCATCAACCGGGTCGCGAAGGTCGTCAAGGGCGGCCGGCGCTTCAGCTTCACCGCCCTCGTGGTGGTCGGTGACGGCGACGGCCAGGTCGGTGTCGGCTACGGCAAGGCCAAGGAGGTGCCCGCGGCGATCGCCAAGGGCGTCGAGGAGGCCAAGAAGCACTTCTTCCGGGTGCCCCGGATCGGCGCGACCATCCCGCACCCGATCCAGGGTGAGGCGGCTGCCGGCGTCGTGCTGCTCAAGCCGGCCAGCCCCGGCACCGGTGTCATTGCCGGTGGCCCGGTGCGGGCGGTTCTCGAGTGCGCCGGCATCCACGACGTGCTGAGCAAGTCGCTGGGGTCGTCCAACCCGATCAACATCGTGCACGCGACCGTGGCGGCGCTCAAGGGGCTCGTGCGCCCCGAGGAGATCGCCGCCCGCCGCGGTCTGCCGATCGAGGACGTCGCGCCGGCCGCCATGCTGCGGGCCCGCGCCGCCGCCGCGGCGGCGCCGGTCACCGTCGGGGTGGGTGCCTGATGGCCCGCCTGAAGGTCACCCAGGTCAAGTCGGGGATCGGCGGCAAGCAGAACCAGCGCCAGACGCTGCGCTCGCTGGGCCTGAAGCGGATCTCCGACACCGTCGTCAAGGAGGACCGCCCCGAGATCCGCGGGATGGTCAACACGGTCACGCACCTCGTGACCGTCGAGGAGGTCGAGTAACGATGAGCACTCCGAAGTCCGCCACGGGCGGGGGCGCGGGCAGCGCGCTCAAGGTCCACCACCTGCGTCCCGCCCCCGGGGCCCGGACCGCGAAGACCCGGGTCGGTCGCGGTGAGGCCAGCAAGGGCAAGACTGCGGGCCGCGGCACGAAGGGCAGCAAGGCCCGCTACCAGGTGCCTGCCGCCTTCGAGGGCGGGCAGATGCCGTTGCATATGCGGCTGCCCAAGCTCAAGGGCTTCACCAACCGGTTTCGCACCGAGTACCAGGTGGTCAACACCGGCCGCATCGCCGAGCTGTTCCCCGAGGGCGGGGCGATCGGCGTCGACGACCTCGTCGCCGCCGGGGCCGTCCGCGGCGACCGCCTCGTCAAGGTGTTGGGCGACGGCGACCTGCCGGTCGCGCTGACCCTCACGGCGCACAAGTTCTCCGCGTCAGCGAAGGAAAAGATTACTGCTGCGGGGGGCGCTGCACACGAGCTGTAACCGCACGACGCCCGGGCCGCCGGTCCCCCCGCGGGGAGCGGCGGTTCGCGCGCATCTGCGGGACCGGCTCGGCCCGGCCGGGGTGCTCACGCCGTCCTGTTAGAGTCGCCTGCGGGGGCGGCAGCCGGCCCCGTCCTGCGCCGCTCGTCCAGGCCACACAGATCACCGTCGCCCGTCCCGTCCGGGGCCGGGCACGTCGAACCGTCCCCGACACCGGGCGGACGCCAGGAGGAGCCGTGCTCACCGCATTCGGCCGGGCCTTCAAGACGCCCGACCTGCGCAGGAAGCTCCTGTTCACGCTGGCGATGATCGGCGTCTACCGGCTCGGCTCGGTCGTCCCCGGCCCCGGCGTCTCCTACGTCGCCATTCAGGGCTGCCTCAACGACGTGAAGGACAACAGCCTCTACGGGTTGGTCAACCTGTTCAGCGGCGGGGCGTTGCTGCAGCTGAGCATCTTCGCGCTCGGCATCATGCCCTACATCACCAGTTCGATCATCATCCAGCTGCTCGTGGTCGTCATCCCGCGGCTGGAGACCCTCAAGCAGGAGGGGCAGTCGGGGCAGGCCAAGCTCACGCAGTACACCCGCTACCTCACGATCGCCCTGGCGATCCTGCAGTCCACCGGGATCATCGCGCTGGCCAGGTCCGGGCGGCTGTTCCCGAGCTGTCAGCGGGAGATCATCCCGGACGACAGCCTGTTCCGGATCCTCGTGCTCGTGCTCGTGCTCACCTCCGGCACCGCGGTCATCATGTGGCTGGGCGAGCTCATCACCGACCGGGGCGTCGGCAACGGCATGTCCGTCCTGATCTTCTCGTCGATCATCAGCTCGATCCCGGGTCAGGGCGCCAACCTGCTGCAGCAGAACAACGGCGGCTTCGTGCTCGCGGCGATCATCGTGCTCGCCCTCGTGGTCATCACGCTCGTCGTGTTCGTCGAGCAGGCCCAGCGGCGCATCCCGGTGCAGTACGCCAAGCGGCAGATCGGCCGGCGCATGTACGGCGGCACCTCGACCTACATCCCGCTCAAGGTCAATCAGGCCGGCGTCATCCCGGTGATCTTCGCGAGCTCCCTGCTCTACCTGCCGCAGCTGCTGTCCAACGTCTGGTCGAGCAACGAGATCTTCACCCGGTTCATCAGCCGGTTCCTGAGCTCCGGCGACCCGCTCTACCTCGCCAGCTACTTCGGCCTCATCGTCTTCTTCACCTACTTCTACGTCGCCATCACCTTCAACCCGGTGGAGGTGAGTGACAACATGAAGAAGTACGGCGGGTTCGTCCCCGGCATCCGGCCCGGGCGGGCCACCGCGGAGTACCTCGACTACATCCTGTCCAGGATCACCGCCTTCGGCGCGCTCTACCTCGGGCTGGTCGCGGTGCTGCCCTACCTGCTGTTCTCCATGACCGGCAGCGGCCAGCAGGTGCCGTTCGGCGGGACGGCCGTACTGATCATCGTCGGAGTGGGACTCGAGACCGTCAAGCAGGTCGAGAGCCAACTGATGCTCCGCAACTACGAAGGCTTCCTGCGCTAGTGCGCCTCGTCCTGGTCGGGCCACCCGGAGCGGGCAAGGGGACGCAGGCCCAGTTCATCGCCGAGCACGCCGGCATCCCCAAGATCTCCACCGGCGACATCTTCCGCGCGAACGTGAGCCAGGGCACGCCGCTCGGGGTGCAGGCGAAGGCGTTCATGGACCGCGGCGACCTCGTCCCGGACGACGTCACCATCGACATGGTCGGGCTGCGACTGCGCGAGGACGACGCGAAGGCCGGCTTCCTGCTCGACGGCTTCCCTCGCACCGTCCCACAGGCGGAGGTCCTCGACGACCTCCTACGGGAGTCGGGCACCAAGCTCGACGTCGTGCTCGAGCTCGTCGTGGACGACGACGAGGTCATCCGCAGGCTCTCCGGACGCCGCACCTGCCGCACCTGCAACCGCATCTGGCACATCGACTTCGACCCGCCGGAGACCCCGGGCGTGTGCGACCTCGACCAGGGCGAGCTGTTCCAGCGCGACGACGACCAGGCCGCGACGATCGCCAACCGACTCGCCGTCTACGCGGAGTCGACCGCACCGCTGGTGGCCTACTACGCCAGCCGGGGCGTGCTCATCGGCATCGACGCCACCGGCCCCGTCGACGACGTCACGCAGCGGGCGATCGACGCGCTGCGCTCGCGCGAGGGCTGACCCGGGTGCGTGCCCGCCGCGCGCGCGGCGTCACCGTCAAGTCCCCGCACCAGGTCGAGCTCATGCGGGCAGCCGGTCTGGTCGTCGCCCGCACCCTGGAGCGGCTCGTCGCCGCGGTGCGCCCCGGCGTCACGACGGGCGAGCTCGACGCCCTCGCCGAGCAGAGCATCCGCGACGAGGGCGCGGTGCCCTCGTTCCTCGGCTATCACGGCTTCGCCGGCTCGATCTGCGCTTCGGTCGGCGCCGAGGTGGTGCACGGCATCCCCTCGGCCAGCCGACGGGTGCCCGAGGGGACGCTGCTGTCCCTCGACTGCGGGGCGATCCTCGCCGGGTGGCACGGGGACGCGGCCGTCACCGTGCCGGTGGGGGAGTGCGCTCCCGAGCTGCTCGCGTTGTCTGCCGTGACCGAGCAGTCGATGTGGGCCGGCGTCGCCGCCGTGCGGCCAGGCGGCCACCTGTCCGACGTGGGTGCTGCGGTCGAAGCCGTGGTGCGCCCGCACGGCTACGGGCTGCTCGAGGACTACACCGGGCACGGGATCGGCACCGCGATGCACGAACCACCGCACGTGCCCAACGTCGCCCCGCTCGGCCCGGGGCGGGGCCTGCCGCTGACGGCGGGCATCGTGCTGGCCGTCGAGCCCATGGCCGTCCTCGGCAGCGCCGAGGTGGTCGAGCTCGAGGACGGTTGGACGGTGGTCACCCGCGACGGCCGGCAGGCCGCGCACTGGGAGCACACGGTGGCCGCCACGCCGGACGGCCCCTGGGTGCTCACCGCCCTCGACGGCGGCGTCGCCGGGCTGGCGGCCGTGCGGGCGGCGGTCGCCGGCTGAACGGAGCTCCGCGCAGCGGTTGGACGCCGCGCCGGTCGGCGACGTACACTCTTCCATCGGACTGTGTCCGCCCCCTCGCGTGTCCGGGAGTCGTCCTTGCGGCGGCGACTGGGGGCTGGGTGCGTCAGCCCGACCAGCACGGCCGGACAACCCGGCAACGAGCACAGCGAGCAGCACGACCGGGCAGCACAGCCAGCCCACCACACGACAGCGACGGATCGCGGAGGACATGCCGAAGAAGGACGGGGCCATCGAGATCGAGGGCCGGGTGGTCGAGCCGCTCCCCAATGCGATGTTCCGGGTGGAGCTGCAGAACGGGCACCGGGTCCTGGCCCACATCAGCGGAAAGATGCGGCAGCACTACATCCGCATCCTCCCCGAGGACCGCGTCGTGGTGGAGCTCTCGCCCTACGACCTGACCCGCGGCCGGATCGTCTACCGCTACAAGTGACCGAGCGCGCTGCGGCGCGCTCCTGTATGAGGGATACGAGTCCGTGAAGGTCAAGCCCAGCGTCAAGCCGATCTGCGACAAGTGCAGGGTCATCCGTCGCAACGGCCGCGTCATGGTGATCTGCTCGTCCACCGCTCGCCACAAGCAGCGGCAGGGCTAGCCGTACCACCCGCACGACAACTCCATGAGCGCGATCCACCGCGCCGCCCCCGGGCGGAGGCGGCCACCCCCGGTCGGAGGCCGGGGCTCCTCCCGGGCGGGAGGGGACGGACCGCGTACGACCTCCGCGACAGGAAGTGGGACCCCGCCCGATGGCACGCCTCTCCGGCGTCGACCTCCCCCGCGAGAAGCGGTTGGAGATCGCGCTCACCTACATCTACGGCATCGGCCGCACCCGCGCGCAGCAGACGCTGGCCGAGACCGGGGTCAGTCCCGACGTGCGGGTCAAGGACCTCACCGAGGACGACCTCGTCAAGCTCCGTGAGCACATCGACGGCAGCTACAAGGTCGAGGGCGACCTGCGCCGCGAGGTGGCGCAGGACATCCGCCGCAAGATCGAGATCGGCTGCTACCAGGGCATCCGGCACCGGCGCGGCCTGCCGGTCCACGGCCAGCGCACGCACACCAACGCGCGCACGCGCAAGGGACCGAAGAAGACCGTCGCCGGCAAGAAGAAGCCGAAGAAGTAGTGGTCGCCGTGACGACGACGACCACCGACCACCGCAGCAAGGAGAAGTAAGTGCCCCCCAAGAGTCGCACCGGCGCCGGTGTCAAGAAGGTCCGGCGCAAGGAGAAGAAGAACGTCGCCCATGGCCAGGCGCACATCAAGTCGACGTTCAACAACACCATCGTCTCGATCACCGACCCGCAGGGCAACGTGATCAGCTGGGCCTCCGCCGGGCACGTCGGCTTCAAGGGCTCACGCAAGTCCACGCCCTTCGCGGCCCAGATGGCCGCGGAGAACTGTGCCCGCAAGGCACAGGAGCACGGCATGAAGAAGGTCGACGTGTTCGTCAAGGGTCCCGGCTCCGGCCGGGAGACGGCGATCCGCTCCCTGCAGGCCGCCGGCCTCGAGGTGGGCGCCATCCAGGATGTCACGCCCGTGCCGCACAACGGCTGCCGCCCGCCCAAGCGCCGCCGCGTCTAAAGACCAGGAGACCTACGACATGGCCCGCTACACGGGTGCCGACTGCCGGCGCTGCCGACGCGAGAAGATGAAGCTGTTCCTCAAGGGCAGCAAGTGCGAGTCCCCGAAGTGCCCGATCGAGATCCGGCCCTACCCGCCGGGCGAGCACGGCCGGGGCCGCACCAAGGATTCCGAGTACCTGCTGCAGAAGCGCGAGAAGCAGAAGTGCGCGCGCATCTACGGCGTGCTGGAGAAGCAGTTCCGCGGCTACTACGAGGAGGCGAACAAGAAGACCGGCAAGACCGGTGAGAACCTGCTCGTCCTGCTCGAGAGCCGCCTGGACAACGTCGTCTACCGGGCCGGCTTCGGCACCTCCCGCGACGCCGCGCGCCAGGCCGTGCGGCACGGCCACGTGCTGGTGAACGGCAAGAAGGTCGACATCCCCTCCTACCGCGTCGGCCCCAACGACATCGTCGAGATCCGGCCGAAGAGCCGGGAGCTCACCCCGTTCGTCATCGCCCGGGAGACCGCCGGGGACCGTACCCCCCCCGCCTGGCTCGAGGTCATCTCCAGCCAGATGCGGGTGCTCGTGCACGCCTTGCCTGCCCGGGCCGTCATCGACACGCCCGTCCAGGAGCAGCTCATCGTGGAGCTGTACTCGAAGTAGTCCTGCCACCGGCCGGGTCCTCCGCGGGCCCGGCCGGTGGACGCACGTCCCGATCTTCCCGCTCAGCTCGAAACACCTTGGCCCGGGCCTCGCCACCCCGGGCACCCCTCGCGACGTCAGATGGCGGTCGTCGCGGAACAGTCCCGGAAGGACATCACGTGCTCATCGCACAGCGCCCGACCCTCACCGAGGAGCAGGTCAGCGAGCACCGCTCGCGGTTCGTCCTCGAGCCGCTCGAGCCGGGCTTCGGCTACACCCTCGGCAACTCGCTCCGCCGCACGCTGCTCAGCTCCATCCCCGGTGCCGCCGTCACCAGCATCCGCATCGACGGGGTGCTGCACGAGTTCACCACGGTCCCAGGGGTGAAGGAGGACGTCACCGACCTCATTCTCAACCTCAAGGAGCTGGTCGTCTCCTCCGAGTCCGACGAGCCGGTCGTCATGTACCTGCGCAAGCAGGGTCCCGGCCCGGTGACCGCCGCCGACATCGCGCCGCCCGCCGGCGTCGAGGTGAACACCCCGGACCTGCACATCGCCACCCTCAACGGCAAGGGCCGGCTGGAGATCGAGCTCACCGTCGAGCGTGGCCGCGGTTACGTCTCCGCCGTGCAGAACAAGCAGGCCGGGCAGGAGATCGGCCGCATCCCGGTCGACTCCATCTACTCGCCGGTCCTCAAGGTCACCTACAAGGTCGAGGCGACCCGCGTCGAGCAGCGCACCGACTTCGACCGGCTCGTGCTCGACGTCGAGACCAAGCCGGGCATGACGCCCCGCGACGCGGTGGCCAGCGCGGGCAAGACCCTGGTCGGGCTGTTCGGGCTCGCCCAGGAGCTCAACGAGCAGGCCGAAGGCATCGACATCGGCCCGTCGCCGACCGACGCCGCCCTCGCCGCCGACCTCGCGCTGCCGATCGAGGACATGGACCTCACGGTCCGGTCGTACAACTGCCTGAAGCGGGAGGGCATCCACACCGTCGGCGAGCTCGTCAGCCGCTCCGAGGCCGACCTGCTCGACATCCGCAACTTCGGTGCGAAGTCGATCGACGAGGTCAAGGTCAAGCTGCACTCGATGGGCCTCGCCCTCAAGGACAGCCCGCCCGGGTTCGACCCGAGCCAGGTCGTCACCACCTTCGGCACCGACGAGTACGGCGCGCCGTTCGACGCCGACGACGACGGTGGCTTCGCCGAGACCGAGCAGCTCTAGCGCCCGGGCACGACGACCCGCAGGGCCCCGGCGACCGCCGCGGCGCCCCCACGGAGCCGCACTTCGGCTCCCGCTCCTGAACGGAGAACGCGATGCCCACGCCCGCCAAGGGCCCCCGGATGGGGGGCAGCCCGGCGCACGAGCGGCTCATGCTGGCCAACCTCGCCACCGCGCTGTTCGAGCACGGCCGGATCACCACCACCGAGAGCAAGGCGAAGCGGCTGCGCCCGTACGCCGAGCACCTGATCACCTTCGGCAAGCGGGGCGACCTGCACGCCCGCCGCCAGGTGCTCAAGCGCCTCAACGACAAGGGCGTCGTGCACACGCTCTTCGAGGAGATCGGGCCCCGCTACGCCGACCGGCCCGGCGGCTACACCCGCATCGTCAAGCTGGGGCCTCGCAAGGGTGACAACGCGCCGATGGCGATCATCGAGCTGGTCGAGGGCCGCACCGTCCGGCAGCAGGCGGTCGGCGAGGCCGAGCGTGCCCGCGGCACCCGCACCGCTCCGGCCCGCCCGGTGACCGGCGCGACGGCGGAGTCGGCGACCGAGCTCGCCACCCAGAGCCCGACCGCGGCTGCCGTGGCAGAGGAGGCGGCGGCGCAGGAGACGGCCGTCGACGACGCCTCGCTGCCTGCCGAGACCGCGGACGAGGACGCCCTCGCCGAGCAGGTCGACGAAACTGCCGCCGGCACCGACTCCGGCGATTCTGTCGCGACGGCCGACGAGGTGGCCCCCGAGGTCGTCACGCCGGCCGAGGCGTCGGTCGACGAGGCCCTCGGCGGCGAGGCTGCCCAGGACGAGAAGTAACTCCAGCACGCTTGACGGGCCCGCCTTCCTGCTCGGGAGGGCGGGCCCGTCGTGCGTCGTGCATGACGAGACCGGCTCGCGACGTCGTGGCAGGCTCAGCAACCTGCGGGAGGGTGAGGATGACGTACTTCCAGGTACGGCGGGTGATGCTCAAGAACTACCGCAGCATCGCTGACAGTCAGGTCGATCTGCCGCGCCTGGCCTTCCTTGTTGGTCCGAACGGGTCCGGCAAGAGCAACTTCCTCGACGCCCTGCGCCTGGTGTCCGACAGCCTGCGGACGACCCTCGACCACGCGCTCCGCGAGCGGGGAGGCGTGCAGGAGGTGCGCCGTCGTTCCATGGGCCACCCCACGCACTTCAGCATCACCCTGGAGTTCTTGTACGGCAGCTCCGCAGGTTCGTACTCCTTCACGTTAGGGGCTCGGAAGGGAGGCTCCTACGAGGTTCAGTCCGAGGATTGTCGGGTGACGGTCGGCGAACTCGGCGGGGAGGAACACTACTTCTCGGTCGCCAACGGTCGACTTCTGCGGACCAGCGAGGCGGTGGCCCCTCCGGTGTCTCGCGACCGCCTCTATCTCGTGGCTGCCGCCGGTCTGCCCGTGTTCCGCGCCGCCTACGACGGCCTGTCGTCCATGGGCTTCTACAACCTTGTGCCCGACCGCATCCGCGAGCTGCAGAGCAGCGACGCCGGGCTGCTACTGGCGCGAGATGGCAGCAACATTGCCAGCGTCCTGGCGCGGATGCGGCGCAACCACCCGGCTGACAAGCTCGTCATCGAGGACTACCTCAGCAGGGTCGTTCCTGGTGTCGTCGGTGTCGATCAGGAGATCGTCGGGCCGATGGAGACGCTTGCCTTCCGGCAGGTCGTCTCCGGGTCGCAGGCGCCGTGGAAGTTCTTCGCGAGCAACGTGTCGGACGGGACACTGCGCGCACTGGGCGTTCTCGTCGCGCTCTTCCAGGCCAACGACGACCCGGAGAGCGGAGCCGGGGAGTCCCTCGTCGGCATCGAGGAGCCAGAGGTGGCCCTCCACCCGGCAGCCGCCGGCCTTCTGCGCAACGCGCTCGAGGATGCGTCGGCCCGCAAGCAGGTACTCGTGACCAGCCACAGCCCTGAGCTGTTGGACGATCCAGAACTGCCGCTCGACAGCATCCTCGCCGTAGACGCCACCGGGGGACGCACGCGTATCGGCAGACTCGACCAAGCTGGTAGGTACGCGCTCAAAGAGCGACTGTTCACGGCCGGAGAGCTTCTGCGGTTGGATCAACTTGTCCCGGACGCAGCGGAACTCGTGCCGCTACCCGGTCTGTGACCGTCGTCGCGTGCGTCGTCGAGGGCCACGGCGAGGTGCAGGCCCTCCCCGTCCTGGTGCGCCGGCTGGCCCTCGCGGCTCGACCGGATGCGCGGGTGATCGTTCCCCGGCCCTTCCGGCTGCCGCGCGGCAGGTTCAAGGCAAAAGGGGACCTGGAGCGGGCAGTAGCCGTGGTCGCTCAGCGTGTCGATCGGGGCGGTGTGCTCGTCCTGGCGGATGCCGACGACGACTGCCCTGTCGAGCTGGCGGACGAGCTCAGGGGTCGGCTCGCCGGGCGCGTGAGCTGCCCTGTCGCTGTCGTGCTGGCGGTGCGCGAGTACGGAGCCTGGTTCCTGGCAAGCATGTCCTCCCTCCGCAACCACCCGGACGTGTCAAGCGACGCGCAGGACACCGACGCGCCGGAGCAGGTGCGGGACGCCAAGGGCGAGCTGTCGCGGCGCCTGTCCGTACCGAAGTACAGCGAGACGCGGCATCAGCCGGCGTTCTCGCAGCACATGGACCTGGATCAGGCCTCGACGTGCAGAAGCTTCCGCAAGCTTCGTGCAGAGGTGGAACGGCTGATGCGTGCGTGACCCGCTCGTGCGCGTCCGGCTGGACCTGGCGTACGACGGGACGGCCTTCTCCGGGTGGGCGGCGCAGCCCGCGCGCCGGACGGTCCAGGGGGTGCTGGAGGGCGCGCTGGCGACGCTGGCGCGCACCGAGGCCCCCCGGCTGACCGTGGCGGGCCGCACGGACGCCGGCGTGCACGCACGTGGCCAGGTCGCGCACGTCGACCTCGCCGACGAGGTGGCCGCCGATCCGCTGCTGCTGCGCCGGGTCAACGGGCTGCTGCCGGACGACGTACGGGTGCACCGGGTGCGGGCCGCCGCGCCCGGCTTCGACGCACGGTTCTCGGCGCTGTGGCGGCGCTACCGCTACCGCATCGCCGACCGGCCGGACACCGTCGACCCGCTGCGCCGGCACGACACGCTCGCCTGGCCCCGCCTGCTCGAGCTCGAGCGGCTTCGGGAGGCCTCGACAGGGCTGGTGGGCGAGCACGACTTCGCGGCGTACTGCCGCCGGCGCGAGGGCGCCACGACCGTGCGGATGGTGCTGGGCCTGACATGGGAGCGCCGGGAGACCCTCGTCATGGAGGTCACGGCCGACGCCTTCTGCCACTCGATGGTGCGCTCGCTGGTGGGGGCGCTCCTCGTGGTGGGTGAGGGGCGGCGGGAGCCCAGCTGGCCGGCGTCCCTGCTGACCCTGTCGGAGCGGGCGACGCAGGTGCCGGTCGCGCCCCCGCATGGGCTGTGCCTGGAGGCCGTCGGCTACCCCGCCGACGAGCAGCTCGCGGCCCGGCAGGACGTGACGCGCGCCCGACGTGTCCCACCCCGGCCGTAGCGTCTCCGCCGTGGTGCAGCAGCTACAGGCCGACCTCGTCTGCGAGGGCGGCGGGGTGAAGGGCATCGCCCTGGCCGGAGCGGTCGCGGCGCTGGCCGACGCTGGTTACGCGTTCCCGCGGGCCGCGGGGTCCTCCGCCGGTGCGGTCGTGGCCTGTCTCGTCGCCGGGCTGCAGGTCGCCGGGGAGCCGGTCCAGCGCCTCGGCGAGCTGGTGACGGGGGTCGACTACCGGCGGTTCCGCGACCGCACCGGGCTCGGTCGGCTGCCCTTCGTCGGGCTGCCGCTGGCGGTGCTGCTGCACGAGGGCGCCTACGACGGCGGCTACCTCGAGCGCTTCCTCGAGCGGGCCCTCGCGGAGCTGGGGGTGCGCACCTTCGGCGACCTGCAGGCGCCGGCTGAGCTCGGCCTGCCGCTGGGCCGGGCGTCCCGGCTAGTCGTGACGGTGTCGGACCTGTCGCGGCGCCGGCTGGTCCGACTGCCCTGGGACCTGCCCGACTACGGCATCGACCCGGATGACTATCCCGTCGCCCGCGCGGTGCGGGCGAGCACGGCGATCCCGTTCGTCTTCCGGCCGGTCCGCCAGCGGGCGGCGACGGGCACGGCGACCTGGGTCGACGGGGGCCTGCTGTCCAACTTCCCGGTGGGGTTGTTCGACCGTGCTGACAGCCTGGCGCCGCGCTGGCCGACCTTCGGCGTACGGCTGTCCCGCCCACCGGAGGTGCCGCCGGTCCTGCACCCGGTGCGCACACCGGTGGCGCTGGGGCTCGCCGCGCTCGACGCGCTGCTCACCGACCAGGACGCCGCCTACGCCGGCGAGCCGTGCACGGTGGTGCGCACGGTCGTGGTTCCCACCACCGGGGTGTCGCTCGTCGACTTCGACCTGTCACGGGAGACGACGCAGCGGCTGCAGCTCAGCGGGCAGGAGGCGGCGCGCCGCTTCCTCGCGGGCTGGGACTTCGCGGCCTACGTCCGGGCCTGCCGGACCCCGGCCTTGCCCTCGCCGGGAGACTGATGGCCATGGGGTCCGTCGACGTGCAGCGGCTGTCGTACGTCCTGCCCGACGGGCGGGTGCTGTTCGCCGACGTCAGCTTCCGGGTCGGCGACGGCGCGAAGACCGCGCTGGTGGGGGCCAACGGCACCGGCAAGACGACCCTGCTGCGCATCGTCGCGGGCGACGTCGTTCCCTCGGGCGGAGCGGTCGCCCGGGAGGGCGGCCTCGGTGTGATGCGCCAGTTCATCGGGTCGGTACGCGACCGGACCGAGGTACGCGACCTGCTGCTCGACCTGTCGCCGGCGCAGGTGCGCGACGCCGGCCGGGCGCTGGCGGCCGCGGAGCTGGCGATGATGGAGCGCGACGACGAGGCGACGCAGCTGCGCTACGCGCAGGCCCTGGTCGACTGGGGCGACGCCGGCGGCTACGAGGCAGAGGTCAGGTGGGACGTCTGTACGACCGCCGCGCTCGGCACGGCCTACGACGCCTGCCAGTACCGGGGGTTGTCGACGCTGTCGGGCGGCGAGCAGAAGCGCCTGGCCCTCGAGGCGCTGCTGCGCGGCCCCGAGCAGGTGCTGCTGCTCGACGAGCCCGACAACTACCTCGACGTGCCCGGCAAGCGGTGGCTCGAGGCGGCGTTGGCCGAGACACCCAAGACGGTGCTGTTCGTGAGCCACGACCGCGAGCTGCTGGCCCGCACCGCCACCCGGGTCGTGACGATCGAGGCGCACGGCGCGTGGGTGCACGGGGGTGGGTTCGGCACCTACGCCGTCGCACGTCAGGCCCGGCGTGACCGGCTGGCCGAGCTGCACAAGCGGTGGGACGAGGAGCGCGAGAAGCTGCGCCGGCTCGTCATCACCGTGCGGGAGCAGGCAAAGATCAGTCCTGACATGGCGAGCCGCTACCACGCCATGCAGACCCGGTTCGAGCGGTTCGAGGCGGAGGGGCCGCCGCCGGAGCAGGTCGTCGACCAGAAGGTCGACATGCGGTTGCGCGGCGGTCGCACCGGCGTGCGGGCGGTCACGTGCGAGCGGCTGGAGCTCACCGGGCTCATGCAGCCGTTCGACCTGGAGGTCTGCTACGGCGAGCGGCTCGCGGTGCTGGGGTCCAACGGCTCCGGCAAGTCGCACTTCCTGCGGCTGCTCGCGGGCCAGCCCGTCAGGCACACCGGCACGGCCCGGCTCGGCGCCCGGGTCGTACCGGGCTGGTTCGCGCAGACGCACCAGCACCCCGAGCTGGTCGGGAGGGCGCTGGCGGAGATCCTGCACCGGGGCGACGATGCTCGGAGGGGCCTGGAGCGCGGCGCCGCGATCGGGGTGCTGCGGCGCTACGAGCTGCACGGGCAGGCCGACCAGGCGTTCGACCGGCTCAGCGGCGGGCAGCAGGCGCGCTTCCAGGTGCTGCTGCTGGAGCTGTCCGGCTGCACCCTGCTGCTGCTCGATGAGCCGACCGACAACCTCGACCTGGAGTCGGCCGAGGCACTGGAGGAGGGGCTCGCCGGCTTCGACGGCACGGTGCTGGCGGTGACGCACGACCGGTGGTTCGCCCGCAGCTTCGACCGGTTCCTGGTGTTCGGGGCGGACGGCAGGGTCTACGAGTCACCCGAACCGGTGTGGGACGAGGGCCGGGTGGCGCGCTCGCGCTGAGCACCTCCGGTCCCGCACGTTGCTGACGCGGTCACCGGTCGCCTGTCAGCCGGCGCCCGCCAGCCGTCGAGGACCTGCCGCACCTGGCTACCGACGAGATCGCGGGCCTCTGACCGCGACAGCCCGGACATGAGCAGGGCGTCGTACCCGGTGTCCTCGTGGCGCACGGAGGCGGCCACCGCCAGGGTGACCGCCTCCGGGTCGAGCGCGCGGCCGGCCGCGCTGCGGCCGACCCGGCCGCTGCCTCGGGCGGCCGCGTGCGCGGCGATCGCCGGTACCCGCCAGGCGGGCAGCCCGGGAACAGTCGGGGAATCCCGCCCGCCAGCTCCTGCTGGAAGCGCACGTCCTGCTCTGCCCGGCGCGCCTCGTCGCGCGCCCGGCGGCGACCGCGGGCCTCCTCGTCGGCCAGGCACACCGTCTCCGCCTGCTCGAGCGCGGCCGGCTCGACCAGGACCCCCTGCCGCTCGTAGCGGCGCCTCGAGCGGCTGAAGCGCACCACGACGGCGGACAGCCCGCTGGCCTTCTTGGCGCGCCGCGTCAGCGCCGCGTCCCCCGACGGCAGGTAGACCAGATGATCCATGTCCGCGCAGCTCAGGCAGAGCGGCCCCGGCCCCTCCATGATGAGCAGCTGCCCCGAGCCGGAGCACTGCGTGCAGGTGAAGTCCTTGAGCGGCCAGACGACCACCAGGTCGGGGGGCCCGGCCGACCCCGACAGGCGGCGACGCTGCACCTCCGACAGCTCGGGCGCGACCCAGTGGGTGCGGTAGGCGCGCTCGAGGTCCGGATCCCCGCTGCGCGAGAACTGCAACGGCCGGCGGTCGCGGGTGCGGGCGACGTACGCGGTCTCACTGGGGGTCAGCCCCCGGCGGGTCGCCCAGCCGCGCAGCAGCCGCACAGCCTCGCTGACCTTGCCGAGGCTGGCCTCGGTGACGCACTCCAGATCCTCGACCCGTCCCTGGCGCCACTCCTGCACGCGCGCCGCGGGAAGCCAACCGATACGGGTGCGGCTCTTCTGGAGTGACGGCAGCGGTCGCCGGCTTCGGGATGGCTCACGGCTGACGCAGGCACGCGGGTGACGTCCGTGCAGTCACCGATCTTCTGCCCGACACGCCCTTCGAATCC
>JAABUN010002726.1_pt1 | contig 30072 bp, 38 predicted proteins | sample 5559311 | NCBI WGS metagenome assembly JAABUN01 (sample SAMN10711877, study PRJNA513370) | rock metagenome | isolation source: Antarctica rocks | place: Antarctica: Victoria Land, Siegfried Peak sud | reverse complement strand
TGTACAGGGTTGCGGTTATCTTCGAGGCTCCATCTACGACGTGATAGTTGGTGAAGATGCGTCCCTGACTATCCACCACGAACCCACTGCCGAGAGCCGTGCCCTGACCGGGTGCGGGTCCGAAAAGCCTTTGCGAGCCGCCCGAGATGCGACTCTCTACCTGCACCACGCCGGGCGCGTCCGCTTTGTAGATCTTCGCGGCGTCTATGGAATTTCCTTTGGAGGAAGCCTGTATCATCGGTGCGGTTTTTACGGTGCCGCCGGAGGGAGGGTTGGTCCAGATGTATGCGCCGCCCGTCACACTCATGAGGAGCATGCCCGCTAGAAAAGCCGAGATCAACCGGTAAGGCAACCTTACACCTCTACGCTTATCCGGCTCCTTAGGGGTAATCTGGTCGTTCCTCCTGGGCTCTACAGCCTGTGTCATGAAAAGTACCTCCTGAATTCCGGGATGCTATGCGAGCGTCTCAAGTCTCGCCGTCACACTGAAACTACTTCGCGAACCTAAGAATGCGATGAGAAAGAATTAGGAGGTATATCCAATGGGTGCCGCAGGTGGGGTCGTCTCCTCTTATCTGATTCTAACCAACGTCTCATCAAGCATTTAAGAGCCTCTTAACTTCTCGCGGAATACTCCTGACATGAGACATAGAAGAGAGGAGCTTCCGATGTAATGGTTCGCGAGAGAAACGATAGAGAGACTACTAGACGCACAAGAGGAGGTGAAAGACTGTGGACATTAAAAAGACACTAGCTGTAGCGGCGGTGCCGGCTGTATTGGTACTCGGGGCTTTGGGCTTCACTTCCCAGCAGGGAGCGGCCCAGCAAAACGGCTCCGCGCCACAGGCCCAGACGGCCCCGGCTACAGCCCCGGCGCAGTCGGCCCAGCAGGCCGAGAATACCAAGGCCGACCCGGATAACATCCAGCAAGGGGATCAAACCTCCCCGGACAAGCCGGGACAGCCCGAGGAGCAGTAGGCCAAAGGCCCTGACAGGGACAACATCCAGCAGGGCGCCGGCAACCAGGTAGAGGATGGCAAGCCCGATGTTCCGGGCGCCGCTGCCGAGCCTGGTAAGTAGGGGCTACAGCACAATTGAATAGGGTTTTGGGGCGTCGGAGAACCGGCGCCCCGCCTGTTTATAGTCTCTTACCGAATATGTGCGCAAATGTCGTCCGTTTCTCATTCGCCTCTTAAAGACCGGAGAGATACTAGCTGCATATAACAAGAGACGTAGAAGAGAAAGGGGAGATTGCACACATGATCTCCACAATTGGACAACTTATCAACGGGGTGCTTGGGATATTGCAGGGTATGGGATATCCGGGGATCGCCGCCATAATCGGACTGGAGAGCGCCGGGCTACCCCTGCCGGGTGAGACTACCCTGCTCGCTGCGAGCTACCTGGCCGCCACCGGCCACCTCTCACTGCCACTGGTGATCGGCTCCGCCGCCCTGGGCGCCGTGGTCGGCGACTCTTTGGGCTACGCCATCGGGCGCAAAGGCGGACGGCGCTTTCTGGAGCGTCGCGGTAAGTGGCTCGGCGTTACACCCGAGAAGCTCGAAAAAGCTGACCGCTACTTCGCCCGCCACGGTGCAAAGACCGTATTCTTCGGGCGCTTCGTGGCGTTCTTGAGGATACTGGCCGGGCCTTTGGCCGGAGCCTCGAAGATGCCCTACCGTCGGTTTCTGGCGGCCAATGTTGCCGGCGCCGTAACCTGGGCGACAACGATGGGCACCCTGGCTTACTTTTTCGGCAAACCGGTCGCGGCAATCCTGAGCTCGATGGGTGTCTGGGCGCTCGCCGCCATCGCGATATTTCTTGTGGCGCACTTCGCCTTCAAGCGTTGGCAACGAGCCAGGGATAGGCGGCTCGCGGCGGCAGGAGTAGTACTGCCGCGGGCTTAGACCGGAAGACATGAACATTAGCGAGAAAGGAGACTGATGAAGATGATGGGCGGAATAGACAGCATGATGAGCGGGTCCGGGATGGCGGGGATGTGGATCCTATGGTTCTTGGGGATCGCGCTGCTGGCGCTGCTGGCGTGGATGCTGACTGGGATGTCGCGGCGTGAGGAGCAACCAGTCTTGGCGAGGGTTAGCACCGTCGAAGACGTGCTGCGCGGGCGGCTCGCGCGCGGTGAGATCTCGGCCCGCGAGTTTGAGTACGCACTGCAGCAGCTAAGGGACTCATAAGCACGGGAAAGAGCCTCGCCAGCCGAACTAGGATTCGCCGAAGAGGCCGGAGCTTCCGAGCTCCGGCCTTTTACGATGCTAACCTTTCCGGCCGGGCAAGCGGCTTGATCTGATGAGAGACGACGATACGCTGACCTGAACCGGAGCACTGGGGCGGAGGTCTACGATTGTCCGATCTTGACGACTTCGGAAGCCTTTTCCGGCGGGTTGGAGAGCCGAGCCGCATACCCGCCATACAGAGGTTGTGCGGGCCAGGTTTGGCATCAGATTTGATCCCTTCAGCAAGTATCGCGCTATAGACCGAACAACCGAAAGAGGGGGCCGCGATGGCCCCCTCCCCGGGTAAAGGTAATGAGTTGAGTTGTCGTGCTTAGCGGTTGGTTGTGTCGTTCCCCTCCTGGGCTTCGTTGGGCTCCGGACCTTCATTGGCCTCGTTGGCCTCGCTCTTCTCGGAGCCTTCATTGTCTCCGGCTTCCTGGGCTAGGACCTGACCGTTGCCGGCGTCGACCTTTACGTCGGTTACCTTACCGCCCTGGCTGGCGACCTCGACATCCCAGACTACGTAACCGTTCTCGTTGCCGAGTTCGGTATCCTTGACGGTGCCGGTGACCGCCCCAAGCGCGGCCTTCTCGGCCGCTGCCTGATCTATCTTAGCGAGGCTCTGGAGTTTCGGGGACTCAGCTGCCTCCTGTTTCTTATCGGCGGCCTCGTTCTCGGAGCCTTCCTTGCCTCCGGCGGCCTTGTCGGCCGGTGCCTTTACGGAGCCTTTGTAAGAGGGGTCTTGCTGCTCCTGTTTAGTCTCGTTGGTCGTCGTCTCCGGCGCCTGCTGGGCGGCTATGGCTGCTCCGCCCCCGAGCGTTAGGATGGTAGCGGCAGCCGCCCCTGCGATTAGTTTCCTTTTGTTCACTATACGTCCTTTCTTCATGTCCTTGCTGATTTACTCCGGTCATGAGCGTTATGGCTACACTCGTGGCCTCCTCTCGTCTCCTTATCAAGGTTCGTGAGGGATTCTCGCTGGTAAACATAAGACGCTTTTAAGAACTGGGTTAGAAGTGTGGGACACCGGATCGGTACTTGGGAATAATGTGCGAAGATGCCGAGGGAATGCCCACAAGTAGAGCCGGAATGGAAAAGAGCGCGACGCAGGATGAATCGTACAAGCAGCATTGGTAGAGCGCTCGCGGTCGCTTTTGCCGTCTTTATCGTAGACCGGATACTCAAGCTCGCAGTCGAGAGCTTCATGCGAGTAGGAGAGAGCGTAACCGTGATCCCAGGTCTGCTCCGGTTGACATACGTGACGAATGCCGGTGGTGCTTTCGGCTCACTCCCCGGCCGGGGCGTCTTGCTGATAGTTGGTAGTCTCCTGGCAGTGGGCATGGTGGTGTACATTCTCACCACGGGCAAGACTTCCAAGTTTGCTACCGTCGGGTGCGGGCTTATCCTCGGGGGTACAGTTGGAAACCTGTTCGATAGGGTGGTCAGTGGACAGGTCACCGACTACTTGAGTCTCTTCTACATCTTCAACGCGGCCGACTTCGCCATTATCGTCGGCCTTGGAGCCCTGCTCCTGGCCTCGCTGCTTGGTCGAGGACGTGGCCCTACAGGTACTTAGATTTCCCTCGGGGCATCAGGGCCTGACCCAGAGTATCTCGACGCTAGCCTTTTCGGCGGCTGAGTTTCCCCTATACCGAGTGTAAGCGCTTGGGGTCATCGCAACTGCATCCATTTCTCATCCGCCTCTTAGGTTTCGTAGCGAAAATAACCTTGTAGACAGGCGATCCGGAGAGATTCCGGGAAAGAGAGACACGAGAATGAGCGATCAGGTGGAGGGGTTAGGACGTATGGTAGACGAGGTTCTCGCAGAGACCGACGCGAGGCTCGCCCCGGCGAGCACCCCGAGGACGATCTCCACCGAGGGGTACGAAGGAACGGCGACCGGGGGTGGCGCCCGTATCTGTTATTACGCGGTAGAGGACATCTGCTGGATCTATCAGGATAGGAGTCTGGCGGAGAACCTCCGCCGCTATGGCTGGCGTCAAGCGCGGCGCAATGTGATTCGGCAGGGACCGCTGAGCAAGGAGTGGACGAGCCACCGTGGAAGGTCCCCGGTACGCCTCACCCGCAAAGGAGTCGAGGTGAAGCTGGCAGGCGGGATCCAGACTTTAAGTTGGAAGCGCATTCAAAGTCAGGTAAGCGCCCGCCGCTCTTGAGCTCCACTGCGACGATGCCCGGTCGGCTGAGTCTCTCTACGACAATCACAATACAGGACGATTGTGCGGGCCTACGCTCTTCTCAGATGTGATTGTCGAGTAGAGTTCGGTGACAGCGCGTTGCAGTACGGTTGCAGTAAATTGCCCTCGGCCCGAAAACCGAGGGCTTCTATTTTATGGTCATCTGCAGGATTTTTAGGAGTGGACCCGGCGAGACTCGAACTCGCGGCCTCTGCCATGCGAAGGCAGCGCTCTCCCAGCTGAGCTACGGGCCCGTAAAGCCCGACTATCTTAGCATATGGTGCCCGTTTGTCGGGCTGTTCTATATACGTGGTAGCGCTGGCGAATCGGGAGGAGGCGTGTTACCCTGTGCAACAGAAATTGATAACGCGATCTCTTGGAGGGGAATCCGTGCAGAGTGTCAAACCAGCTATTCTTTTCTTCATACTGGCAATGTTCGTACTGGTCGCATCCGCCACGCTGCTGTTCTGGCCGACGGTCGTAAAGAAGGCCGAGGCTCAACCGGACAATGCCGTTACGGAAGTACCGCGCTACAAGATCCTGGAGTCCGCTGAAACGAACGGGATGCGCGGCTTCGAGGTAGCCACCTCCGCGAAGTCCGAGGCGGCGATGCGCCTCGTAGCCGAAGATCTACAGGAAGAGTACGTCCCGGAGGATGGGACGCTCCTGATCGAATTTAGCAAACTACGAGACCCGTCCGAGGACACAGGATTCGCCCTCGTTTTCGACAACAAAAAGGCGATTCTAAACACTGCCAACGGCGAGACCAGCGCAACTTACGACGAGTCCTACGACCGCGACGAAGCCCGGCACATAATGAGAGACGAAGGCGGCGTGAGGGTCGTGAGCTTTGAAGATTTCGCCGAAGAGAACCCCGGCGTTTGGGACAGCGCAGAGAAAGTTTTGAACTAGAGAGCGAATGCCACCAGATGTGTCAGAGTTACGTTCAGCCGGAGCGGAACGAGTCTCGCAGTCGATCCCAGAGAAGCTTTGCTGACAGAGAGCCGCGAGAGGTGCGCAGTGCGCTGAGGAGTGCCTGGTACTCGTCGCGGCAACCATCGCACATGCTCAGATGATGCTCGACTAGCGGCATGGCCCCTGCCGCATCCAGACCGGCGAGTTGGGTCTCTACAAAGTGGTCCAACTCTTCGAAGCACTCGTCGCAACTCAATTCCACTTCTTGAGTCATGCTCAACGCCCTAGCCAGTTTGACGCTATCTTTCGGGGTCATCATCTGTGAGTCTTCTCTTTCATCTCGTTCTGACTAGACCTTTCCTGAGATCGATGTCTTACGCATCGCCGAACGCCTTCAGAAGTTCCTCGGGGGACAATCCTTCGGCCTCCAACCGGCTCTTTAGTTTCTTACGAGCGTCGTGCAGCAGTTTGTACAGGGCGTTGCGGTTGGTTCGCATGCGTTGGGCTGCTTCTTCGAGTGGCATGCCCTGGAACATTACCGCGACTATCGCATCCCGTTGTTTCTGTGTCAGTTCCTCGACGATAAAGCCTTCCAGGGTCTCTGATGTGATCCTCTTCTCGGTCTCCTGCTGTGGAGAGTTCATACGGTCGGTGAGCGCCTCGGGTTCGCGGTTGTTCTCCTCGTTGCGGTCCAGAAGCTCCTGGAGCGATACATCCCGCCAACGTCGCCGCCGGAGCTCCGTGTAGGCTACTCGCATCGAGATCCTCTGCGCCCACGTGGTAAAGCGACTCTCGCCCCGGAAAGTATCCAGGTTCTCCAGGACTTTGACGAGCGTATCCTGGGCGAAGTCCTCGACGGTCGCATCCAGGCTTCGGACGCGCCCGACGAAGGCGGCTTTGAGACCCCGCAAGATCACCACACGAAGGTCCGCCAAAGCCCGGTCCCGCTCCGCTCCGCGCAGATCGGCGAGCCACTCCTCGTTGGTACGTCCTTTTATTTGGAACTCGCCTTGTCAGACATGCAACCATTCTACCTATCGCCCCGGTTGTATTTCTCTGACAGGATGCTCAAGCGGCCCCGAACATGACCGGCCACCAGTACAAGACGACGTACGAACCAGCCACGATCAGCAACACGGACGAGACTACGTTGACGTAAGGTGCGATGCTGCGCAGGCGCGAGACCACGCTGCTCTTGAAGAGTGCCAGCGACAAAGTGAGGATGAGCAAAACCGTCGTCATCCCAAGGCCGTAGCTAAGGAACTGGCCCGCGCCCGAGTTGAAGCTACCCGCCGTAAGGCCACCGCCGATAACTGCTAGGAAGACCGGCAGCGTGCAGCTCAGCGAGGCCAGCCCGTAGGCCAGCCCGAAAAGGAAGAAGCCTCGCACGCCCATAGACGTGGGGTCTCCTATACGAGCGGCCAGTCGCTCGAAGAGATTCGTTTGGATCGTCCGTCCCGCCAACGTCCAGAATCCCATAGAGACCAATGCCACCCCGATAACTGTCCCGACCCAGGGCATTGAATTCAGGAGAACGCCTCCACCGGCTGCTACGATCACACCCGCCAACCCAAAAAGCAGTACGAAACCCAAGGAGACGACACTCCCGATGGCTATTGCCCGCAATGCTCGACTAAGGCCCGAGCGTTTCTCGAACCCGGCATCCTGGCTTCCCAGGTAGAGCGACAGGTATGCCGGTAGCATCGCGAACCCACAAGGGTTGACTGCGGCTACGATCCCGGCCCCAAACGCGAATCCGAAAGGGAGGGCCGCCGCGAAGCTCGTCAACCAAGCGGTGAATATCTCCTGAAGTTCGCTCACATTGCGCCATCCAGGACTTCCGTTATGGTTGCAGCATCCGTTATGGCCGCGTCACGGTAGATCTCCTCTCCGTTTCGGTCGAGGATGATGGTGGTTTCCAACGCGGTCGCTCCATACCGTCGGGCTACATCCGCGCCGTCGACAACGGTTGGCAGAGGCTCATCTAGCCCAGCCTGGGTGTTAAAGGCTTCTATGGATTGCTCCGTTTCGTAAGGGTCGATGGAGACCATCAGCATTTCGAGCCCACGATCCTCGTAGGCCGGAAGGATATCGGACCAAGTCCGAGCCTCCTCCATGCAGCGGGGTCAATATCCCGCCATGAAAAACAAAGCCGTAACCCCATCCTGTCCCTCCAGTGCCACCTCCTCGCCTGCAAGCGTCGTCACGCTGAAGCCAGCAGTTTCAGCGTCTTCTGCTGGATCCGGCTGTACCTTCGTAGTCTCATCTGCCGACTCCGACACGCCCTTCTTAGCTTCACCATCCCTCGGAGGCTTCTCTTTGGTAGGAGGTGTATTCTCGGAGGCGCCTTCCGTAGTGGAAGCCGCCTGCGTCTTTGAAGGCGTGGCCGGCTCCGACTGCTCGGACTGAGCACCCTCGCCTCCTCCACAAGCTGCGGCGGCGAACATCACCGCCAGGAGCAATAGCAATTTCGGAAATTGCTTCATCTCTAACTCTCGCTTTCTTTGGGACTGTAGACTCGTGTTTCGGGACGGAAGGCCGCCCAGGAGAACCAGAAATGGTCGATGCTGACAATGGGCTCGAGTCGCTCTCCTTCCAACTCACCGGCGACAGATTCCCCAAGAACGTTCCACTCGCTGCCGGTCTCTTTGTCCAGGAGTTTGTTGTCTTCGGAGGTGAATGTGAGCGTTTGCCCGTCGAGGTTGCGGGAGAATACACCCGCCGCGCCCACGTCGCGGCCCTTGTCTATCGCATCGTTGTCCAGGGCCGAGGCGGTTCCTTTCTGCCAGAGGACGGCGATAGGGTCCCCGGCGACGTTGTCGTTTATGGCGGGAGCCTCTTGAAGGACTTGGTAGGGGTAGGCTACGGAATCTTTCTCGGAATCAACAGTTATGACACGGGACATCGGAGGGAGTTTGTCCGGTGTCTTTGGACCTTTGTAGAGAAAAGGCGAGGAGTCGATGTCGTCGTAGCCTTCGTAAGGGTTCTCTCCGTAGGCTCGGTTCTGGCCGGTGTCGCGGGAGAGGACTTTTGCGTTTGGATGAGTGGAGCGGAGGTCTTTCCAGGAGACGATGGGGGCTGGGATAGTTTCGAGCTTGCTTCCGGTCAGCTTGCCGGCGATAGCTTCGCCAGTGGCCTGCTGCCACCAAGTCTCGGTCTGGCGGTCGTACATGATCAGATTCGAGAAGCGCAGTCGTCCAGTGGTCCCGAAATCCAGATCTCGGCCATCGAGCTTGGCTTTGAAGGAGATCGCAGTGTTGCACAGCGGGCAGAACGTGACGGTGATTGGATCGCCGTTCACGGTATCGTTCACTATCTCATGCCAAATTATTATCTGGATCGGGTAGGCTCGTACTTCGTCCGCGACTCTCAGCAAAATCACTGGTTCTTGAGCTTGGATCCAGCCATCCGCCTCCTCGACACTTACGAAACGCGGCTCGTCAATAGAAGGAATGCCGTCTTTGGGAGGCCCACCCGAGAAGACATCCGAGTAAGGAACGCTGTGCTTGGCAAAGTCCGTCTTGAACTCCGCCGCCGCTCCTTCCGGCACATCTTCGACCGAACCAGACGACTCATTCTCCGCTCCGCCTGCATTATCAGAGGAGCCGCCGCCACTAGAAGGCTCGCAAGCTGTCAAAGAGATGACGAGAAGCAATGCTATCGCGAAAAGGATGCCCGCCCCACGCATTCTCAAATCGACGATGCTTTTTGGTTCTGAATCATCAGCGGTAAACACATCTCCGGTTTCACTAAGGGTGTCAGCCTTAACTTGACGCGATGACGCGTTGTTTCCTTACGAGATCCAAGCAGTTCGAGAATGTTTCGACTCGTAGGTAAGGAAGGCCGGGTTCGAGTAATCCCAATGAATATGAGGAAGTCCGAATACCCTGAAACGGCAGGCGACGTTAAGTAGCATATCGATGGATGCTGAAGGTGCTATTTTACGGTTCGCGCCCGGGACGTTTCCTCTATGATTGGATGACCCGTTTGGGAGCCTTGATCTTGATGCCCATGATGCTAGGTGCGATCTCGCTGGTTCACTGGGGCCAATGGTCCTTCGCTCCTTCCGAAACTCACCCAATGGGAGGAATGGAATTCCAGGTAACACTGCTACTCATCGCCCTATACTTCGTCCTCAGAGGCAACGGTATCAGGGAGAGAAACCTGTCCCCACCTCAAGCCACAACCCAGAGACAGTCGGTCGCGTAGCCTAGATTCGGCTTCGGACGAGCGCGGTTGCGTCAACACGAAGCTTGACCGGCCGTCTGGAGAACGTTGAAGCGTTTCAGGGGGAACGTGGTCTGCACTCGAGTAATCATGCAACACTGAATTTGTCCACAATAGAGGCCAGCGACGTAATAGGATAGTAGAGATCAGATGGCACTATCTTTCTATGAGTGGCGCGGAGTGTCTTGCGGCGGGGTGACCAGACTCTCCAACGAATCCTTCTCAATGGCCGTCCGCTCGTAAAGATCCGCGAGGGAGACAAACGGCCTTGTGCGCCGTTCGGACACGATGGACGTAATGGCCTTATCCGAGAGCCCCTTGCAGTACCGCAGCCCCACCCGAAGCGCCGTCCCGTCCTCCTCGACAGTAAAGTCCTCCCCGGAGAGGTGGACGTCGGGCCGTAGCGCTCGGAATGGTGACCAAGAGCGTCGAGACCGCCAGCAACCTCCCTATGCCCTTGATTCTGTTGCCGTTCCTCGGCAGTGGATTTGTCCCCACAGACTCGATGCCGGCCGCGTTGCGCTGGTTCGCCGAGTACCAGCCTTTTACGTCCGTTATCGAGACTTTGCGGGGATTGCTGCTGGGCGCCCCGATAGGCAACAGTGCCATCATCGCCGTCGCCTGGTGCGTCGGCATTACACCGGTCAGATTCCTCTGGGCGCGGGCGCTATTCAACCGTGATCCCGCACGATAGTAGTCTAACCCTCACAAATCGCGGCCGATCCGATAAACCACGACATCACTTATAGAGCCTCGCAACGAAGCAAGATCCGACCACCGTCAGATACCGTACTAGATACTTTGCACGTCCAAATCCTTCGATGGTACGTCGCGTTGCAGTACGGTTGCAGTAAAGCCCCCGGCTCGAAAACCGGGGGCTTTACTTTTACCGTTATTTGCAGGTATTTCTTAGTGGGCGATGCTGGTTTCGAACCAGCGACCTCTGCCGTGTGAAGGCAAGCTCGTGCGTTCACTGACGTTCATTAGAGTATGCGAACCCGCATAAATAAGCCGTTTTCGTCGTAGACGTACTAAGGCGAACTTTCCCACATCTGTCTGTACTGGTGTACTACTGGTGTAAATGATGTCGCCGCTGCGGGCAGGAGAGCTAATGCAGTCAACACGGGGATAGATGCTAAGCTCCCGCCTTCTCAGACTTCTTCGCGGCCTTCCTGTCTTTGCGCAGGTTGTAGTGGAACGTGTTCTTGCAGTAGTTCCTAACCCCATTCTTCTCTTTGCAGAACTCGGCGTCGGCCACGGCCGGGGGCTGCGGGGCATCCTCATGCTTGCCCGAGCCTCGGGGTACACTACGCTTACTCAAGGAACTATCCTCCTTGGGTCACGCCCCGGGGTGTTGCATCACCGTCGGGGCTATATTTGTATTGTGTATATTGTAACATATATTGCTTAAGAATGCAAGCAGTGTGTAGTGCCTAATTATGTTACATTTTCCACCGTATGGCCCTGCGCATGGGAGGCGAGAGATGGCGTTCGTCAGGACCAAGAAGGTCAAGTGCAAGGAGTACTATCAGCTCGTCGAAAGCCACCGGTTGGACGACGAACCGCGCCAGAGGGTGCTCGTCCACCTGGGGCATCACCCCAACGTTGACACAGCCATCGGGGAGTGGTCCAAGGAGATCCGGCGCCTGCGCCGCCAAGCAGCAAGGGAACGCGAGAGCGCTGCGGAGCGACCGGAGGGCAGCCGCGCTTACCGCGCCGCCATGGAGCAGGCCGACACAGCGGACGCACGCGCGGACCGGCTGAAGGCCAACCTGAAGAAGCTGCGGGATCTGAGAAAAAAGGGGTGTTGTAGTGCCTAATTAAGATAAAATAGCCGGGTACTATACACGGGCGAAGGGAAGGCGATGGCTAAGCGACGCGGCAACGGTGAAGGCTCGATCACCCGACACAAGACGAGCGGTCTGTACATGGCCCGTTACTGGATCGAGACACCGAAGGGGCCCAAGCGGAAGACTATCTACGGCAAGAGACGCGAGGACGTGCGAGACGAGCTGGCGAAGGCCATGGCCAACCGCGCGGACGGTCTCGTCTTCGACGACGAGAACCTGACCGTTGGGGAGTATATGGACTCCTGGCTGAAAGGTTCCGTTCGAGGGTCAGTACGGCAGAGCACCTTTGATCGCTACGAGATAGCCGTCCGCGTCCACATCAAGCCGGCGCTCGGTAGGCTGAAGCTCAAGAAGCTCACCCCCGCGCACCTCGCGGCGTTCTACCAGGACAGGCTCGACACCGGGTCCGCACCGGCCAGCGTGAACAAGCTGCACGTGACCCTTCACAAGGCCCTCGACCAGGCCGTGAAGTGGCACATGGTCCCCCGCAACGTCGCCGAGGTGGTCAAGGGGCCGAGACCTGTCCACAAGGAGATGCGGACACTTTCCGCAGAGGAGACGCGCAAGCTGCTCGAGACGGCGCGTGGAGACAAGCTCGAAGCCCTCTACGTGCTCGCCGTCCATACCGGGATGCGCCAGGGTGAACTCTTGGCCCTCAAGTGGCAGGACGTGGACCTGGAGAACGCGCGCCTCAGCGTTCGGCGCACGATCACCAAGAGTGGGGGCAAGGTCTTGCTCGGAGAGCCCAAGACCAGGAAGAGCCGCCGCACCATCGAACTCACCGAAGCGGGGGTGACGGCGCTCCGGACACACCTCTATCGCCAGATGCAGGAGATGCAGCGTCTCGGCGACCTCTACCGGGACCAGGGACTCGTCTTCGCCAGCGAGGGTGGCACGCTCATCAACCCTGCCAACCTGCGCAAGCGGTCGTTCGGGTCGCTCCTGAAGCGGGCAGGGCTACCACCGATCCGCTTCCACGACCTGCGCCATACCTGCGCCACACTGCTCTTCTCTCGCGACGTTCATCCCAAGCACGTCCAGGAGCTCCTGGGGCACTCCAACATCGCCATCACGCTGGACACCTACTCCCACGTCATACCTGGCATGGGCGCCCAGACCGCCAGAGCGATGGAGGATCTGCTCTCCTAGCCTCCGCCGCTCGCCGCGTGCTCGTTCTCGCGAAACAGAGGGGGGATGGGGGCAGCGGGCGGCCGTTAGCCACGACACACGCTGTACTCCGCTATCATTAGGCTCGTTGGGGACGGCGACGAAAACCATGAACGGATGAATCCGGAAGAACGAGCGCGGGCGAAGATAGACCTACAACTGCAAGAATGCGGCTGGCAGGTCCAGAACCGCAACGAGATGAACATATACGCATCGAGAGGTGTCGCGGTCCGGGAGTTCTCCATGAGGGGAGCGGGGGAAGCGGACTATCTGCTCTACGCCGACGGCAAGGCGATCGGCGTGGTCGAGGCCAAACCCGAGGAGTGGACGTTGAAGGGCGTCGAACTCCAGTCGAGCGGGTACATGCAGGGCCTGCCGAAAGAAGTGCCGGCGCACCGCAGGCCGCTGCCCTTCGGCTACGAGACTACCGGCATCCTCACGCAGTTCACCAACGCCCTGGAGCCCGAGGCCCGCAGCCGCGAGGTCTTCGCCTTCCACCGTCCCGAGGATCTCGTCCGCCTCGTGCAGCTGGGGAGGCAGACGAGACTCGCCCTGGGTGAGATGCCGCCCCTGAACGAGGCGGGGCTGTGGCCCGCCCAGGTGGAGGCGATCAACAACCTAGAGAGGTCTCTGGCCGAGAACAGGCCGCGCTCCCTCATCCAGATGGCTACCGGATCCGGCAAGACCTTCACCGCCGTGAGCGCCGTTTACCGGCTCGTCAAGTTCGGGGGCGCCAAACGGGTGCTGTTCCTGGTGGACCGCAAGAACCTCGGCACCCAGACGCTCACCGAGTTCCAGCAGTACGTCAGTCCCTACAACGGCTACTCCTTCACCGAGGAGTACAACGTCCAGCACCTGCGCTCCAACCGCATAGACGAGGCCAGCCGGGTGGTCGTTACGACGGTGCAGCGCCTGTACTCGATGCTCAGGGGCGAGGAGGAGTTCGAGGTGGAGCGCGAGGAGGGCTCGCTGTTCGAGGCCGCGCCGGGCCTGGTGAGCGCCCCCGTGCCCGTGGCGTACAACCCCCGCATACCCATAGAGATGTTCGACTTCGTGGTCGTGGACGAGTGCCACCGCTCCATCTACAACCTGTGGCGGCAGGTGCTGGAGTACTTCGACGCCTTCACCATCGGGCTCACGGCCACGCCTTCAAAGCAGACCATCGGCTTCTTTTTCGGCAACCTCGTAATGGAGTACTCCCACCGCAGGGCGGTGGCCGACGGGGTGAACGTCGAGGGTGATGTCTACCGTATAAGGACGAAGATCACCGAGGGGGGCGCCACACTCGAGGCGGAGCCAGAGTTCTACGTGCCCCGGCGAGACAGGCGCACGCGCGAGAGGCGCTACGCTGAGCTCGACGACGACCTCACCTACACCGCCAGCCAGCTAGACCGGGACGTTGTCTCCGAGCAGCAGATAAGGCTCGTCGTCAGGACGTTCAAGGAGAGGCTCTTCACGGAGATCTTTCCGGGCCGCGAGAACGTGCCAAAGACCTTGATCTTCGCCAAGGACGACTCCCACGCCGACGACATAACTCGCATAGTGCGCGAGGAGTTCGGCAAGGGCAACGACTTCTGCCAGAAGATCACCTACCGCACCTACCCCAGCCCACCGATCCTCCGCAGACACTCCCAAAGCACCACGCTCCCTGTTATCAGAAGTAGTTTCGCTACCCTATTCATGGCTCAGGAGCGCATTATCAGCAATAGAGGAGGGTTTGTAAAGCGGATAATGGTTATTATCAGAAGTAGAATACCTTCTTTTCCTTGGGCTTCAGGGCAAAGGATCCTGTCTCGTTTGTTCCTTTGTTTGGTACAGCGTGCTAAGCATCTCTGCCGAGACGGGCGCCGATATCCTCGGCTGCTCTCTTGCACAGCTCAGCAACCTCGGGCAGGCGTTCCGCAGACATCCGGTACACAGGGCCCGAAACGCTCAACGCGGTCCGGCAGCGGTCCGTCCCGTCGAGCACGGGAACTGCAACACCGTTGAATCCCTCCTCCAGTTCGCCCAACGTAGTCGCCCACCCACGAGACCTGATGCGCTCGACTTCTACTCGCATCTCTTCTGTAGTCGTTATTGTTCGTTCGGTGAATGCTTGTAAGGGAAGGTTCTCCAGAAGACCTTCGGAAACGTCTTCAGAGAACGCAAGGAGCACCTTGCCGTTGGCGGTGGTGTGGGGCTCAGTTCTCCAGCCGATCCAGTCGCCAACCCCTACGAGGAATGGTCCGTCGACCTGTGCGAGGTTGACCGTCTTTCCATCCTCAAGGCGGGCGAGGTTCACTGTTTCTGCAGTCTCTTCAGCCAGACGGTCCATCGGCCCTTGTGCCAACTCAACGAGGTTGTCACTACTAGCCACAGCTAGCATGCCGAGCCGGCCGAGTTCGGGACCGAGCCGGAATGCCTCGTTGTCCGATGCCCGCTTGAGAAAGCCCTTGCTGGCGAGTGTGGCAGCCAGCCGCGAAGCGACGCTCTTATCAATGCCGAGCATGGTCGCGATCTCGCCCACCCGATATTCCTGATCCACCTCCTCAAAGAGGAGCAGGAGCTGTAGCGCTCGATCAGCAGTCTTGAGCACGCTTGTTCTGCCCCTCATGAGAAGATTGTTGCAAATAACACATCGAGTTAAGGATAGCATGGCTTCACGCGCTATGAGAAGAATGCAGAATTTTGTGCAGACATCGCTATCGCGAGTCGGATAGTGTGTTTGCCGCTTGAGCCTGCACCCGACAGCATGCAGACGCACGAGCCTGCGGAATTGCCAAGTTCGTTCTCTGATTACTCTTTCCTACCCGAGCTCCGGCAACGATACAATCACCGTCTTGAGCTCGGTAAAGGTCTCCATCGGGTGACGCCCCCCGACCCGGCCGATCCCGGAGAGCGTGCCGGACCTGCCGCCGAAGGGCAGGTGGCTCTCCCAGTGGTTTGTGGTGGCGTTTACGTTGACCCAACCTGTCCTTACCGACTCGGCGAAACGCAGACCCCGCCCCAAGTCCTGTGTAAAGACCGCGGAGAGCAGCCCGTAAGGCGAATTGTCAACGATTCGTAGCGCCTCCTCCTCGTCCCGGATGGTGGTTACAGGCAAGACGGGACCGAAGGTCTCTTCGCGGGCGACCGCCATCTCGGTGGTTACGCCGTCTAGCACGGTCGGCTCGTAGTAGAGCCGGGTCGGGAAGCTCCCCGCCCGTCTGCCGCCGGATACGAGCTCCGCTCCCCGCTCCATCGAGTCGGCGACGTGGCGGTCCATCTTCTGCGCGGTCGTCTCGTTGTTGAGCGGTCCCATGGTGGTACCGGCGTTGAACGGGTCTCCGAGTCGTATCTCACGCTCCATCGCGGCGGCCAGTTTCTCCAGGAAAGCGTCGTGGATCGAGCCCTGCACCAGAAACCTCTCCCCGGCGGTACAGCTCTGTCCGGCACAGAGAAAGGCCGCGCTGAGGCTGGCCTCGACGGCAGCGTCCAAGTCGGCGTCGTCCAGAACGACCATCGGCCCGTTGCCGCCCATCTCGAGGATCATGGCCTTGCCGGCGGCACGGGAAGCGACTTTTTGGCCGGTGGCTATGGAACCTATAAAAGAGATCGCCTGAACCCCGTCGTTCGAGGCCACTTCGTCCCCGACTGTGGGACCTTGCCCGGTTACCACGTTGAAGACGCCGGGTGGTAGGTCCGCCTCGACGATACATTCCGCGAGCTTGACGGCGCAGATAGAGGTGCTCGGCGCCGGGGTCCAGACGACTGCGTTGCCGGTTGCCAGGGCCGGTGCGAGTAGCTCGGCGGGCATTGTGTAGGGCCAATTCCATGGGGATATAACGCCGACCACGCCGCGCGGGACCCGGTAGAGCAAGACCCGCTTATCGGCGTCCACGGAGGGCGGCATGACGCCGTCGAGACGCACCACCTCGGCGGCGGCCATGGTGAAGTATTCGATCAACTCGTCTACTTCGTCGTAGGCTTCGGCGTGCAACGGTTTGCCCTGGTCCAGGGTGAGCGTGTGGGCGAGGTCTTCGCGGCGCTCTTGAATGACTTCCGCTATACGCCCCATCGCTGCGGCGCGCTCGAATGCGGAGAGTGCGGCCCAGCCGGGCCAGGCGTCGTTTGCGGCGGCGATAGCCTGGCGGACGTCCTCGCGGGTTCCTTCCGACACCGTGCCGATGACCTCGCCGGTCGCCGGGCTCCACGCCTCGGTGTGGGTGCCGGAGAGTCCGGTGGTCCACTCACCCGCTACGAACATAGAGTAGTGCTTTGTCTGGATATCCATTACTTCCTCCTGGAGAAGGCGTTGCGGTAGATGTCTTCGTAGTGCTTAGGCCGGACCTCAACTTTCCTTCCGGCGCCAGCGTGTCAGCACCACCTCGCCATTTTGGACCTGCACCTCGTAGGTCTTTACTCTTACCGATGGGTCGAACATAGTCTGTCCGCTTTCGATGTCGAATTCCCAGCCGTGCCAGGGGCATACGAGTACCCTATCTTCCCGACCGTAGCGATACTCGTGTGGCTGGGAGGGAAGGTGGACGCCCGAGATGCGCCCGTAACAGAGCGGTCCACCCTGGTGGGGGCAGTTGTTACCGACCGCGAACAGTTCGCCTTCTATATTGAACAGCGCGACCGTGGTGCCGAAGGCTTTCACAGTGGTGCTCTCTCCCGGTGGCAGCTCCGAGAGCGATAGTACGGAGACCTGTTCGGTGGTGACGCCGGTGCTCATGGGGTGGATACCTCCGTGGCAAGCTCAGCGTCCGCCATAGTGCCCTCCGGCCGTGCCGGCAGACTGTAGAGTACGCGGGCGTTCTCGCTCATGACCTTCTCTCGCCAGGAGGCCGGCAGCCTTCGGCTCACCAAATCTGGCCGGTCGAAGTCCCAGTGCGGGTAGTCGGTGGCGAACATGAGCATCTCTTCGAAGCCGTCGAGCAATCCGAGTGCCTGCTGGAGCTTCTGGCGGCTGCCCGGCTCATCTAAAGGCTGGGTCGTGAAGCGCAGGTGCTCGCGCACGGTATCGCTGGGTAGCTGTTTTACCCACGGGATGTCCGACCGGAGCGACTTCCAGTCGGCGTCCATGCGCCAGAGCAGAGGGGGTAGCCAGGTGACACCCGCTTCTATGACCACCACCCGGAGTTCGGGGTACTTCTCGAAGACGCCGTGGTAGACGAGGCTGACCACGTGAGACATGGTGCATTGGGGGAGCAGGACATGCCACTCGGCGAAGTAGTTAGGGTAGCCGGTTGCGGTTGGCGGCGGGTTGATGCCTAGCCCCTCACCCCCTACGTGCATAGCCACCGGCAGCCCCATCTCTATAGCCGCCTCGTAGATGGGATGGTAGTGAGGGTTGCCGTAACCGGAGGTGTTCGCCCCGGGCAAAAGCACCTGCACCATGTCCGGATGACCGCCGAAGGTACGAATCTCCTGCGCCGCCCTCTGCGCGTCCTGGGTTGCCACCACGAGCGATCCTTTTAGGCGCGAATCCCGGGAGAGCCACTTGTCGATCACGTAGCGGTTGTAGGCCGTGGCTACGGCCGCCGCCACTTGGGCATTGGGCAGACAGGAGATGCTCAGAATATCCTCTCCTGTGAGTATGGCGTACTCGATGCCGAGTGGGTCTAGTAACTGCTCTCGCATGGTGCCGTAGTCGGAACCAGGGACGCCACCGTCCGGAGGTATCGCATCATTGCGGGTGAAACCGTGTGGTTGAATCCAGGTCAGATAGTTGGGTAAATCAAAACCACCGAATCCCGCATGGCTGAAGTAGTCATGGTGGGCGGGATCCAACCAGGGCAGCAGATCGCTCACCTGATTGAAGTTCTGGTGGACGTCACAGTCGATCATGCAGATCTCCTTTAAAAGCAGTTGAGAACTTTTCAACCTCGTGCTTGTTGCTGTATATACATTATGTTGACAATAACACACCAAAAAGGATCCGCAAGTGTTTTTTTACTTTCCACCGGCGCTTCGAGAACTGCACTGTGAGGCGTAGAAATTCAAACCTGTGACGGACGATCCTGTCCGGATGCTACTTGCGGTCCGTTGAGCATTCAGGTCCTGCCATTGCTCTTCTTTCAAGCCATGAGTTCCCGCAGGCGTGGAACCTTTATCCAGAAATAGCACTGAACCCCTAGCCAGCGCCATCGCTCCATAGTAGAGGATAAGTGGGCGTACCAACTGCCCAGCTTCCTCGGCACTTCTGAAGTACTCGTGGGCCTGAGCAAAAAGGCTGGCTATCTCCTTGGCCCTACTATCTGAGACGTCTTTACCGTGCTTGCACTTATGCAGGCTCTTGACGAGTTCCGCGCTCTCGTAGAGGGACAGTTTCTCCCAAACGCGGTTACCAGTGATGCTCATGAGCATCTTGCACCTTTCTCAGCTGCCTACGAGACACATATTCCAGTTTAGCTGACAACCGTAGTGAGGGTTGCGTTGGTGTACTACTGGTGTACGGAGAATCTACGCCTTGCCACGGACTCTGTGCGCATTTCACGTTTTAGCTGCAAAACAGCACCTTTTGTTGGTGGGCGATGCTGGTTTCGAACCAGCGACCTCTGCCGTGTGAAGGCAGCGCTCTCCCGCTGAGCTAATCGCCCTTGAAGACCGCAAATATATCATTGCGGGCGGGGCTTGTTAAGTTGCTTCCGGGGGTGGCACTGTATCGGATATAGTACGATGACTGTGTGATGTGGATGGATGAGAGGAGCGGGATGGAGAATCCGGGAGCGGGTACCAAGGGGGATGTGGAGCGGTTGATCTCTGACCTCCGGGCATTGTCGGGTGAGATCCAATCTTGCGCCGTACTATCTGAGGAGGGAAAGCTGATCTCTTCCTCACACGAACCGGGCGTGGAGCGCGAACGGGCGTCGGCCATGCTCGCGGCTCTCTCTTCTATCGCCAAGAGAACCGCCCGAGAAAACGGCAAGGATCACGTCTCGCAACTCCGCATCAAAACAGACAACGGCCACCTGTTGATGGTACGACTCGAAGGTGGTGGAGCCTTGGCGGCGACTACCGGACCAGAGGCGCGGGTGGGGCTCGCTCTCTACGATATGCGGAACGCCCGGAGCGGTATCGAACAGGCGATGGGGGAGGGCGAATAGTATGAAGAAACTAGCTCGCGGCTTGCTGGTTGTCGGGATCCTAGCCGGTGGCGCAGCCGCTTTGCGGGGCTATCTAAACGGGCCCGGAACCGGTGAAGAGGTTGTCCAGATCTCCTTCGGAGACAACTCCAGCGAAGCCCTGGACTCAAACTCCATCGAAGCCCAGGAATTCACCGACCTCGCCCGTAAATTGGTCGAGATCGGGGTTTAGGAACTCTCTCTACGACAACGCTATCTCGGGTGAGAGGCCGCGGGCTTCGAGGATGTGGCCGATTGCTAGACCTATCTGAGAGTTCGGGGTGGACGCTCCGGCGGTGAGGCCTATTCGTACCGGTCCTTCGGGGAGCCAGTTGGTTTCCTCTACTTCCTCTCGTGCGTCGAGGGGCGTGCCGGGTGGTTTGTGGCGTATGACATCGCTTCCTATGCAGTCGCCACTGGCTATGTGATAACTCTTCGGGACTCGCTCGGCGGCGATGATCGCAAGGTTGTTGGTGTTGGAAGAGTTGTATCCACCGACCGTGATAATTACATCCAGCGGACTCTCAAGGAGCTCGAAGAGTGCGTCCTGCCGATCCTGGGTCGCCGAGCAAATAGTGTCGAAGAGCGCGAAGTGCTCATCCAACTCTTCCGCGCCGTAACGCTCGGACATCGCCTTTCGTAGCTCCTCGCCGACGGCCATCGTCTCGCTCATCAGCATCGTGGTCTGGTTGGCGACACCCACGCGCTGTAGATCCTCGTCCGGGTCGAAGCCAGGACACATGCCGTGGGAGAGCTTCTCGCGCAACTCACCCGCCGACATCCGACCGAGGATAAAGTCCGTCACATACCCGGTCTCGATCAGGTTTCGCACGATGAGGTACTTGCCGTTCCCGTCAACCTTCTCGGTCTGGGAGGCGGTGGCTTTTGTCTCCTCGTGGTAGTACTTGCCGTGGATGATGCTGGTGAAGTCGTTCTTGGCGTACCGGCTGACGCGCTTCCAGACCGATAGCACCGAACCGCAGGTCGTATCCACTACGATGCAATCCTGCTCCCGCAGCTTGTCGACCCACTGTATCGGCGCGCCGAAAGCCGGGAGAAGGACCACGTCCTCCGGGCCGAGTTGGTCGAAGAAGGCGTCCGGGTTTCCGTTGAAGCCTTCCGAGAGGAACTGGATGCCCATATCGCGCAGGCGGTCGTTCATGGAGGGATTGTGGATCATATCCCCCGTTATGTAGATGTTCTTGTCGGGGAATTTCTCGCGGGTCTGGAAAGCGTAGTCGACGGCTCGATCCACGCCGTAGCAAAACCCGAACTCGTCCGCGAGACGCAACGTGAGACCTTCGGTCTCGAAGACGTTGCCGTTAGCGCGGATATTATCTACGACCTCGGAACGATAATCCCGATCCAGAAGGTGCTGGACATCGCCCCTCATCTTGAAGCCTTTGCGGAAGTACTTTTCCTGCTGCAAGCTCACCTCTCGAACCGACGTGTGTAGTTTCGTGCTCATTCAGGAGTTTAACGCATCTGGCAGGATGGGCGGCGGCTGAATGTGTCGCTCCTCACGCGGCATTTGGGTGTAAAATTCACGCCTGTGGATCGAAGGGCGACAATCTTGGTGGCGGACGACGACGCGACGGTGCTCAAACAAGCCGCCAACGCGCTGGAAGATGCGGGTTTTAGGGTCGTGAAGGTCGGCGATGGACAGGTCGCGCTCCAGGAAGCACTGTCCCGGAAAGTCGACCTCATAGTAATGGATATTTCGATGCCGCACCTCGGCGGCGTGGAAGCCTGCCACTGCCTGAAAGCGATGCCCAAGACCCAGAAGATACCGATAATACTGATGGCCGCCAAGAAAGACCCCGCTTCCAGAGCCCTGGCCGAACGCACCCACGGATGCGTAAGCGTACTCAAGAAGCCTTTCACGGACGAAAACCTCGTCTCCGTCGCCCGCAAAGTCGTTCGACCGAAATCCCTGATCTAAGGTCTTAGACTCCCCAAACACAACGCACCCATGACGGACCCAACCCAAGAACTCCCCCTCGAAAACTTTCCAAAACCTACACTCTACCGACTCCAAAACTCCGAAGGACAAGACGTTCGGCAGCGAACCGAGGTGACGGGGGAGCCCGCGAGCATCGCCGCCGTCTTCGCCGACCGTAATCTGGCCGAGGAATTCTCCGCCAATGCGCGAGACCTCGGGATGGAGGACTTCGCTGGATGTGAACCGGCGACGCTTTCGAGTTGGAGCGAGCTCGAAGAATTTGCCTCGGAAGGTTCGGATTACGTGCTCGTCGTCTCTACGAGCGGAACCGGTTTGTTCCATGCTTCGGATGTCGTGCATCATGCCACCGAAAGTGCTGGGGGGATGCAGTTTCCGATATATGTCATAAGCGATGAGCGAGGGGAGTCGCCTCTGATCCTGGTTCCCTCGAACGGCGAGGAGATCCTGATGGCGGCTCTCTTCACCACCCCTGACAAGGCGCGAGCTTTCCGGGAACGAGCCGCGCAACTGGAACTGCCGGATGGGTTCGGTGAGATCTCGACCCCCGATGGCCTCAGCCGCCACGCGCTCGTAGCCCGCAAAGCGGGAGCGGACTACGCGGTCCTGGACCCGGATTCCGGCCTATCAGAAGCCATACCGCTGGAAGAATTTATCGGGTGAGACCCGTCCTCGGCGTTGACGTGGACTCGACCGTCTGGGATATGGACGTTGGAATAAGGTCCGCTGTCCTTGCAATTACCGGAGAACCGTTGACGGAACCATCCGAGACCTGGATTCAACTTCTGGATCACTACGGAGAAGAGACCACCACTCGAATTTTCGAGCACGTACACGCGCCAGACTCCATAGCTCGCCGAGACCCATACCCTTGCGCCTCCGAGATCCTGCTAAAAATTCAGGAAGTACACGGATTCCACATACACTTCGTCACCCGCAACTGGGACGCCGACTCGCTACTACCGCACCTCAGCCCGTGGCTACGGAGACACTTCGGTTCTCAAGTAGACGTTACCGTCGTGACCGGAGACAAGTTGCCCGTTCTCAGGGAGCTAAACGCCTTCGGAATGATCGACGACCGCCCCGACACACTTGAGGACGCGGCTGACGCCGGACTGTGGACCGCTGCGAAGTTGCAACCCTGGAACCGGGAGCCCGTAAGCAAAAGACCGGACATAAACGGCTTCGAGGACTGGCGCGAAGTTCCTGCACTCTTGCCCGAGACTCCCTGATAAGGGCGGTAGCCGGAGGAGTGTTGTAATCTGTGATCCGTAAACTGTTTTAGAGGAGGCGGCGTGGAGAGGCAAGGAGAAAACCCGGACGGTCTGAGGCGCGGCGCACCCGGCATCGCGGCTTTCCTGGAGCGCGGCAAGCCCATCTCCGTCTCGGCCCGCACCGGCTCGGACCTGACAGGCTACGTCTGCGACTACGACGCTTCGGGACTCCTTCTCGACGTGCGGGACGGCGGTGGCGACGCGACCAGCTACGAATATCTGCCGTGGTCCAGCATCGAAAGGGTCAGCTCGGAGGAGTAGAGACTGCGCGATCGGAAAACATTCCCATACTTGGGTCGAAAACAACGTGCCGCCGGAACCCAAACCTACCGAGTCATCGCCAAACAGCATGATTTCCGAGACTGTCCAGCCTGTATGCAATGCAACATAGTAGTTACAGGACCGCAATATTGGCATGGTATACTTCGTATCGGAAATGTGAGGGGACTCTTATGGAAGGGAGAGCATCATGAGACGTTTGATGACCATGTTATTGATCTCCGTTTTGGCGATCTCCTTCGCTGTACCGGCTACCGCGCAGCAGGCGACGGGTTCGGCGGACACTATCCTGGATGTGCGTTTCGGGGACCACGTAACCTACGAGCGGGCGGTTATAGACCTCGGTATCGACGAGCTTCCTTCGGAGACCGTGCCATACTACTCGTGGACGGCACTGGATGGCCGCACAGTCCTCCACGTCCATCTACCATCAGTGAACTCGACAAAAACCACCGAGGGCGAGGGTCTCGGAATGGCTTTCCGAAGCTATTACGTAACCCGCGCCGAGACTGGCGGCCACCTGGATGTAGACCTGCAGCTCACGAACGATGCTGGACCGGCCAACGTCTTCTACCTCAACAATCCGGCACGAATAGTCGTGGACGTGCCTTTGAGCGGCGACAACGCATATCCCAAAGCAACCTACGGCGACTCGACCGTGATTACGCAGCCCCGCGCCGGATATACAGTCGGTCCGGACATGGTGACGGTCGTCGGATACGGTCGTCCTTTCGAGGCCACGGGGACGTGGCGAATCAAAGACTCCGAGGGCTCGGTGGTGCGCGAAGGTTCGTACATGACTACCGATTGGACCGATACCTGGGGCAACTACGCCTTCAGCGCGGAATACCCCGACTCACTGAGTGGCAAGAGCGGCACCCTTGAGGTTGGCTCGCTCTCCGCGAAAGACGGTAGCTTCGACGGTGTCTCCGTACCGCTAGAGTTCCGGTAAACAGGCTGTCGCCGTGCTAGAGGAGATCCTCTAGCGCGGCGAATAGGTGATCCACATCCTTCTCGGTGTTGTAGAGGTGCGGCGAGACCCGGACGCTCTCGCCGCGCACGCTGACAGAGATATTCCGGGCGGCTAGTTGGGTAGCGAGGTCTTTTGGGGTTTTGGAGCCTAAACGAAGTCCGATCATATGTCGCACCCGCCGCTCTTTTTGTACGGTCTCGATGCCCATATCCGACGCTCGTTGGCTGATGAGGTCCGTCAGGCCGCCGGTGTATTCGGAGATATTTTCGACTCCCCAGTCGAGTATTTGGCGCAGTGATTCGAGTGCCATCGGCAGTAGGATCGGGTTGCTTCGTTCGCCCATGTCGTAGCGGCGGGCGCCGGGCTGAAAGTCGTCGCGGTAGTCTACGAGTGCGGAGAAATTTTCGCTGCCCCGGCGGTTGATCCAGTTGTGCTCCACGGGCCGACCCTCCCGATAATCCTCACTCACCCACATAAACCCCAACCCGTATGGACCGAGCAACCACTTATATGACGAAGCTACCAGAAAGTCCGGTCTCACAGCCGAAACATCCATCGGATAAGCCCCGAGTGACTGAATGCCATCCACAACAAACGCAGCTCCGACCGACTGGGTCGCATCTCCGACTCGTACGAGATCCACTAGCGAGCCATCCGTCCAGTGACAGTTGGGAATCGCGACGACAGCGGTCTTCTCATCTATGAGATCCAGGACAGCGTTCGTCCAGTCGTTGTCCGCAGGCCGTGGAACAGTGACGAGGTTTCCACCGGTAGAACTCGCCAACTCTCGCCACGGATACACATTGGACGGAAACTGTTCCGCCAGGACGATGATGTTCTCGCCCGCTGATACGGGGACATTCAAGGTTGCGACGGCCATACCGTAAGAAACTGATGGGATGATAGCGACACCCTCCGCGTCGCCGCCGATGAGATCTGCAAACAAGGTTCGGATACGCTCCGAATCTGCAAAGAAATCGCCTGGCTGGATCCCCCACGGTCGAGACTTCCGCCCGACGGCCTCCATCCCAACTCTGGTAGTGGAGCGGGGGAGTGGCCCCATGTACGAGCAATTGAGATACGCGACGTCGTCCGGTATATCGAACAGATCGCGCTGGGACGGCAACGTCATCTCTTGCCGCCAGAGGCTTCGAGTTTTCTAAGCAGTCGGTTCATGGAGTTCGTGGCACCGCCGAGGACTGCCGGTATGCCGCCGCCGGGATGGACGGACGCTCCAACGCGCCACAGCCACGGATGCCGCCGGTCGTTGTATCGGGGCCGGTGGAAAGGGCCGCTCATCCAGAAAGGTCGCGCCGCGCCGTAGAGGGCTCCTCCCGTTGCTCCGTGTCGAGCGAAGTATTCGGGTGCGAGTATCGTGTGCTCGACGAAGTATTCCGTTGCGGACTTTGGCAAGCCGATCTCCTCTGAGACCCGATCCACCTCCCGCGCCACAAACCCATCCTCCAAAACGTACTCCCATCCATTAGCCGGTGCCGTGAGCAACACTGCAAGCGTCGCCTTCTCGTTCGGATAAACCTCACCGGGCCGATAATAGTTCACAAACGCCATCGTATCCCTGGGCTCCGCGCCGTGCCCAAGACTCTCGTGTAACGCCCGAGGATTGGACGGCAGCACCACACCATGCGCCGCCACATCCCCCGGAAGCTCCTCGCGCAGCGCCGCATACACCGCCACCCCCGAACACGAGAGCGAACCGAGCTGACGAGCCTTGCCCGGAGATAAGAGTTCGTCCAATCGTCCCGCGTCCAATCCGCTGACCACCAAATCAGCTGGATATTCGGCGTTCGTGGTTGTGACGCGAGTTGTTTCTATCCTGGTTACGGGTTCGTTTGTGAGTATTTCGACGTTCGCGTTTCGGGCCAGGCGTTCGAGTGCTAGGACGATCTCGTAGACGCCGCCCTCTGGCACCCAGACACCGTCGGCGGCCATTATTGCGGGCATGCTGGCGTAGAGGGCGGGCGTTGTCTCCGGGCCAACCCCGGCGTTTAGGGTGTGGATCGCGATTATCTCTCTCAACCCTTCCGGCAGCCACGGGAGCGAGTCCAGATAACTTCGCGTATTGAGCTTCGTCCCGTAGACGCCGAGCAACTTCCGCAACGCGGGCAACGTCGCCCGGTCCACAGGGTCCGCCGTCAACAAGCGCGTCACCTCCGGCCCGAGCCCGCCATGCGTGGCGGCGAACCTTTCCCACGCCTCATGCCAGGGATGCCCCTCTGGAACCGGCAGAGAGACGACCTCGCCCCGGTAGTGGTATCGCCCGACCTCCGACATGCGCTGCAATTTCAGGCCCGCGACCGCTGAAGCTCCTTCGTCTCCGAGTGCGTCATAGCGGTTCATCAACTCGTCCCAGACACCGGGGAAGGTGACGAGGCCGGGTCCGGTGTCGATGCGTTGCCCGGATACCTCGATGCGGCGGCTCTTGCCTCCCAGCCAATCGGCGGCTTCCAAGAGCGTCACGTTATGTCCGGACCGTCCGAGGAGTGCGGCGGCTGTCAGACCCCCGATTCCGCCTCCCACGACTACGATACGCTTCGGGATCACGGGTAGATCCCAAGCGAGATCGCCCCAACTAGCTGCACTCCGGCGACGGTCCCCGCAACATAAGGAAACCCGATCGAATACTTGTACAACCGATGTCCTGTGCGAGATCTCGGATCCCGACTCAAGGCATACAACAAAGCCCCGGCGATAGCTGCATTCACAACGGCCACGGGTATATTAACCAGCGCGAACAGTACCGTGGCGACGGCCCACAGAGCCCCGCTCCAGAGCACAACGCCACGGGGACCGAGCGCGACGGCGGTCGTCACAATACCGGCTCGGGCATCCTCCTCGATATCCTGGACGGCGTCGAAGGTGTGTTTGGCCGCGCTCCAGGCCATCAGCCCGACGGCGGCAGCCCACACCGGAGCTTCCCCGAGCGCGAGCGGCATGAAGACGAGTGGCAGAGCGTAGGCAGCGTTGCTCAGGGAATCCAGGTAGGGCCGGGACTTGAAGCGAGCCGGTGGGGCGGAGTACCCGACGAAGACCAGGATGTAGACCAGCATCCAGGCGGTAGCGGAGAGTGGCAGCGTCAGGGCGAAGTATGTCACGAATGGGAGGTTTGTTAGTAGAACGCCGAGTGCGATGGGCCAGATCTCTCGCTCTTCTATTCGGGCGCCTTCCAGGGTGCCTTTGCGGGGATTTTGGGCATCTGTGTCGCGGTCGAAGAGGTCATTCACGCCGTAGATCAGGAGGTTGAACGGCAGCGTGAGCCACAAGATTGTCGGCAACGCTTCCCAGCGCCACAACTCGCCGGTCAGCCATACACCCACTATGGCGGTGCCGATAGTGTTGATCCAAAGCACCGGTCGCGATACATACACCAAACGCCACAGAACGCTAAAAGAACGGAGCATACGACCAATATACCAGCCCCGTAACACCCGGCTGCGTTAACATACACCCGTGCTGAAAAAGACCCTCGAACAGACCCCGCCGCTGCTACTTGTAGGATGCGGATTGTTCTTCGTCTCTGCGTACTTCGCCGCCCGCTTCCCGGACGTGCCCGGTGCGAGTGTCGGGTCGTTTATAGCGAACGGCGTGATCTTCGCTCCAGCAGCGATCTCCTTATTTCTCTGGCTCGGTCCTCGCAGAGCTTCGATATCCTTAATAGCCTTGGCAGCCTTTGCATACGCCATAGAAACAACCGGCCTAGTCACCGGGCTCCCATACGGCGAGTTCATCTACGGCGAAGCTCTAGGTCCGAAAGCGTTTGGCCTCGTGCCATATCTGTTGCCAGTCTCATACCTTCCGCTAGTCCTCGGGGCTGTTGGGGCCGGATGGGGAAGTGGCACAGCATCAAGAGTCATCAAGACCGCCCTGATCCTGGCCGCCATCGACTTGGTGCTCGACCCTGGAGCCGTCCGACTCGGATTCTGGGAGTATGCGAGCGGCGGAATCTACTACGGAGTCCCCATCTCCAACTACCTGGGGTGGATGATCTCCGGCGCTCTGGCCGCGGTGGTTTTCCTGCTCGCCGCTCGTCCCACAACTCCGCCGCCACGAGGATTGTTGGACAGCGCGATCCTCGCGGTCGCGTTCTGGGTCGGTATCGCAGTCTTCACGACTCTCGTACTGCCCGCTCTAGTAGGAGTCCTCGTACTGATGTTCCTGTTGATCCGCCGGACGAGTCTATCCGTCAGGAAACCTCGCGTTGCGACCTGTAAAGCGGTATAACCGGAGCTATCTTGGATAGTAATAAAGCAGCGGATACGGACCCGGCGGGGAATATGAGATGGGCCTCGGCGATCTCGCGCAACACTTCTTTTGACGAAGCCGTGCGGGAGTGCGCGTCTGCTGTCCGGGAGACTCTTGGAGATGGTCACGTTTCGGTGGTGTTCGCGTTCGTGTCGCCGCATTTTGCGGCTTACTATCCCCGGTTGCACGAAGCTATCGACCAGCATCTAGGGCCAGAGGTGCTTCTGGGTTGTTCGGGGGGAGGTGTGATCGGGGGTTCCCAGGAGATCGAAGGTTCACCGGCCCTTTCCCTGACAGCCGCCCGCCTACCCAACGTAACCCTAACGCCCTTCCACCTACGAGGCGCGTTGCCGGACCTGGACGGCCCCCCGGACGCCTGGGAAAGTTTCGTGGGCGTTGACCCCACGACCGAGCCGGAGTTCGTGCTGCTGGCTGACCCGTTCTCGGTCCCGGTTCGGGCATTACTCGCCGGTCTGGACTACGCATACCCCGCCGCTTCCAAGGTAGGGGGACTCGCTAGCGGTGGCACGTCGCCCGGCACCAACGTGCTCTTTCTGGATGAGCAGGTTCATACAAGTGGAACTGTCGGCCTGGCTCTTAGTGGTGATGTCGTGATGGATACCGTTGTCGCGCAGGGGTGTCGGCCTTTGGGGGATCTCCTGACCGTCACGCGGTGCGAGGGGAGTATGCTTTTGGAGCTCGACGGACGACCCGCGTTCGAGGCGCTGCGGGATCTCTTCTCCACTCTCGACGAGCGCGACCGTCGACTGGCTGGTTCCGCCCTATTCGTCGGGATACTGCTGGACGATCTCGTCGAGCAGCCCGAGGTGGGGGACTTCCTGATACGGAACCTAACCGGCATAGATCCCAAGAGCGGCGCCATAGCCGTAGGCGACAACCTACAACCTGGTATGCGCTTGCGTTTCCACGTCCGGGACGCCGAGACCTCTACCGAAGACCTCCACAACGTCCTCTCCACCTACACCCAAACACTCCCAAACCCGGCATCCATCTCCGGTGCACTACTATTCTCGTGCCTCGGACGCGGAGCGGGACTTTATGGAGAACCAGACCACGACACCGGCATCCTTCGTGAACATCTCGGAGATATATCCACCGCAGGATTCTTTTGCAACGGGGAGATCGGGCCGGTATCCAACAGCACATTCCTCCACGGCTACACGTCATCCATCGCTCTATTCCGGCCTAAAGAGTAGCTACGGAAACATCCGATCTTACGAACTCAAAAACTTTTATTGAAATTCGTTAACTTTCCTCTTCCATTTATGAAACCGGTATGGTTACATGCGCGTTAAATGTAAGCTTCACGCCGGAGGAGAGCATGATCCAGGGCAAGACCGTCACCTCTTTGGAGGTTCAGCGGGATAGCGTGGCGTACAGGAGTGGCTGGCAGGACGGGCGTTTCGGACAGCCCGCCGACCCACCACCCGGCCCCGCACAGCGCCCGGACCACTTCGCCTACCAACAGGGACACTGCGACGGCTCACAAGTTCGCAAAATGCTCCACGTCGAGAGCAAAGCCCTCTAAAAATCTGCCGGAAGAAGCCGAAACGGTCGACCACCGGGACCGCTCAAGGCTCGGAAGTGCCGCTCATCCAGTGTGAGTATATCCAGTGTGTCATATCGCTCGGC
>JAABUN010002725.1_pt1 | contig 30077 bp, 31 predicted proteins | sample 5559311 | NCBI WGS metagenome assembly JAABUN01 (sample SAMN10711877, study PRJNA513370) | rock metagenome | isolation source: Antarctica rocks | place: Antarctica: Victoria Land, Siegfried Peak sud | reverse complement strand
TAATCACGGGCTGAGAGCACCGCGCCACAGTGAAAATCACCCCGCCAACCTCCCTGCCACCCCGCTTCAATCGGCGACCGCACGAGATGGGGCCACACCCAATGCAAGTGCCGCAAGTTCACTCCCCACCGCGATGTTGTACGCCGTGGATTGGTAGTCGTCGTGGAGCAACACCCACGATTCCACCGATTCCGCACCGTTCAACAGGATCGTTTCGCGTATATCCGCGAGGGCTTCTTCCTGCGTCTCGTACGCGAAGACAATGTTTGCGTTCCCGTTGTCCCACACTTCATACGGCGTGTTCAACCGTTTCTCCTTATTCCTCATCCCAGACCGGACGGATGCCGCGAACGCAACGCATACACGCCCACGTATCGCCCTAAACGGTGTAGTGACCGGGGCCGAATGACTCCTCGAACTGTATACCCGCATCATCGGGAATGACAAGTTCCGCGATGAACTTTCCCTGCGCGGGGTTGCGTCGCGCCTTTACCCGTGCGATCTCCAACGTGTCGAATGTGGAGAATCCTCGCCAGAAGCGCACGTACTTCTCGATTGGGCGCGGTTTTCCTTCCGCCTCGCCGGAGAGGAAGTCACCCGGTTCGGGCGGGTCGTGGCGCACCGTCCGGTAGAGCCGCATGTCACTCGCCATGCACGATCAGTGTTTGCCCCGTCATCGCGTCCGGTTGCGGCAGGCCCAAGAGGTCAAGCACGGTGGGGGCGACATCGGCGAGCAGGCCGTTGGGTCGGAGCGCGGTGCCGGGGGGGACGCCGGGGCCGACGAGGTAGAGCGGCACGGGGTTCATGGAGTGCGCCGTTTGCGGCTGTCCGTCCGGGGTCAGCATCTCCTCGGCGTTGCCGTGGTCGGCGGTGACGAGTGCCGCCCCGCCCGCTTCGCCCACCGCCGCCAGCACCCGCGCCACGCACGCATCCACCGTCGCACACGCCGCAATCGCCGCATCGAGGACGCCGGTGTGACCGACCATATCCGGGTTGGCGAAGTTCACGAGCACGAAGGCGTACGTGCCGCTCCGAATCGCCCCGACCACCGCGTCGGTCACGCCCGCCGCGCTCATCTCCGGCTTCTCGTCGTAGGTCTTCACCTCTTTGGGGGAAGGGATGAGCGTGCGGTCCTCGCCCGCGAACGGCTCCTCGCGCCCGCCGTTGAAGAAGAAGGTGACGTGCGGGTACTTCTCGGTCTCGGCGCAATGGAACTGCGCGAGGCCCGCGTCCGCGATCACCTGCGCAAGCGGCTGCGCCACGTCCTGCGGCGGGAAGGCGATCCCCGCCACGGGCAGGTCGCGCTCGTACTCGGTCATCGTCACGAAGAACGTGCGCGGCTGCGCGGCGCGGCGAAAGGCGTCGAAATCGTCGCGCACGAGGGCGCGGGCCAGTTCGCGGGCGCGGTCGGTGCGGAAGTTGAAGAAGATCACCGCATCGTCGTCGCCTATCGTGCCGGAAGGTTCGCCGTCCTCGCCCGTGATGACGGTGGGCAGCACGAACTCGTCGGTCACGCCCGCGTCGTAGGAACGGGCAATCGCGTCGTCGGCTGACCGCGCCATTTCGCCCTGTCCGAGTACAAGTGCGTCGTATGTCTTTTGCACGCGATCCCAGCGGTTGTCGCGGTCCATTGCGTAGTACCGCCCGCTCACCGATGCGACCTGCCCGATACCAATCTCGCCCATCGCCGCTTCGAGCGTGCGCAGGTAGTCGCGGGCGGACTGCGGCGGCGTGTCGCGCCCGTCGAGGAAGGCGTGAACGAACACGTCGCCGACGCCGTGCGCCTGCGCCATGCGCAAGAGCGCCAGCAGGTGCGCGTCCTGCGCATGGACGCCCCCCGACCCGATCAGGCCGAGCAGGTGCAGGGCCGTGCCGCGCTCCTGCGCGTGGCGCATCGCGGCGACGAGGGCGTCCGTGCGCTCGAACGAGCCGTCCTCGATGGCGAGGTCAATGCGCGTCAGGGTCTGGTAGACGACGCGGCCCGCGCCGAGGTTCGTGTGACCAACCTCGGAGTTGCCCATCTGCCCCTCCGGCAGCCCCACGGCCCGCCCGAAGGAAACCAGCGACGTGCGCGGCGCGGCGGCATCGAGGCCGTTAATCGTCGGCGTCTCTGCGAGGACAACGGCATTGCCGGGGCCGGGGGGAGCCGTACCCCACCCGTCCACGATGACGAGAACCACCGGCTGCACCATGCTTCCGCTCCTTTATTGCATGGTAGCGAGTACCGAGCGTAGGTAGCCGTCGCGTCGCATGACCCGCCTCGCTCTCGCACCACTCATTGCTGGTTGCTTCTTGAAGCAGATTACAGAGTCATCGGCGGCATCGGTGGCAGTATGTGGCGCGGGCTTCAGCCCGTGATTCGTCTCGCGGGCAGGAATTCACGGGCTGAAGCCCGCGCTACATGCACACGACCCCGTCAATCATCGTACAAACCGCTTCAAGAATGCAGCGCGTTCGGCGGGATGAGCGCGTCGGGATCGTGAACTTTCGTGCGGAACTGCTGCGTCATCGCCGCCTCGATCTCCTCCGCCGCCAGATCGCCCGCCGCCCGCGCCGCGTCGAGCCGCCCGCGCACCTCGCCTAGGAGACCCATGCCGCCCTGCCGCGCACTGCCCGCGAACGCGGAGACTTTCGGCGTCGCCGCGTCCCCGGCCCCGGAAACGTAGGCGACCGCCGCCGCCCCGATCACCGTTCCCACCGTCAGCCCCGCGACGAACTTCACCGTTGCCCAAATCGCCCCACCCATCCCGGCCTCCTCTCGTAGCAGCCGGCGACCCGCAATCGGCAACCGGCGATAGTACCGCTATCGCCAGTAGCGTACCACGATGGTCACACGTCTTGAGTGTTCAAGGCCGGTTGCGGGTCGCTGATCGCCGCCGGCTTCCCATTCGGGGCGACGCGCAGCACGCGAAAGGCCCACTCCACCACGGGGCCGATGGCGAAGGTGAAGGCGATTGTGCCGAGGCCGACTTGCGAGCGATCCATCAGCACGCCGAGGGCGAACACCGTCCCCTCGATGGCCCCCCGTGCCGCGCCCACGCGCCAGCCCGTACGCCGCATGATCGCCAGCATGAAGGAATCTCGCGGCCCCGCGCCCAGACCCGCCTTGATGTACACCCCGCTCGCCCAACCGAGCACGAGCACGCCGAGCAGCATCATCGGCACGCCCGTGAGCAGGTCGGTCATCTGCGGCAAGAGGGCGGCGAAGACATCGAACCACACCCCCACGAGCAGCATGTTGCACACGGTACCGATACCGGGGCGGATGCCCGAAAACCACGACACGACGATCATCGCCGCGCCGATGGCGATGCTCATTTGCCCGAAGGTGAGCGGCACATAGCGCGTCAAGGCGGCCTGGAAGATACCCCAACTGTTCAGGCCCAACCCGGCGCGGTAGCCCAGCGCGAGGCCGAGCGCGAACAGCGCGAGGCCGACCTGTAACACCGCGAAGCGGAGCGCGAACCGCCGCCACGCCCCCGGCCCTTCGCCTATCGTGTCGGCCCACCAGCGGCGCATCGTTGACCTTTCACTGAGCAGATTATCAGTAACGGGCGCTGATGCGCCTTCACCATGCAACTGGGTACTCTGGCGTTCACCGAGAGTGGCACGTCTGGATGGTGGTGCTCTCGATCTGCCGCACCGACGGTTTCGGAGCGGTGTGCGATGAGGCTGTGGCATGTATCGGGTTCGGTGGAGGGTGGTGCTCTCAGCCCACCCTACACGGATGCCGCAGCCTCGAAATACCGCGCCGTTACGAGGCAGTCTGGGTGGCGAGGGCGCGGGAGTCCTGCCAGCGACCGCTGCGGTATCGCCACAGATTCAGCACAAGCAGGAGGGCGGCATCGAGAACCAGACCGATATACGCGCCGGGAACGCCGAAACCGAGTGCCACGCCGAACAGCCACGCGGCGGGGACGCGCACGAACCACATCGCCAGCCCCGTGGTGAGCATCGGCCAGCGCGTGTCGCCCGCCCCGCGCAAACTCCCCGCGAGGGTGAAGGCGACGGCCTGAATCGGCAGCGAGAAGCAGATAACCTTCAGCGCGTCCGCCGCCTGCTGACCGATCTCCTCCGAACCGCCGCTGAAGGGGAGCACGAGCCACGGGCCGAGGGCAAAATAGATCACGCCCATCGCGGTTATCCAGATCAGGCACCCCTGCGTGGCGAGGGCGGTCACTTTGCGCACGCGCTCCGGCCTGCCCGCGCCGAGCGACTGCCCGGTGAGGGTCATCGCGGCGGTGGCGAAGCCGAAACCGGGAAAGAGGGCCAGCTGCCAGTAGAGATTCGCCACCTGCTGCGCCGCGAACGCCGTTGTGCCGAGCGACACGATTGCCGCCGCGAAGATCACCATGCCGCCGGAGCGCAGCAGTGCCTCGCCCATGTTCGGCAGGCCGATGGCGACGAGCCGCTTCAGCAGGTCGCGCCGGGGAACCCAGCCGTCCCACCCCGCGATGCTGACGCCGTTGCTGCCCCGCACGCAGATCGCCAGCAGAATGCCGCAACCGAGGATACGAGCGATGATGTGCGCCCACGCTGCCCCCGCGATACCGTACGCCGGGATCGGCCCCCACCCGAAGATGAGCGGTATCGAGACGGCGACATTGACGAGGTTGATCCCCCCCGCGACGAGCATCGGCGTGCGCGTGTCGCCCGTGCCGCGCAAGATGCCGCCGCTAATCATCATCGTCACCATGAAGATCGTCCCCGCCGCCTCGATGCGCAGGAACGTGCCGCCCACCGCGACCACATCCGGGGCGGCCCCCAACAGGGCGATGAACTGCGGCGCGAACAGCAACCCCAGCACCGTGACGATGGCGGAGAGCACCGCACCGAGGAAGTACGACTGCTTCGCGGCACTCGTCGCCTCCGCGATGTTGCGAGCACCGACGTTGTAGGCGATCAGCACCGTGGTCGCCACCGTCACCGCGAAAAAGCAGGAGATGGCGATAATCATCACCTGATTGGCGACGCCCACCCCGGCAATCGCCGTCGCGCCGAGCCGCGCCACCAACCCAAGCGTGGCGATCTGCAAGAAGGCGTGGAGGAGGTTCTCGACGATGGAGGGCCACGCGAGGCGCACCACGGCACTGCGCAACTGTGTCGGCGTCTCGTGCTCCGGCACCGGGCCACCGAACCGGCGCGACGGCGGTGCGGGCGTTTCCTCTTCCTCGGTGGCGACGGGTGCGGCGACTGGTGCGGACATTAAGCAGACCTTCCTGTAACCCGGAACACGGGGAGATGCGGCGCGTGCCGTCGCGGTACTACCGCGAGATGCGTGCCGCCAACGCTTCGCATCCGGCGGCGCGGCGTTGCCTACGTTTTGTAGGCGTATTCTACCGCAATGCCGATCATTCCCGCAGTATTCCTCATTTCGCCGGGTCGCCGTGGCAGAAGCCCGCCCGTCACTCCGCGCTATACTGCGAGGGACGACGTAGATACCGCCGGGAGGTTTGCAACATGGCGACGCAACCGCGACCGTACCGCTTCACCATCGTCGAGTTCGAGCAATTGAACCTCACGGACGTTCTGGGCGACGAAATCCGGGTGGAACTGATAGACGGGGAGATCATCGAGATGCCACCCATCGGCCCACGGCACGCCCGCTGCACTGGTCGCTTGACGCGCTTTCTCGTGAACCAGACGAGCGACGATCTCATCGTGAGCGTGCAAAATCCGATCCGGGTAGGCGAACGCAGCGAGCCGCTGCCCGATCTCGTCATCTACCCCGACCGGGAGTATGCCGTCACGCCCGACGCGCCTAATGCTCTGCTCGTGATCGAGGTCGCGGACACGTCGCGGGACTACGACCGCAACCAGAAGTTCCCGCGCTATGCCGCAGAAGGGATCGCGGAGGCATGGCTCGTGGATGTGAACGCCCGCGTCATCGAGCGGCATACCGAGCCGGGAACAGACGGATACCGCATCATCACGCCTTTTCGCATGGGCGAGGTCGTCACGTCCACCGTGCTCCCCGGCCTCGCCGTCCCCGTAGCGGAGGTATTCGCGTAGCGGGGCGTGTTTATGCGATTCGCGCTTCCCGCGTCACTGCTTTTCCGGTAACGGCGATGGGCGGAGCGGCACGGGCGATGACTGGATGATTGAAGTCGTCGTTGTGCCATACGTGAGCAGGCGGTCGAGTTGCTCTATCGCCGGGAGATATGCCTTCAGAATGAAGCAGTCATCTCCCGTAATACGATGGCACTCTACTACTTCCGGGATATTCTGCGCCAACGCCGCGATCTTCGGCAGTTGACCCGGATTGGGTCGCACACGCACGTACACCCCTACCGGCAGCCCAAGTGCCTTTGGCGCGATCTCCACACGGTAGCCTACGATAATTCCTGCCTCTTCCATGCGCCGTAGACGCTCCGCGACTGCGGGCGACGACATGCCGATCTGCCGCGCAAGCGACGCGAGCGCACTACGCGGATCGTCCCGCAAAACGGCAAGCAGTCGCAGGTTGACCGCATCAAGCACCTCGTGCGACGGTTCGTAGGCAAAGAGGGCGTTCAACTTTCCATTCATATGCGTTTCCCCTCTGGTGCTTTCCTTTCGCCATATACTCGCGCTGTCAGGGAGTGTACTCTACAGGGCATGACACAGACGACGAAACGCTCCATTGTGCCGAATCCCTATGCATGGTCGAAGGATCGCGCAGGGGTGCGAGCATCGCGCCCCCCGGTGGGTACGGTGCCGAAGGGCGAGACCGAGGCGCGGCAAGAGGGCGCGTGCGAGTGTCCTCTGGGCAGGTCGCCCCAACACGAAACGCACCCCTTCAACAGGATTCGGTAGTACACCGAGGCACGGCATGAGGCGGGCGAAACGAGTAGTTCCGCCGCATGCGTTCTTCCTCGTGAGCGCGGTATTTCACTACCTCGGGCCGGCGTTCGCGGTGCTTCTCTTCGCGCATGTGGACGTGCTCGGCGTTGCATAGCTACGCATTGCCAGTGCCGCCGCCGTGTTCGCGGTATGGCGTCGCCCGTGGCGCATCGTTGCGAACCTCTCCCGGTCGGAACGGTGGCTGCTCGTCGCCCTCGGCGTCGTCCTTGCCGCGATGAACGCATGCTTTTACGAGGCTATCGCCCGTGTGCCGCTCGGTACGGTCGGCGCGGTCGAGTTTCTGGGGCAAATTGCGCTCGCGGCAACGGGCGCACGCACGCGGCGCAACTTTCTCGCCCTCGCGCTCGCTGTCGGCGGGGTCTGGCTACTCACCGACGTGCGGGTCGCGGGGCAACCCATCGGGTTCGCCTTCGCCTTCGCCAATTGCGGCCTGTTCGTACTCTACGTGGTCCTGGGCCATCGTATCGCCCGGGACGGGGGCAGTGTCGGTATTGACCGTCTGGGAGCCGCGATGCTCGTCGCGTTCGTTGCAGTCTTCCCCCTTGGGTTCGCGGGGGGCGCGCCGACCTTCGCGCATCCCGAACTCCTGTTCGCAGGTATCGCGGTCGGTATCTGCTCCTCCGTGATTCCGTACATCTGCGATCAATTGGCGATGGCGCAGTTGCCGCGCCCGACCTTCGCGTTGATGCTGTCGCTGCTGCCCGCATTCGCCGTACTCATCGGCGTGGTCGTGTTGCGGCAAATCCCGCGTCCACTGGAAATGCTCGGCGTTGCCCTCGTGATCGGCGGGGTAGCGATACACCGCACCCGCGAATGACACGGCGCATAGGACACTACTCGGCGGCGTATTCGGGCCGCAGCACCGTGGCACCGCGCATGAAGACGTGGCGCACCGCCGTTTGCGCCTTCTCGGTGTTCACATGCAGCAGCACGCGCACGCACAGCGGCAACTGCCCCGGCACGTTCATCTCGTGCGCGTTCAGTTGCGGCACATCGCCCCAACCCACCTGCCGCGCCGCGAACGCCGGCCACTCCGCGTTCAGGTCGGGCGTGGTCGTCCAGAACGCGCTCGCCACATCCGCGAGGTCGAGTTCGTTGAGCCGCACGATAGCGGCGAGCAATTCCTGCGTCGCCTCCACGATGGCTTCCGCCGTGTTCGCCCCCGCCGTGGTCGCTCCCCGTATGCCGCGTATCGCCATCTCCCCGCTCCCTTCAATCACGTAGTCGGCGGTCGGCGGTCGGCGGTCGGCAGTGGAAATGCGAAAACGCTACCGTTTTGTATTGACTGCCGACTGCCGACTACTGACTACCCACTTCCCCCCGCAGCCAGCGCACGAACGCCGCCGCCCCCGCCGCCCGTTCCTCCGGCGGCAACTCGCCGAGCCGCCGCACCACCGCCGTACCGACAGCCACACCGTCTGCCATCTCGCTCACCGCCGCGACATGTTCCGGGCGCGAGATACCGAACCCGACCACCAGCGGCAACCGCACCTGCTCACGCACCCGGTCGAGGTACGGCGCGAGACCGACCGCAAGGGCGTCGCGCTCTCCCGTGATGCCCACCAAGCCGACACAGTATACGAACCCGGTGGCCATTGCCGCCGCCTGTGCGATACGCTCCGGTGTACTCGTAGGCGCGAGCATCGGGATCAGGGCAACGCCATGTCGGTCGCACGCAGCCCGCAGGTCGCCCGCCTCCTCTAGCGGCAAGTCCGGCACGATCACGCCGTCCACCCCTAGCCGCTCGCACGTCGCCGCGAATGCCTCCTCGCCCCGCTGGAAGAACGGGTTCGTGTAGCCGAAAAGGATGAGCGGCACCGTGACGCCCGCCGCCCGCAACCGCGCCACCGTCTCGAAGCAATGCGCGAGCGTGACGCCGTTGTCGAGGGCCGTCTGCGTGCTGCGCTGGATCACCACGCCGTCTGCCAGCGGGTCGCTGAACGGCACGCCGAGTTCGATAATCTCCGCCCCCGCCGCGACGAGCGCGGGAACGACCGTGTCCGCCGTGTCGAGGTCGGGATGCCCCACGGTGATGTACGGGATGAACGCCGCCCGCCCCGCCGCTTTCGCCGCCGCGAACGCCGCCGCGATCCGGCTCACGCCGGTTTCGTGCTGCGTACTGCGTGCTGCGTACTGCGTGTCCTGCTGCTCACTTACCATCTACGTATCGCCTTCTTCCTACGCAGCACGCAGCACGATTTACGTCAGGGACACATTCAAGGCGTCCGCGACCGTTCCCATGTCCTTGTCGCCCCGCCCAGAGAGGCAAACGGCGATCACGGTGTCTCTCGGCAGCGTCGGCGCGAGTGCCACCGCGTGTGCGACGGCGTGGGCCGATTCCAGTGCCGGGATGATCCCCTCGGTGCGCGAGAGCAGTTGCAGGGCGTCGAGGGCTTCGGCGTCGGTGACACCGACGTACTGCGCACGGCCCGTGTCCGCGAGCCACGCGAGTTCGGGGCCGACGCCCGGATAGTCGAGACCCGCCGAGATCGAGTGCGTCTCGGAAATCTGCCCGTCGGCGTCCTGAATGACGTACGAGCGCGAACCGTGCAGCACACCGATACGCCCCGCCACGATAGAGGCGGCGTGCTTGCCCGTCTCGATCCCCTCGCCCGCCGCCTCGGTGCCGATCAGTCGCACGCCCTCGTCCGGCACGAAGGCGTGGAACATGCCCATCGCGTTCGAGCCGCCGCCCACGCACGCGACCACCACGTCCGGCAATTTCCCCGCCTGTTCGAGCAGTTGCGCCCGCGCCTCCTGCCCGATGATCGCCTGAAAATCGCGCACCATCATCGGGTACGGGTGCATCCCCGCCACCGTGCCGATCAGGTAGTACGTGTCGCGCACATTGGCCACCCAATCGCGGATCGCCTCGTTGAGCGCGTCTTTGAGGGTGCGGCTGCCGCTCGTCACGGGGATGACCTCGGCACCGAGCAGTTTCATGCGGAAAACATTGAGCGACTGACGGGCGATGTCCACCTCGCCCATGTAGACCACGCACTCCAGACCGAGCATCGCGCAGACCGTGGCGGTGGCGACGCCGTGCTGCCCCGCGCCCGTCTCCGCGATCACGCGCCGCTTGCCCATGCGCTGCGCGAGCAAGCCCTGACCGAGGGCATTGTTGATCTTGTGCGCCCCCGTGTGCGCGAGGTCCTCGCGCTTGAGCCAAATTTGCGCCCCGCCGCACCGCTCGCTCAACGCCTCGGCGTGGTAGGTCGGCGTCGGTCGCCCGACGTAGTGCCGCCGCAGGTGCGCCAGTCGGGCGAGGAATTCCGGGTCGCGCCGGTCCTCGGTATAGGCCGCTTCCAGTTCCATCAGGGCGGGCATCAGCGTTTCGGGGGCGTACTGCCCGCCGAACTTGCCGAACCGCCCGTACTTGTCCGGCAGCGGGGCGGGCGGCGGTAGCGTGCCGAGGTAGTCCATCGCGGCGGTTTCCGGTTTCGTCTGCACCATAGCGCGTTGCCCCTTCCGTGTATGCATGTGACCCGTCGTTTGTGCGGGGCAGTGTATCACAGGCACAGGAACGCGAGCGGCGCGGATGTTGCAAACAGATGAGAGCGGCGTGCTTCGGCCTGCCGATTGATCGCGCACGACAGGCGAAAACCCTGCTGCAAGACGGCCTCTTGTGTTTGTGTTGTGCCTGTGGCAGCCGATAGAAATGAGCGCACACCATGCCGGAAGTGACAGCGGAACAGCGCGACGCGGTGCGGCACATGCTCCTACAGGCGACCGCCGTGGTCTGCCACACCGACGCGGACGGCCTCGGTGCCGGGGCCATCGCGCTCCGGGCGCGGGGCGAGGGGGCGGACGCCGCCGTGCTGCTCGGTCACGGGCAACAACCGTTCGCGCCCGACGCCCCCTTGCCGCCGGGGCCGCTAGCAATCCTCGATTGGGGGGTGCGCCGCCTCGACCGCCCCGCGCTATTCGTGGATCACCACGCCCCCGAAGCCGAGGCGGGGCCGGGGCAACTCGTGATCTCCGCGTATGGCGAGACGCCGGAGATCAGCACGGCCCCGCTCCTGCGCCGCTATCTGCCGGACGCCGCCGCGTGGCTCGCCGCCGTGGGAGCGGTGGGCGATCTGGGGGACGACGGCTTCGCGCTGCCGGAGTGCGCCGGGGTGCCGAAAACGGCGATACGCAAACTCGTGCCGCTCGTGAACGCGCCGCGCCGCTCGAAGGACGGCCCGGTGCGCGTCGCCCTCGCGTTGCTCGTGGAGAGCGAATCGCCGCAGGCCGCGCTCAGGGACGAACGCATCGCCGCGCTCGAAGCGAGCCGCGCCGAATGGCGGGCGGCGCACGACCGGGCGGTGAAGACCGCGCCGCGCATCGCGGGCGATGTCGCCCTGCTGCGCTTCGCGGAGCCGTACCAGATTCACCCGCTTGTGGCGGCGACGTGGGCGCGGCGGCTCGCCCCTCGCGCCGTGATCGCCGCGAACGACGACTGGGTGGCGGGGCGCGTCGCCTTCGCGGTGCGCGGCGGCACGGGCAACCTGCGGGCGATGCTCCGTGCCGCCCTGCCCGACGCGACGGGCGAGTTCGCCCACGGTCACGACCGCGCCACGGGGGGCCAACTCCCTCCCGCCGAGTTCGACCGCCTGCTCGTCGCCCTCGGCTTCTGACACGCCCCGCCCCGTCGCACGGGGCGTGACCGCAGGTGGCGCACGGCGGCGTATACTGTCGGTGACATAAGGAGGCCACGATGATCGCCGACACCGACCGCCTATCCCTGCTGCAAGCGGAAGCGCGACGCATTCGCCGCGTGCGCGATCTGCCCGTGCGCCCGGAACTGCCGCCGCGCTTGTCGCTCGCGGAGGCGGCAACGCTGCTCCACCAGGGCGAGGAAGCCACCGCTGCCGAACTACGCGAACGCGGCATCCCTATCCATCACGCGGGCGAGATGGGCGAGTCATTCGTCCCTACGGAGGGGTTCTTCGCCTTCTACGCCCGCCGCCGCGAAGAATCGTGGGCAGAGTTGATGCGTCTCAGCGCGGAAGTGGGACTAGACGACGACACCATTGATTTCGCGTCGCTCAACACACGCCTCGGATGATAGACGCTCCGCGCCGTAGGGCAGTGATCGACGCGAACATTCTCCTGCAGCGGCATGTACGCGATGTCCTCCTGCACGCCTCGTCGTACGGCGAATTGTACGACGTGCGATGGAGCGATACGATCCTTGAAGAAACTCGTCGGACGTTTCTTCGCCTCGGTCGTGCGTCGGAGTCGCGGGCGTTGGCGTTCGTTGCCGCGCTCAATCGGGAGTTCCCTGACGCGCTTGTCACCGGCTATGAGTGGCGAATCGCGCAGATGACGAACCACCCGAAAGACCGGCACGTTGCCGCCGCCGCCGTTCATGCCGGGGCGGACATCGTCACGTTTAATCTGCGCGACTTTCGCCCTGCCGATCTTGTCCCGTTCGGCATTCGCGCCGCGCATCCCGACGATTTCCTGCTCGACCTGCTGCACGCCGCGCCGGAGACGATGGCGGGCGTGCTGCACGATCTGCTCACCGAACCGCAGTATCGGCACTTCACCGCTGACGGGCTGCTGCGCCGACTGGAACGCGCCGTACCGCGCTTCGCGGCGGCGATGCGGGCGCACCTCCTGCCGTGAACATCCGTGACCGTGCGGGCGTTTGGCGTTGCCCGGTGGGGTGGGGCGCGGTACAATCCCCCATACCGCCGCATACAAGCGGACACGGCGCGGCACCCGGCACGGGCGGTAGAAGGGCGCAAACAAGCATGATCGAGACGGTTGTAGACTCCGTGCGCGTCAGCCTGATGACGAATCAGCGCGTCGTCATCCTCAAAGAGACCGAGGGCGAGCGATACCTGCCGATCTGGATCGGGCAGTTCGAGGCGGAAGCCATCGCTATCGCCCTTCAGGGGGTCGAGGCGGGCCGCCCGCTCCCGTACGACATCCTCAACACCGTGGTCGGCAACCTCGGCGGCGAGGTGCGGCACATCGTCGTCACCGCCATCCGCGACGACGTGTTCCATGCCCGCATCGTGATCGAGGCGGCGGGGCGGCAGATCGAGGTGGACTCGCGCTCGTCGGACGCCATCGCCCTCGCGGTGCGCTCGAAGGCTCCAATCTTTGTGGACGACCTCGTGATGAGCCGCGCCGCCGTGATCTTCGGCGAGGACGACGAGGCCGAGGGGGCGGGCGGCAAACCGGCGGCGAAGGGGCCGAAGGTGGACGACGAGAAACTGGGCAGTTTCCGCGAGTTCATCAACAGCCTCGAAGGTGTGGACGACAAGGACAAAAAGGACAACTGACGGGTCGTGCCGCGTGCCGCGTACTGCGTACTGCGTGAGGCAATCGGAGGCGAGAGACGCACCGATTTCCCTGATACGCAGCACGCGGCACGCAGCACGCGGCACGTTTTGAAGGGAGCGCAGCGACCGATGCCCGACCACGAGAGAATTGTGCTCATTGACGGTCACGCGCTCCTCTATCGGGCGTTCCACGCGCTGCCCGCGAGCATGGCAACGAGCAGCGGCGAACTCGTGAACGCCACCTTCGGCTTCACCGCGATGCTGCTCGACGCCCTGCGCGTCTTCTCGCCCGCGTATGTTGCCGTGGCCTTCGACAAGGGCGGCTCCTTCCGCGACCAACTGCTCGAAACCTACAAGGCACACCGCCCGCCGATGCCGAACGAATTGCGCGGGCAGGAGGGGCGCGTGCAGGAGGTCGTGGAAGCCCTCGGCATCCCGATCTTCACGCAACCGGGCTACGAGGCGGACGACGTGATCGGCACGCTCGGTCGCGTCGCGGTGGCGCACGGCATCGAGGCGTACATCGTCACGGGCGACACCGACACGCTGCAACTCGTCTCCGCCGATGGCGTCTCGGTGGTACTCCCCGGCACGCAGAACCGCTTCTCCGACTTCCGCGTCTACGACGTGGCGAAGACCGAGGAGCGGTACGGCTTCGCGCCGCCGCTCGTGGCGGACTACAAAGCCCTCGTGGGCGACAAGAGCGACAATATCCCCGGAGTAAAGGGCATCGGCGAGAAGACCGCGACCACGCTCCTCGCCAGATTCGGCCCGCTGGAAAACTGGCGCGACCATTTCGACGAGATCGCCCCACCGCGCATCCGCGACCTCATCACCAATAGCTACGAGGACGCGCTAAAGAGCAAGGTACTCACCACCATCGTCACCGACATCGCGCTCACCTTCGACCTCGAAGCCTGCCGCATCCACGAGTACGACCGCGACCGCGTGGTGTCGCTCTTCCGCGAGTTGGAGTTCCGCAGCCTGCTGACGAAGCTGCCGCAGCACGTCGCGGAGCGCAAGAGCGAGGACCGGCGCGGACACGACTACGCCGTGCGCACGATCACGGATGCCGCCGACCTGCCAGCACTCGCGGCGCGGCTGCGCGAGGCGGGGCTGTTTGCGTTCGACACCGAGACCACGAGCACCAGCCCGATCACGGGCGCATTGGTGGGCATCTCGCTCGCCGTGGACGAGGCCGAGGCGTGGTACCTGCCCGTGGGCCACAGTCTGGCTCCGGCGCAACTCTCGGTGCCGGAGGTGCGCGAACATCTCGGCCCCGTGTTCGCCGATGCCGCCGTTGCGAAGGTGGCGCACAACGCGAAGTTCGATGCGCTCGCTTTCGAGCGGGCGGGCTTGCCGCTCGCGGGGCTGACCTTCGACACGATGCTCGCGGCGTATCTGCTGGGCGAGACGAGCGTGGGGCTGAAGGAACTCGCCTTCACGCGCCTCGGCATGGAGATGACGCCGATCAAGGAGCTGATCGGCACGGGGCGCAGTCAGGTGACGATGGCGGAGGTGCCTATCGAGCAGGCCGCACCGTACGCCGCCGCCGATGCCTACGCGACCCGCGCCCTCGTCGGCCCCCTGCGGGCCGATCTGGAAGCGCGGGACAATGTACGGTTGCTGGATGAGATCGAGATGCCGCTCATCCCCATCCTCATGGAGATGGAGCGCAACGGCATCGCGGTGGATGTGGAGCATCTCGGTGCCATCTCCGGGCGGTTGGAGGCGGAGAAGGCGCGGATTCAGGAGGAAGTCTTCGCGCACGCGAAGCACCCCTTCAACATCACCAGCCCGAAGGAACTGAGCACGGTGCTGTTCGACGAGATCGGGCTACCGGGCGGCAAGAAGACCGCCACGGGCTACAGCACCGCCGCCACGGTGTTGGAGGAGATACCGCACCCTATCGCGCAGCTCGTGCTGCAATATCGCCAGCTCGACAAGCTCAAGGGGACGTACGTGGACGCCCTGCCGCGCCTCGTCAACCCGGAGACGCACCGCGTCCACACCTCGTTCAATCAAGCGGTAGCGAGCACCGGGCGGCTCTCGTCCTCCGACCCGAACTTGCAGAATATCCCCGTGCGCACCGAGATCGGGCGCGAGGTGCGGGCGGCGTTCGTGGCGGGCAACACGCCGGAAACGTCCCTGTTTGGCGGCGAACCCGCCGTGCTGCTCGCCTGCGACTACTCGCAGATCGAGTTGCGCATCTTCGCGCACATCTCCGGCGACGCGGCGTTGCTGGAAGCCTTCGGCAGCGGGCGCGATATCCACGCGGCGACGGCGGCGGAGATGTTCGACATCCCGTACGATGCGGTGGACTCGCAAACGCGGCGCATCGCCAAGACGATCAATTACGGCATCATCTACGGCATCAGTGCCTTCGGCCTCGCCCCCCGCGCCGGCATCTCGCAGGCGCGGGCGCGGGAGGCGATTCAGCAGTATTTCGTGCGCTTCCCCGGCGTCAAGCGGCTGCTCGACCGCATTCTCGAAGACGCCCGCGAGAAGGGGTATGTCTCCACGCTTCTGGGGCGGCGGCGGTACTTCCCCGATATCCACTCGCGGCAGTTCAACGTGCGGCAATCGGCGGAACGGGCGGCGCAGAACGCCCCCATTCAGGGGACGGCGGCGGACATCGTCAAGTTGGCGATGATCCGTGTCCACGCGGCGTTGCGGCGCGAGAACCTGCGGGCCGCGATGCTGCTGCAAGTCCACGACGAGATCGTCTTCGAGGTTCCGACGAGCGAGTTGGAGCGTACGTGCGCGGTTGTCACGGGCGAGATGGAATCGGCCTTCCCGCTCGTGGTGCCGCTCGAAGTCGAGGCCGAGGCGGGTCTCAATTGGGGCGACCTGAAGGGCATCGCCCGCGCCCGCGTCGAGGCCGAAAACCTCGCCACGGCCCCCCGGCAGGAGCGGTTGTTCTGAGGGATGTCGTACCGCTTCGCGTAATGATCCTACGGACTTTCCGGGAAGTCGCGTAGATACTCGTGCAGTGCCGCCATCGCCGCGAGGCAACGGCGGCTCATCTCGGCGAGCGAGACCTGCCGCCGCTCGACCGCCGCGATTGCGCGTTCGGGTCGCCCCCCTTCGAGTTCGTCCAGAACCGTGTGAATCGCGGCGAAGCCATAGTTCGCCTGCCGGAGCAAAGCCACGACGCGCAGGCGACGCAGTTGCCGCCCGTCGTAGGAGCGATATCGGCTGCCGGATTCGCGGGTGGGTTGCAGCAATCCCTGCCCCTCCCAGTGGCGCAGTGCCGAGACGCGCACCCCCGCGAGACGCGCCGCCGCCCCCACATGCAGGTGTTCGGGGGCGGACGCGAGCGGGCGTGTCTCCGTCAGCGATTGCGCCACGAGTACGCCGAGGACCGCCAGCGTTTGCTCCAGTTGCTGCCGCGCCCCTGCGAGTTCGGCGTGCCGCTCGTCTATCAGAGCCAGCGCGTTCGAGAGCGCACCCTGATGTATCGCCTGCATGATCCGTTGCGCCCGCTGCCAGCCATACCCGGCGATCAGCCGCGTGGTTGTTTCGAGGGCCGCGAGGTGTCGGCGCGTGTAGCGGCGATACCCGGTCGGGCTGCGCTCCACCGTCGGCAAGAACCCGGCCCTCTCCAGGTTGCGCACCTGCTGCACGCTCACGCGGTTCGAGTGAGCGAGGTCTTTCGTGCGGAAAAATGTGCCATCGGTCATGTCGAACCTTCACCCTCGTATTGAGACTTCTCGACGCATTTTTCCCGACAAGACGGCGTGGCAACACGCGAAACCCTCAATCGTTGCATCCGAGTTATAGAATAGCACTATGGCACAGGAGCAGGTGTCGCTCGCATCCGACCGAGAAGAACAGGAGGGTACACCGCATGTCTCGTATCGTTCCCGCATTTACGACATTCGACGAATGGATCGCCCGTGAGGCGATCCCGTTCTCCCTCGATTCCTCCGACACTTTCGACGCTGCTTCCGACCGAATGATCGCCACACTTGGCGATCAGGTGGAATTGCTCGGCCTCGGCGAGGCTCTGCACGGCGGGGAAGACCTCCTGATCCTGCGCAACCGGCTCTTTCGGCGTCTGGTGGAAGCACACGGCTACACCGCCATCGCCCTCGAAAGCAGTTTCCACCGTGCGCACATCGTGGACGAGTACGTAGCCGGTCGTGGTGCGGCGTCGTACGAGGGAGTGCAAGACGCCGGATTTAGCCACGGCTTCGGGCGGCTCGACGCGAACCGCGAACTCGTGGAGTGGATGCGGCGGTACAACGCCGACCCGGCGCACCGTGTCCCGCTCCGCTTCTATGGCTTCGACAGCCCGACCGAGGCGACCGGCACCGACAGTCCGCGCCAATCCCTCGTGTTCGCGCTCGATTACCTCGCCTCGATGGACCCGACAGGCGGCGCGGCGCGGCGCGAACGCATCATGTCGCTGCTCGGCAACGACGCCGACTGGGAGAACCCCGCCGCGATAATGAACCCGGCGCAGGCGGTGGGGCTGTCGCCCGCCGCGACCGCGTTGCGGATCGAGACAGAAGACCTGATCTCGGAACTGTGCGTGCGCCACCCCGAACTCGTGGCAGGGAGCGACGAGGGCCGTTTCCGGGAAGCGGCGCAGCACGCCTCCGTGGCGCGGCAGTTGCTAAATTACCATGCCGCGCTGGCGCGGGACGCGGAGGGCCGTCTTGCGGCACTCCTCGGCATCCGCGACGCGATGATGGCGGACAATCTGGCGTACACAGTGGCCCGCGAGCGCGACCGGGGAAAGGTGCTGGTTCACGCACACAACGCTCACTTGGAGCGCGGACAGGCGCGATGGCAACTCGGCCCGCACGATGTCGTGTACTGGTGGCCCGCAGGGGCGCATCTCGCCGGTATGTTCGGCCCGCGCTACGCCGCTGTCGGCACGGGGCTAGGCGTTTCCGACGCCAACGGCATTAGTCGTCCCGAAGCCGGTTCGCTCGAGGCACGTCTGACCGCCTCGCCGGGGCCGGGGCGGTTCATCCCGACGCAGAGGGGGCAGGGGCTTCCCGCCGCTGCAATCGCGGCCTTGCCGACGCGCTCCGGCAGCACGAAGAACGGAAGCTACTCCGCGCTCACGCCGCAAAGCCTCACCGATTTCGACGGGTTGATCGTCCTCGATGCGACGGCGTACAATCGCGGTGGCCCACCACTACAACACTGGAACCCTGACGCCAGTTCGTAAGGCTTTTCACCGAAAGCACGGGTGCCGACGACCGTGAACCGCAACATTGTGCAGCTCCCACGGTATGTCCGGCGGCGGCAAAGCGGTGGGCGCGAACGCGCAGCAGATACGGAGGGGCTGGAGATAGGGGCAGATTCCTCCACCATTTCGCCCCTTCATTTGCACAAGAACGAAAAAAAGCGGCATATGCGGCATCGGCGTCACCCGCTCGTACTGCGTTGTTGAGAGCGGTTCTCAGGAAAGTTGGCGGGGTAGGCGAAAGATCGTGTGGCGCGGGCCTCAGCCCGTGATTCGTTGCATGAGGCAGGAATCACGGGCTGAGGCCGCGCCACAAAAATCCCGTCGACTTCTTTGCGAATCGCTCTAATACCAAACGTGCGTAAGGGTGGCGGCGATGGGGGTGGTAGGGGCGGTTCGTGAACCGCCCGCTCCTGCGCCCGGTGCTTGCCCTCCGGCTCTGTACAGACCGGGAGCGGGCGGTTCGTGAACCGCCCCTACGCCACCTTCACCCACGTTTAGCATAACCCCGAACACATGGATGCGAAAAATACGCAAAGTACAAAATTAACCCTCTCGTATCCGGGTGCGGCAACGCTCACCCGCGTCGGGAAACGCTGTACGGACGCGGGGCGGTGAGCGTCGGGTGTTTTCCTAATGATACCGGGAAAAATGCTGTGGCAGCACTCTTGCATTAGGGTTGGCATAAGAGACTTGCATGTACTGCGAGGTTGCGATGAACAAGAGAGAAATACGCACGAATCTCATAGACATGCGCACCCATCTCACGGTGGCGAATCTGGCGACCGCGCAACTGCGGCGCAAGTCGCCCCGCACCGAGGAGTCGGCGCGGCTGTTCGCCCACCTTGACCGCGCCCTCACGCAGATGGAGCAGGACACGCGCCGAATGGAGCGCACGCTCGGCGACCTATCGGGGGGCGACGGAAAGCGTCTACCCAGCCCGTTCCGGTTGCTGTTCGGGATGGCGGCGGCAACCGCATTGGCGGCGGCGAAGATGCGGCAACTGACGCAAGGGCAACGGTCGCAGCAGTTGTTGCGGTCGCTTTCCTAGCGGGGAGACGCCGGCACCTCGCCGTCGCGGCGCATCCGCACGGATGTGACGGCGATGCGACAGACAATCTCTCCCCGGATGTAATCGCGCTCCGCGAATCGCGCCCCCGCCTCGGCACCAAGGTAGCGAATTGCCATCTCTCGCGGCTTCGCGCCATCCTCGCCGCCCTCGAAACTCGCCCGCCCGCTTACTGTGATGTATGTATATCCCTGCGCGTCGTCCAGCACGACGAGCGTGACGCGGGGATCGCGGCGCATGTTGCGCACCTTCGGGCTGTGCGGCCCCACCGCGAGCCAGAGCGTATCGCCATCGCGGGCGAACCACAGCGGCGTCAGGAGCGGCGTGCCGTCCGGGTTGATCGTGGCGAGCGTGGCAACACGCGGCACGTCGAGGAACGCCCGCACCTCATCGGAAAACGTCGTCATGCGCTCGGATTGCACGATGCGAACCCCTTTCGGTCACGGCGGCGAGCGGCGAGCGAACCCGGAGCCATTCACTCGCCTGTGGCACTCGCTGCTTCTGTCGCCTGATCGCTCGTCGCTCGTCGCTCGCCGCTCGCCGCGATGCCGCGAATTGCCTCCACCGCACCGCCCTCCACGCACCCCTTCGCCACGCGGATGGCGTTGCGGATAGCGCGGGCGTCGCTGCCGCCGTGCGCGATCACCGCCACGCCGTTCACACCGAACAGGAGCGCACCACCGACACGGGCGGGATCGAGGGCGTCGCGCATGGCGCGAAAGGCGGGGCGCAAGACGGCGGCGGCGAGTTTGCGCGGCAGCGTCTTCGTTAACTCCCGCCGCAAGAGTGCTCCCATGAAACTCGCGGTGCCTTCGGCGGTTTTCAGGAGCACATTGCCCGTGAAGCCGTCGGTGACGCACACGTCGCACACGCCTTTGGCGATGGCTCGCCCCTCCACATTGCCGACGAAATTGATCCCCGGCATGGCCCGCAGCAGCGCGTGCGCCTCCTGCACCGTCTGCGTCCCCTTCGTCTCTTCCTCGCCGTTCGCAAGGAGACCGACGCGGGGACGGGCGATGCCGCCGACCTTCTCCATGTAGAGGCTGCCCATCTGCGCGAATTGCACGAGGTATTCCGGCTTCACCTCGGTGTTCGCGCCCGTGTCTATCAGCAGCACGTCGCGTCCGAGCGAGGGGAGCATCGCGCCGATGGCGGGCCGCTCGATCCCCTTGACCCGCCCTAGATGGAAGAGTGCCGAGACCATCGTCGCGCCGCTGTTCCCGGCGGAGACCATCGCCGCCGCCTTGCCCTCCTTCACCGCTCGCATGGCGACATTGATGCTCGCCTCCGGCTTGCGGCGCACCGCCTGCGACGGGTGTTCGTGCATCGTCACCTCGTCCGGTGCCTCGAACACGGGCAGCGTCAGCCCCGTCGTGCGGTGCTTCTTCAGTGCGGCGCGGATCGCGTCGGGCTTGCCCACGAGTGCCACGGAGACGCCGAGTTCCCGCGCCGCCGCCACCGCCCCCGCCACATTCGGAGCCTCCCCATCGTCGCCGCCCGTGCAATCGAGTGCAATGGTTATTGGCATTGCCACGCCCCTTTCGGTCGCTGTCTGTCGTCTGCCGTTGAGGGTTGCTTCAGGGTTCATTCGCGTGGCGCAGCGTCCACCCTTCGCCAAGCAGGGGAACGGTGCCGCTACCGGCACCATCAACGGTGGCTTCCAATCTGCTATCGCGGGCGTCGAGGTGCGCACGAATCTGCGCCCACGAGAGCGAAACCAAGGGAATCTTCAGCCGCCTGATCCAGAGCGACTGCCCCGCACCGCTCTCCCGCCAGCCGAGATAGAGGAACGGGGCGGCGGCGGTGCCATGTACGTAGGGGCCAAGGAAACGCGGCGAAGTCCCTGCGGTGCCTTCACGAATCTGCACGGCAACCTCGTACCGGAGCGACCCGTCGGCGTGTCGCTCCCCCGGCACGAGGTGCTGCTGCCGGTCTTGGAGGCCGAATTCCGTGTCGCTTTCCGCGTGTTGCCCCGACGGGTGCGTGCGACAGATGATACGGAGCCGTATCGTCTCGCCCTGTTTCGCCGTGTCCGCCATTTTCGCGCCCCATTGCTTCTTGCCCCCCCTTCCCACCCGCTAGTGGCTGAGGCTCTGCAAGGCCATCGCCACCGCGCCGACGAGGGGGGCGTCGGCACCGAGTTCGGCGGGGGCGAGGCGCACGGCCCGCCCCGGCACGTCCATCGCGTATTGCCGGATGGCGCTGCGGAGCGGATCGAACAGGAGCGGCCCCGCCTCCGCCACCTGCCCCCCGACGATGATGACGCCGGGGTTGAGCGTGGTCACGAGGTTGGCGAGCGCGAGGCCGAGGAAGCGCACCGCCTCCTCCGTCACTTCGCGGGCGGCGCGGTCGCCCTCCGCAGCGGCGGCGAACACGGCCCCCGGCGTCGGCACGTCCGCCGCCATCGGGAGGCCGAGGCTCGCGGCCCGCTCACGGTAGCGGGCCATGATGCCCCGCGTTGAGACGTACTCTTCCAATCGCCCCGGCCTGCCGCCGCCGTTCGGTGTCGCGTCCGGGGCGACGATCACATTGCCGATCTCGCCCGCCGTGGTGGTGACGCCGTGATGCAACTGACCGTTGAGGATGATACCGCCACCCACGCCCGTGCCGAGATGCACATAGACGATGTGATCCTCGCCGCGCCCCGCGCCGAAGATCGCCTCGCCGAGGGCGGCGGCGCGGGCGTCGTTGTCGAGATAGGTCGGGACGTGCAGGTCGTTCTCCAGCACCGCCGCGATGGGCAGATTGTCGTACCCCGGCGTGCGCGGCGAGTAGAGGATAACGCCCCGCGCCGCGTCCACCGGCCCGCCGAAGGCGATACCGATGCGCACCACCCGCTCTACCGACAACCCCGCCGCCGCGAGACCCTCGGCAACGAGGTCGCGCAGGCGCACGCGCAAGTCTTCGGCGGCAAGCGAGACATCGCCCCCCGGCGGCGTGCGGGCGAGGATCTTGCCGCGCAGGTCGGCCACCGCGACGCGCTGCCCGCGCCCGGAAACCTCGATACCCACCACATAGCCCCCGGTGCTCGCCACCGAGTCCCACGACCCGCGCCCCCCGAAGTCGTCGAAATCGTCCTGCACTCGCCCTCCGGGGCAGTACCGAGTACCGCGTACTGAGTACTGGGTTTGTGAAATGCCGGTGTCTCCTGTGCCGCCGTCCTACATCCCGTATCCGGTACTCAGTACTTGTTTCTCGCTACTGAGGCCGATACGCCTCGGCGACACACGGGTTCGTGAGCGTGCCGACGCCTTCGAGCGTGATCGCGTAGGTGTCGCCGGGGGCAAGCTTGCCGACGCCCGCCGGGGTGCCGGTGATGACCACGTCGCCCGGTTCGAGCGTCATGACCCGCGAGATGAACTGCACGAGGAACGGCACCGAGAAGATCAGGTCGTCGGTGTTCGCGTCCTGCCGCAACTCGCCGTTGAGGTATCCCGTGAGGCGCAGCCCCTCGGCCCGCAACCCGACCGCGACGCACGGGCCGAGCGGCGTGAAGGTGTCGAAACCCTTCGCCCGCATCCATTGGTTGTCGGAGAACTGCACATCTCGCGCCGACACGTCGTTGCCTACCGTCAGGCCAAGGATGTAGTCGTAGGCGTCCGCTTCCTTCACGTACCGCGCTCGCTTGCCGATCACGAAGCCGAATTCCGCCTCGTACTCGACGTTCTGCATCTCCGGCGGCAACTGGATCGGCACGCCGTTGCCGACGAGCGAACTGGGTGGCTTGAGGAAGGTGATCGGCGAGGTCGGGCGGGCGACATCGGGCGCGTCCGCCGTGATGTGGCTCTGGTAATTCAGTCCCACCGCGATGATCTTTCCCGGCTGCACGGGCGGCAGCAGCATGACGCCGCTCATCGGGCCGACCGCCTCCCCCGCCACGAGGCCACCTATGAAGGGATCGCCCGTGGCATGGCGCACCGTGTCGCCTTCGAGTACGCCGTAATGAAAGGCTCCGTCCTTCGCGTATCGCACGAACCGCTGCGTCGCTTCGTTCGCCACCGTGTTTCCTCCCCGTATCACCACATCCGCACACTCCGACCATCTCCATTCTACACGATGTTCACCACCCGTTCATAGTCATTCGCACAATCGCACAGGGCTTATGCGTTTTCCTGTCAGCGGTCGTTGCGGGGAGAATGCGCCCACCCCCCGGCCCCCTCCCAACGGGGCGGGGGGTGACGCACGGCGAGATCGAGGCGTAGGGGGAAGGTTTCAATCTTGCCATGCGTCACCCCCTTCCCTATGGGGAAGGCGGGCGCCCTCTGGGCAGGTGGGGGGTTAGGTGCATTTGACGAACATGCACAAGCCCTGAGTAATGCTGGCCCACATTCGTTCATCTCGACCTCGTACGGGCGGGGTTCGTGGGGTTGAAGGTGCGCACCGGGATCGGTCTGCACGTTGCCGAATGGGCGAGTAGCAGAGGGTTGTACCGTTGTTGTCTTCCGCCGATACGATGCCTCCGGCTCCTCCAAAGCAGCCCCGACGATGCCCTTTCAATCGTGCCACGGAGCAGACGCATCGCGGTGAGCCAATGCGCCCCGCGCCGTTCTCGGTTAGAATCGGCGTACTATGGCGAATACGGCGATTTGTGGGTGCGCCGCGAGAACCCGTTGAACGCATCGGAGGGCAGCGAGAGATGGCGAATACACAGGCGGGCGGGGCGACGACGGCGGCGGCGGAACAGGGATTGTCCGCCGTGCGCTTCCCGCAATTGGGCGAGTCGGTGGTCGAGGGTACGGTGTTGCAGTGGCTCGTGGCGGAAGGGCAGACCATCGAGGAAGACACGCTGCTCTGCGAGATCGAGACCGAGAAGGTGACGGCGGAGATTCCCTCGCCCTTCGCGGGCGTGGTGCGGCGGTTCGCGGTGGAGATCGGGCAGACGGTGCCGGTCGGCACCACGCTCCTGTACATCGCGGCGGAGGGCGCGGCCCCGGTCGAGGTGCAGATGCCGGGAACGCAGGGCGTGGAGGTGCCGCCCGTGCGCACCGACGACGAGACCGACGCCATGACCGCGAGCATCGTCACGGCGGAAGAGCCGCCCGCGCCCACCGCTGCATCGGGCGGCACGAACGGCGTCGCCGCGAGTGCCACGGGGACGAATGGTGCGTCTGCCGCGACCGCGTACACCGAATTGGCGGACGCGGGGGTGCGCTACTCCCCGGCGGTGCGCAAACTGGCGCAGGAGTTCGGCATTGATCCCAGCACCGTGCGCGGCACGGGCGCGGGCGGGCGCGTCACCCGCGACGACATGATGCGGGCCAACACGGAGAAGCAGTCGGCAGCGGAAGCACCCGCTCCGGCAGCCGCCGCGCCCGCGACGCCCGCGCCTGCACGCGGCACGCCCTCGATTGAGTCGGTGCCGCCGCAAGGGGTGGTGGGCGCGACGCCCGCGCCCGCCGCGATGCCTGCGGGCGACCTCATCCCGATGACCAACCTGCGGCGACGCACGGCGGAAGCCCTCACCCGCGCCACGCAGACGATCCCGCAGGCCGCGACGTGGGTGGAGGCCGACGTGACCGACCTCGTGCGGCGGCGCGACCGCGAGAAGGAGGCGTTCAAGCGGCGCGAAGGGGCGTCGCTCACCTTCCTGCCCTTCTTCGTGCAGGCCGCCCTCGCCGCCATCCGGCAGTACCCCGTGATCTCGTCGCAGTGGACGGACGAGGGCATTCGCCTCAAGCGGCAGGTGGGCATGGGTATCGCCGTCAGCACCGACGAGGGGCTGGTCGTTCCCGTGATCCACAATGCGGGCGACTATTCGATCACCGGCCTCGCCCGCGCCCTCGACGAGAAGATCGGTCGCGCCCGCACGAACAAACTGAAGCTGGACGACATTCAGGGCGGCACGATCACGCTCACGAACCCCGGCAGCTTCGGTAGCTCGCGCACGATGGCGATGGTGCGCCCCGGCGAGGCGGCGATCTACTCCGTGGATGCCATCGTGGAGAAGCCCGTGGTCTGGCACGGCGGCATCGCCATCCGCTCGGTCGTCACCATCGGCCTCTCGTGGGATCACCGCATCTTCGACGGGCGCGAGGCGGTGCTGTTCTGTGTCGCCGCCAAGAAGTGGCTCGAAGAAGAGGCCGCGAACACGCCGCTCTAACCCCGCGCCGTTGCTCTCGTCGCGCCCCCGGTGTTATTCCGGGGGCGCGACTATTTGCGCGTCATCCTATCAACAAACGAGAAACATACTCCCGACGAAATGACAGGGCTGTACGTGCGTGTCATACTAGTGAACAGGACAGTGCTGCGTGAGACCGCGAGAAATTCGGGGAAGGAATCGTGCCTTACGCGGTTGAATAGCTTTGGACGACGGTTCGACACACTCCTCTGCGATACGTGAATGCGCAGGGGGACGAGAATGCTTTGCAAGCAGAACGGTGTACCGAACGAGAGCATAGCGGGACGCTTCCGATGGCACGACGGTTGCTTTAAGGTCCAGTAATACACCGGCGCGGGCCGCGTTTCGCCCGACAACGAGAGGAAACCCGCTATGGTCACGACATTCCACATCGCCGCCGTCGCCCCCCCGCTTGCACCGGGTGTGGCCTCCGCTCCGGTGTCGCTGCGTGGTCGCCTCGCCGGATCGCTGGCGGGGTGGCGGTACGCGGACGGTGCGCGTGACTTGCGGCTCGACTTCCTGCGCGGCCTCGCCGTGGTGGCGATGGTGGCCGATCACCTCGGCGGCGAACCGAACTGGCTCTACGCGCTCACGGGCGGCAACCACTTCCTATTCTCCGCCGCCGAAGCCTTCGTGTTCATCTCCGGCCTCGTGATGGGCATCGTCTACATGCGCGTGATCGCTCGGCACGGCATCGCCGACGCGATATGGAAGGCGTTCCGCCGCGCCGGTTCGCTCTACTTCCTCACCGTGACGCTCGGCTTCGGCTTCGCCACGCTCTCGTACTGGACGAACATGCCGTGGGTGGACGGCGTGCGCGTGATTGACCCGCTGAATCGCATCATCGAGCGTCTCACGCTGCACCGGGCCTTCTACCTCACCGACGTGCTGCTGATGTATACCCTGCTCGTCGGGGTCGCCCCCTTCGTGTTCCTGCTGCTGCACCGGGGGCGTACGCTGCCCGTGCTTGCGGGGTCGTGGATCATGTGGGGTGTACATCAGTTCTGGCCGGAGCAGATGCTGCTGCCGTGGCGCATCGAGGACAACTCGGTTTTCCAGTTCGCGGCGTGGCAGGTGTTGTTCTTCACCGGCATCACCCTCGGCTATCGCCGCGACTCCGTGGCGGCGTTCGCACGGCGGATTCCCGCCGCGCCGCTGCTCACGGTCGCCGTGGCCCTCTGCGCGGCGTCGGTGCTGCTATACAACGCGCACGGTGCGCTCCTCGCCCCCTTCGCCGCCGATGGCGATACGGCGGTTCTGATGAACACCTTCTTCGGCAAGAGCGAGTTGCGCATCGGGCGGTTGCTCGTCTTCGCGGCCTTCTTCGTCGCCCTGCTGACGATCCTCACGCTCGCGTGGAAGCCCCTGTACCGTGCGCTCGGTTGGCTGCTCATGCCGCTCGGTCAGAACGCCCTGTTGGCGTACGGCGTGCATCTCGCGGTGATCGTGGCCTTCACGAAGATCGTCGTCGGCACCCCCGCCCTGCAAACCAACACGCCGCTCGTGAACACGGTACTGCAACTGACGGGCATCGTCGCGGTGTGGGGCATCGTGCGGGCGGTACCGACGGTGCGCACGGTAGCAGCGCGGTTGCGCGGTGCGATCCCGTTCCCGCAGTCGGCTCACGCTCCGGTCGCCGCCGCGACCCGGCAGGGCGACACCCGCCAACAGGGCCGGTAACGGTGCGCGGTACGGGGTGGCTCGGCTTCGCGTGTCTCGGTCTGGTGGCGGTCGTCTCGCTCGTGTTCCTCGGCAGTTCACCCGCTGTTTCCCCCGTAACGGATGCCTCCGGGCCGGGACTCGGAGGCGTCCGTGCGCGTGCGGTCGGTTTCCCCTTGCCCCTTGGTGCCGTACTGGATGGGACGAGCGCGATGCTGCACACGCAATCCCTCCGTGCGGCGACTGCGGCGACGGAGCCGACGAGCGGCACGCGCCCTGTCGCTACGTCTGCCACTACGTCCGCATCTTCCCCCGCCGCACCGCGACCCACGTCGCGCCCGCAGGCCACCCCCATAGGGACGCCAAGCAAGAGTCAATTGTTGGAGCGCACCTTCTTCAGTCCGGCACTCGGTCGCACGATGCACTACTACGTCTATCTGCCCGCCGGGTACGCGGAGTCCGGGCGGCGGTACGCGACGCTGTACATGCTGCACGGACGGAACACGCTCGGCGCGGATCGCGGCTCCGACACCGAGTGGGTAACGCTCGGTCTCCCGCAGACCGCAGACCGATTGATCGCGGCGGGGGAGATGCCGCCAACGGTCGTGGTGATGCCGCAGGGCGACGCGGGGTACTGGATGAACCACGCAAATGGTGGCCCCCGATACGGCGACTACACCGCGAAGGACGTAGTGGCGCATATAGATGCGACGTACCGTACGGTGCCGGACGCCGCACATCGCGCCGTCGGTGGCCTCTCGATGGGCGGACACGGGGCGATGCAACTGGCGATGAACTACCCCGACACCTTCGCGGTCGTGGGTGTCCACAGCCCGACATTGCGCACGTTCGCGGGCGGGGGCGACTCCTTCGGCGACGCGGCGCACTTCGCGGCGCACGATCCCGCGTCGCTCGTGCGGCGGTATCCCGCCCGCGCCCGCGCCTTGAAGATTTTCATTGACATAGGGCAGCAGGACGGGTCATGGCGCGACCCCACGGTCGCGCTGCACGATCTGCTCACGGCGGAAAGCGTTCCCCACACCTTCCAGTTCTTTACGGGCGAACACAGCAAGGCGTATTGGCAGTCGCACTGCGCCGAATACCTGCGCTTCTACGGCGCAAATCTCGCCTCACCGGAATGAACGCGGCGGTACGCTCCTTGCAGAGTATGCACACATTGATGCCTGTGCATCTTCTGGGCAGTACATGAGGGGAGACGGATAGATGCGGGGTCGGGCGGGGCGAGGGAAGTTGGTCCTTGGGGTCGCGCTGGTGCTTCTCGGCGTTGCGGGCATCGCGCCCACGTTTGTCGGGGCGATGCGGCAGGGGAGAAATACCGCCGCCATCGTCGCGCCCCGCGCCACGGCGCAGCCCACGGTGCCGCCCGTCAACCCGCCCACGCCCACGCACAACGCGCAGGTCGCACGGCAGTTGACGCCTACACCGATGCTTATGGCAGCAGGCGTGCCGAGCGGGAGCCAGTTGGTCGAGCGCACCTTCTTCAGCCTCACACTAGGGCGCGAGATGCCCTACTTCGTCTACCTGCCCGTGGGCTACGCGGAGAGCGACAAGCGATACCCGGTGCTCTACATGCTGCATGGACGCGGAGAACCCGGCATCGGCGGCTCCGACACCGAATGGGTCGCCTATGGGCTGCCCGAAACCGCCGACCGGATGATGAACGCGGGCGAGATTCAGCAGATGATCCTCGTGATGCCGCAGGGCGACCAGTCGTACTGGATGAACCACGCGGGCGGCTCGCGGTGGGGAGACTACACCGCGAAAGACGTGGTGGCGCACATGGACGCGACGTACCGCACGATCCCCGATGCCGCACACCGGGCGGTCGGTGGCCTCTCGATGGGCGGACACGGCTCCATCCAGCTTGCAATCAATCACCCCGGCGTGTTCGGCAGCGTCGGGATGCACAGCGGCACGTTGCGCACCTTCGAGGAGCGGCTCGACTACTTCGGCGACCGGGCGCACTTCGCCACGATAGACCCGGCATCGCTCGTGCGGCAATACCCCGACCGCGCCCGCGCCTTGCGCATCTTCATGGACGTGGGGCAGCAGGACGCGCAGTGGGGCAAGCAGGTGGGCGCGTTCCATAACCTGCTCTCGTCGCTCGGCGTCCCGCACGCATTCGAGTCGTGGCAGGGCGAACACAACGCCTTCTACTGGGGGCCGCACATCCCCGACTACCTGCGCTTCTACAACGCGGGCTTTCCCCCGTCATAGCGGGAGTTCCCGAAACTACACCCATCTTGTGTATCGGTACTGTATTCGTAGTCGGGGCGCACGGCGGTGCGCCCTCTCGCCGCGCTTCTCATCTCCGGAGTAGGTTGCCCACCAAAAAGGACGCACTGCCGCACGCACCTACATCAGATACGTAATACGGAATCCTGATGAACGGCACCCGCACGGACATTCACGGTCAGCCCCCGGAGGTGAGGGCGACTCGCTGCACGTCGTCGTCGCTCACGCCCGTGATGCCCGTGACCTGATCCACGGTAATCCCCACCGCGTCCTGTTGCGCGTGTGTGCGCGAGAGCAGCACGAATGCTTCGCCCGCCGAATCCTCCGCATCCACCACCGCGATGACGTAGGTGTCCGTATAGGTCTCGCGCTCGGTCTCCACGATGACGGGAGTGCGGAGCAGAAATGCGGCACTAAGCAGATCGCGCACCCGTTCGTCTGTTCGATCCACCGAAACCCCCTTGCCATACGGCAACAACACGCATGGAGAAGGATACCCGCCCTCCCATGCGTTTGTATACCCCTCACAAGGGTTGTATCAGGGCGTATGCGTTCTCGCAAAATGCACCTAACCCCCCACCTGCCCATGCCGCCCATGCCGCCCAGAGGGCACCCGCACCCGCACCCGCCTTCCCCATAGGGAAGGGGGAG
>JAABUN010002724.1_pt1 | contig 30092 bp, 32 predicted proteins | sample 5559311 | NCBI WGS metagenome assembly JAABUN01 (sample SAMN10711877, study PRJNA513370) | rock metagenome | isolation source: Antarctica rocks | place: Antarctica: Victoria Land, Siegfried Peak sud | reverse complement strand
AAATGAAACGCACTGCTATGGATAACGATTATATGATTCAAGTTCTCAGTTGTTGTTTCATTGACAACATATTAGATTCTTCCGATTCCTTGTGTCAAGCTTAATTGAGATGCTCTTACCCTGTTTAGAAATCCTAGTTGCCATTCGGATTCTGTCGGTGTCATTGGTACAGACGACGATCCCAAAATGCTCGGAACTGGAACGGTGCAAGCGGATAAAATCTTGGCGATTGAGAGTAATAACTGCACGATTGTCTCGGATTGCAAAGGCTAACACATCTTCATCGGGGATGCCTAAGTTGTCATTATTAGCTTCCTGGACTGTCAAAACATCATGTCCCATCGTCCTAAGTAATTCACTGACTAAGCGTGGAAACTGCTCATCGGCATACAAACGCGCCATAGCCTAAGCAACTTCGTTATTAGCGCGAATTGCGGCGGCAATTTCTTCGAGATGAGCATCATTATAAGCCCAAGCATTCACGAGATCGGCAGCAGTAATATGCGGATAGTCTTGCAAAAGTTGTGACTCACGGATACCAAGCTGTTGTGCTTCAACTAACAGCCAAACAGCAATCCTAGTTCCCGCAATACAAGCTTCCCCGCCACATACCCCAGACTTTTTAGTAATTCCTTTACCGCTTGTACTAAGGTTTTTAGTAAGGCTTTGAATAATCTCCGCCTTGTCAGCAAGTGATAAGTTAAAAAGCTGATCTTCGAGTTCTTGGCGAGTCATAGAGATCAAAGATGCTAGGAATTAATTTTATTGTAGCGAAATGATTGGAAGGCGATCGCGTATCAGGAATATGCAACATGACCCTTCTAAAAAAATACTTTTTATTACAGTTTTACTAAGTCTACAAAAGGTTGAAAAATAGGTAATAAATCGGGGCGGCTAACGAGGAGTGTAGGAAAAGAAAAACTACCGTAATCTTTGTTAGGAGTTAAGGGAAACATCGGTTGAGGATTTAGCGACATCCAGGTACAACCAGCAGCTTGAGCAATCACCCACACCGCCGCAATATCCCAAATTTTGGGCGTAGACTCTACAGCGCCAAGAGTTGTAGCATTAGCAACTGTAAGTAAATTGTAACTTGCAACGCCAAGCATCCGAATTTTGGCAGGAAAGCCTTTGATCGGGAAGCTTTGCAAAGTGCGAGTGCAGATACTAAAAAAGTGATTGCCCGTTAGTTGTTCGGAGCTAGAGTGAATAGGGCAGCCATTACAAAAAGCGCCTTTAGGAGGCGACGATAGGTTGAGATTGTCGCACCAATAGCCATGAAAAGCTTGATTAATTGGCGGAAAATAGACGTAGCCAAAGACAGGAGTACCTCGATAGAGTAAACCTAGAGAAATGCCCCAAATCGGGATACCCCTAGCAAAATTGGTAGTACCATCAACAGGATCGATAATCCAACACCATTCAGTATCGGGGAAAATGTGAGAACCTTCTTCTGTTAAAATGCCATGAGTGGGAAAATGAGATGCGATCGCATTTTGAATTTCTAAATCCGCCCATTTATCTGAGCGCGTAACTAAGCTACCATCGGTTTTTTCATCGGCGGAAACCTGCCCAAAATCCCTAAGTAATTGCTCTCCTACTCGACGAGCGGTAACTTGGGCAAAATCAAGAACTTGCTGCCAAAAATCTGTATTCAATCTAATTCACCTTTTAAAACCGATGCGATCGCATTTCTTGTCTTCGTTTGAAATTCTGCCACATTAACGCGCCGCAGACACACTACAGCAAATAGCATTCCCACCGATTGCAACCCAAATACTAGCCCATAAGATAACACTGGCGCAGTAAACATTGATTTACCTAATTGCAACACCGCACCGCCACTAACCGTCGCAACCCCTCGCGCCATTGCTTGCGCCAAGCCCCAAGCACCAATAAAAGTACCCGCCGTTTCCGCCGCCGTCAAATCCAACATCAAACTAATAGCGCCTGTGGTAGTAACACCCGATGCCAAACCAAATATTAATAGTGCGCCTTGAAGCATTAGGGGATTAGCAGTTAAACCTGCGGAAATTATCAATCCAAAAGTTGCAGAGACAGCAATACAGCCAATTTGAGCAGTTTTTTGTTTGCCCAAACGCGGCACAATTAAAAAGCCTGTAGCACTCATGCCTATTAACGTACCTGTACCCCAGAAAGCGTTCAACTTTGTAGTTTGGGCGATCGTCATGCCAAAAACCTCGCCGCCGTAGGGTTCTAACACAGCTTCTTGCATAAATAAGCTAATTGTCATTACCAGCAAAAAAGTAAAAAATATCCCTGTTTGGCGGTTAGCTGTCAAAACTCTTAGCGCTTTGCCCAGACTAATACTATCTTCTCGGTTTACTAAGCGCGATCGCAACCCATACTGAGAATACTTTTTTTCTACCCCTACCGTAGCAATAAAAGCTAATCCCACAACTAAGACGGGAACAATCAAAAACAGCCGATTTACAGAAGATTGCAACAATTCCAACGGCGCGTCTATTGCAATTTGCTTCAATAAGCTGCTGCTAATAATTGCGCCGACAATGATACCAACCATCAACATTGACCAAACAATACCAACTAGCTTAGAGCGATTATCTTCTTCAGAAACATCGACTAACAGCGCCGCAAAAGGGGTAGAGCTTGCACTAATAGCTAAACCATAAAGGGCAAAAACTAGCCCTAGTAATCCCACTAGACCATAAGTTTGCATTGTCCAGCCCGATCGCAATTCTAAACCCAGTTGCCAAATTACTTGTACTGCAAGAAAAGATGCGATCGCAAATAATACCGTACCCGTCCATACATAACCTGTACGATGATAGCCATACAAAGGCTTGGAGTCAGACATTTGCCCAAACCACACCCTTGCTGGGGCGACAAATTGGTGCATAGCGATCGTTCCTGCCGCAATTAAGGCGGGTACTTTCAATTCATCAATCATCACCCGATTGAGTACGCCGAGGGTAAGAACTGCCATCATTCCTAGTCCCATCTGAAACAAGCCTAGCCGAAACATAGTTAAGAGATTTAACTTGGGCGTAGTCAAATTCCCTTGCGAATCATCCAAATCGATGCTTGCCATAGTTTTATCAAAGAAAATTATCGCCAAACTAATTGTAAACTTCTTGGGCTAGTCAACTGGAAACTAAACGTTCGGGCGTAATATACTGCAAAGATAGGTATAGATATTGGCGTGAACTGACGCAGCGCCGTTTATTTTTTTGATTAAAAGCTATGTTCCCAAATCATCGCCCTCGCCGTTTAAGAACTCATCCCCAATTGCGCCGCATGGTGCGCGAAACTGTTTTAACCACTAACGATTTAATTTATCCTTTGTTTGCCGTGCCTGGCGAAGGAATTGCTAAAGAAGTTAAATCAATGCCCGGAGTCTACCAGTTATCGGTAGATAAGATTGTTGAAGAAGCTAAAGAAACTTACGATTTGGGCATTCCAGGAATTATTTTATTTGGCATTCCAGAAGATAAAGACACCGATGCAACTGGCGCTTGGCACGATTGCGGAATTGTCCAAAAAGCTGCGACAGCAGTTAAAGCCGCCGTCCCCGATTTGATTGTCATTGCCGATACTTGTTTATGTGAGTACACTACTCACGGACATTGTGGTTACTTGCAAGTAGGCGACTTAACGGGAAAGGTTTTAAACGATCCAACGCTAGAATTACTAGGAAAAACTGCGGTTTCTCAAGCCAAGGCGGGGGCTGATATTATTGCGCCTTCGGGGATGATGGACGGATTTGTACAAGCAATTCGTAGCGCTTTAGATGCGGCGGGTTATCAAGATACGCCGATTATGTCTTACGCGGCTAAGTATGCCTCAGCTTATTATGGGCCCTTTCGAGATGCGGCGGATTCTTCCCCTCAATTTGGCGATCGCCGAACCTACCAAATGGATGCAGGAAACGCCCGCGAAGCCTTGAAAGAGATTGGTTTAGATATTGCTGAAGGCGCAGATATGCTAATGGTTAAACCTGCTTTGGCTTACATGGATATTATCTGGCGTGTCAAGGAAGCCAGCAATTTACCTGTAGCGGCTTACAACGTCTCTGGCGAGTATGCAATGGTGAAAGCGGCGGCGCTGAATGGTTGGATTGATGAGGAGCGAGTTGTGATGGAAACTTTAACGGGTTTTAAACGCTCTGGCGCTGATATGATTTTGACTTATCACGCTAAAGATGCCGCTCGTTGGCTAGGGTAGATTAAAGAATGGGCGATCGCATTTTCGGTAAGCGCGATCGCATTATAATTAGTCCCAAAACGCTAAGATTTTAGATTAACGAGCAAAATAACCATAGATCTAATGGCAGAAACATTATTTTTTAACGCCCTCAATCAAGCTATAGATGAAGAAATGGCGCGGGATTCTACGGTACTTGTGCTAGGTGAAGATGTAGGTCACTACGGTGGTTCTTACAAAGTTACCAAAGACTTACATGGAAAGTACGGCGATATGCGCGTATTAGATACGCCCATTGCTGAAAATAGCTTTACAGGTATGGCAGTCGGCGCAGCCATGACAGGCTTAAGACCGATAATTGAGGGTATGAACATGGGGTTTTTGCTCTTAGCCTTCAACCAAATATCTAATAATGCTGGGATGCTACGCTATACCTCTGGGGGTAATTTCACAATTCCGATGGTAATTCGCGGCCCTGGGGGTGTAGGTAGACAACTAGGTGCGGAACATTCCCAGCGATTAGAAGCTTATTTCCAAGCTGTTCCAGGAATCAAGATTGTTGCTTGTTCCACTCCCTACAATGCCAAAGGACTGCTAAAATCTGCAATTCGGGACAATAACCCCGTACTGTTTTTTGAACACGTCTTGCTTTACAACTTAAAAGAAAATCTACCCGACGAAGAATATTTACTTCCCTTAAATAAAGCCGAAGTAGTCCGTAAAGGTAAAGACGTAACTATTCTTACCTATTCGCGGATGCGTCACCATGTCATGCAAGCCGTGAAGCCCTTAGAAAAAGATGGTTACGATCCAGAAGTAATTGACCTAATTTCTTTAAAACCCTTAGACTTTGAGACTATTGGCCCATCGATTGCCAAAACCCACCGCGTCATCATTGTTGAGGAATGTATGAGGACGGGCGGAATTGGTGCAGAATTAACCGCTTCCATAAACGATCGCCTATTTGACGAATTAGACGCGCCTGTACTAAGACTATCTTCGCAAGATATTCCTACCCCTTATAATGGCAAGTTAGAGCGCTTAACAATTGTGCAGCCAGAGCAAATTGTTGAAGCCGTCCAAAAGATGGTAGCTTTGCGCGTTTAGCGGGAAGTAATGGATTTTCTGCTACGACCCGTTCAAAACCGATTATTATACATTTGTTTAGGAGCGGGTCATGGTATGCAGAAACAGCGAGGGGTATTAGCTTTAATTTTGGCATTAATCGTTGGAGCGATTGTAACGATTTCCACGATTAAGATTCCATTGGGGTTGGATTTACAGGGCGGTTCTCAGTTAACAATTCAAGTAAAAACCACCGATAAAATTAAGCAAATTACCCAACAACAGCTAGAAGACGTACAAAAAGTAATTGAAAATCGCGTCAACGGTTTAGGCGTGTCTGAACCTGTAGTACAAACCGTAGGACAAGATCAAATTTTGGTGCAATTGCCGGGAGTCAGCGATCCGGTACAAGCAGAAAAGGTTTTAGGCGGTACAGCGCAGTTAGAATTTAAAGCTCAAAAACCCGGTACAGAGGCTCAATTATTTGCTTATCAACAATCTCAGCAAGAACTATTAGCCAAACAAGTAGAGCTAAGGAAAACTGAAGATAAAGCAGCAATAGATAAAAATATTGCAGACTTGCAAAATAATTATAGTGCGATTTCTGAATTATTTGAAAGCAAGGGGTTAGGCGGCAGAAATCTTAAAGATGCTTTTGGCGAACCTACCCAATCTAGCAATAATTGGAATGTAGCTATCCGCTTTGATGATGAAGGGGGGAAATTATTTGCAGATTTAACAAAAAACCTTGCGGGGACGGGGCGCAGTATAGGAATTTTCTTAGATAATAAACTAATCAGCGCTCCTAATGTAGGGGTCGAATTCGCTAAAACGGGAATTGCTGGAGGTGCGGCGGTAATTACGGGGAATTTTACACCCCAAGCAGCAACCGAGTTAAGCGTTCAATTGCGGGGTGGTGCTTTACCTGTACCTGTTGAAATTGTCGAAAACCGGACAGTAGGCGCAACTTTAGGGCGCGATAGCATTCAACGCAGTATCTACGCTGGAGTTGGTGGTTTACTTTTAGTTCTAATTTTTATGGTGGTTTACTACCGTTTACCAGGGCTAATTGCTGACATTGCCTTAATTATCTACTCTTTGCTGACTTGGGCTACTTTTGCCCTTTTAGGAGTAACGCTGACACTCCCAGGAATTGCCGGATTTATTCTTAGCATTGGGATGGCGGTAGATGCCAATGTTTTAATTTTTGAACGGACGCGGGAAGAATTACGCGCAGGTAAAACATTGTATCGTTCGGTAGAATCCGGCTTTTATCGCGCTTTTTCCAGCATTTTAGATGGTAATGTGACGACCGTAATTGCTTGTGCGGCGTTGTTTTGGCTGGGTTCGGGTTTAGTGCGAGGCTTTGCGCTAACTTTGGCGCTGGGCGTAGCAATGAGTATGTTTACAGCGATTACTTGCAGTCGAACATTAATGTTTATCGCCATTAGCTTACCTTCCTTGCGAAAGCCGGAACTATTTTGTCCAAATATACCAGCCGCTAAAAAAGCATCGGGGGCAGTATGAAGTTTAGTGTCAATAAACAAAGAAATCTTTGGTGGGGCGTATCTCTTGCTTTAATCTTAGCTAGTTTGATATCTATGCTCGTTTCGTGGCAACAAATTAATGCGCCGTTGCGCCCTGGATTAGATTTTATTGGCGGTACGCGACTGCAACTAGAGCGCGATTGTACTGTTGCGGGTAATTGCGATCGCAAAATTGATTTAGCGGCGGTGCGTCAAATTGCGGCAGACCAAGGCTTAGGTAGTAGTACAATTCAGCTTGTAGATAAAGAGCGCAATTCTACCAACCAGATTCTATCTATTCGCACTAAAAACTTAAGCGGTGAAGAACGGACAAAGTTGCAAGATGCTTTAAGTCAAGCGATCGGTAAATTGGACTTAGATGCAAGTCAAAATGACACTGTGGGCCCGACTATTGGTAGACAGTTGCTCAGTTCGGGTTTACTGGCGCTAATTGTCTCTTTTGCAGGCATCATTATTTATCTAAGCTTTCGCTTTGAATTAGATTATGCAATATTTGCGATCGTTGCTTTGTTCCACGATGTCTTAATTACGGCGGGTGCTTTCTCTTTCTTGGGCTTAGTGCAAGGTGTGGAAGTAGATAGTCTATTTATCGTTTCTTTGCTGACGATTACAGGTTTTTCGGTTAACGATACTGTAGTTATTTACGATCGCATTCGAGAAGTAGTTAAGCTCAATCCTGACCAGCCAATTAAAGAAATTGTCGATAATGCAGTCAATCAAACCTTGACTCGTTCGATCAATACTACTTTAACGGCGTTATTAACATTGTTTTCGATCTTCCTCTTTGGCGGTGAAACTCTCAAAAACTTTGCTTTAGCGCTAATTATTGGTTTTACCTTGGGAGCTTATTCCAGTATCTTTATTGCGAGTACCTTGCTGTCGTTGTGGCGAGAAAAAACCGCTCAACCGAAGCCTGTAGAAATACTTGAGTAGGAATTTTGGGTGTAGAGACGTTGCATTGCAACGTCTCTACATTGATTTTTAGATCGCGTATTCATGATTTTCGCGTCCTGAATTGGACAACTCCAAAAACCCCTCCTCAATTAAAAAAGCAGGCATATTACCTGCTTTTTTAATAGCTAAATCTATACCCGATAAAATAAGTCGGGTATGTTTGACGTGGAAAATAGCCCGTGTTAGTATCAAGCGACTGACGGAAAACAGCAGGTATAGAGCCAATGACCAAAGAACTCGCAGAACCAATATCTTTATCAGCTACATTTAGCGCTTTGAAGTGCAAAGAATGTAGCGCCGAGTACGAACTAAAAGCTATTCATGTGTGTGAAGAATGCTTTGGGCCATTGGAAGTAACCTATGACTACGACGCTATCCGTCGCACTGTTACCCGCGAAAGTATCCAAGCTGGGCCAAATTCAATTTGGCGCTACCGGGCATTTTTACCCGTAGTCACCGACACACCCATCGATGTCGGTACGGGAATGACCCCATTAGTACAGGCGAATCGCTTGGCGCGGCGTTTGGGGCTGAAAAAGCTTTTTATTAAAAATGATGCCGTCAATATGCCCACCTTGAGCTTTAAAGATCGGGTGGTTTCCGTCGCTCTTACCCGTGCTAAAGAACTGGGCTTTACAATGGTTTCCTGCGCCAGTACGGGCAACTTAGCTAATTCTACCGCCGCGATCGCTGCCAGCGCTGGTTTAGACTGCTGCGTATTTATTCCCGCAGACTTAGAAGCTGGGAAAATTTTGGGAACGCTGATCTACGGGCCTACAGTAATGGCAGTAGAAGGCAACTATGACCAAGTGAATCGCCTCTGCTGTGAGGTAGCCAATACACACGACTGGGGATTTGTCAATATTAATTTACGTCCTTATTACTCCGAAGGCTCAAAAACCTTGGGTTACGAAGTTGCCGAACAATTAGGCTGGCAATTACCAGATCATATAGTTGCGCCTCTTGCTTCTGGTTCGTTATTTACCAAAATCTACAAAGGTTTCCGAGAATTTGTTGATGTTGGTTTAGTAGAAGACAAAGACGTGCGTTTTAGCGGCGCGCAAGCTGAAGGGTGTTCGCCAATTGCTCAAGCTTACCGAGAAAACCGAGACTTTATTAAACCAGTCAAGCCTAGCACGATCGCTAAATCCCTTGCGATCGGCAATCCCGCCGATGGTGTTTACGCCCTTGAAGTAGCTAGAAAAACCAATGGAAACATTGAATCAGTCAACGATGCAGAAATCATTGACGGTATTAAGCTTCTAGCTGAAACTGAAGGCATATTTACAGAAACCGCCGGGGGAACAACTATTGCTGTCCTTAAGAAGCTTGTAGAAGCAGGTAAAATTGACCCTGAAGAAACAACAGTAGTTTACATTACCGGGAATGGATTAAAAACTCAAGAAGCGGTACAAGGTTACATTGGCGAACCACTCACTATTGAGGCGAAGTTAGATAGCTTTGAACGAGCATTAGAGCGATCGCGTACATTAGATCGTTTAGATTGGCAGCCCGTGCTAGTTTAAGAAAAAATCACTGTTGTAATTTGTCCTCCTTGCTACCTTTTCCCTATGTCCGTCAAAGTTTTAATTCCTACTCCCCTGCAAAAATTCACCAATGACCAAGCCACTTTAGAATGTAATGGTGCAACTATTTCTGAATTAATCGAAGCTTTAGAACAACATTGTCCTGGTATCAAAGCGCGTCTGTGCGACGAAAACGGACAACCTCGACGGTTTTTGAACCTTTATGTCAATAGTGAGGATATCCGCTTTCTAGAAGGGACTGACACCCCGCTAAAAGAGGGTGATGAAGTCAGCATAGTTCCGGCGGTGGCTGGCGGCTGATAAAGTTAATAGTTGTTTGTAAGTAGACTTGAGCAATTAATAGCTGAAGTCTACTTTTTAGTTTTAGACTGAAACTGAATTTATACTTGCTCTCCATAGTGGATATTTATCAATCCGTAGTTAGTCCAATTTTGTTTTCTGGCTTAAAAACCGATCCTGAATGGTTGCAAAAGCAGACAATCAGCAACCTTGTCAAACTAGACAAAAGTAAAAATATTGTTTCTCAAAGCGTAAAAGCTCAATTAGCAAAGTCTTTGAACTTCAGCCATGATTCTTTGCAACAAAAACTGTGGGGTTTAGAATTTGCTAATCCTGTAGGGTTGGCGGCGGGATTTGATAAAGATGGACTGGCGGCGGGAATGTGGTCGAGTTTTGGGTTTGGCTTTGCAGAAATAGGTACTGTAACCTTCCAAGCGCAGCTTGGAAACCCTCAGCCGCGTTTATTTCGTTTACCTGTCGATAAAGCCGCGCTTAATCGCATGGGGTTTAATAATTGCGGTAGCACCGCAATGGCGGCACAATTAGCAGAGAGATTTAAAACGGCTAAAAGTTTAATTCCGATTGGGATTAATTTAGGTAAATCTAAAGTTACACCTTTAGCAGACGCACCCGCCGATTATTTGGGGAGTTTTCGCGCTTTGCAAAAATGGGGAGATTATTTTGTAGTTAATGTATCTTCCCCCAATACTCCAGGATTACGCAGTTTGCAAGATCCGGGAAGTTTGAGCGCTATTTTGGATGCTTTGCAACAAGAAAACCAAGGACGAGTGCCGATTTTAGTTAAAATTGCGCCAGATTTAGAATGGGGTGCGATCGCAGATATTATAAAAGTTGCTCAAGTTCAGCAACTTGCGGGAATTATTGCCACAAACACAACTATTCGCCGCGATAATTTGCAAACCCAAGTTATTGCTACTACAGGTAAATCTATACATGAAGAAAATGGCGGTATTAGTGGCTTACCTGTGAAAAATCGCTCTACTGAAGTTATCCGGTTTATTTACTCGGAAACTAAAGGACAACTGCCTATTATTGGGGTTGGGGGGATATTTACCGCCGCCGATGCTTGGGAAAAAATAACGGCGGGTGCACGTTTGTTGCAAGTTTACACCGGATGGATTTACGAAGGGCCGTTAATGGTGCGGCGAATTTTAATCGGTTTGCAGGAAAAATTGTTAGAACATCAGTTAACATCCGTTTCCCAAGCTATAGGTTTAACTTCTAATAAATAGCTTGTTTTCAAGAGGGCAATTAATGCCCATCAATAACCGTTTAAAGTTAGCAGGCTTGTTTAGTATCGTGTTGATAACTAGACTTCTAAAACTACCAAAAAATGGATGGGATGAACATCTAGCTGACAAATTAGATTAGGACAAGTTTGATAATTTAGATATATCTACACCTAAACTCGTACTTTCTTGGGCAAATCATGCTTTGGGCGGACAAGAAACCCAGATGGCAAAAAACGTTGCTAGCTTACCTTTTGTATTTAAGCACGTCGCCTTAATGCCAGATGTTCACTTAGGTAAAGGTGCATTGGTTGGATCGGTAGTTGCAACTACTGATGCGATTATGACAAAGTATTGCAAGTTCTTTCTAAAAAGAGTAGATGTAGGAGGTAGTATAGTTTAAATCAATATTTGTTGATATAGAAATATACAATGACTACTAGCAGTAAAGAAAGTAAACAAAAATATTATCAAAAAGTCTACGAGCAAGCTTCCTGGATTGAGTGTGCTTGTGGTTGTGGAACAAACATCAAGGATCGAGATAAATATGGTAGACCTAGAAAATATATTAGTGGTCACAATACTATAAAGAAATATGAAGATCCTACTCAGTTTAAGCGTGAGTGGAACCATAGAAATAGATCGCATAGGATGGAATACAAAAAACAGTATCATCGCAAGCGCAAAGTTAAACTTGTTCTTCTAAATGGAGGAAAATGCCTTAGCTGTGGAATTGAGTATAACGGTAAAAATGCTTGTATATTCCACTTTCACCACAGAGATCCAAATACTAAGCTATTTACCATGCATCTACTCACGGTAAAATCTTGGGATTCTATTATTGAAGAAGTAAATAAATGCGATCTTCTGTGTGCAAATTGTCATGAGCAAAGACATAGCGAGGAGTTTTAAATAATCCAAAGAAAAATCCATTCTCACCAGGTGATTTGATTTAGCCAACTAAAAGTATGAAATACCGCAAGTAAGCAATGGTAATTGTTGAAGTCTCTACAGTATTTGTTGAGACGTAAATCTAAATTATGTGTTCGAGTAATTATTAAGAAGTAAAAGGGGAAAATTATCTTAGATATTCAATATTCACTTTTTTTATAGGCGTGAGGTGGGCTAAAAAGATTTGTATAAAATTCAACCTATTAGTAAAATATATATCCCATTTTTGTGGGATATATTATACGAAATTCGCAGTTTACGCTGCGTGAGAGAAGGAAAAACGTTGCCTTCACGAGATGTTTTACAAACTCCCGATTTAGCAAAGTACGTTCAAGATTGGGGACGTAAAAGCGATCGCGCCTTCATCACTTTTGACGCTCAAACACCTGTGGGCGCAGCCTGGTATCGTCTTTTTAATGCAGATAACCCCGGTTATGGCTATGTAGACGATCGCACTCCCGAACTTGCTATCGCAATTCTCCCCCAATATAGAAACAAAGGGTTAGGAAAATCTTTATTAATCCATCTTATTGAACAAGCAAAAGCCGATGGTTATCAGCAAATTTCTTTAAGTTGCGCTCCAAAGAACGATAATGCTTTGCACTTATACCAAAAACTAGGTTTTGAGCAAGTTGGCGTACATATTATTCAAAACTGGATTATGAAAAAATTTTAATTTAGCATATTAGTAAAGAGGCGATCGCACTATGGTACAAGTACCCACAAAAATTACCCTAGATGAGTTTCTAAACCTACCAGAAACTAAACCCTATAGCGAGTATATCAACGGTCAAATTTTCCAAAAACCAATGCCCCAAGGGAAACACAGACAGTTACAAGGTAAGCTCGTTACGGCTTTTAACAACGTAGGTGAAGCGAAACAAACTGCCTTAGCATTTCCAGAATTGCGCTGTACCTTCGGTGGACGTTCAATCGTACCAGATGTAACGCTGTTTGCTTGGTCAAGAATACCCGTTGATGAAGATGGAGATATTGCTAATGTGTTTACAATTGCTCCTGACTGGACAATTGAGATTTTATCTCCAGATCAAAGTCAAACAAAAGTAACAGGTAATATCTTACACTGTCTAGATTGTGGCAGTAAACTAGGTTGGCTCATCGATCCAAAGGAAAAATCTGTGCTAGTTTACCCAGCAAAACAGCAAACTAAACTGTTAACGCAAAATGATGTCTTACCTGTTCCCGATTTAGTTGCAGATTTGCGGCTGACAGTAGCAGATTTATTTAATTGGCTGAAATTAAGCAACGATAGGGAAAAAGCTGATTAGGAGACTTTGTATGCCAGAAAATCTTAGCGAGTACAAGCAGAGAATAGTTACTGACTTTAATTCTAGAAGCAACTATGACAACCAATGGCGGATCGCACTTGCGAACCGTTTAGTTGAACTTGCAAATCTTGAAAGCGGACAAAAAGTTTTAGATATAGCTACGGGTACAGGAATAGCGGCGATCGCATCTGCAAAAATTGTTGGCAATGAAGGTAAAGTAATCGGCGTAGATATATCTTCAGGGATGTTAAAGCAAGCACAAAGCAAGATTGATGCTGAATGTTTGCCAACTATTGAATTTGTTGAAGCCGATGCAGAGGATCTCACCTTTCCCGATAATAGTTTTGATGCCATATTATGCTCGTCAGCAATTGTATATTTGACTGATATCCTGGCGGCATTGCGATCGTGGTATTGCTTTCTAAAACCAGAGGGAATTGTTGCCTTTTCTTGTTTTGCCGAAACAGCTATGACAATATCTGTCTTATATAGAGCAAAGTTACAAGATTATGGAATTACAGCTACTAATCCCAACGAAATCCTCGGTACGCCTGAAAAATGCCTAAAAATGCTACAAGAAGCAGGCTTTAAAAATATTGAGATTCAAACAGAACAGTTTGGCTTTTATCTTAGCGAAGCCCAAAGTGCTTGGCAGGCAAACTCAAATAGTGCTTGTGGCTATGAAGTATTCCAACTATCTCCAGCGAAATTAGCGCAATTAAAGGCTGAATACTTAACAGAACTTGAGGCACTAGCTACAGACAAAGGTATATGGAATGATGCAACAGCCTTCTTTGTAGTCGCCCACAAATAAGTATAAAGCAGGTGGGATCTACGGATTAGGGCGAGATTTGAGATTTTGAGCTTTATAGAAGGTTTCTAAGCTATCGCGATCGCCTACATAACGCCAATGCCAAGGCTCGTAGCTCACTCCTTGGCGGTTATTTTTGGGAAAAGACAATTCAAAGCTATAACGCGCTGCATTGGCTGACAACCACTTATAAGCTCTAGTTTTTTCAAAGTTGGTACTCAAATGTGTGGCGGGAGATCGGCTATCACCAATATCTACAGCATAGCCTGTATGATGTTCGCTATATCCAGGCGGTGCGCTGACTTCGGCTCGTTTGGTAGCGGTTTGTCCTCGCTGGGCTTTCACGTCGAAAAATAAGTGCTGTTGGTCTTTAACAGTGCGAAAACCCGAAATTGGCACTAGCACCACCCCAGAGGCTCGTGCAGAGGCGCTCATGGCATCAAATTGTCGGGCGGCAGCTTTGCGGAGTTTGAAACGGCGATCGCTATTAATTGGTTGTAAATCTTTTGGCGATGCTTCAGGATAAGCAAAGTGTCCCAATAGTAAGTTTTCAGGAATTGGGCGATTACTTGTGGCAGGCAAAGCCGTTGTAACTACATTACTAACTTTGGGCGGTGCGGTAGTCAAAGACCATAATAAGGCGAAAGCGCCAATTAGCCCTAACCCTATTACACTACCAATTATCGCCACCGATTTAGAGCGATGACGAGGTGTAATTTTACGATTGTCCCTTAATGCCTCTGGAATATCATCTAAAGAGCGGGCGGGAACCTTTTTCGGTTTTTTAGAAAACCTAGCCTTATCCACAAACCAACTCCTGCAATTGTTGACTCGCCACTAGCCAATTTTAGACTAAGGAGTAATTTAGTGCCGAGATGCTTTACAGTCTTCCCAACTATGCTTAAAGTATCTTTACGTTTTGGTGGTTGATGAAGCTTTTACAACTCTATTTGCCGCTAATTACCTTAGTTTTGTCAGGGTTTGTGTTAGGTGGTAAACTTCCGGCAACTATTCCCCTCTACTTAGGACAATTTTTGTTTTGGGTAGGAGTTCCTTTCAGCATTATGGCGTTTTTGCGTCAAACAGATTTATCGGGAGCTATTTGGGTTGCACCAATTGTTGCTTGGGTGGCAATTTTTTTAGGTGGGGGTTTAGCGTGGGTGTGGATTTATTGGCATTCTCAAAAAACCGATCTAAATTCTTGGCGTAAGCCTACTCAAGGTAGTTTTATCTTAGCGGCAATGGTAGGAAATACAGGTTATTTGGGCTATCCGGTAACTTTGGCGTTTGTGGGGGTTCAGTATTTTGGCTATGCGTTGTTTTACGACTTGCTAGGTACAACCCTGGGCGCGTATGGATTGGGAGTTGTATTAGCGGCGGCTTATGGTGGTGGGGTGAAAAGTCAATGGCAGTTATTAAGAGCGATCGCTATTAATCCTAGTTTATGGAGTTTTGGCACTGGTTTACTATTTCGGCAAGTCCCTTTACCCACCCTTGCGGAGACAACTTTACAGGCTTTGGGTTGGGTAATTGTAGCTTTGTCGTTGGTGTTAATTGGTATGCGTTTGCGTCAGCTAGATTCTTGGCGTAGCTTACCAAAAGCCTCTATTAGCTTAAGTATCAAAATGCTAGTAGTGCCGTTACTTTTAGGGAGCGTTTTATCTTTATTTGGGGTAACAGGGGCGGCAAAATTAGCGATCGTTTTACAGATGGCAATGCCTCCCGCTTTTGCAACATTGGTAATTGCTGAAGTTTACAATCTTGACCGCGATTTAAGCGTCACGGCTTTAGCGGTGGGTTCTGGAGGATTGTTAGTAACTTTGCCAATTTGGTTATGGTTATTTAGCTGATATAAGTTCAACGACGATCTAAGTTAGCTGCTTCCACCTATACGAAATACTTTTAATTACTCTATCTGCTAATGGATGATTGTATGCACGAAAAGCTTTTCTCAGTAATTTATGCACTACCTCATCATCAATCTTTTTTTCGTTCAAGTAATTATCAAGCCACTGAAGAAAAAAGTAATGCGCCTCATTGTGCAAGCCTTGAGTCGCCATTGTATCCATTACCGAGCCGGCACGTTGACGGTATAGATTATTGCAATTTGAAGATATATATACTGGTTCGTGTAAGTAGACCTTAATCAAAAAAGCCTGGTCTTCAAATACCTGATATTTACCAACAAAAGATTCTTCAAACCCGTTAATAGCTTCGATAACTGACTTTTTAATAATTATGCTACAAGGGCAAGGAGCAGCACCGGCTCCTAATGGATACAATTCCCTAGCAAGTTGAAGCGGTGGATACAATTGCTCGGATGCAGCCCCAACAGCTATATCAATGTCTTTTGCTGCCGGATTATTCCAGCTGTACCAGTATCGAGACGTTTCGCAAAGCATAGATATTGGCGGATTAGCCTGAAGTATTTCCATTTGTTGCTGAAGGTATTGCGGTAACCATAAGTCGTCAGCGTCCAAAAGAGCGACTATCTCCCCGCGAGCCTTAGTAACGCCCAGATTTCTAGTAGCCGCCGCCGCCTTATTAATATGTCCTTCATGTTCCACGTAAAATATCTTATGCAAGTACTTGTCTGCGTATCCTTTTGCTATTGAAGTGCTACTGTCTGAAGACCCGTCATCAATTAATATTAATTCCCAATCGGTATAATCTTGATTAAGAACACTCTCAATTGTTTCTTTGAGGTATATTTCGGCGTTAAAAAAAGGAATCACTACCGATACTAATGGCATAATAGGTTCAATCATTGTGTTTTTTCATCCAATTAGAAAGATTTTGCCAAACTCTTTTCTGTGCCAATTCTTCATCTTAAATCTTCGGTAACCCTGAATAAGTAAGGATATAAGAAAGATATTGCGACTACATTAGCGGTGTTTCCCACAAGGCGACTTTCCTCAGTCAGCAGGGAATTAACAATATTGAATTCTATAAAGATAATACTTTTTTTGTTTCAACAAGACAACTTATGCCAGTTGGTGGAGGTTAGCGAGGCTGTAAATGCCTATTTGTAACTCAAGCTGAATACAATCTCGACTGCGATTTGAGCGTCACTGCTTTAGCCGTGGGTTCTGGGGGATTATTAGTAACTTTGCCAATTTGGTTATGGCTATTTAGTTAATATTTTTTAGAGTAGACGCGCCTGTTTTTAATGTCAGTTCAGCTAAATCGATTTGTTCGTATTGTTCAAAGGGCTGATGAATCCAAGGATTATCTGCTAAATAGTCTACATAATAATCGGGGACAACCTCCGAACAAGCTTTGTACCAAAGTACGCCTGTGCGAATTTCTTGAATTTGCGAACTGTAATTTTGTTTTAACCAAGGAATTGTTTGCAAAATTGTTACACCTGAATCAACTAAATCATCTACTAACAAAATGTGAGAACCCAAATCACGGCTAGTCATAGTCAAGTGTTGGGCAACCGTCAAACTTCCTCTTGTTTGCTTACCTTCGCCTGTATAAGACGAAGCTGCCAAAATTCCCAAGGGCAAGTTGTAAATCCGAGCAAGAATATCGCCTACTCTCAAGCCCCCCTTAGCAAGACAGATAATTTGGTCAAACTGCCAGTTCGATTGATAAATTTTGACTGCCAATTGCTCGATTTTTTGGTGGTATTCTGACCAAGAAACATAAATATCTGGCATAAAAGTGGCAATTGTGAGCTAATACTTATTGCAAAGCTAATATTTTAATCTTTCTAGCCGTGCTATGAGCAATTCTTCCCCAGATGCAGATTTTCAAACAACTACTAGAACCAAAAAACTTAACCTTTCAACAAAATTAGCCTATGGTGCAGGAGATTTGGGCCCGGCAATTACTGCCAATATTACAGTATTTTTTCTACTAATCTTTTTTACAAACGTGGCGGGGATTCCTGTAGGACTAGCCGGGAGCATTTTACTAATTGGCAAAGTCTGGGATGCTGTAAACGATCCAATTGTCGGTGTTTTGACCGATAAAACAAAATCTCGTCGTTGGGGTCGTCGCCTCCCTTGGTTGCTGTATGGGGCAATTCCTTTTGGAGTTTTCTTTTTCTTGCAATGGATTGTACCGCCCTTCGATGGCGATCGCACTGCTCAAATTTCGGGCTTGTTTTGGTACTATGTAGCGATCGCGCTTTTGTCGCAAGTTTTTTACACGGTAGTCAATTTGCCTTATACGGCAATGACTCCCGAACTTACCCAAGATTACGACGAACGTACTAGCTTGAATAGTTTTCGCTTTGGGTTCTCAATTGGGGGGAGCGTTTTATCATTAATATTGGCGCAAATTATTTTTGCAAGTGTGAGCGATCGCGCTTTACAGTATGTCGTTCTAGCGGCAGTATGTACAGTTATATCCGTACTGTCATTATATTGGTGTGTTTTTGGGACGCGCGATCGGGTTTTAGCTTTTGAAGCAAAACGGATTGAATTACCCCAACCACCAGCTATCGCAATCGCCGAACAACTAAAAATTGTTTTTAATAACCGCCCTTTTTTATATGTAATTGGGATTTATCTTTGTTCTTGGTTAGCGGTGCAGCTAACTGCCAGCATAATTCCCTACTTTGCCGTTAATTGGATGGGTTTACCCGAATCAAACGTTCCCACGGTACTTATTGGGGTTCAAGGTACGGCTTTAGCAATGCTATTTGTGTGGACTAACTTAAGTAAGCGATTCAGTAAAAAAGCTGTTTACTTTATGGGGATGAGTTTATGGATTATTGCTCAAATCGGCTTGTTTTTTATTCAACCCAATCAAATAGCTTTGCTGTACGTTTTAGCAATTATGGCAGGAGTGGGAGTTTCTACGGCTTATTTGATTCCTTGGTCGATGATTCCCGATGTAATTGAATTAGATGAACTCCAAACGGGACAACGCCGAGAAGGAATTTTTTATGCTTTTATGGTTTTTCTGCAAAAACTAGGTTTAGCTTTGGGGCTATTTTTGATTAGCCAAACTTTAGAAAAGTCTGGATTTAAAGAAGCTGTTGTTGGGCAAAGCTTGCCTATTCAACCCGATACAGCCTTGCAAGCTATCCGGTTTGCGGTGGGCCCTTTGCCGATGTTTTTTTTAATTTGTGGTTTAGTTTTGGCGTATTTTTACCCACTTACCCGCGAAGTACACGCGGGAATTTTGCTACAACTCAAAGAGAAGCAGAGTGCTAGTAAAGAGGCAGATTAAAGGAAAATTATTAGTCTTGCGGTCAAAAGTTGTTGTTAATTGGGAAAATAACACTTTTGTCTTCAGTAAGATCGTTAGTCTTAAGAAATTTACATATAGGTTAGTAGTTTTTAGGAATTTGATCGCAGTTTCGTAACACCACCTTATTTCCAAATCCGAGGCGAGATCGCAGCTATCAACAACAAAAATAAAATTTCCAGCACATAGCTGATAAATACGCTGCGATTTAATAAACCATCCCAAACATAACCGCGATATTTAGGAGTATTCGTAGGTGTGCGTTTGAAGTGATGGCTCCATCCAGCATAGATTTTAGGACTGGACAAACCGTAGCGATCGCTAAATATTGACTCAATTTCAGCTACGCGGGGATAGAAGCCATGCTGAAAGTGTTTCCATTGACTTTCCAATATCCAAAAGAATAGGGGAATAGCAGAACCAATAAAAGCGATCGCGCTGGCGTTTGTTTTCTGCTGAAGCATCAAAGCTAAAATCGCCCCAGTACCAGTAATTCCTAATGCTTTAATTACCCAAATCTGTTTGTTGTAGTCTTCAATAGTATTTTGCAGAAAAAAGTATTCCTGTCTGAGCAGGTCTAATTCTAGCTCGTCAATTGGTTTAGGTTGAGGATCTGTAGGTAGTGAGTTGGACATTTGGCAATTTTTAGGTTACTGAGAACAAGATAAAACTAGAATGCTGTTTGGTGAAACAAAATCTTTATTTGCGTGTAGGCAACTTTAACTAAGACTCGCACACGAAATTCAAGTCATGGAAAATATATCAAGGAACTGGTGCTTGAGAGTTGGCAATGGGACTAACAAAATCGGCTGCTATAGACCCAATGGAGACTATATAGGTAGGTTTTGTTGAAATAGCTATAGACTTGCAACACATGGGCGATTTCTAAATTAGGATGTACTCAATCCCTAGCACTTTAAACTAACAGTTTTTTCCTTAGCATGAATGACTGGAATCCTTACCTAAAATCAATTAGTGACAAATATGCTCCATGGTGGACAGCTTACACGCTAACGGATGTGGAAGATCGCCAGGGAGTTAAGGTAGATCCACCACTGCTCGATCTGATGATGGTAGAGACGATACAGCCTGCCAAGGAAGAAGCTAGTCAAAAGCAGGAGAAAACCGAGCGCTTGGTTGTGTTGGAAGGGCTGCGGAAGTACGCAAAAGACCATGTACTTCTGGTAGGACGACCTGGTTCGGGTAAATCAACGGCTTTGGCGCGGTTATTGCTGGAGGAAGCGGGAAAGTGTAGGGGATCAGACGAGCAGCAGAAGGTTCCCGTGCTGGTGGAGTTGCGGTATTATCAAACTTCTGTGCTGGATTTAATTCGCAGCTTTTTCAGGCTGCATAGATTGTTGCTAGACCCAGCAGAAATTGAAAGATTGTTATTTGATAAGCGATTGCTGCTGCTGGTAGATGGTTTGAACGAGCTACCTTCAGAGGCAGCAAGGCAAGATTTAATTTGTTTTCGGCGAAACAATGATACCACGTCGATGATTTTTACTACACGGGACTTGAATGTAGGAGGCGATCTCGGTATTGCCAAGAAGTTAGCAATGCAACATCTGACAGACACGCAGATGCGTACCTTTGTTAAGAGCTATCTGCCAGAGAAAGGCGATCGCCTGTTGCAACAACTGAGCGATCGCTTGCAGGAGTTTGGGCAAACGCCGCTACTGCTGTGGATGCTGTGTTCTGTATTCCAATCTACGGGCAATGTGCCATCGAATCTTGGTTTGGTGTTTCGCCAATTCACCAAGGCTTACGATTGCCAGCGCTTACAGGATGTTTCTGTAACAGATGAATTGCGGCGATGGTGGCAGCCACTATTAGAACATTTAGCCTGGAAAATGACTCAGGGTCGCGAACTAACTCAGTTGCAAGTTGCCATTTCTAGGCAAGAGGCAAAGGAAATTTTTACAGAGTTTTTGCAGGAGGAATTTGATAAACCGCGCAATCGCGCTATGACTTGGCTAGAATATTCACTCAAACATCACCTAATTCAACTAGGTGCAGAAGACAAAATTGAGTTTCGGCATCAATTGATTCAGGAATATTACACAGCAGAAAGTCTACTACAGCAGCTACCACAACTAGATGACGATAAGCTGAAACGAGAATATCTCAATTACCTAAAATGGACGGAACCCCTAGCTTTGATGTTGGAAATGGTGGAGCAAGAGGAGCAGGCGCTAAGGGTAGTAAAGTTAGCCTTAGAGGTTGATCTTAGGTTAGCAGCAAGGTTAGCAGGAATGGTAAAACCAGAGTTCCAAGAGAAAACGGTTGCCTTAGTTGCTGAAATAGAAATTGCTCAAGAAGTTACAGTTGAGCTTTTAGGCATAACTCGTTCTAGTAGAGCGCTCTCATTAATACAACAAGCTTTAAATGATGAATATTCTATTGTGCGTTTGAGGGCGGCTGAGGCATTAGGAAAGATCGGCAATGAAGCGGCAGTTTCCGCCCTAATACAAGCTTTAAATGATAAAGATTATACTGTGCGTTGGAGTGCGGCTGCGGCATTAGGAAAGATCGGCAATGAAGCGGCAGTTTCCGCCCTAATACAAGCTTTAAATCATGAAAATTATACTGTGCGTTGGAGTTGCAGGGCGATTGAGGCGTTAGGAAAGATCGGCAATGAAGCGGCAGTTTCCGCCCTAATACAAGCTTTAAATCATGAAAATTATACTGTACATTTTTGTGCGGCTGAGGCGTTAGGAAAGATCGGCAATGAAGCGGCAGTTTCCGCCCTAATACAAGCTTTAAACCATGAAAATTATACTGTACGTTCGAGTGCGATTGAGGCGCTAGGAAAGATCGGCAATGAAGCGGCAGTTTCCGCCCTAGTACAAGCTTTAAATGATGAAGATGATACTGTGCGTTGGAGCGCGGCTAGGGCGTTAGGAACTATCGCTAGCTCTGAATTACTACCTCATCTCTCTGAGCTTCTACAAAAAACTGGAAAAAGCAATCTATTCAATGCACTTTCTGCAATTCAAGAACGTTGCAAATATTACAACTATACCCTTACGCAACCAGAAAACTTGCGAACACCTCAACCAATAATTCCCTCTTCACCATCTCCCTATCCATCCGTAATGCACATCCTCCACCTCTCGGATCTCCACTTTGGCATTCATGACAACGCCCACAAATGGTATAGCCAACTCGCTGACGATTTAATCCAAGAACTCAATCGCCCTCCCCTCAATGCCCTAATTCTATCGGGCGACATTGCTAACAAATCCACTCCTGAAGAATACGCTGATGCTGAACAGTTTTTAGACAAACTCTGCCAAGAATTTCAGCTACAGCCAGAGCAAATTATCATCGTTCCTGGCAACCACGATCTCAACTGGGGACTAGCTAGAAACGCTTATACATTAATGGATCGTCAAGAATATCAGGGTGAACTAGAGGAAGGTTGCTATATTCCTGTGAGTGAGGATGTTATTAGAATCCGAGACGAAAACAAATACAAGCAACGCTTTGCCAACTTCAGCAACTTCTATAAAGCTATCAAAGGCAAAGAATATCCCACAGACTACGATCGCCAATATACTTTAGACCGCATCAACAAACTGCTCATCCTGGGACTCAACTCCGCTTGGCAACTCGACCACCACTACAGATCCCGCGCTAGTATCAACCAAACAGCCCTCAGCAACGCTCTTGATGAGATTCGCAGTAACCCTGAATATCAGAATTGCCAGAAAATTGCTGTATGGCATCATCCCCTCGATAGTGGCTTTGAAGACAGAATTACCGATCGGGGCTTTATGGAACGGCTAGCAGTTGCAGGTTTCCGCCTCTTTCTTCACGGACACATTCACAAAGCTGAAACCAGTCTCTTTTGCTACGATCTCAGCACCAATGGGCGAAAACTTAATGGCATTTGTGCTGGAACCTTTGGCGCACCTGTGCGTGAGTGGGTTCCTGGTTATCCCTTACAATACAACCTGCTAAAGTTTGAAGGCACTAAATTGACTGTCCATACCCGCCGCCGCGAAGAACTCAACGGAGCCTGGAAATCCGATGCACGATGGCTAATGGGAGCAGGACAAAGCCCCTTACCTTACTACGAAATTCAACTATTTGCGGAATAAAAAATTATGACATCAGTTGCAACTTCAGAGTTTTGGGAGAATCGCTATCAAGAAGGCACAACAGGTTGGGATTTGGGACAAGCCGCGCCGCCCTTTGTCAGCTTGCTTAACTCTGCCGCCGCGCTAAAGCCTGGGAAAATAGCGGTTTTAGGCTCTGGAAGCGGCTATGATGCTTTGCTATTTGCCGAAAGAGGATTTGAAGTAATTGGGTTTGATTTTGCTCCTAGCGCGATCGCATCTGCCACAGAATTAACCCAAAATAGCGGTATCTCTGCTCAATTTCTCCAACGCAACATTTTTGATTTACCCGCCGAATTCCCCCATTATTTTGACTATGTACTAGAACATACTTGCTTTTGTGCCATCGATCCGAGCGATCGCCCAGCCTATGTAAACTTAGTCAAATCTCTTTTAAAGCCCCAAGGAGAGCTTATCGCTTTATTTTGGGCGCATAACCAGCCCGGTGGCCCACCTTTTGGCGTAACAACGGCAGAAATTCACCAGTATTTTGAGCCATATTTTAAAATTAGTAGCTTAACTCTCGCCAATAACTCTGTACCTCAACGACAAGAACAAGAGTATTTAGGTAGATTTATAGCTAATAGCTAAATACCTTTCCCTTGGTCTATGCGTTGACTAAGTAAAAAATGGTAACTCTAAAGTAAATAACAAGTAAAAAAGGTAATTTTAACTACATGGCTGAACTTAGCCTACAAGATATATCCGCGCAATTAGATAGTCAAGATTCGCGCGATCGCATGATTGCCCTGGCTTCTTTACGTCGCTTCCCTTCAGCAGATGCTGTAACCTTAATTAAAAAAGTATTAAATGACGAGATATTGCAAATTCGTTCAATGGCGGTATTTGCTTTAGGTGTTAAACAAACTGACGAATGTTACCCAATTTTAGCAAAATTGCTGGAAACTGACCCTGATTATGGCATTAGGGCAGATGCGGCGGGGGCGTTGGGATATTTAGGCGATATTAGAGCTTTTGAGCCGTTAGTAAGGGCTTTTTACGAAGATACCGAATGGTTAGTTAGGTTTAGTGCGGCGGTGTCTTTAGGCAATCTTAAAGATGTGCGCGCCCACGACTTGCTAGTAAGGGCTTTAGATAGCGAAGAAGTAGTTTTACAACAAGCAGCGATCGCTGCTTTGGGTGAAATTAGAGATATAAACGCGATCGATCATATCTTGCGGTTTGTTCCTTCAACTGATTGGCTGACTCGTCAGCGATTGGCTGAGGCTTTGGGAAATTTGCCTAGCGATAAAAGTATTTCGGCTTTGAAATATTTAGAAAAAGATACCCATCCCCACGTTTCCCAAGCTGCAACAATTTCCCTAGGTCGTCTTGCTGCATAAGTAGCTAGGTACTTAGATTAAGCTACCTTAAAAGATGAGCAATAAAGTGATGTTGATATTTGCAATTTTGACTTATGGATATTCAAGAGTTTTTTGAACTAAGCGCGGGTAAATGGTTCTCGCACCGTACCAGCCACCATTTAGCTTTCAAGCAAGCTGAAGACGGCAAATCAGACATAACCATTGAAATGATGGCTAAAGACGATCCAGAAGTCATTAAACTTTGTCAGCAATACGAAGTAGATCCCGCCTTAGCAACCTGCGGCGCTAGAGTAAATTGGAATGGGACGATGGAATGGGACGAAGAAAAGCATACAGGTTCTACAGTGTTAGTCACTGTACAAGATCCAGACGATCCTAGTCGCGGTAAGTTACTGCGAGAAATGGGTTACGCCGAAAAAGCACCCGTAGCAGGTAGTTATGTAATGGGTAGCGATGACGCACTCACGCTAACTACCGAGTACGAAACCATGTCGTCAGAAGAAAGATTATGGTTCGCTAGTCCTAATTTAAGAATGCGAGTTAGTGTATTAAAGCGCTACGGCGGTTTTAGTATGGCTTCCTTTACTTCCGAAATTCGCATGGGTGGATTAAAACCAACCCCTGAAACGACAAGCGCAACGGTTACGCCATCAGGGAGTTGATAACTGATTGTTGCCTAATAATGATCAGGTGTGATTTCAAAATCTATGTAGAGACGTTGCATTGCAACGTCTTATTCTCAATTAATCCATCCTGCGATTTACTGCGGTACTATCCGTGCGATCGCTTTCAATTTGCCGTAAAACTCATTAGTATCTGTAAAATATGGGCTAAATTGCTCAATTGGTTGGTTAGCAAGCTGTGGATCTTTAGCTTGACGAGCATTTTGTGTTAGTAGTTTGATTTTCTCAATATCTAATTTTGGCGCGATCGCATTTTCAGGTATATTTGGGCGATTACTTTCAAGAGTTGAACGCTCTAATTTTCGCCACACATTATTAGAGAAATCACCGCAAACTAAACGCTCGAATTCGTGATTGAATCGAAAATAAGCCTGTCCTTTACGCTGCCAAATAGTTAAAATTTGCTCTACCGAGTTTGCCTTATAACGCCCTTGATACAACGCTTCTATTACAGCTAAATAAATCCAGCGATCGGCATAATCTTTTAACCACCGCTCTATAAGTACATTCGTACTACAGCCACCCAAATCAAAGCTGTAATGAGTGAGTAATTTCTTTGCTAAGTCGATAGGCATTTCTAAAGTTTCTGTCAACATCGCATTTGCGGCATCAAGCAAATATCGTTCGCCTATAGCCTATCGTTAAACTACCTATATTTGGTACAACTAATACGGGAATTTTGCATATGCGTTAACTATATACTCAGGAGCATTGTTAACTATTTCTTTTGGAGGTTGACTCACCCATTGTGATTGAAGTAAAAAATTTAAGCAAAAACTATGGCTCTACCCCAGGAATTCAAGACATTAGCTTTAATGTAGAACCAGGGGAAATTATGGGCTTTCTTGGGCCCAATGGAGCCGGAAAAACTACAACTATGCGGATACTAGCAGGATACTTGCCAGCTACCACCGGAACTGTTCGTATTGCTGGTTATGATGTCCATGAAAATTCGTTATTAGTTAGACAACGCATTGGTTACTTACCCGAAACGCCACCTTTGTACCCAGAAATGACCGTAGAGGGGTTCTTGTACTTTGTATCTCGGATTAAAGGAGTAAGTGCAGGAAACCGCGCCTCGGCTGTTAAAAGGGCGATAGAACGCTGCAATCTTCAGCAAAAGAGCAAAGTATTAATTCGCAAGTTATCTAAAGGATTTCGGCAACGAGTAGGCATTGCTCAGGCGATAGTACACGATCCACCAGTAATCATTTTAGATGAACCGACGGTGGGATTAGATCCTCGGCAAATTATTGACGTGCGAAATTTGATCAAAAGCCTAGCAGGTAGTCATACAATTATTCTGTCTACACATATACTCCCCGAAGTCAGCATGACTTGCGATCGCGTGACAATTATCAATGGCGGTAAAGTAGTTGTTACTAATACTCCCGCAGGCTTAGAAGCAAGTTTAGCTTTTGGTGTGGGGTACGAAGTTGAAATTGAAGGCGAAGCTACTGAAGCTGTCAAGCAACTACAGTTTTTACTAGATGTGCGGCTGGTAGAAATTGCCCATCCAGAGACGAAAAAGAGCGATCGCACGGTATTAAAAGTATCCTCAGAACCGGGAACTGAACCAGGAAGCGATATCGTTCAAATATTGGTGAATATGGGCATTAGCGTCTATGAAATGCGCCGCACTCGTGCAAGTTTAGAAGATGTATTTTTAGTAACGACGCAAGAAAAGTTAGAAACACCGATTGCCAAAGAGCAAATAACCCCCACCTTAGAATCTAATGAGCCAACTTCTGAAGATGAAATAACTAGCGCCAAAGAGGAAACTTAGATGGGTATCATTTTGGGCAATATTATTGCTATTTACCGCCGAGAATTGCAGAGTTACTTTACATCGCCCCTAGCTTATGCGATCGCGGTCATCTTTTGGCTGTTATCAGGATACTTTTTTGTAGCAATTTTACTTGGAGATCAAGGCATTCTTCAGCAAGTCGCCGCCGCCGAATTGCAAACCCAGCAAACCGGGCAACCTTTACCACCAATTGATGTTGCTTACGAATTTTTGCGATCGTTTTTAAGCGTTATGAGTTCATTAGCTTTATTTATTTTGCCCATACTTTCAATGGGATTGTACGCTGAAGAACGCAAGCGCGGTACTTTAGAGTTGCTTGCCACATCGCCTATAACTAATTGGGCTGTAGCAGTAGGCAAATTGCTGGGAGTCGTAACGTTTTTTACAGTGTTGATATTGCCCTTATTTGCTTACGAAGCGATCGCCTTTAGCGCTGCAAATCCCCCAGTTCCCCCGGCTATACCCTTGTTGGGACATTTGGCACTAATACTATTAGCGGCGGCGATATTGTCGCTAGGGATGTTTGTTTCTTCTCTGACCGACAGTACAATTTTGGCGGCAATCATGACTTTTGGTTTAATTATGTTTTTGTGGATTATTGACGCAATTTCCCAAAGTATCGGCGGCTTTTTAGGCTCTGCTTTAGGTCATCTTTCCTTGCTCAAACATTACAACAACCTAGTACAAGGCATTTTTGATACCAGCAGCTTAGTTTTATTTGCTAGTTACATTGTTTTAGGTGTATTTCTGACTGCTCAATCTATTGATGCTTTGCGTTTTCAAAGATCCTAAACTTATGAAAAAATATCGCCAATATCTAGTTTGGGTTGGCCCCATTCTAGCGCTGATGGGTATAACGGCTGGGCTTGTATCTGATAGTTGGGGCGTAATTCCATCAGGATTACTAATTGCAGCAATTGTTAGCAGCAGCTTGTGGCTGATACTCTACTCCTCGCATCGTGGGTTAAATAAACGCGATGGGTATAGGGAAGATGATTCCCCCTGGCGTATTTCGCGCTCGACCCAATCGGGAACTAATGCTTTTGTGGCGACGCTATCGGTATTCGTAATTTTAGGATTGATAAACTTCCTTGCTGTCCGTTATCCCACGCGGGTAGATTTGACTGAAACCGGGCTATATACGCTTGCGCCTCAATCGCGCCAATTGGTAAAAAGCTTGCAACAACCTGTTAAAGTTTGGGTGTTTGAGCGAGATGGCAAGCCTGAAGATCGAGCCTTATTAGAAAACTACCGCCAGCAGGGCAAAAATTTCAGCTACGAGTATGTAGATCCCCAAATTCAATTAGGACTTGCCCAAAAGTTTAACGTCCAAAGTCCCGGCGAAGTTTATTTAGAAGTAGGAAACGAGCGAAAATTGTTGCCAGGAGCAAACGAGCAGCCTTTGACAGAAATTCGCTTGACAAACGCTTTGCAACAAATCACCACTAAATCTAGCGCCCAAGTTTATTTTGTGCAAGGTCATGGCGAACAACCCTTAACCGGGGAACAAAATAGTCTGTCTCAAGCTTTAAGCGTATTAGCAGAAAAAAGCTACACTACCCAAGCACTTAATTTAGCCCAAACAACTATTCCTGAAGATGCCACCGTAGTTGTATTAGTGGGCGCTAGACGGGGTTTATTGCCGTCGGAAGCTACGTCTTTAAATGATTACCTCAATCGAGGTGGTAGTTTATTTTTAGCCATCGATCCCACGATTAATCTAGGAATTGATAGTTTACTCTCTAGCTGGGGCGTAACTCTAGATAACCGTTTAGCTGTAAATCCGGCGGGTGCAGCCGTAGGGCTAGGGCCTGCGGTAATTTTGGTAGATAATTACGGGCAACATCCCATTACTAAAGATTTTGGTAACGGGATATCGTTGTATCGCGGTGCTAGACCGATTGAAACAAAAATAGTTGCAGGAGTGCAAGCAACTCCTTTGTTGCTTACTAGCCCTCAAAGCTGGGCAGAGAGCGACTTAAAAGACGAAAACTTAAAATTTGACCCAAAGAGCGATCGCCCTGGCCCCTTAACTCTGGGTGTGGCTATGAGTCGTCAAGCTACAACTTCTAGTAATAGCAAGCCTTTAGAGTCGCGTTTGGTTATCATTGGCAATTCTGACTTTATTATCAATAATCAATTTTCACAGCAGTTAAATGGAGATGTATTCATCAACTCTATAAGCTGGTTAAGTAAGCAAGAAGCAGCCTCACAGCTTTCTGTGCGTCCCAAAGAAGCAAAAAACCGCCGCATTAATTTGCAAGCGGCTCAGTCTAATATTTTAAGCTGGACTGCTTTAGGTTTTATCCCGTTAATTGGGCTAGTTAGTGCAGTTATCCTGTGGTGGCTGCGTAGATAATACTTTTTCACTACTCTTGACTCACCATGAAGTTACCGAAGACAACTTTGATTTTGCTGTTGTTAGCACTAGGATTAGGAGGTTTTGTTTATTTCTATGAAATTAGAGGCGCAAGCCAAAGACAAGAAGCTCAATCTCAAAGTGAAGAAATTTTTGCTTTCACTGAAGGTGATGTAAAGTCTTTTACGATTAAAAATCAAGCCGAAACGCTAAAATTTGAGCAAATTAATTCAAAATGGCAGATGAAGGAGCCTAAAGATACGCCAGCTAGTAGCGCCTCAGTTGCTTTCTTGTTAAATTTGCTGGAAACAGGAAAGAGTAGTCGTACATTTTCTGTTCCTACAACACAACTAGCTGAGTATGGATTAATTCAGCCATCTAGTACGGTTTCTATTACTTTAAAAAACGCCGAAACTCATCAATTGATTTTGGGCAAACCTGACTTTAACCGCACCTATCTGTATGCTTTAGTAGATCCTCCAGCTAAATTAAAGGGTAATGTCAACGTGCTATTCGTACCTCCAGACTTTGCCAATGCTGTAAATCGCCAGCTATCAGAATGGCATTCAGATAATCCTACTAAGTAGCCCTCTTTTGTCAGTTTCCGGGTATTATAAATAAAAGAATAAAAAAATAAAACACTGAAAGGCAAGTAAGGCAATGGATGTAGAGTTACAAATCTTGAAACATTTAGCAAGAGATGCTCACCCA
>JAABUN010002723.1_pt1 | contig 30097 bp, 29 predicted proteins | sample 5559311 | NCBI WGS metagenome assembly JAABUN01 (sample SAMN10711877, study PRJNA513370) | rock metagenome | isolation source: Antarctica rocks | place: Antarctica: Victoria Land, Siegfried Peak sud | reverse complement strand
CGCAACCGAGCATGCCAGCGATGAGGCAGGCCATTCTCAACCTCTTCGCACGGCCTCCACCCAGACGATGCCCGCACTGTGAGAAGCCTCTCGCCGATGCGGCTGAACCTAAAGTGCCAAAGTAGTGTTAGCACGCTGCCCACGATTCCCTACTCGGAAGCGGCGATCGCGGCACGGTATGTGGAGGGCGCCGCCGACCAGGGCAAGCGTGCACGGTCGCGGCGCGCTCTCGAAACCGATAAGCCGAGCACGACGACCGACACCGTCGACGGCTTGACGGTCACCTGTCGTCGCCGCCGGGTCACCGGCTCTCTCGTGCGAACGTCAAGGGAGTGTCACACCACCTCCGACTGGGCGCGCTTGGACGAGGACGTCCGCAAGCAGGCGGGTGAATACGCTGATCATGGCCGCGGCGGCACTTAGGCGTCCGGGTGCCGCCGGACCGCGTGTCGACCTCGATCACCAACTCGCCCGCGCGCTCGTCCACCCGCCTTGGTTCCGCCGGTCCCGTTCTGCTAATCCACTTGTCTAAAGGAGACTGACTCATGCTTTTGACAATCCTGCTCCAGGCGGCCTCTCCCGCTCCCGCGACCACGATTGAACTCTCGACGCCGGTGCCGGTCACCGACACGACGGTCGTAACGGCGCGCGAGTCTCAGTTCGATCGCACCGCGACGACGGCGATCATGGTCGGCGAGGTCAAGGCGATCTGCCGCCGGCGTCCGGTGACCGGCTCGCTCGCGCGCACCACGAAGGAGTGCCACACGAAGAGCGAATGGGCGCGCCTGGACGAGGACGTCCGCAAGGAGGCGGGCGAGTATGTCGATCACGGCCGCGGCGGCACCAACGGACATTGAGCCGCCGCGCCGCCGTCTGACTCGTTAGACGACCTCCAACACCAGTTCCCCCTCGCCCTCGTCCACCCGCACGGTCGAGCCGTCCGGCACCTCGCCCGCCAGCAGGCGGTCGGCGAGCGGGTCCTGCAGGTGGCGCTGGATCGCTCGCTTCAGCGGCCGCGCCCCGTACACCGGGTCGTAGCCCACCCGGCCGAGCCAGTCGCGCGCCCCGGCCGTCAGCTCCAGCGTGATCTTGCGATCGGCGAGCAGCTCGCCGACCCGCGCGACTTGTATGGTCACGATCGGGGCCATGTCCGCCTGTGACAGCCGGTGGAACAGGATGATCTCGTCCAGCCGGTTCAGGAACTCCGGCCGGAAGTGGCCACGCACCAGCTCCATCACCTGTGGCTCCGCCTTGTCCACCGGCTCGCCATCGCCGAGCGCGGCCAGATATTGCGAGCCCAGGTTCGAGGTCAGGATGATGATCGTGTTGGTGAGGTCCACCGTGCGACCCTGCCCGTCGGTCAGCCGGCCGTCGTCGAGCACCTGCAACAGCACGTTGAACACGTCGCCATGCGCCTTCTCGACCTCGTCGAACAGGATGACCTGATAGGGGCGGCGGCGCACCGCCTCCGTCAGCACGCCGCCCTCGTCGTAACCGACATAGCCGGGCGGCGCGCCGATCAGGCGGCTGACCGAGTGCTTTTCCATGAACTCGCTCATGTCGATCCGCACCATCGCGGCGACGTCGTCGAACAGGAACTGGGCGAGGCTGCGAGCCAGCTCCGTCTTGCCGACGCCCGTCTGCCCTAGGAACAGGAACGATCCGAGCGGCCGGTCCGGATCCTGCAACCCGGCGCGCGCGCGCCGGATGGCGCGCGACACGGCGGCGACGGCGGCGTGCTGCCCGATCACGCGCTCGCCGATGCGCTCCTCCATCGCCAGCAGCTTCTCGCGCTCGCCGGCCAGCATTCGCTCCATCGGGATGCCGGTCCAGCGCGCGACGACGCCGGCGATGTCCTCCGCCGTCACCTCCTCGCGCAGCATCGCGCCCTCGGTCGCGGCGTCGGCCTCCTCCAACCGCTTGGTGAGCTGAGGGATGGTGCCGTAGGAGAGCTCGCCGGCGCGTGCGAGGTCGCCGTCGCGCTGCGCCCGCTCCAGCTCGCCGCGCGCCGCGTCGAGCTCCTCCTTGATCCGCGACGAGGCCGCGATCTTGTCCTTTTCGCCCTGCCAGCGGGTGGTGAGCGCGGCCGACTGCTCCTCCAGATTGGCGAGCTCCGCCTCCAGCGTGGTCAGCCGGTCGCGGCTGGCGGCGTCGGTCTCCTTGGCGAGCGCCTCGCGCTCGATCTTGAGCTGGATGATGCGCCGGTCGAGCGCCTCGATCTCCTCGGGCTTGGACTCGACCTCCATGCGGATGCGGCTGGCGGCCTCGTCCATCAGGTCGATCGCCTTGTCGGGCAGGAAGCGGTCGGCGATGTAGCGGTTGGAGAGCGTGGCCGCCGACACCAGCGCGCCGTCGGTGATCCGCACGCCGTGGTGCAGCTCGTACTTCTCCTTCAGCCCGCGCAGGATGGAGATCGTGTCCTCCACCGTCGGCTCGCCAACGAACACGGGCTGGAACCGGCGTTGCAGCGCGGCGTCCTTTTCCACATGCTTGCGATACTCGTCGAGCGTGGTGGCCCCGATGCAGTGGAGTTCGCCGCGGGCCAGCGCCGGTTTCAGCAGGTTGGAGGCGTCCATCGCGCCCTCGCTCTTGCCCGCGCCGATCAGGGTGTGCATCTCGTCGATGAACAGCACGACCTCGCCCTCGGCCTGGCGGACCTCGTCCAACACCCCCTTCAGCCGCTCCTCGAACTCGCCCCGATACTTCGCGCCGGCGATCAGCGAGCCGAGGTCGAGCGCCATCAGCCGGCGGTCCTTCAGCGTGTCCGGCACGTCGCCGTTGACGATGCGCAGCGCCAGACCCTCGGCGATGGCGGTCTTGCCGACGCCGGGCTCGCCGATCAGCACCGGGTTGTTCTTGGTCCGGCGAGCGAGGATCTGGACGGTGCGGCGGATCTCCTCGTCGCGGCCGATCACCGGGTCGAGCTTGCCGTCGCGCGCGGCCTGGGTGAGGTCGCGAGCGAACTTCTTCAGCGCGTCGTAGCGGTCCTCGGCCGACGCGGTGTCGGCGGTGCGCCCGCCGCGCAGCTCGTTGATCGCGGCGTTGAGCGCGGTGCCGGTGACGCCGGCGTCGGTCAGCGCCTTGGCCGCGCCGGTGCCGCTCGCGGTGGCGAGCGCGAGCAGCAGGCGCTCGACGGTGACGAAGCTGTCGCCCGCCGTCCTGGCGATCTGTTCGGCCTGGTCGAGCACGCGCACGGCGTCGTTGTCGAGGCCCGGCGTGGCCTGCGCGCCCGATCCGGTGACGGCCGGGTGCTTGGCGAGCGTCGCGTCGTTCGCGGTGCGCACCCGCTCGGCCGCTCCGCCGGCCCGCGCGATCAGGCCGGACGCCATGCCCTCTGGGTCGTCGAGCAGCGCCTTCAGCAGGTGCCCGGCCGTGATCCGTTGGTGGTTCTCGCGGATCGCGATGGTCTGCGCGGCCTGAACGAAGCCGCGCGCGCGCTCGGTGAACTGGTCGAGATTCATGGACACTCCCTCTTCAACGTGACCGCCCTGATCTGGTGTTGCAAATCGGCAACACAAGAGCCCTGATCAGGCCAGTGCGCCATTCTTGCCAAACGCGCCGAGCGCCCGCAAAGCTGCGCGGGACACGACAACCAGCTGGGGATGATTGATGGCACAAGCGACCTTCTTGACGGGCGCGGTGTCGCTCCTGGCCCTGTCCGCCTGCGCGACCACATCGCGCGAGATGGCGATCGTAACGCCCGCGTCGATCAAGTCCCAGGCCGCCGGTCGCGATGCGCTCACCCATTTGGTGGACGAGATCAAGATTACGTACGACAAGTTCACGCTCGACAACGGGCTGACGGTGCTGGTCCACACCGATCGCAAGGCGCCGGTGGTCGCGACCTCGATCTGGTACGGGGTGGGGTCCAAGAACGAGCCGGTGGGCAAGACCGGCTTTGCCCATCTGTTCGAGCATCTGATGTTCAACGGGTCGGAGAATGCGCCCGACGACTTCTTCAAATACACCGCCGAGATCGGAGCCACCGACCAGAACGGCACCACGTATTTCGACCGCACCAACTACTTCCAGACCGTGCCCAAGCCGGCGCTGGAGCGGATGCTGTTCCTGGAGGCGGACCGGATGGGCCACCTGTTGGGCGCGGTCACGCAGGAGAAGCTCGACAACCAGCGCGGTGTCGTCCAGAACGAGAAGCGGCAGGGCGACAACAACCCCTACGGCCTCGTGCGGTACGAGCAGCTGCGCCTGCTGTTTCCCGACCAGACTAACCCCTACGCCCACTCCACCATCGGCTCGATGGCCGATCTGAACTCGGCCAGCCTCGCCGACGTGCAGAGCTGGTTCCGTGGTCATTATGGTCCCAACAACGCAGTGCTGGTGCTGGCCGGCGACATCGACGCGGCCGAGGCGCGGCCGCTTGTTCAGAGGCACTTCGGCGCCTTCGCGCGCGGACCGGAGGTGGCAACGGTGAACGCGCCGATCCCGACGCTGGCCGCGCCGGTCACCTCCACGCTGACCGACAAGGTGGCGACCACGCGCATCTATCGCCTGTGGTCGGTGCCGGGCCTGCTCAGCCCCGATCTGGTGCCGTTGCAGGTCGGCGCGTCGGTGCTGGGCGGCCTCGCCTCGTCCCGGCTTGACGACATTCTGGTGCGCCAGGAGAAGCTGGCGGTGAACGTGTCGGCCGGTGTGCAGGACTTTCAGCAGCTGGGCGGGTTCCAGGTGTCGATGGACGTGGCCCCGGGCGTCGACCCGGACCGGGCGGCCGCACGGCTCGACCAGATCATCGCCGACTATCTGCGCACCGGGCCGACCGCCGACGAGGTGCGCCGGGTCGCCTTCTCGTCGGCCGCCGAGACGATCAGCGGGTTGGAGCAGGTCGGCGGCTTCACCGGCAAGGCGGTGACGCTGGCCGAGGGGCAGCTCTACGCGGGCGACCCCGAACTCTACGCCAAGCAGCTGCGCCAGCTGGCGCAGGTCACGCCCGCCCAGGTGAAGGAGGTGATGAACCGCTGGCTCAGCCGCCCCGTCGCCGGCCTGCGCGTGGTGCCCGGAGAGCGCGGCGCCGGTGCTGCCGGTGCTGCGGGTGCGGCCGATGCCGGTGCGGGCACCTTCTCACCGCCCACCTACGTCCCCGCCTCGCCCGAGGGCATCGCGGCGACGCTGGTCCCGGCCGGTGGCGGGCCGCTGACGCAGCAGCTGCCGCTGCCGCCCGTCGGCGCGATCGGCGACGTCGCCTTCCCGACGGTCACGACCGCCCGGCTGTCGAACGGCATCGAGGTGCGGCTCGCCGAGCGGCACACGGTCCCGGTGGTGCGCGCGGCGGTGGTGTTCGACGCCGGCGCGGCCGCCGATCCCAAGGACAAGCTGGGGCTGCAATTGCTCACCATGTCGATGCTGGACGAGGGCGCGGGTGGCCTCACCTCGCAGCAACTCGCCGAGGCGAAGGAGCGGCTCGGCGCGAGCCTCGACACGCGCGGTGCTCTCGACATCAGCCAGGTGTCGCTGCGCGCGCTCACCACGAACCTCGCCCCCTCGCTCGACCTGATGGCGAGCGTCATTCGCCAGCCGACCTTCGACCCCGCCGAGCTGGAGCGGGTCCGCACCCAGCAGCTCTCCCGCATCGATTCGGAGATGACGCAGCCGGTGGCGCTCGCCCAGCGCCGGCTCGGCCCGCTGCTCTACGGCCCGAATCATCCCTACGGCATCCCGCTGACGGGATCGGGCGAAAAGCCGACGGTGGCCGCGTTGTCGCGCGCCGACCTGGAGATGTTCCGCAACAAGTGGATCCGGCCTGAGACGGCGCGCATCTTCGTGGTCGGCGACACGACGATGGCCGAGATGCTGCCGCTGCTGGAGGCGCGGTTCGGCGACTGGGCGGGCACGGGCCCGGCCGGTGCCAAGAACTACGGTGTGGCCGTCCCGCCGCGCGCGGGCCGGATCATCGCCATCGACCGTCCGGGATCGCCCCAATCGCTGATCATGGGCGGGCAGGTCATCGATGCGAAGGGCACCGACGACCTCGTGCCCCTCGAGGCCGCCAACCAAGTCCTGGGTGGCGACTTCCTCTCGCGGCTGAACACCGATCTGCGCGAGACGAAGGGGTGGAGCTACGGCGTCTCCAGCTTCCTTCAGCCGCTGAAGGCGCGCGCGTCCATGCTGGTCTATGCGCCGGTCCAGACCGACCAGACCGGTCCGTCGATCGCCGCGCTGATCGGCCAGGTGCGGGGCTTTTCCGGGGCCAAGGGCGTGCAGCCGCCCGAGCTGGCGCGCGTGGTGACCGGCAACGTGCGGGAGCTGCCGGGCTCCTACGAGCAGTCCACCGCCGTCTTGGCCCAGATGATCGCCGATGCGCAGTTCGGGCGGCCGACCGACTACGCCGACAGCCTGGCCGGCCGCTATCGCTCGCTGACCGCGCCGCAGCTCGACGCGGCGATGCGCAAGGCCGCCGATCCGCGCGGCTTCACCTGGCTGGTGGTGGGCGACGTCGCCAAGATCCGCGGCCAGCTGGGCAAGCTCGGCCTCCCGGTGACCTACATGGGTGCCGGTGACAGCACGAAACCCGCGCGCTAAGACCGCTCGCATCAATCAAGGAGACCGACCCATGGCCAATGTCGACGGCAGCTACGAGTGCATCACCAAGTCCCCGATGGGCGACCAGAAGTCGACGCTGACGGTCAAGACCGACGGCGACAGCTGGACCGGCACCAACGCCGGCGCGATGGGATCGCTCGACGTCAAGAACGGCAAGGTCGATGGCGACACGCTGACCTGGGACATGGACATGATCGTGCCAATGCCGATGACGCTCAACTGCAAGGCGAATGTCACCGGCGACCAGCTCGACGGCACCATCAAGGCGGGCGCGTTCGGCGAGATGGCGATGTCGGGCACCCGCGCGGGCTGATCGCCCCCTCACGACGGGGGCGCGTTCGTTCATCCCCTCCGTTCGCCCTGAGCCTGTTGAAGCCTGTTCTTCTTCTAACGCAATGTGCAGTGTGGAAGGGCAGGGCTTCGAGAGGCTCAGCCCGAACGGTTTTTGCATCTGCCGTGAATCCAACAGCCCCTAAAGCTCGAACCCCTCGCCAAGATACAGCCGGCGGACGTTGGCGTCGGCCACCAGTTCGGCCGGCGAGCCGGTGAACAGCACCTGGCCGCCGTAGATGATGCAGCCGCGATCGACGATCTCGAGCGTCTCGCGAACGTTGTGGTCGGTGATCAGCACGCCGATGCCCCGGTCCTTCAGGTCACAGACCAGATCGCGGATGTCGTTGATCGAAATCGGGTCGATGCCCGCGAAGGGCTCGTCCAGCAGCATGATCGACGGGTCGGCCGCCAGCGCGCGCGCGATCTCGCACCGCCGCCGCTCGCCGCCCGACAACGAGGTCGCGCGCGCCGAGCGCAGCCGCGCGATGCCGAACTCTTCGAGCAGCCGGTCGAGGCGCGCCCGGCGCTCGTCGCGGTCGGGGATCTTGAGCTCCAGGACCGTCAGGATGTTCTGCTCGACCGTCATGCCGCGAAAGATCGAGCTCTCCTGCGGCAGGTAACCCAGCCCCAGCACGGCGCGGCGGTACATCGGCAGCTGCGTGATGTCCGCGCCGTCCAGGACCACGCGGCCCCGGTCGGGCTTCACCAGCCCCATGACGGAGTAGAAGCACGTCGTCTTGCCCGCCCCGTTGGGGCCGAGCAGCCCGACCACCTCGCCGCGCCCGACGTCGAGCGACACGTCAGACAGCACCACGCGCTTGTCGTAACTCTTGGCGATCGACACGACGGACAACCCGTCGCCGGCGGCGCGCGCGTCCGCCGGGGAGGTGAGGCTGAGGGGGGCGGGTTCGATGTCGGCCATGTGGGGAGAGCTTAGGCAGGGGCGGGCGAGCGCGCCAACCCCGTGCCCGTCGCGTCAGCCGCCGGAGCGCTTGGGAACGGTGAATCGCCCGGTCACGCGTCCGCCCGTGCGGCCGATCGCCGTCCCCGAATCGTCGGTCTGGCGCGTGGCGGAGCCCTCCATCACCGAACGGCCGGAGGCGAGGTCGATCATCAGCCGCCCGCCGCGCAGCACGTCGGTGCCGCGCGTCAGCTGCACCCCGCCGACCAGCGTGATGATCCGCCGGTCGAGGTCGTAGATCGCGGTCTCCCCACGCGCGCTCTCGCCCTGCCGCTTCACCGTGACGCCGCCGGTGGCGTCCAGCCGCTTCACATCGATGCCGGATGCGTTGGTGTAGGACACGGTCACGCGGTCGGCGGTGAGCGTCAGGTTCGCCTGCTGCGCCACGACGGAGCCGGTCAGGACGGCGCGGTCGGCGCGCCCCAGCACCTCGATTCGGTCGGCCGCGAAGTCCACCGGGGCGGAGCTGTCGTGCCCGGCAAAGGCCTGCGCGCCGGCTCCCGTGGCGACGAGCGTGCTAAGCGATCCAAGCGCCCAGGCGAGCCGCGCGCCGCGCCTCACTTCAACGCCCCCTGCCGGACGTGCAGCCGCGCGCGGCCCTCAAGCGCCACGTGCCGCTCGTCCAGGTCGGCGGTCATCCGGTCGGCGGTGAAGGTGCCGAGCGGCAGCGAGCCGCTGACCCGCCCCCGGCTCTGCGCCGTGCGCGCGGCCAGGTCGACGTCCACGTCGGAGGTTTGCAGCCGGTATTGCTCGCCCATCGTCAGCTCGACCGCGCCGTTCGAGGCGATCACTCGAGCGTCGGGCCGGAAGGTGGCGCGTGGTGCCACGATCTTCGCCAGCCCGTCCCGAGTCGTCATCTCGCCGGTCAAGCCCTGCAGCGCCACCGCTTGGAGGCCCGCAGGCGACTGCACGGCCGACCGGCCGGCGACCGTGAAGGGCTGGCCGCGATCGTCAAGCCCGCGATAGCTTGCGTCCGTGGCGCGCAGCCGCTCGGGCACCTGCGCGATCTCGCCGCGTTGCAGCGTGAAGCCGAGCTCGCGCTTCATGGTGAGCGGTGCCGTGACCAGGAAGGCGGCGAGCACGCCGACGCCGGTCGGCAGCGCCCAGGCCAGCGTGCGGATCAGCCGGTCGTGGCCGCCGCCCGGCCGCGCCCAGCTCTTGGGCCGATCAGGCGCGCGATCAGGCATGGGCGAAGATGTCCTGCTCGGGCCAGCCGGCCAGGTCGAGGGCGGCGCGAGTCGGCAGGAACTCGAAGCACGCGCGCGCCAGCTCGGTCCGACCCTCGCGCGCCAGCCGCACGTCGAGCGCGTCGCGCATGGCGTGGAGAAAGCGCACGTCGGACGCGGCGTAGTCGAGCTGGGCGGGCGACAGCTCGGCGGCACCCCAGTCGGACGACTGCTGCTGCTTGGAGATCTCCGCGCCGACCAGTTCGCGCGCAAGCTCCTTCAGCCCGTGGCGATCGGTGTAGGTGCGCACCAGCTTGGACGCGATCTTGGTGCAATAGGCCGGGGCCGCGCGCACACCCAGATAGCGCTCGATCACGGCCAGATCGAAACGTCCGAAGTGGAACAGCTTGACCCGAGCGGGGTCCGCCAGCAGCGCGCGCAGGCGCGGCGCGGCGTAGTCGGACCGGCACGCGAATCGGACGAGGTGCTCGTCCCCGCCGCCGTCGGACAGCTGGACGAGGCAGAGCCGGTCGCGGTTGGGGTCGAGGCCCATCGTCTCCGTGTCGACCGCGATGTCGCCGGTCAGCACCACGCTCTCGGGCAGGTCCTCTTCGTGCAGGTGGACGGTCAATCGGGCACTCCGGCGGGCAGGCAAGGGGGACGACGCGCTCGTGACGAGGGGCCGAGACAACGGCATATAGGCGGCCGAGGCGGCCGGCGACACCCCGCCGGCTCGCATGCCCGCAACGGTCACGCAGGCGAGCTGCATTAGCGCTTAACTCGGGCCTTGAAATGCGCTATAGCGTACCGGGGGACCCCGCCAATCTGCGGGGCCTTTGTGGTTCCTGCCCATCGTCCCGGGCTGGTCGGCCAATCGACAAAGAGCTGGGACGACGTGAAAGTTGAGCAAGAATATGGGTTTTGATCGGGATCGTCGCGGAAGCCGCGGCGGACGGGGACGCGACAAGGGCGAGGGTGGTTTCGACTCGTTCGGCAGTGGCGGCGGCGGCGGTGACAGCTACGGCGGCGGTGGTGGCGGCGATCGCTTCGGCGGTGGCGGCGGCTACAACAGCGGCGGCGGTGGTGGCTACAACAGTGGCGGCGGTGATCGCTTCGGCGGCGGCGGCGGTGGTGGTGGTGGTGGCTACCGCGGCGGTGGTGCCGGCGGCGGAGCCGGTGGTGGCGGCGCGCGTGGCGGAATGCCGGCGCAGGTCGTTGGCGAGGGCACCGGTACGGTCAAGTTCTTCAACGGCCAGAAGGGCTTCGGCTTTATCGTGCGCGACGACGGCGGCGAGGACGTGTTCGTCCACATCTCCGCCGTGCAGGCCGCTGGTCTCGAAGGTCTGGGCGAAGGCCAGAAGGTCAAGTTCTCGCTCGTCGATCGCGGCGGCCGGGTCTCGGCCTCCGACCTTCAGCTCGACGGCGACGTCGTGCCGGTCGAGGCCGATCGCGGTCCGCCCCAGCGCGATGGCGGCTTCGGCGGCGGCGCGCCGCGCGGCGGTCCTGGTGCCGGTGGCCCGGGCGGCAGCAGCGGCGGTCCCCGTCGCGAGCTGACCGGCGAGGCCGGTGCCGGCACGGTCAAGTTCTTCAACCCCATGAAGGGCTTCGGCTTCATCCAGCGCGACGACGGCCAGCCGGACATCTTCGTCCACATCTCGGCGGTCGAGCGCGCCGGCATGGTGTCGTTGAACGAGGGCGACCGGGTGAAGTTCGACTGCGAGGTCGACAATCGCGGCAAGCAGGCGGCCGTGAACATCGAGCCGGGTCAGTCCTGAGCTTCGACTGAGGTCAGGCGGCGCTCCCGGGGATCACCCCGGGAGCGCTGTTTTGCGTTCAAGGTCGGCTATCACGGGCTCGCTCGCAGAGGTCCCCGATCAGAGCGCAACACCGGCTGAATTGTACCGATGCCACGCCAGGATCGCCATCGCGCCCCGGTGCGGTCGCCAGCGCTCCCCGATCGTCCGCAGCTCGCGCTCGCTCGGCCGCTCACGCTTCAGCATCGTGCCCACCGAGGCCTGAACCGCCAGGTCCCCCGCCGGCCACACGTCCGGCCGCCCCTCCGCGAACAGCAGATACACCTCCGCCGACCAGCGCCCGATGCCCTTGACCGCCGTCAGCGCCACGATCGCCGCCTCGTCGTCCGCCGGCAGGGCGGCCAGGTCGAGTCGCCCATCCGCGACGTGCTCGGCGAGCGAGCGCAGATAGGCGCTCTTCTGGCGCGACAGGCCGACGCCCCGCAGCGCCTCGTCCGACGCGGCCGCGAGGCGCTCCATCGGCAGCTCCGCCCCGACCAGCGCCTCCAGCCGCGCCAAGATCGCGCGCGCTGACGCGACGCTCACCTGCTGGCCGACGATCGTGCGCGCCAGCGTGGCCGGCCCCGGCGCCCGCTCGCGCGCCTCGGGCAGGCCGACCAGCGCCAGCGTCTCGGCGACCTCGGCGTGCGATGTCGCCAGCTCCGCCAACGCGCCGTGCAGCGCCGTGGCGCTCAGCCCCATGTGGACAGCGTGCGACGGTCGCGGCAGGAGGCGGCGAACCCAGCCTTCGGAGACCCACCCATGCCGTCCCTCACCGTCACCACCCGCGAAGGCCAGACCAGCACCGTCGAGGGGGAGGCCGGCCTGTCGGTCATGGAAGTCATCCGCGACAACGGCTTCGACGAGCTCCTCGCGCTGTGCGGCGGCTGCCTGTCGTGCGCCACCTGCCACGTCCATGTGGACGCCGACTGGCTGGCCCAGCTGCCGCCGATGGACGAGGACGAGGACGATTTGCTCGAATCAACCGAGGGGCGCGACGAGACCAGCCGCCTGTCGTGCCAGATCACGTTTACGGACGAGCTCGACGGTCTGGCGGTCACCATCGCCGAGGAGTCGTGAGGGCTCACCCCGGATTGGCGATCGCGTAGAGCGCAATTGCGGCCGCGTTCGACACGTTGAGGCTCTCCACCTTGCCCCCGATCGGCAGGCGGGCGATCGCGTCGCAATGGGCCGCCGTGTTGGGCCGCATGCCCTCGCCCTCCGCGCCCAGCACGAGCGCCACCTTCGCCGGCCCCGCCGCGTCCGCGAGCGTCAGCTCGGCGGCGCCGTCCAGCCCGATGCGCCAATAGCCGGCCTCGGCCAACTCATCGAGGGCGCGGGCGAGGTTCACGACCCGGATCCACGGCACCACCTCCAGCGCGCCGGACGCCGCGCGCGCCACCGTGCCGCCCTCCGGCGGAGAATGCCGATCCTGGGTCACCAGCGCGGCGGCGTCGAAGGCGGCGGCCGAGCGCAGGATCGCGCCGACATTGTGCGGGTCGGTGACCTGGTCGAGCACCACGATCGGACCGGTCGGATCGCCCGCCAGCACGTCGGCGAGATACAGGTCGTCGAGCGGATCGACCTCGACCACGATCCCCTGATGCGGCGCGTCGTTGGGCACCATCCGGCCCAGGTCGGCGGCCTCCGCCACCACGATCGCCCAGTCGGGGTCGATCACCAGCTGGCTTTTGAGCTCGCTGGTCACCCACAGCTTGCGCACGGTGCGCGCCGGGTTGTCGAGGGCGGCGAAGGCGGCGTGGCGACCCCAGAGGCGGGGTCGCCCCTCGATGCCCCGATCGCCGCGTCGTTTGGGTGCGTGCTTGCGTGCCATGGTGAGCCTCCTTGCCGCTGGGGCGTTGACAGGCAAGCGGCGCGTGGGCCATGCGGCGCGGCTCGTGGACAGGTGGCCGAGTGGTTAAAGGCAGCAGACTGTAAATCTGCCCGGGTTTCCCGTACGCTGGTTCGAATCCAGCCCTGTCCACCATCGGTCGCTCAGCCGATCCCGGCCAACCGCTTCAGACGTCCACGAAGCCGCCCCGTGTGGCGCTCCGTGATATGCGACAGCATCCATCCGACCACGACCAGTGTGACGATGAGCGCGATGATCAGCAGCCAGTGCCCGGGGGTGGAGCGCAGGCGTTGCGACCCGACGATCGGTGCCACGATGAGCGCAAGCACCGGAAAGTGGATCGCGTAGAGGGAGTAGCTGCTCTGCGCGCCGTACCGCGCGACCGGTCGCATGACCCGCCAGATCGCCGGATCGGTTAGGCAGAGGGCCAGGAGCATCAGCGCAAAGGCGACCGCGACACCCACGTCGCCAACTCCACCCGGAACCAGTCGCTGACGGATCAGGGCGACGGTCAGCAGGCTGATCGACCCGATGAGCGACAGGGCAGAATGTCGCTCCACGAGCGCGTGCCACGCGTGGCGGTGGCGGACGCCGGCGTAGAGCAGGCTGCCCGCCAGCCAGCTGAGAAAGCCGACGAACAGTTCGGGATAGACCAGGCCGACGCCCAACAGCAGCAGCGCCGGCGAGGGTCGGCGTCGCCAGACGCTGAACGCGAGCGCCGGGAACCAGATGTAGAACCACCATTCGTAGGCCAGACTCCAGAGCGGCCCGTTCGTGCCCCAGGTCGGCAGGGCCAGCCCCTGAAAGGACGTGACATTCGCCAGCAGGACCGGAACCGACAGGCGTTCCGCCGTTCCGCCGTCCAGGCTGTGGGCACCGATCAGGCCATCATAGAGCGGCCAGCCCTGTTGCACGCCCACCCGGTCGAGGACGCCGCCGATCGCCAGCACGGGCAGCAGCACGATGCCAAGGCGGCTCGCCCGGTCGATCAAGTAGGTCGTCCAGAACCGCGACTGGTCGCGCCGGCTGTCCACGGCCTTGGTGATCCAGAACCCGCTCAACACGAAGAAGACGATGACACCCGCATGTCCGAGACCGCCGAGGAAGTAGAACGGCAGCGAGACAAGGTCGCCGGCGTAATCCTGCAGCAGGAGGTCGCGGGCGTGGTTCAGGACGACGACGGTCGCGGCGATCGCGCGGCACGCGTCCATCCAGACGAAGGCGTCGTCGCGGTGGACGAACGCTTGGCGCGCCGACGAGAGCGCCGGGGGGGGGGGGGGCTCACGGTGACGTCACCCGCCGCACGAACTCCGCCGTGTCGGCCAGCACGGGGGCCTTGCCTCGGAACGGTTCGCTCAACGCGGTCAGGATGCCGATGTGGGCGACGTCCGGGTAGCTCACCAGCCGCGCGGTCACGCCCGCCGCCGTCAGCCTGGCCGCCAAGGCCTCCGAGTTGCGCGGGCGCACCGTCGTGTCCTTGGCCCCGGTGAGCAGCAGGGCCGGGGGATCGCCCGCGTCGGCGAAGGTGATCGGCTGGGTCTCGTCGGGTCGCGGCCAGCCGCCGAACGCCGCCTGGGCCGCGCCGGGGTCGAGCGGCAGGAAGTCGTAGGGGCCGGCGAGCCCGACCAGCCCCATCACCGCCGCCCGGTCCGCGCCCAGCCAGCGCTCGTCCAGCGCCAGCATCGCGGCGATGTGAGCGCCCGCCGAATGGCCCATCAGCACGACCCGGCCCCCGTCGCCGCCGAACTCCTCCGCGTGCGCCTCCGCCCAGCGCACGGCAGCCGCGCCGTCCTCGACGAAGCCGGGGAAGCGGACCTGGGGCACCAGGCGATAGTCGGGGATGACGACGACGAAGCCCTGCGCCGCCAGCGCGCGGCCTGCGAACTGATAGCCGTCGCGCGTGCCGCTGCTCCACGACCCGCCGTAGAAGAACACGACCACCGGTCGGTCACGCCCCGTCGCGGTGGGCTGATACACGTCGAGCGTCTGGCGCGGATCGGACCCGTAGGCGACGCCGCGCGCCACCAGCCGCGCGCCCCCGTCCTTCGGCACCAGCGCGTCGAACGTCTTGAGCGGCGAGCAGGCGGCGAGGACCGCGAGGAGCAGGGCGGAGGCGGTGAGGAAGCGGAGCATGGGGAGGGTCTAGCGGGTGCGTGGTGGAGCGGCCAGCGGGTGAGCGGGTCGCCCCCGCCGCCCGTCATCCCCGCGCAGGCGGGGATCCAAGCGCCTCGGCCGGTCGCAGGTGTTTGGCCGGTCATGGCGAGTGTGCCCCATCGCTCGTCACATGGATCCCCGCCTGCGCGGGGATGACGCCGTGCGCGGGGACTGAACCGAAGGGACCGCTTTGCCACGCACTTCTTCGCGCGCTAATCCCCGGCAACACGGGCGGGAGACGGACGAATGGACGAGCGGGTGACACGGGCGGGACTGGATGTGGCGGGCGAGCTGGCGTCCTTTGTCGAGGAGCGCGCGCTGCCGGGCATGGGGCTGGAGGCGGCGGCCTTTTGGTCCGGGCTGGCCGAGCTGTTCGCCCGCTTCACGCCCGAGAACCGCGCCCTGCTCGCCACGCGCGACACGCTGCAGGCGCGGTTGGACGAGTGGCACGCGGCCAACCCCGGCCCGATCCGCGACGCGCACGCCTATCGCGCGATGCTGACCGACATCGGCTATCTGGTGGGCGAGCCCGCGCCCTTCACCATCGACACGGCCAACGTGGACGCGGAGATCAAGTCGGCCGGGCCGCAGCTGGTGGTCCCCGCGCTCAACGCGCGCTTCGTGCTCAACGCGGCCAACGCGCGCTGGGGCAGCCTCTACGACGCCTTCTACGGCACCGACGCGTTGCCGGGCGAGGCCAAGCCGGGCGGCTATGACGCGGAGCGCGGCGCACAGGTGATCGCCCGGGCCAAGGCGTTCCTCGACGAGGCGGTGCCGCTCGCGTCGGGCTCGTGGAGCGACTGGACGGGCGACACGCCGGAGCCGGCTGACCCGGCGCAACTCGTCGGACATCACGGCGACAACCCGGTGCTGGTCCACCATGGCCTCCACATCGAGCTCGTCATCGACCGCGCCCACCCGATCGGGCGCAACGACCCGGCGGGGCTGGCCGACGTGGTGCTTGAATCCGCGCTCACCACCATCGTCGACCTGGAGGACTCGGTCGCCGCCGTCGACGCCGAGGACAAGGTGCTGGGCTATGGCAACTGGCTCGGCCTGATGCGCGGCGAGCTGACCGAGACGTTCGCCAAGGGTGGGGAGACGGTCACCCGCCGGCTGGCCCCCGACAAGACGATCCGCACCGCCGACGGGCAGACGACGCTGCCCGGCCGCTCGCTGCTGTTCATCCGCAACGTCGGCCATCTGATGACCACGCCCGCCGTGCGCCTGCCCGACGGGAGCGAGGTCCCCGAAGGCGTCCTGGACGCGGCGATGACGGTGCTGTGCGCGGTTCACGACCTCAAGCGGCTGGGGCGGCTGACCAACAGCCGCGCGGGCTCGGTGTACATCGTCAAGCCGAAGATGCACGGGCCGGACGAGGCCGGCTTCACCGACCGATTGTTCGACGCGGTGGAGGATCTGTGCGGCCTCGCGCGCCACACGGTCAAGGTCGGCGTGATGGACGAGGAGCGCCGCACGTCCGCCAATCTGGCCGCCACGATCCACGCGGTGCGCCATCGGATCGCGTTCATCAACACGGGCTTCCTCGACCGCACGGGCGACGAGATCCACACCGCCATGCGCGCCGGGCCGATGATCCCGAAGGGCGAGATGAAGACCAGTGATTGGCTGACCGCGTATGAGGCGCGCAACGTCGCCATCGGGCTCGCCTGCGGGTTGGGCGGGCGGGCGCAGATCGGCAAGGGCATGTGGGCGATGCCCGACCGCATGGCCGAGATGCTGGCGACGAAAGCGGGTCATCCGAAGTCGGGGGCCAACACCGCCTGGGTGCCGTCGCCGACCGCCGCCACTCTCCACGCGCTCCATTATCACGAGGTCGACGTGGCCGCCGTGCAGGCGGGCATGGCGGGGGCCACGGTGCCGGCGCTGGATCGGCTGCTCACCGTGCCGGTGGCGGACGGGCGCAACTGGACGCCGGACGAGGTGCGGACCGAGGTCGACAACAACGCGCAGGGCATCCTGGGCTATGTCGTGCGTTGGGTCGACGCGGGCGTGGGCTGTTCCAAGGTGCCCGACATCCACGATGTCGGCCTGATGGAGGACCGCGCGACGCTGCGCATCAGCAGCCAGGCCTTGGCGAACTGGCTGATGCACGGGGTGGTGAGCCGCGCGGAGGTCGAGGCGGCGCTGGAGCGCCAGGCGGCGGTCGTTGATCGCCAGAATGCGGGTGACGCGGACTATCGCCCGATGAGCGGCGTGGCGGACCACCCGGCGATGGCGGCGGCCAAGGCGCTGATCTTCGAGGGCGCGGAGCAGCCGTCCGGCTACACCGAGCCGCTGCTGCACGCGGCGCGGGCGCGGGTGAAGGCGGTGGCTGACGGCTGACACCGAATGGTAAGCGGCTCAACTGATCACGACAGGAGCTTGGGCGCGCCGATCGACAAAAGGAGACGAGCGGGATGGCAATCTATTCTGTCACATACGAGCACCCGGATGAGGACGGCTGGAGAAACTATGTACTGCCGCATCTGTCGTGGCTTCAGGAGTGTGTCGTGAACGGCTCCCTGCTCGCGTCCGGCCCACTCCAAGGTGAGGTGGTGAGACCCGCACTGCTTATCATGAGCGCGCCAGACCGCTCGGCGCTCGATGCGGTGATCGCCACCGATCCGTTTGCTCAGCACGGATTGATCGAGAACATGGCCGTCCATGAGTGGGACCCGATCTTCGGCGCGTTCAAGGACAAATCCAGCATGCGCCAAGCGGGGCAGAGCGGCTGATCGGCCGTCAGTCCTCCCTCCTTCTAGCTTTGCTCAGCCAGGCCGGCCCACCTCTTGCACGTTCGGACCGTGTGCGCTGCCGCCGTTGCAGGCTTGGTGTGGACGGCTTGACGGGGCGTGGTCCACGCGGCACCGGTCGAGCCCACGCGGGTATAGCTCAATGGTAGAGCACTAGCCTTCCAAGCTTGTGATGCGGGTTCGATCCCCGCTACCCGCTCCAGATCCCGACAGGTCCGTTCGTCGGCGGTTCAGGGGCAGCGGGGTAGTCCTGTCGTCCGCACACGAAGGAGCCCCGCCATGAAGACCATCCTGATCGCCACCGCCGCCGCCCTGACGCTGGGGAGCGGGGTCGCTCTCGCCCAGACCGCGCCGGAGCGTGGTGCCGCCCTGACCAGGCAGGTCGTGTCCGAGCGCGCCGCCGCCCGCTTCGACCGGCGCGACGCCAACTCCGACGGCGTGCTGAACGAGGCCGACCGCGCCGCCCGGGCCGACCGGGTGTTCGCCCGCATGGATGCGAACGGCGATGGGGCGATCAGCCGGGCCGAGTGGGAAGCCGTGCGCGACCGTCGCGGCGACCGGCGCGAGGCGCGGATGGAGCGCCGGGGCCGTGGGGGCGACCGCATGGTGCGCCGGATGCAGCGGCTCGACACGAACGCCGACGGTGCGGTGACGCGCCAAGAGGCGGTGACCGCCGCGACCACTCGCTTCGACCGGCTTGACGGGAACCGCGACGGCACGCTGACCCGCGACGAGCGGCAGACGGCGCGGGCGGCTCGTCGGGCGGCGCGGTGACGCGACTGGTGTTCGCCGCCCTGCTGCTGATCGGCGGCGGGGCGGCGGCTCAGGACGTGCCCCCGGCGGACTCATCCGTTCGGACGTCGGTGCCCGACGTCGCCGCTCAACGCTTCGCCGCGATGGATTTGAACGGCGACGGCCGCCTGGACGGCGATGAATGGGACCGTGCCGTGGCGGCCCAGCTTGCCGCCCGTCCGGTGGGAGGCACCATGAACCCCGCGCCGGACGCCCCTCTCCCGCTCCCGACGGCCAAGCGGGCCGAGATGATGCACGGCCTGTTCACTCGCCTGGACACGAACGGTGACGGCGCACTGACGATGGACGAGGTGCGCGCCTTTGGTCGGGCGCTTGCCGGTGGGCCGCAGCGTTGACGGCTTTTTGACCGAACTGCGCTAAGACCCGCGCGTCATGAACGCGCCCGCCCGCATCGACTCCGCATCGGCCGGGCTGGCGTCGGTCCAATCCGTGCGGCCGGTCTCCGCCGTGGGGAACGGGGTCGGTGTGGCGGGGCTGGTCGGGCTCGGCGGCTGGCTGATGATCGCGCGCGCCTATGGCCTGGACGGGCCGTCGAGCGCGCTGGTCGCGTGCGCGGCCTGTGGCCTTCCCATGATCCTGTGGTCGCTGCTGGTGGAGCGGGTGCACGAGCGCGAGTCGACCGGCCTCGACCTGACCCTGCGCCGGCCCTGGGGCGAGGTCGTCGACCTCACGACCACCAAGCTCGCCGGACTGTGGGCGACCTGGGGGGTGATCGCCGCTCTCTACTGGGTCGGGCGCTGGTATGCGCTCGGCGGCTACCCCTGGGCGCTCGGCGTGCTGACGGCGGCTCTGCCGGCGCTGGTCGCGCTGTCGGTGCCCTACCTCCTCTGGATCGATCGGCGGATGGTGGCCCCGCGCGACGGCTGTTGGCAGGCCGGCGCGGCGTTGACCGGCCGCTGGGCGGAGGTCGACCGGGCGATGCTCGCCAACCATGCGCGCTCCTGGGCGGTGAAGGGCTTCTTCCTCGCCTTCATGCTGTCGATCCTGCCGTTCGGCCTGCGCGTCCTGGTGTCCACGCCGGTCGCCGACATGGTGGCGAGCCCATGGGCGCTGGCCGGCATCCTGATTACGGGCATGTTCGTGGTCGACCTGATGTTCGCCACCGCCGGCTATGTGCTGACCTTCCGTCCCTTGGACGCGCACATCCGCTCGGCCGAGCCGACGGTGGCCGGCTGGGTGGCGGCGCTCGCCTGCTATCCGCCGTTTGCGCTGATGTTCGCCTACAAGGATTACGCCGGACCGCTTCACTATCAGGCGGGCTCCGTAGCCGAGGAGAACAGCTGGGCCGTCTACTTCAGCGGCTCGCCGACGATCCTGTGGGTCATCGCCGCGCTGGCGGTTGTGTTCACCGCGTTCTACGCCTGGGCGACGGTGGCGTTCGGCCTGCGCTTCTCCAACCTCACCCACCGAGGCATTCTGACCCACGGGCCGTATCGCTTCACCCGGCATCCGGCCTATCTGTCGAAGAACGCCTTTTGGTGGCTGACGACGTTGCCCTTCCTGGCCGCCGATCCGGGCAATGCGGCGCGCAACACGGCGCTGATGGCGCTGGTGAGTGGCGTCTATTATTGGCGTGCCCGAACCGAGGAGCGGCATCTGGGCCGCGACCCGGCCTATCGCGCGTATTTCGACTGGATGGAGGAGTGGGGCTGGTGGCCGCGTCTCACCCGCCCCCTCCTGCGTCGCGGACCGCTCCACCCCCTCTCATAAAGGAGATCGGTCCTACGCCGCCTCGTGCCGCGGCTTGGCCAGGCGGCGGTGCATCTGGGCCACGACCGTGTCGGGCAGCAGGTCGGCGAACAGCGACTGGACCTTGTTCATGAAGCCCGGCGTGACCCCCGCGTCGCCCGCCTTCATGGCGTCGTAGCCCGCCTTGGCGACGTCCTCCGGCGTCGAGCCCTTGCCCTCCTCGGCCTGCTGACCCGCCTTGGTGTCCAGCATGTCCGCGCGGTCGAAGAACTCCGTGTCCACGACGCCCGGCTGGAGCGAGGTGACGGTCACGGCGGTGTCCTGCAACTCGTTGCGCAGCGCGTAGGTGAAGCTGTCCACGAACGCCTTCGTGCCGTTGTACACCGCCTGAAAGCTGCCGGGCATATGACCCGCGATCGAGCCGGTGACCAGGATGCGCCCGACATTGCGCGCCTTCATGTCGCGGGCCACGTCGTGGAGCAGCGACACGGTGCCGGTCACATTGAGGTCGATCACTTCCTTGATGTCGTCCCACGACTGCTCGAGGAACGCATGGCCCAAGCCGCGCCCGGCGTTCGCCATCAGCGCGTCGACCGGGCGGCCCCCGATGCGCTCCTTCAGCGCGTCCAGCCCGTGGCGGGTGGCGAGGTCGGCTTGCAGCGTCTCCACCGTGCCGTCGTTGTCGGAGCGCAGGTCGTTGGCGGCGGTCTCGATCTCCGGCTCGTCGGCGACGATCAGCACATCATGGCCATCCTTCAGCGCTAGGCGGGCGAGCTCGAGGCCGATGCCGGTGGACGCGCCGGTGACGACGGCGAAGGGGCGGTTGGTCATGGTGGGGTTCCTGTTTCTGTAAAATCGTCATCCCCGCGAAGGCGGGGATCCATTCGGCGAGGTGTCGGGATGTCGGACGCAATGGCACCTGGATCCCCGCCTGCGCGGGGATGACAGTCTCGCCTCAGGGATTCAGCACCACCTTCGTCCACTCATTCTGCTTCTCCTTGAAGTTCTTGTAGCCGCGCGCCGCGTCCTCGAGCGGCAAATGGTGGGAGATGAGGAAGGTGGTGTCGATCTCACCCGCCTGAATGCGCTCCATCAGCGGCTTGAGGTACCGCTGCACATGGGTCTGGCCGGTGCGCACCTGCAGGCCCTTTTCCATCAGCGCGCCCAACGGGAACTTGTCGGTCATGCCGCCATAGACGCCGGGAATCGAGACCCGCCCGCCCTTGCGACAGGCCAGGATCGCCTGCTTGAGCGCGGACGCCCGGTCGGCACCCACGCCGACCTTCTGCTTCACGACGTCGGCCATGTTGTCGATGGCAAAGCCGTGCGCCTCCATGCCGACCGCGTCGATCACCGCGTCCGGCCCGATCCCGCCGGTCATCTCCATCAACGCCTCGCGCACGTCGCTCTCGCGGAAGTTGATCGTCTCGGCGCCGAGCGACTTCGCCAGCTGGAGCCGGTTGGGGTAGTGGTCGATGGCGATGACCTTGGCCGCGCCCATGATCAGCGCCGACTGGACCGCGAACAGTCCGACCGGGCCGCAACCCCAGACGGCGACCGTGTCGCCCTCCTCGATGTCGGCGTTCTCCGCCGCCATCCAGCCGGTGGGCAGGATGTCGGACAGGAACAGCACCTGGTCGTCCTCCATCCCGTTGGGCACCACGATCGGCCCGACGTCGGAGAAGGGCACGCGGACGTACTCCGCCTGCCCGCCCGGATAGCCGCCGGTCAGGTGCGAATAGCCGAAGATGCCACCCATCGCGTGGCCGTAGAGCGTTTCCGACGCGTCCTGCTTGTCGGCCGGGTTGGTGTTGTCGCAGCACGAATACTGATGCTGTTCACAAAAGAAGCACTGGCCGCAGGAGATCGGAAAGGGGACGACGACTCGCTGGCCCTTGCGCAGGGTGGATTCGCGGCCGACGTCGACCACCTCGCCCATGAACTCGTGGCCCAGAATGTCGCCCGAGAGCACGCCGGGGATGACGCCGTCATAGAGGTGAAGGTCGGAGCCGCAGATCGCGGTCGACGTGACCTTGATGATCGCGTCGCGCGGATTGACGATTTCGGGATCGGGCATCGTCTCGACGCGAACGTCGTGGGTGCCCTGCCAGGTGAGTGCGCGCATGGGGTGGGGTGTCCTTTGGTTCTGAGGCCTCTCCCGGCGGCGGGAGAGGGTTGGGTGAGGGTGGTTTTCTGATGCTCTGGGTTGGTGGAGCAGGAAGAAGGGCCACCCTCACCCGCCGCTTCGCGGCTGCCCCCTCTCCCGCGAGCGGGAGAGGGCTGCGTTCAACCCATGTCGGGCCGATTGTCCGAGGTGGCGATCTCGCCCGTTTCCATCAGCATCTTGAAGCGCTTGAGCTCGACCCGGGCCTGCACCTCCGGCTCGCGGCGGAACAGCTTGGCGGCCCATTTGCCCAGCACGCCGCCCGGCGGATCGTAGGCGATGACGAGCGTGACGTAGGTGCCACGGTCGCCCGGGGCATCCCGGAACGCGACCCGGCCCTTTGTCTCGATCGTCGAGTCCGGCGTCGAGGCCCAGGCGATCAGTTCGCCCTGCTTGTCGGCCACGACCTTGGTCTTGACCTCGACCGTCCGCCCAGCCGGAGCCTTGACGACCCAGGTCGAGACCTTGCCGCCCTCCGGCCGCACCGCCTTCAGGTTCTCCATGAAGGTGGGCAGGTTCTGGAAGTCGCGAAAGTAGGCGTAGAGCTCGGAACGCGGCCTGTTGATCAGCACGGACCGACCGGCGACCGCATAGTCGCCGGGCTTCGACCGGGCCGTGTGGTTCGGTGCGTCGTCCGTGGTGCGATCGCCGACCCGCTTCTTGCCGCCTGATGAGGTCTTGCCGTCGGACGGGGTCTTCTTGCCGGAGGACTGCTCCTTCTTCGCACGCACCGCGCCGAAGGTCGCGGCGGCCACCGCGATCGCGCCGAGCCCGAGCGCACCGGCCGACAACACCGCGTCCCTGTTGCGCGTGAGCCCGTCGCGCGCGTCCTTGACCGCGACCTTCACCGCACCGTCGTGCTTCGCCTTTTCCTTGGCGACGACCAGTTCGGGGTCGGGCAGGCGTCCGCCTGTCGTGCTGCTGCCGGGTTCGGATGTCATTCGGGTCTCCTTTTGATTGGAGAACGTGAGCGGCGCCAAGGGGTTGCATCACGGGCGTTAACCTTAGCCCTGCAAGGGGAGAGGTTCGCTCGTCAGAAGCTCTCCAGCTCGTACACCCGCCCCACGTCGCCGCCCCAGTCGCCGTGATACAGGTCGAGCAACCGCTGCGCCGGCACGCGGCCGGTCCGTGCGATCTCGCGCAGCGGGTTCAGGAAGCCGCTCTCGTCGTCGCCGGCCGCGTTCAGTTGCTTGCGCGCGGTGAGGCCGGCGCCGGCGATGTCCACGACCTCGACCGCGATGTCGCGCAGGGTGCCGCCGGGGATCGGCGCATCAAGCCCCAGCTTCGGCACGGTATCGCGGACCGTCTGGCGCGCCTCCATCGACCAGTCCTTCACCACGTCCCACGCGGAGGCCAGCGCGGTCCGGTCGTAGAGCAGCCCGACCCAGAACGCCGGCAGCGCGCAGATGCGATTCCACGGGCCACCATCGGCCCCGCGCATCTCAAGGAAGCTCTTGAGGCGCACCTCCGGGAAGGCGGTGGAGAGGTGGTCGACCCAGTCGCTCATCAGCGGCCGCTCGCCCGGCAAGATCGACAGCCGGCCGTCGAGGAAGTCGCGAAAGGGCAGACCGCTGGCGTCCAGATACCGGCCGTCGCGGAAGACAAAATACATCGGCACGTCGAGCATATAGTCGACATAGCGTTCGTAGCCGAAGCCGTCCTCGAACACGAACGGCAGCATGCCCGTGCGTTGCGGATCGGTGTCCGACCAGATGTGGGAGCGGTAGGACAGGAACCCGTTCGGCCGCGCTTCCGTGAACGGCGAATTGGCGAACAGCGCGGTGGCGAGCGGCTGCAACGCCAGCCCGACCCGGAACTTGGCCGCCATGTCGGCCTCGCTTTCATAGTCGAGGTTCACCTGGATGGTGCAGGTGCGCAGCATCATGTCGAGGCCGAGGGTGCCCACGCGCGGCATGTGGCGCGCCATGATGTCGTAGCGCCCCTTGGGCATGAACGGCAGCTCGGCCCGCGTCTTGTCGGGCCACATGCCGAGACCGAGGAAGCCCATGTTGGTGTGGAGACCGACCGCCTTGACCTGCTCCAGATGCCGGCCGGTCTCCGCGCAGGTCTCGTGCAAGGTGGCGACCGGCGCGCCGGACAGTTCGAGCTGGCCGGCGGGCTCCAGGCTGACGGTGCCGTCGGGGCCGGCGAGCGCGATGACGTGGCCGCCCTCCTCGACCGGCGTCCAGCCATAGTCGGTGAGCGCCATCAGCAGGTCGCGGATGCCGCCGGGCTCTCCGTAGGACGGCGCGTGATGGTCGGCGCGGTCGTACACGAACTTCTCGTGCTCGGTGCCGATGCGCCAGCGTTCGGGCGGTTTCTCGCCGTCGATCATCGGCCGGACGAGGTCGGCCACCCGCTCGATGACGGGATCGTCGGGGGAGGCGGTGCCACGCGTGCTCATGGCTTCGCGCCTTGGCGACAAAGCCGCGCCTTGCCAAGCGGCGGCGCAGACGACGTGCTCGGCCGCGCAGCAGTTCCGGCTGGACCGGAACGCGCAGCCCCAAGGGTCGCAGACCACCGGCACCAAAGCTGATGGTGCCCAGGATTCGCTCTCCCACACCGAGAGCGTGAGCGGGACCCTGTTCGGCGACGCGACGACGAACCGGACGGTGAACTTCGGCGGCACGATCGGCACCGTGCAGACGCCCTGTATCGGGGTGATCAACAGCGGCGGACTGGCTGCGGCGGAGGCGACGACCTTGGGAGCGGCGTTCTCGGCCTATCAGACGACCATCAATCCCAACGCGAACACGATCGGCGTGCGCTTCAGCGTCTCCAAGCCGTTGCGGGAGCTGAGCCTCCTCGTTCTCGACATCGACTATGCGGCCAACGGTTTCGTGATTGGATCAAGGTCACCGGCCTCGGCGCGTCGGGGGCGACGGTCGTTCCCGTGCTCAAATCGCCTCATGGCAACACTGCCGTGTCCTTTCCCCAGCCGGTCACCCCGGTCGAGTTGCGCTCCGCCACCGGCCCGGCCTCGCGGATGAGCGGCACGCCCGGCCAGCAGGCGATCGGCGTCCACGACCCGCCGTTCTGCACCATTCCGGTGATCGACTCCAGACGTTCGTGTTCACCGCCGGGTCGAGCGGGTTGACGATGGTCCAGGCGAACGTCGCCACCTCGAACACCGCCGGCGCGAGCTACGCCTGCGTGCCGGCGGCGGGCTACGACCCCGCCGTCAGCGCGGTGCGGTTCCAGCCGCAGGGCCAGCTCGCCGCCTACGGCAGCGCCACCATCCGGTTCAGGGTGCGGGTGAAGTCGGCCGGTCCGCACTCCAGTCTCCGGCGGCCGCCATCCACGCCACCACCGCCGCCAAGGCAGCGGTCTCGGCGCGCAGGACGCGGGGACCGAGCGTGATCGCGGCGGCCGCGGGCCGGGCGCCGATGGCCGCGCGCTCCTCGTCCGCCCAGCCGCCCTCCGGCCCGATCAGGATCCCGGCCGGACCCGGGCGGGCGACGGTCGCCAGCACCCGCCCGCCCGCCTCGTCCGCGTGGAGCAGCTGGCGGTCGGCGGGCCAGGCGCTCAACAGGTCGGGCAGGGACACGGCGTCGGCGATCACCGGCAGGGCGGTGCGGCCGCACTGTTCGGCGGCCTCGATGGCGATCGCGCGCATCCGGTCGGGCTTCACCTTGTCGACCACCGCGCGGCGCGTGAGCACCGGCACGATGCGCGCCACGCCGAGCTCGGTCGCCTTCTCGACCACCCACTCCCAGCGCTGGCGGCGGACCGGCGCGGCGCACAGCCACAGGTCGGGCACGCTCTCGCGCGGACCGATGGGGTGTTCCACGTGGAACATCAGTGCGCGCTTCGAGGGCGGGCCGAGCCGCGCGGCCCACTCGCCGGCGCGGTCGTCGAACAGCCGCACCGCGTCGCCCTCGACCAGCCGCAGGACGCGGGTGAGATAGTGGAGCGCGTCGGGCGTGGCGGGCACGGCCGCGCCTGTGGACAACGCCAGGTCGACGAACAGGCGCGGCGCGCTCGACGGTGGCCAGGCGGGGGTGGCGGGCATAGAGACGGCCCATGGCCGCCGTCGCCCCGCCTGACCAGACCCCGGAGCCGACCCCGGACAGCCAGCATCCGGGGCTGCTCGGCCTGCTGCCCCGCCGAGCGCGCCCGTTCGCCAGTGTGGCGCGGTTCGACCGGCCGATCGGCTGGTGGCTGCTGTTCTGGCCGTGCGCCTGGGGGCTGGCGCTGGAGGGTTCGCGCGACTGGCGGCTCTACTTGCTGATGTGGGTCGGCGCGGTGGCGATGCGCGGAGCCGGGTGCGTGTACAACGACATCGTCGACCGCGACCTCGACCGCCAAGTGGCCCGCACCGCCGCCCGGCCGCTGGCGAGCGGAACGGTGAGCGTGCGCGCGGCCTGGGTCTGGCTCGTCGCGCTGGCGCTGATCGGGCTGGCCGTGCTCGTCCAGCTGCGGGGGCAAGCGCAGGTCGTGGCGCTCGCCAGCCTGGCCTTGGTCGCCGCCTACCCCTGGATGAAGCGGATCACCTGGTGGCCGCAGGCGTGGCTTGGGCTGGTGTTCGCCTGGGGCGCGCTCGTCGGCGGCGCGGCGGTGACCGGCTGGCCGAGTGCGGCGGTGGTGGCGCTGTACCTGGGTGCGGTGGCGTGGGTGGTCGGCTACGACACGGTGTACGCGCTGTCGGACCGGGCGGACGACGCGCTGATCGGCGTGCGCTCGTCGGCCCGGCGGCTGGGCGAGGCGGTGCGGCCGGGCGTGGCGGGATTCTACCTGGTGGCGCTGGCGCTGTGGGCGGTGGCCTTGTGGCAGGTGCGGGCGCAGGGACTGGCGCTGATCGCCCTCGCCCCGGCCGCCCTCCACCTCGGCTGGCAGGTGGCGACGCTGCGGGTCGACGACGCGGACGATCCGCCGGCGAAGTTCCGGAGCAACCGGACGGCCGGGCTGCTGGTGTTCCTCGCGTGCGTCGTCGTGGGGTGGACGGCTTGAAGGGCATCAAAACCGGGCTCTTCTCATACCCGTAGAACCGTTTGGGCTGAGCCTGTCGAAGCCCTGCACTTCCTTCGGCCTCGCCGTTCCTGAAAAAAGGACAGCGCTTCGACAAGCTCAGCGCGAACGGAACGTGCGCGAACCGGCTCCGCCGCCAACCCCTCGACAACCCCCAACCCCGTCCCCACACACCCCACCAAGCAGACCCCCGCCCAAGCCACCGACCGCGCCGCCGACCTCGTCGCCCGGGCGCGGCGCGCGGGCGCGGACGTGGCCGACGCGGTGTTCGCGGGCGGGGAGTCGCGCTCGGTCGGCGTCCGGCTCGGCGCGCTGGAGGATGTCGACGGCTCCCAGGGCCAGGCGATCGGCCTGCGCGTGTTCGTCGGCCGTCGCCACGCGTCCGTCACCACCGACAGCCTCGACCCGGCCGACCTCGCCACGCTCGCCGAACGCGCGGTCGCGATGGCGCGCGAGGCTCCGGACGACCCCTGGGCCGGCCTCGCCGCCGACGATCGGCTGATGCGCGAACCCTCGCCCGACCTCGACCTGCTCGACCCCGCCGAGCCCGACGCCGCCGCCCTCAAGGCGCGCGCGCTCGCCGTGGAGGACGCCGCGCGCGCCGTCGCGGGCGTCAGCAACTCGTCCGGCGGCAGCGCGTACCACTCCCGCACCGTCACCGCGCTCGCCACCTCGGCCGGCTGGGCGCGCGGGTATGAGGGCAGCCGCCACGGCCACTCCGTCTCCGTGCTGGCGGGAGACGGCGCGGGGATGCAGCGCGACTCCGCCGGGCACGGCGCGCGCCACCTGGCCGACGTGGAGGATGTGGCGGACATCGGCCGCCGCGCGGGCGAACGGGCGGTGGCGCGGCTGAACCCCGGAGTGCTCAAGAGCGCGGCCATGCCGGTGCTGTACGATCCGCGCGTTGCGAGCGGGCTGATCGGGCATTTCATCGGCGCGATCAACGGCGCGTCGATCGCGCGCGGCACCAGCTTTCTCAAGGACCGGCTCGGCGAGGCGGTGTTCGCGGCCGGCGTGACGATCGAGGACGATCCGCACCGCCCCCGCGCGTCCCGCTCCCGACCCCACGACGCGGAGGGGCTGCCGACTTCGCGGTCGCTGTTGGTGGAGGACGGGCGGCTGACCGGCTGGATCATGGCGTCCGCCGCGGCCCGCCAGCTGGGGCTGGAGCCGACCGGCCACGCGGTGCGCGGGGTCGGCGGAGCGCCCGGCGCGGGGGTGTCGAACCTGGCCGTGCTGCCGGGCGAGGCGAGCCCGGAGGAGCTAATGGCCGACATTGTCGAGGGCTTCTACGTCACCGAGCTGATCGGGCAGGGGGCCGACCTGGTGACCGGCGACTATTCGCGCGGGGCCAGCGGCTTCGCCATCCGCGACGGCCGGCTGGCGGAGCCGGTCGCCGGGCTGACGGTGGCGGGCCATCTGAGCGCCATGTTCGCCTCCCTCACGCCCGCCAACGACCTGGTGCGCCGCACCGGCTTCGACTCGCCCACCTTGCGCGTCGAGGGCTGCACGGTGGCCGGTGGCTGAGATCGCGCTGGCCGCCGTCGCGGCGGTGACGGCGGAGGTCGCCGCCGCCGTGCTCGCGCGTCAGTCGACCGGCTTTCGCCGCTGGGAGAAGGCGCCCGGCGATCCGGTGAGCGAGATCGACCTGATGGCCGATGCGATGCTGGCCGAGCGGTTGCGCGCGCTCGACCCGGCGGCCGGCTGGCTGTCGGAGGAGACGGCGGACGATCCGTCGCGGCTGACGTGCGAGCGCGTCTGGGTCGTGGACCCGATCGACGGCACCCGCGACTATCTGCGCGGCCGGCCCGGCTGGTGCGTGTCGGTGGCGCTGGTCGAGGCGGGCCGGCCGGTGCTGGGCGTGCTCGCCGCCCCCTCGCGCGGCGAGCTGTGGACGTGTGCGGCGGGGCAGGGCGCGTGGCGCAACGGCGAGCCGGTGCGCTGCTCCAAGCGGTCTGAGTGGGCGGGCGCGCGGATGCCGGCCGACACGTTGCCCGAGGGTTCCGAGCTGGTGGCGGTCGCCAAGCCCAACTCGATCGCGCTGCGCCTCGCGATGATCGCGGCCGGCGAGGCGGACGTGCTGGTGGCCAAACGCTGGGGCAGCGAGTGGGACGTGGCCGCCGCCGCGCTGCTGGTGGCCGAAGCGGGCGGGGTGGTGACGGACGCGCATGGCGAACCGCTGCGGTTCAACCAGCAGGTGCCCAGAGCCTTCGGCCTGGCGGCGAGTGGGGCGGAGTTGCATGGCGTGGCGGTGGGTCGTTTGATCGAATACGGTTCGACGCCCCGCACTTCGGACTAGCGTCCCCCGACGACTGCTTGTGGTGGTGAGCGGGATGGCGGCTTACGCGAACCATTCTGACGTTAGCGGACCTTGCGTGTCGTGCGTGTGTGGCGAATTGGCCATAATAATGCCACGAACATGATCAGCAGAGCTGTCCCAGCGGCGGCAAGAAGAATTGGAAAGGTTGGATCATCCAGCCGAAACGACGCAAACATCAACGCACCTGCAAAAAGTGACAAGCCTCCCGAGAGACGATGCCGGTATGTTCTTAAAAAAGGCGATCCGTAAACGGCAATGGCCCAGATGAGTAGTGGTGACATTAGAGCCAGCCAAACCATTTAAACGTCTCCTTCAGAAGGACCATAAAGGCGGTTCAAGGGTCCGCAAGTGGGTGGATTGTGTTGAAAAACTCGGCAACCGGCATTTATGTGTCCTTCAGGAGCCGCTTTAGGGCCATGCATTCTGGTTAAGTTATTGAAATCCCTGCAACGCTTTTTTACCGGATCGGCTCAAGAAGCTCCTGCCGGAGCACCAGCCGAGTTTTTCAACACAATTGGGTCGGAAGCTGCCATCGCCGCGCGCTACCATCGTGGTGGAGGGGTGGTTCCGATT
>JAABUN010002722.1_pt1 | contig 30110 bp, 32 predicted proteins | sample 5559311 | NCBI WGS metagenome assembly JAABUN01 (sample SAMN10711877, study PRJNA513370) | rock metagenome | isolation source: Antarctica rocks | place: Antarctica: Victoria Land, Siegfried Peak sud | reverse complement strand
TCCTCGCAGCGCAGAAGGCCGCTGACGTCGGTACGAGCGCGGGCTTCGCCCGCCGCGACCGAGCCCTCGAGGCCCACCGAGACGGTGAGTACGTCCTGTGGTTCGAGGCCGACCTCTACGACCAGCTGCAGCTGACCCAGATCCTCGCCAAGCTGCGCGAGCTCGAGGTGCCGCCAAGCCGGATCACCCTCATCTGCATCGGTGAGTATCCGGGCATCGCGCACTTCGGTGGGCTCGGTGAGTTGGACTCGGAGCAACTCAGCCGCCTGCCGGCCACGGCCGCGGCGACCTTGACGGCGCCCGCGCTGGAACTCGCAACGCGGGCATGGTCAGCGCTGCGAGCGCCCGACCCCGGCGGTCTCGGCGAGATCGCAACCACGCCCTCGCCCGAGCTACGGTTCGTCGACGAGGCGTTCGACCGGTTGAGCCGTGAGTATCCGTCGACGCGCGACGGGCTGTCGCTGACCGAGCGGCGAATTCTGGCGGCCGTGGCGGATGGGGCCCAGACCGCCGGCGCCGCCTTCGAACGCCTCGGCAGCAGAGAGGCGCGACCCTTCCTCGGCGACACCTGGTGTTTCGACAGGATGACCCGGTTGTGCAAGGTCTCGTCACCGCTCCTGTGGGCCGAGCCGGTTGCCGCGCCGATCGACCGGCACACGCGCTTGCGTCCCACCGACGCGGGCCGGCGGGTGCTGGAAGAACACGAAGACCACGTCACGCTCAACGGCGTCGACCGCTGGATCGGTGGGGTGCACCTGCGGCCATGCGGTTCCCTGGCGCTGGAACGAGGGCACCGAATCAATCGCCGCCTCGTCAAGCTGAAGCGGGCGCCACGTTCGCGCCGGAGATCCCGTGAACCAGGATGGCGTCAGGGAGCCGGCGTGCCGTCGGGCCGTACGACGAGCCAGAGCCCACCGAACTCATTGACGTTGTGGCAGAGCACCCGACCTGGCGAGTCGCGGACGTAGTAGTAGATCGGCTTGCCCCGGACGGTCACCTGTCGCGAGCCGTCGCGCCGGCGGATGGTGCCCAGTAGCCGGTCGCGCGCGCCCTTGCCGGCCTCCGGTCGCCCCTTGGTCAGTACGGGCGGCCACGCCTTCGCGCACGCGCCGTAGCACTCGGCCTTCGACGTCGTCTCCCTGTCGAAGACGTAGACCGCCTGGCCGCGTCCGTCGGCGAGGATCCTTCCGAACTGAGAGCTCACCGCCTTGATGGTCCGTCCGCGACTGGCCGCCGAGGCTCTGACAGCGCTCGGCGACGCGGCCGGAGTCGGCTCAGGTGACGAGGTGCTCGCCGCCCTCGGAGCGGCCGCAACAGCGCTTCCTCCATCGCCCCCGCATCCCGCGAGCAGTGCGACGGCGACCCCGAGGGTCGTAACTGCTGCCGGCCGGATCATGACGTGCTCCTTTGCGCTCGAGCGGACCGCCCAAGTCTCGCGAGCAGGTCTTACGACGCCCTTACCAGGCGGCCGTCTCAGGTTCCAGGCGGTCTTGTCGCGTGTCTCAGGTTCCAGGCGGTCTTGTCGCGTGGATGGTCGAGTCGCCCTGCACCACCCACACCTCCGGGCTGTCGACCGGGATGAAGGTCCGGTCGCCGCCCGGTTCGCGCCCGGTCGGCACGTCGTCGCGGCCCGGCAGGTGGATGATGTAGTTCAGCGGTGCGGTGTCGTCCTTGAGCGGGATCTCGTACCGCGCGCCAAAGTCATCGATCGCCGTGTAGGGCCACGGTCTCCCCCAAGCCACTTGTCCCAGCGCGGCGTCGCCGATGGCGTCGCCGAAGAGGTGCAGGCCCCAGTTGGCGTAGTCGCCGTTGGCGCGCCGATAGTGGACGATCGCGGTCGTCAGCGGCGGCGGCGCCACCGCGATCGTCCGCGGTCTGCTCTGCACCTCGTTTCCGTCGACTTCCGTGAGGACGGCTCGGTAGCTGATCGCGTCGCCCGGAGCAAGGCCGAGGCTCGTGATGTCGTCCACCAAGCTGTAGTCCGGAGAAGAGGTATCGGTGCCGATCGCCGTCCACAGGCCCGTCGCGACGCGGCGCTGGAAAGTGACCGTCTGTGTCGCGCGCTCGGGGTCGGTCTTCGCGAGCAGGCGGACCTCGCCGCGCACCTTGGCACCGTCGGCCGGCGTGCTGAGCGTTATTCGAGGAGCCGGCACCTCGGTGCTGCGCACACGGCTGCGTCGGGAGTGGCCGGCGTTGTCGAGCACGACCGCCCGATACTGAACCGGCGTCCCGGTGGAGTGGCTTGAGACGTCGTGATAGACACGATAAGGAGCGTTGTCGTCGGTCCCGATCGACTGCCAGCCGGCGTCTCCCACCTTCGCCTCGAAGGTGACCTCGTAAAACGAGTCGCCGTCGACGTCGGCGCCGACCTCCATCCGGCCCCGATCCTCGGCGCTGGGCGCCGGCGCCTCGAGGAACACCGTCGGAGCGGAGGGGCTCGCTCCGATCCGCCCGGACGACGCATAGACCACCGCCGACAACGGCGGTACCTTCACCCGGAGTCGACCCGATGCGCTCGTCCGGATGGCGCCCCGGCTGGAGCCGTACACAGGATCGAAGCGCCGCCGCCCGGCGTACGTCCGGATCGATGCGGTCTGCTCGGACTCGGAGTTGTTGAGTGCGACGACGTACTCACGCTGCTGCATCCGGCCGATCCGCGAGAACGCGTAGATCCCCGGCCCCTCGGTCGAGTAGCGGTGCTGGAGAGCTCCATCGCGCAACGCCGGGTGCTTCCGGGTCAGCCGCGCAAGCTGCGCGACCTTGCGATAGAGCGGGTGCCCGCGGTCGAAGTTCGATTCGGCCGTGGTCGCTTCCGTGCCGATCAGGTCGTCGTCGTTGTACTCCGAGACGCGGCTCGGGAACATGTCCTGGCGGGCCAGCTGATCGCCGCCGTCACCCGTGAACCCCTGCTCGTCCCCGTAGTAGACGACCGGGTTGCCGCGCGAGAAGTACATGAGCTCATGCGCCAGGCGATCGCGCGAGAGCAGTTCCGCGTCGGACGCCCCGGCGTTGGCCACCCCGATGAAGCGGCCGATCCGGCCCATGTCGTGGTTGCCCAGGAACGTGGGAAGTTGGTAGGCGTTCGAGTCGGCGTCGGTGTACCAATCATCGTCGGCGAAGAAGTCGGCCAGCTTCTCGGTCGACCCCGAGTTGGCCGCGAAGTCCTGCGCCGCTGCCTGGAACGGGAAGTCCAGGACAGACTGCATCTGGTCCTTCGTCGAGAAGCGCGACGTGTAGGGCTTGCTCGTATCTGCCACCTCGCCGAACATGAAGAACTCCGGCTTGCCCTGCTCGCGCGCATACTTGAGCACTTCAGGCCCGAACTTCTGCCAGAACTCGTCGTTGACGTGGCGCATCGTGTCGATGCGGAAGCCGTCGATCCCGAAGTCCTTGATCCATCCCTTGTAGATGTCGATCATCCCCCGCACGACGCGCGGGTGCTCCGTGAACAGGTCGTCGAGACCGAAGAAGTCGCCGTACAGGGAGTCCTCGTTGGTGAAGGTGGTGTCGCCCCGGTTGTGGTAGAGCGAGACGTCGTTGAGCCAGTCGGGCGTCTTGCGATCGGCGCCCGCCGGGATGACCGGCCTGTACGGGAAGCTGACCGCGGGGTCGAGCTCGGGGAAGTCGTCCGTACCTGCGAAGTCACGGTCGTCGAACGGGACGCCGGCCGCCGTGCGGTAGGGCCTTGCGTCCTTAGGGACGTACTTCGGCCGCGCGCCCTCCTCGAACTCGATGACGTCCGCGGTGTGGTTGGTGATGATGTCGAAGTAGACCTTCATCCCCCGCCGGTGGGCGGCGGCCACGAGCTCGGCGAGATCGTCGTTGGTGCCGAGGTGCGGGTCGATCTGCGTGAAGTCCGTCACCCAGTAGCCGTGGTAGCCGGCCGAGGGCTGATCGGCGGCGGTCACCGGGCGCTGGACGGCGCGGTTCTTGAAGCTGGGCGTCAGCCAGATCGAGGTGGTCCCCAGCCCCGCGATGTAGTCGAGGCGACGGATGATCCCCTGCAGGTCGCCGCCGTGGTAGAAGCCCCGAGCCGTCGGGTCATAGCCCGAGGTGAGACGGTCGGCGGGCAGTCCACCCAGGTCGTTCGCGGGCGTGCCGTTCTCGAACCGGTCCGCCATGACGAAATAGAAGTTCTCGTCGGTCACTGGGCTGCGCAGGCTGTGCTGAGCTCCCGCAACGCCATCCTGCCCGACCGCAACTCCGCCCGTGGCCGCCCAGACGGCGATCGCCAAAGCCGCCAGCATCCCGGCGGACATGCCCCGACGACCCGTCATGGACCCCCCCTTGTTTCTTCGGTTGCACCTCTCCCGCGGATCGCGCGAACGGTACCCGACCTGGATGCTCAGCGCAGCTCTGTCAAGGGGCGGCGCTGACGGCCGTCGGCATCGAAGTTCTCAGGAGCCAGCCAGCTCTCGAAGGCGTGGCGCGCGGTAGGCCACTCGCGGTCGAGCATGGAGTACCACGCGGTGTCACGGTTGCGGCCCTTGACGACCAGGTGGTTGCGGAAGACGCCTTCGAAGGTGAAGCCGTAGCGCGCGGCGGCGCTGCGTGAGCGGGCGTTGGCCGCGTCGCACTTCCACTCCAGGCGGCGGTTTCCGAGGTCGTCGAACGCGTGGCGGGCGAGCAGGTAGATCGCTTCCGTGGCGGGCGGCGTCCGTTGGAGCCTGGCGCCGAACCAGACGTGCCCGATCTCGATGCAGCCATGCGCGGGCTCGACGCGCAGGTAGGAGACGATCCCGCCGGCCCGGCCGGTCGCCAGGTCGACCACCGCGAGGAAGAGCGGGTCGGCCGAGGCGGCATGATCGGCAAGCCAGACACGCAGCTCGCGGGCGTCTGAGAACGGCCCATAGGGCATGTAGCGCCACAAGCCGGGGTCGGCTCCCGGGCCTTGCGAGGCGGAGAACAGGTCGTCGGCGTGGCGTTCGTGGTCGAGTGGCTCGAGGCTCACGCGAGTGCCGTTCAGGACGTGGTGTTCAGGCCTCCGGGCCGGATGCCAATCGGCGAGGCTTCCGCTCCGAGGGAGCTCAGCGGGCATTGGCCCTCATCCTCGCAGCCATACCCGGCCGTCGTTAGGCGGGAGTGATGAGGACCTTGGCGGAGCGCTCGACGTCGAGCGCCATCTGCATGGCCGCCGGCGCATCCCGGATCGCGAAGCGGTGCGAGATCATGTCCGCGAACGGGATCACGCGGTGGTGGCGGGCGAGCAGCGCGAGCGTCCTCTCGTACACCAGCAGATCCTCCCCGCCGATACCGAGCATCGTCAGATTGCGCCCACACAGCACAGCCGGGTTGAACACCTCGTCACCCATGTCCACGAAGGCGCCGACCTCGATCACCAATCCCCCGTCACGCACCATCTCCACGGCCGCCGCGAAGGAGCCCGGGAATCCCGTGGCGTTGACGACCGCGTCGACCCCGTCGCCGGCGCAGAGGTCTCGGACGTCGGCTGCGCAACCGGCGTGAGCGTGCACCGTCTCCGCCCCGGCGAGTCGTGAGGCGAGCTCCAGCCGCCGTGGCGAGTGGTCGATCGCGACGATGCGCCCGGCACCCATGAGCGACGCCTTGATGGCGTGCGCCAGCCCGAGCGCCCCGACGCCGATCACGGCGATGGACCCTCCCGGCCGCAAGCCCGCCGGGCTCGGCAGCTGGGCGGCGCGCTCGAGGCTGTGGGTGACCGCGAAGATCTCCGTGAGGACTGCGACATCATCCGGCAGCTCTCCAGGAACACGGAAGACCGCTGTGCGGGGCTTGAGGTAGAGATACTCCGACCAGCCACCGAACAGATGAGGCGAGCGACTGCACGAGAGCGAGTTCCCGTAGTTCTCGAGCCGGCGACAGAGGTAGTAGGGGAAGCCACGCGTGCACATGTGGCAATGACCGCAGGCCCGATTGGGCGCCGGAACGACCCGATCTCCCGGGCGCAACGGCGAGCCGTCCTGCGCCCAGGCGCCCCCAGGGCCGATCGAATCCACGACCCCGACGTTCTCGTGGCCCTGGATGATCGGAAACGGGGTCGAGCGCTCGTTGTCCGTGCCTGCGTACTGCCCCGTCTCCCCGCGGAAGGTGTGCTTGTCCGTCCCGCAGATACCGGACGCGAGCATGCGCAGAAGGACGGCGCCCGGCTCGAGCTCGTTCGGAAACGGATAGCCGCGCACTTCAAGCGTGTGGGGTGCGACCAGCGTCGCCGCCCGAACCGTGGACACACCCGTCACGCTAGCGGCCGGCGTCAACTTCAGCGAGGCGTGGTCGTCGACCACCCCTGGGTCGGGACTCGGCGCGCGCGGCGTCCGAGCCGCCGGTTCTGGACCGGCTGATCGAGCCCGGACGGCGCGGAGGCTCACCGCCTCTCTTGCGGCTCGGTGTGCGCGCCCGCGCGCACACCTGGCTGCCCGAGTGTGCTGAGCGCGTCAGTGGGTCGCGCCGGCGACCGGCTTTCCTTTCAGCACGCGCAGAAGTGAGTACAGCGACACGATTCCCCACACGGTTTCAAGCAGCAGAAAGCCCCACTGCACCTCGATCGCCGCGAGCACCGCGAGAATGGCCGAGCCCAAGAGGTTCGCGGCCAGGTAGGCGACGGCATCGGCGCGTAGGCGTCCCGCCTGCTGGAGCGCAAAAGCCGAGAGGATGAAGAGCGAACCGAAGACCTGGATGACTTGTAGCGGCACGTCGCTCCCTCCCGTGGCCAGGATGAGAGAGATCACTCCGCCAGGTTAGCCACGCCGGATCGCGCGCCCCGGCTCTGGCTGGCCCGATTGTCGAAGTCGGGATGACGCGAGCACGGCCTTCGCAGGTCAGCCCAGTGAGCGCAGGAGCGCGGTCGTGGCCGCGCCCGCCAGGACGACCACGAGGAACGGCGCGCGCAGCCAGACCGCCACGAGCGCTGCGCCCAGCCCGGCGATCCGCAAGTCGAGCGTGAGTCGCTGACCGTCGTCGAACGTCTGCACTGCGATCAGGCCGGCGAGCAGCGCGACCGGTAGCGCCGCGCTCACAGCCACGATGCGTGGGGTCGTGAGAAGACGCGCCGGAACTGCGAAGCCGACGAGCTTGAGCGCGTAGCAAGCCGCGCAGCCGAGCAGAACGGCCGTCCACATCAGTCTCGAACTCTCCCACGCGTCGCGACGACGAGCATGGCCACCAGCGCGCCGACCATCACCGGCACGCCGGCGGGCAGGACCGGGACGGCGACCAGCGCGACGGCGCCCGCCACGACCGCAACGAGCTTCGTCTCGAGCGAGTGTGCCTGCGGAGCGATGAGAGCCACGAAGGCAGCGGACGCCGCGACATCGAGGCCGTAGGTCTCGGGATCACCGAGCGCCCGCCCTCCGAGCGCGCCCACGAGCGTCCCCAGGTTCCAGCAGACGAAGACCGCCAGCCCCGTCGCGTAGAAGGCGAGTCGCCCGAGCGGCCCTGGCGGCCGGGCGACTCCCATCGCGGTGCTCTCATCGATGACCAGCTGCGCAGCCAACAGACGCCGAGCGCCGCTCACGCGCAGCAGCGGCGCCACTCGCAACGCGTACAGCGCATTGCGCGATCCAACCAGTGCCGCGGTCGCGGCCGCTGATACAGCACCGCCACCGCCCGCCAGGACACCCAGCAGCGCGAACTGCGACGCACCCGTGAACATCAGCAGCGAGAGCGCGCACGTCTGCGCCACTGACAGCCCCGTCGTGACGCCCAGCGCGCCGAACGAAACCGCGTACGCCCCGCTGGTCAGCCCGATCGCCAAGCCGTCTCGCACGACGCCGCGGCGCACGCCGCGATCGGAAGGCCCTACTCGGAGCTGACCACCGCTGCGCCGGGACACGCGCCCAGGCTACGACGCGCACATGACCACGATCCCGCACATCGGTTCGTCTCGCCGACGGTCAGTCTCGTGTGCGTTTGGAGGAGATCACACCGGTGTTGAACCCGGCGAGGTGCAGGCCGCCCTGGAAGCGGGCGTGCTCGATCTTGACGCATCGATTCGTCACCACTTGGAGGCCCGCCTCATAGGTTGTGCGCACCGCCGCGTCTGAGTGCAGCCCGAGCTGCGCCCAGAAGGCTCCCGCATCGGCTTCGACGGCTTGTTCGGCGACTTCGGGCAGGTCAACCGCTCTGCGGAACGCGACGACGATGTCCGGCGTGGCCGGGACATCGCCCAGCGACGGGTAGGTCGGCAGGCCGAGGACTTCTCCGCCCTTGGGGTTGACGGGCCAGATCTCGAATCTGGCGCTCGAAGAGCGAAGGTACGTGAGGACGAAATAGCTCGCTCGAGCCGGATTGCCCGAGGCGCCGACGACCGCGATCGTTCGGGCGCGCCGGAGCAGGTTTCGGCGCTCGATCGCCGAGGGCGGCGTCCATTCGCCACGGGCGGTCTGGACGGCCTCCCGGCTCACGCCGTCGCCTCCGTCGAGGTTCGGGCAGGGGCCTGGACTCGCTCCGCCGCCTCAAGTCCCCGGCCGAGGTCGAAGAGGATGTCGTCCAGGTCCTCGATCCCTACGCTCACCCGCACGAGGTCGGGCTTGACGCCGGCCGCCTCGAGCGCCGCCCGGGAGAGCTGGCGATGCGTCGTGGAGGCGGGATGGATGACGAGTGTACGAGTGTCCCCCACGTTTGCGAGGTGAGACGCGAGTTCCACGCCCTCGATGAAGGCCTCGCCCGCTTCCCGGCCGCCGCGCAGACCGAAGGAGAGGATCGCGCCGGAGCCCCGCGGGAGATACCGGGCCGCGAGCGCATGCGACGGATCGGTCGGGAGACCGGCGTACCGGACCCAGCTCACCCGGTCATCCGCGTTCAGGTGCTCTGCCACGGCGCGGGCGTTGGCGACGTGCGCGTCCATGCGCAGCGCGAGGGTTTCGATCCCGTGCAGGAGCAGAAAGGCATTGAACGGCGACAAGACGCCGCCGAGCGTCCGAAGCCCCTCGACGCGCAGCTTCGTACAGAACCCGTATTCCCCGAAGTTGTCCCAGAAGCGCAGGTTGCCATACTTGGCCACGGGCTCGGTCATCACCGGAAAGTTGCCGTTGTCCCACGGGAAGGCCCCCGAGTCGACGATCACGCCGCCAAGGCTCGTCCCGTGCCCGCCCAGGAACTTCGTCGCCGAGTGCATCACCAGGTCGGCGCCGTGCTCAAGCGGCCGGCAGAGGTGCGGGGTGGAGAGGGTCGCATCCACGGCGAGCGGGACACCTGCCCCGTGGGCGACTTCCGCGAGGGTGCTCAAGTCGGCGACCGTTCCGGCCGGGTTCGAGATCGTCTCGGTGAACAGAAGCTTCGTTCGCCCGGGCTGAACGGCGTTCGCGAACGCCCGCGGGTCGTCCGCGGCGACGAAAGTGGTCTCGATCCCGAGCCGGCGCAAGGTGACGTCGAGCAGTGTGTACGTCCCGCCGTAGAGCTCGGCGCTCGCAATGACGTGATCGCGTGATTGGGCGAGAGAAGTGAAAAGGAGATGCGCCGCCGCCTGGCCGCTCGCGGTGGCCACCGCGCCGATGCCGCCCTCGAGACTCGCAATTCGCTCCTCCAACGCTGCCACGGTCGGGTTGCCGAGCCGGGAGTACACGTTGCCGTACTTCTGGAGCGCGAAGAGATCTGCGGCGTCCTGAACGTCCTCGAAGACGAATGACGTCGACTGGTAGATGGGGACCTGCCGCGCCCCGGTCGACGAATCGGGTCGGCCACCCGCGTGGATAGCGCGAGTGCGGGCACCCCAGACACGGTCTTCAGTCGGCTTCATCGAAGAGACGGTACCGCCGCTCCTTTAATCATGTATAACTCAGTCAGGTTTTGGATGTTTGTCGAAGCCGTCCTGCCGTTCCCGCCTGGAGGTAAGTCCCGTGTCCATCCGCTCCATCATCGACCAGACTTGCACGGCCGTGGAGGCCGACAGCGCCAACGCACAAGCCCAGATTCGCGCCGAGGGTCACCTCGTCGGCCCCACCGAAGTGACGCTGCGCACGGGACGACACTCGATCACCGTCGACGAACCGGCGAGCCTCGGCGGCGAGGACCGTGCGGCAAGTCCGGTCAACCTTGCGCTCGTCGCCCTTGCCTCCTGCCAGGCGATCACCTACCGATTCTGGGCCGAGCAGCTCGACATCGAACTCGACGACGTCGAGGTCAAGGTCGAAGGCGACCTCGACCTGCGCGGGTTCTTCGGGCTGGACGACACGATCCGCTCGGGCTTCAACGACGTGCGCGTCAAGGTCACGCCCAAGGGGCCCGAAACCGCCGAGCGCTACGAGGAGCTGGCCCAGGCAGTCGACGAGCACTGCCCAGTGCTTGACCTCTTCTCAAACGCCACGCCTATCACGACACGCCTGGCGGTACCGGCGGGCTGAGCCCGCCGGCGGAGTCCTAGCTCGGAGTTCCGGCCTGGAGCTGGAGGTCGGATAACACGGTCGTGCGGCTGGTGTTCATGCGCATCTGCCGCGCGATCTCATGCGGAGCGTTTCATCGGACGCGGTTGAGCGAGTCGCTGAGCGAGTAACCCAGTGCTCGCGAGCACCGGACCGGCGAGGACGAGCACGAACCACCAGCTGCCGGCATCGGTACCGATCAGCAGCCCATGGCCGACGGCCAGCAGCCAGAATACCGGGATGGCTCGGTGGGCACGGCGCCTTCGCTGCGAGCCGATGTGGCGACGGAGATAGAACGTCAGACCCAAACCCAGCATGCCGTTCGCGGCGAGCTGGCCGAGTGCGGAGCCGATCCGCTCGTAACCTGCCGCGAAGGGCACGAGGATGCCGGCCAGCCCGGGCCGTAGGACGGGATCGAAGAACAACGAAACCGCGTGGACGGCCAAGAGGCCGAACGTCGCGACCGCGAGTGCCTCGTGCACGGCGCGCAACTCGACCCGGCGGTGCCGCAACGCCACCGATCTGAGCGCCATGAGGAGCCCGGCGACGATCGAAAGCGACGCGCATAGCAACGCCGCAATGCCTGAGGCGCGGCTCGTCGTCCACAGCGGGGTCAGGTCGCCAAGCGGGATCAATCCGACCTTCATCGGGCCCGAGTGAAGTTGATGACCTCGCCTGATGCTAGGACGAGCACGCCGCCGTGCGGCAGGTGCCGACCCGCGTCATGCGGCCCAGCCAGCAGCGCCTTCGCGCGGACCTCGGCTTCAAGGCCGGTCTGCGCCAAGGCGGTCGACTGAACTATCCCTGTGTCGGCGGCCTCCCCCGTCCGCGGGTCGATGAGATGGCCGCAACGACGGGTGGTTCCGCTCGTGGCCACGGCGCCATCGCGCAGCCAGAGGCGCGCGACCTCATCGCCTGCGCCGAAGGGATCTGAGATGCGGACCGCCCGTGGCAGCCGCGCGGTACCGCCGACGCGTAAGTCGCCAAGGCAATCGACCGCGAAACTCCGATAGCCGTCAAGTCGGGCCGCGGTCAGGTCAGCGGCCATGCCCTTGGCGAGTCCGCCCGAGTCGATGTGCACCCCGGGCGGTCGCAGCACGGCCGTGCCACGGACGTCGGCGATCACCGATCGCCAGGCACCGCGAAGCGCACCCGGGCTACCGACGGTCGCATCGACAAGCCCGCCGCTCAGCCGCCCCGCCGGTTCCACCGAGCCGGCGAGCCGGCGGACGAGCGAGCCGGCCGGGACCACGGGCCGTGAGTCGGCGTTCAGCTGGGAAAGCTCAGACGCCAACTCAAAGCAGGTCAGCGCGGCATGGATGCGACGCAGCAGCGCCTCGGCGAGTAGTAGCGCGGCGGGCGCCCCGAAGCCGCTTGCGTCCACGCCACCCGCCCGGAGGGTGACGGCGCCGCCGAAGCAGTCCAGAGTGCGACAGGATTCGATCACGACTGCCCAGAGGTCACCGAGGGCAAGGCTGAAGTCCTGTCGGCGCCCTCGTTCGTGCCCGTGTCATTGGTCGTGGTGCCGTCGTCTGGCGGCGGGGCGGCATCGCCGGTCTCGACCGATGCGGCGGCAGAGCTGCTTACCGACGTCGTGTTGGGTTGGATCACCGCACTCCTTCCTACGCCGAACACGGCCAACCAAGCGCCGAGGAAGGTGGCCGTGGCGCCGATCACCACTGCCCGGCGAACGCGGTGGATTCGCTGCTTGGGAGACGAGGCGGGGGCGGGCATGAATCCAGACTGGTCTGTCACCCTGAACATCGTCCGAGTAGCGCCTGGGAAGTTGCTGAGTGTCTTGGAAGCGGGGCCGCCGGCCAGCAACCCGGCCTGTCGGCGAGCAACGGTGCGGGCGGCGACCTCGGCGTACGGCGATGGATGCGCCGTCCTCGCGGGACCGGCCTCAGACCTCCGTCAGTGCTCGTCGGGCGGATCCTGAGAGCGGCAGGCGGACCACGAAGCGTGCGCCGCCGCCGTCCGCGTTCTCCGCCGACACCTTGCCGTGATGTGCCGCGACGATGCCGGCGACGATCGCAAGGCCGAGCCCTGCGCCGCCCGGGCCGCGAACCCGGCCGGCCTGGGCGCGCCAGAAGCGCCCGAACAGCGCCTCGACCTCCTCCGTCGGGAGACCAGGGCCATAGTCGCGAACCTCAAGGACGGCGCTTCCGTCGACGCGGCCGACCGCAACGTCGATGCGGGTCCCGGCCGGAGTGTGGACCAGCGCGTTGCGCATCAGGTTGGCGAGCACCTGGCGGAGCTGGTCGGGGTCGCCGAGCACCGGCATCGCCCCGTCCATCGACTCGACGATCTCGCGCGAGGGGTCGATCGCCCGCGCGTCGGCGACCGCGTCGGAAATCAGGTCGGTGACGTCGATCTCCTCGAGGACCGCCTTGCGGAGCTCGTCGAGCCGGGCGAGCGCGAGTAGATCCTCGACCAGAACGCCCATTCGCGCCGTCTCCTCCTCGATTCGCCTCATAGCCTTCTCCATATCCTCGGTCTCGCGCGCGGCGCCGATTCGGAAGAGCTCCGCGTAGCCGCGGATCGAGGCGAGCGGGGTGCGTAACTCGTGCGAGGCGTCCGAGAGGAACTGGCGCAAGCGTCCCTCTGAGGCCTCGCGCTCGGCGAACGCGTGCTCGAGCCTCGAAAGCATCGCGTTGAGGGCGAGCTCCAGGCGGCCAACCTCCGTCCGCGGCGTTGCCACGTCCACCCGACGCGAGAGGTCGCCGGCGGCGATCGCGTCTGCGGTGCGGCCGATGCGCTCGAGCGGGCGAAGACCGACGCGCACCAGCACCAAGGACAACGCGCCGAGCAGCAGCAGGATGACGCCGATGAGCACGGCCTCGGTGAGCAGCAGCCGGTCAAGCGTCTCCTGGATGCCGCTGAGGGGGATCGCGACCACCGTCAAGGAGTCATCCCGCGGGCTTTGCGAGACACGCACCCGGTAGCCGTCGACGGTCAGCAACTGGCCGGCTCGGAGGTCGTCCGGAAGCGCAGGAGGCACCTCCACCTTCTTGCCGACAGCGACCGTCACGGGCTCGCCGATGACCGCGCCCGTCGCGCTACGCCTCTCGACGTAGGTTCCGGGCGGAAGTGTCCGGGCAGGCTCAGGCCCCCGGCGGTGCTCACCGACCTCGTCCGGAGGAGGCCGCTGCCGCCCGTCGAACCGTGGGCCGAGGACCCCTTCGGCCGAGCGGGTCTGCTCGTCGACCCGGTCGAGAAGGAACGATCGCTGAGTCGCGTACGTGACCGCGGCCAGGGTTATGAGCCCCGCCGCCGCCAGGAGGAGCAGGGCAACCATGAGGCGCGCACGGAGCGACACGAGGTCAGTGCCTCGCCGGACGCAGCGCGTACCCGACGCCGCGGACGGTCTGGATGAGCGGCTCCCCGTAGGCGTCGAGCTTCTTACGGAGATAGGAGATGTAGGTCTCCAGCACACGTGCATCGCCCCGGAAGTCGTAATCCCACACGTGCTCGAGGACCTGCGATCGCGTGAGCACCCGCCGCGGATTGAACATCAGGTACCGCAGCAGCCGGTACTCCGTGGCGGTCAGCTCTATCGGCTGCCCGGCCCGGCTGACCTCTCTGGTGTCCTCGTCCAGTTCGAGATCGACGAAACGCAGCACGCTCGAGTCGGCCGCCGCGTCGCCCGTGCGCCGCAGGATGATCCTTATACGCGCGACGAGCTCCTCGAGAGAGAACGGCTTTGTCATGTAGTCGTCGCCGCCCGTGGTCAGCCCGCGCAACTTGTCCTCGGTCGCGTCCCGGGCGGTGAGGAAGATGATCGGCACCTGGCCGCGCTGGGCGCCGAGCCGCTCCGCCACCTCGAAGCCATCCATGTCGGGAAGCATCACGTCAAGAACCATCAACTGCGGACGGAACGCGTCAACCTGCGCGAGCGCCTGGGCGCCGTTCCCGGCGGAGGCGACCTCGAAGCCCTGGAAGCGCAGCGCCATCGAGAGGACATCGACGATGTTGGGTTCGTCGTCGACGACGAGGATGCGGTGAGCCGTGACGGGCTTGGACGTCATGAACCACATTCTGCGCAGAAGTCTGGGAACCACCTGAGAGCCGACGACGCGGCGCGGGGCTGAGCAAGTCCCGGCCCGCGACCGGATCGGTGATCGCCATCGCCCCTTTTCTGAGTCAAGAACTCTCAGCGTCCTCTCAGCGTCCTTCCGGCCATATCCCAGGACCGCAGCCGAAGCTGTGCTCATGACCACCACCCCCACGGAAGGCCCCCTGCCCAAGCTGTCTCGCAGCCACATCACGACCGCCGTCGCCGTCGCCGCCGCGGCCCTCGGCGGCACTGCAATCGCCGACGCCGCGTCATCATCGTCCTCGGGCGCGTCATCCACGCAACGTCCTGGCGACGGCGCCCGCGAAGAGCCCTTGACGGGCGCCACTACCGACAAGGTCAAGGCCGCAGCCCTGGCCAGAGTCGGCGGCAGCGTGCTGCGCGTGGAGACCGATCAAGGCGGCGTCTACGAGGCGCACGTTCGCAAGGCCGACGGCACCGACGTCGAGGTCGCCGTCGACAATGACTTCCGAGTCACCGACGTGCAGGAGCACGGCCCGGACGGCCGAGGCGCACCTGGTGGCCACCAGGATCTCTCCGCCGTCGCCTCAAAGCTCGGCGTCAACGAGGCCAAACTGACGGCCGCCGTCGACGCGGCGCGCCCCGTCAGGCGCAGCCCGTTCGGCCGTGAAGACCGCGCGGCCGCATTGGCCAAGGCGCTCGGCGTGGAGTCCAGCGCCATCCGAACGATCCTCGACGCCAACCGCCCAACCCGTCCGGCCCTCGGCACCCGACCCGACCAGTCCGCACTGGTAACGGCGCTCGCAAAGGGCCTGTCGATTGATGAGGCGAAGGTCAGGACGGCCCTCGCGCGCGCCGAATCCGAGCACCGCGCCGGCCACGACGCCGAGCGCACCGCGATGTACGCGACCGTCGCCAAGGCTGTCGGTAAGTCCCCGGCCGAGGTCAAGGCGGCCTTCGAAGCCGCCCGCCCCACCAAGCACACCCCCTAGCACCGGCCACCCCCGACCACGGCGGCCGGCTGAACAGAGCCGGCCGTTCCGCGGCGGCGCGGGGTCTTCAAGTTGCGCGCGCGACCCGGGCGAAGCCGTGCACCATCGGTCGGCGCTCGCTCGTGCGACAGAGCAGCGCGAGCTCTGATAGCACCCGGGTCTCCTCGAGCGGCACGCACGCGACGTCCGCGTTGGCGACGTGCCGGACGCACGCGGGTGCGATCGACACGCCGAGCCCGCGCCGACGAGCCGCAGGATCGTCAGCCAGTGCGAGGCCTCGTGCACGATCCGCGGCCGGAGCCGTGCTCCTCGCACAGGCTGATCGGCTTCTCGAACGCCCGCGCGCCCACGCTCCGCGGTGGCGATATCCATAGCCTCAGCATCTTGACGAGACGAACGGGATACTGGACCTCGCAATCCCGACATGATCGAATTGGGGCATGGAGATCGTGGTCAGGCCGCTCGCCTCATCGGAGGACGCCGCGGCGTTCCGGGCGCTCAACGAGGAGTGGATCGCGGCCCACTTCGAGCTGGAAGCGCAGGACCGGCGCCAGCTCGAGGACCCCGTCGCGGCTTACCTCGAGCCGGGCGGGGAGATCCTGCTCGCCGAGCTCGACGGGACGATCGGCGGCTGCGTGGCGATCGTCCCGGACGGCACCGGCGCCTACGAGCTGTCGAAGATGGCGGTGGCGCCGGCACTTCGGGGCGGGGGCGCGGGGCGGCGGCTGCTGCAGGCCGCGATCGCCCGGGCGCGGGAGCTCGGGGCGACGTCGCTGTTCCTCGGCAGCTCGACGAAGCTCGCCCCCGCGGTCCACTTGTACGAGGCACTCGGCTTCGCGCACGTCCCACGCCAGAGCGTCAACTTGCCCTACGCCCGGGCCAGCGTCTTCATGCGGCTGGAGCTGGCGGCAGCACCTGGCCTCCAGGATCAGCGTGTGGTTCGAAGCTGACCACCGAGATCATCAGCGGGTCTGCGATTTTTGCCGAAATGGAGCGTGGGACGCGGACGAGACCCGGGTGGCTGCTCGATGAGCGAGGCAGTGCTGGGAGGGAGAATCTTGAATGGGACCTGGTCTATGGCTTCGAACCCGAGGAGGCCGAGGAGAGGATCGAGAGTTGGTGTGAGACCGGGGGGATCGGAATCGAGACGGACTGGATGCGGGCCGAGCTCGAGGAGCACGTGCGCGATGAGCACTCGACCTTCACCTGGCTCCTCGAGCCGATGATCGAGCGTTCGGGGTTCCGCATCGACGACGCCGACTACTCCGCTGACGGCATGTTCGCGGGGTACGTCCTTCGCAGGTTGTAGGTGCCGCCGCGGCCGGAACGGCTGGCCGAAGTCCGGCCTCATGCGAGCGGCACGCATCCCGATCAACGGGTGCGGTCGCCCGCCGACACGTCCTTGCGACGGTGGCCTTCGGCTCGCTCTTGAGCGAGTTCGCCGGCAACTCGACTCTAGACCTGACCCTTGGAGTGTCAACAGTCTGACCAGGCCCAAGACAGCTCAGTCTGCCCGGACGGACCGTCATTCTCGGGTGGGCTCATCGACTTCCCATCTCATGCCGAGCGCCGGCTCTCTACAGTGCAGTCCTCGGACGGAGAGGACGATGGTCGGAGAAACGCAAAGTCCATCCCGCAATAACACCGCGGTCATCTATCACCGCCTCCGCGAGGACATCCTTCACGGCCGCCTGGCCGCCGGTTCCGGTCTGTCGCAAGTCCAGATCGCCGACCACTTCGGGGTCAGTCGCGGACCGGTTCGCGAAGCACTGCGCCTGCTCCAGCGGGAGGGCCTGATCGTAGCCGAGCTCAACCGCCGGGCCCGTGTCACGCCCTTCTCGGCGGAGGACCTCGAGCAGCTCTATGCGATGCGCATCCTCTCCGAGGCGTTTGCGGTCCGCGTGAGCGTTCCTCACTTCACCGATGCCGACCTGGAAGATCTCTCGCAATCACTTGAAGAGATGGAGCGGCTCACCGGCGGCGACGTCGATGCGTGGGAAAAACCGCACCTGCGCTTTCACGCGGCCCTGCTCGCCTACGCCGGCGAAAGGATCCTCCACCTAATCGAGCAGTGGTTCGAGCACTCGGAGCGGTATCGGCGCATCTATATAGCCGACGAGCCGAGCGCGTGGCGGGTGGGAGCCAGAGAGCACCGTTCCATCTTCGAGGCATGCGTCAACCGCCACGAAGTACTCGCGGCCGAACTCCTGGCTCGTCATCTGTCGAGGACCGCCCTCACGGTGCTTGGGCTCGTGGCGCCCGAGCATGAGCCGAGCGTGGTCCGAACTGCCGTTCGAGCCGCTACGGCTGTCGAGACTCCCTCGCCGGTCTCGTCGCGCCGGGTTCCCAACGGTGCCTTGTGACTCACTGTATGCCGGAGGGCAACCGTCGCTCGCCGCGGCGCCGACCCGGCTTCGTCACACTCCGTTAAGTCAGATTCTGCCGCCGGCGAGGCGCAGACGGTCGCGGCGAAAACCCAAGGCGTGCAGCGAGTCGCGTCGCCTGCAGAAGTGAGGTCGCCTGCGTCGTCAGCCTCGGCGCCCCTTTGCGCAACGCTTTGCAGATGTCCGAAGTCTTCCGATCATCCGGGCTTGAAGTGTTGACAGATCGACGCTAGCCATTGTTTATCGCAGGGCCGTGCGCCGCTGAGGGTCACGCTCTCAACGACGGCGAGCTCGGGTTAGACCGATTGGCGCTGTCGACATCGGATGCCCTCGCCGGGCGAGGATCGGGAATCAGCATCGCCGACGATCCCACCGGGAGGCCGGAACCCTGACACCTCATCGGCCACTGACCGGAGGGCGCCGAGCGAGCGAGGCAGGACGTCAAGCCGAGCCGACATATTGAGCGAGTGCCAGGACTCGTGGCGCCAAGCGTGACAGCCGAGCTCGTGGCCGCCGCCGACGATGGAGGCGAGCGCACCCGGGTATCGCTGTCTCCATGGACGGAGCCCATCACCAATCCCCGCAGCCGCCGCAAGGACGCCGCCGCGCCATCGCCGCCCTCCCCTGGCGAACCCGGACGAAAGCCCGAAGCCAGAACCTCTCAACGCACCGAACCAAGCATCCTCAATGGCGCATGCCGACGGATGAGCACGACACCGCCTCACCGGATCCACCATGAGACCTTCGACGCGGCTTCCGTAAGCCGAATGTCTACCGCGGCGGCTCGCGGAGACGGGCTGAGCTCAAGGTCCATTGGCGATCGCCGGTGAAGTCGAGGATCAGCTGCGCGGTCTCGAGCGGCACGTCGAGCTGAGGCGCGTGGCCGACATCGTCGAGCTCGATCCAGTCCGCGGTCGGCAGCCAGTCGCGCCCATAGCGCACGGCTCCAGCGGGAAGCGGCAGGATGTCGTCGCTGGTGCCCCACAGGATCCGGACGGGGCAGGTGACGCGCTCCGCGTCGAGGTCGTAGCCCTCCCGCAACGCCATATCGATCATGCTCAGCGCATCGCAGGCCGCCAGGCCGCGGATCTGGTGCGCGAGGAGCTCGGGCGGGATGTGCTCAAACGCGACGGTCGTCGAGGACGTCACCGCGCGGCGTCCTGCGAGCGTCGAAACGAGCGTTTCGGCCGTCAGCGCGACGTCTCGGGTCCCGCGGTGCATGTTCGCCTGGCGATGCGCGATCGCGGGATACAAGTCACCGCCTGCCTCCCACCCCCCGGCCGGCGCGAGGGCCACGACCGAGGCCGCGCGGCCCCGCGCCGCGAGCTGGAGCGCCGTCCAGCCTCCGAGGGAGTTGCCCACGAGGTGCGCAGTCTCGAATCCCGCGTCGTCCATCGCCCGCTCGACCGCATCGATGATGCCGGCCATGCCGGCCTCGACGTCGAATGCCGGGCCGCCGGCGTGCCCGGGCAGCGTCGGCGCGAGAACGTCGTGCCGACGCTCAAGCGCTGGGAGCACCAGATCCCAGGTCCTCCACGAGTCCATGAACCCGTGCAGGCACACCATCGGGGAGCCACTACCGCCACGATGAGCCGCCGTGAACCCCGGAGCCATCGCCCGAACCGTACCCGCTCGTGCACCCGCACCCGCTCGGTTGCCCAAGATCGAACCCACGGCGTCCGGCGTGGATAGCCCTCGTGCGCTGCTCGCCTCGTAGCGAGCGCTCGCTACGCGTGGCCCCGACCAGGAAGCGAATCCCTCGCCAGGGCGCCCGGGAACTCCCGGGGACTCAGGTGCTGGGCTCTTCGCCCCCGGGCGACGTCGTGGTCGACGCAAGAATGCTGGAGCCCCCCGTGTCGCTCGCCGCGATGTGAGACCCTGCCCGAGTGCGTCCAACGCTGTTCGAGTTCGCCGGAGGTGAGCCCGCATTCGTTGCCCTCGCCTCAGCGCATCACGCACGATGCCTCGAAGATCACGAGCTCAACCATCCGTCCCGCATCCAGACCAGCATCCCCAGCACGTCACGCGGCTGGCCGCCTACTGGGCTGAAGTGATGGGCGGGCCCCCAGCTACTCGCAGTCGTGCGGCGACCAGTCGGGCCTTCTGCGCATGCATGCGGGCAACGGGGACATGGGCGATCTCGGCGAGCGCTTCCTCAACTGCTTTGACGGCGCCCTCGATGACGCCAAGCTGCCGGCGGACCCGGCGTTTCGTGCCGCCTTGCGCGCGTACATGCGCTGGGTTGTGATCGACGTCTTGGCCTACTCGGACGAGGATGCCGTCGTGGCTGCGGGCGCAGCGATGCCGCAGTGGGGGGCTGGGACGGTCTGTTGACCTAAGCGGGGTCGTCCGCCCACACACGTGCCTGGCGCGAGACACGGTAGGGCCGGACAGACGGTCAAGGCTCCTCCTGTCCCGTCCATGAGCGCGTGTGCTTCTGACTCCCGGAACCCGGTACCACGGCTTCCTCGTGGCGATAACGCCCTCAGAGCGATCGCATGGGCGGCGAGCGTGGCCACTATCGCGCGCGGCCGGACCCAATGGTTCGCCGGCGCTCGTCGCGGCCGGGCTCCAGCTGGGTGCCGTCAGCCTCCTCCGCGCACGCGCGGCGGGCGCCGCGGCGGGTAACTCCATACTCGGCGGCTGAAAATCACCCTCAGGTGATTCTCAGCTAACCCTCGGGCGGCTGTGAGGGCTGGCCGCGATGCTCGCAGCGTTCACTCATTCCATTCAAGGAGGACCGCATGCGAAGTATTCGCTCCAAGCTCGTCACCGTCGCCGCCATCGGAGCGGCCGCACTGGGAGGCGGGGCGCTCGCCAACGCCGCCACATCCACGACGGCGTCTTCATCGTCGTCATCGAGCGCACCCCACGCTCACAGCGTCAACGCCAAGACCGAGAAGTCGCTGAGCGGGGACACGGCGTCGAAGGTGCGCGCGGCCGCGCTGGCCAAGGTGCCCGGGACGGTCGAGCGGGTGGAGACCAACGTGGACTCCAGCGCTCCGTACGAGGCGCACATCCGCAAGTCCGACGGCACCGAGGCCGAGGTCCAAGTGGGCAGCGACTACACCGTCAGGGCCGTCAACACCATGGGCGGCCATCCGTAAGCACGCCGCGAATGGCGGGTCACCGCGCTCTACGGCCCGCGTGACCCGCCGGCCGGCGATGCACCCGGGCTCCTCCTCACCCGTGTCGTTCCCAACGTTGACGAGCTCGGTTTCGGTATCGCGCGAAGAGAGGCGAGCCTGAACGCCGGCCATACTTGTGCCCATGCCCGCGCCACTCATCGAGTTCCCGGCCGACGATGCCGATCGCGCCCGCCGGTTCTGGCACGCAGTCCTCGGGGTCGACCTAACGCCACGGCACGCCGCAGCCGGATCAGGCTGGGAGTCCGACACTGACAATCTGCGCCTCGGGGTCCACGACCGTGGACTTGGTCCCGGCGATACGGCTGCGCTCCCGTACTTCACCGTCACCGACCTGGCCACGACCCTCGAGCGTGTCCGCGAGCTAGGCGGGTCGGTCATCCACCCCGGCGACCGTTGGGCGATTTGCCGGGACTCCGAGGGCAGCCCGTTTGCGCTGGCCGCGCCGATACCCACCGTTTAGCTCAAGGGACGACCGCTGCTCAAATATCGCGGGCCGGCTCGATCGCAGCGCGGTGGCCCCCATCGACTGCTGTCGCGTCAGCGACATCTCGTCGATGAGCGAGCCCGGATCTATGCCGGCCGCGGCCTCAAGCAAGACCCGCGTCTGACCCTCGGCGTAGGATTCTGCCGCGCCAGGACAGAGTGTTGTGAGTGTTGAATTTCCCTCCAGGATCGAGCGCCGCCGACGTGGGTCCGCTCATTGGTGGGCGGCTCGGTGTACCTATCAGGCGAGCGCGGCGTCTAAGCCAATTGACTCATAGCTCGGCCGCACCTCTTCGGCACCCTGACGACGAGCACATGGCATCGGGCGATGCCGCTCGCACAAACGGCTTCGAGCCATCGATGCGCCGGTGAGGTTGCAGGCCGGCGGCAGTCTGAGGGTCTATGACACGAATCCAGACCAAGCTCCTCTACTCGGCGACGATGTCCCTCGAAGGCTTTATAGCCGGCGTCGGCGGCGACATGTCCTGGCTGGCCGACCACCTCGCTCCCGGGCCGGAGATCGATGAGCTGACGGCGAGCATCGGGGCGCTGCTCGTGGGCAAGCGCACGTTCACTGGCGATGATCCCAATCGCGACACGCAGGCGACGCGCCGCAAAATCCGCGCCGCGGCGGCAGAGCTCTTCGTCCGTCGCGGCTGCGAAGCCACGAGCATGAAAGCGATCGCCGCCGAAGCGGGCGTCTCCGACCGCACCGTCTCTTGCGTTCCCGACCAAGGCCGCCCTGCTCGCGGAGTGCATCCGCGTCGCCGTGCGCGGCGACGACGACGACGCGGCGCCGCTGCTCGCGCGCGCTAAGTCTCAAGCGCTGCTCGAGGCGCCGCCCGAACAGATGCTCGGACTGCTCGCCAAACAGTCGGCCGAGCTCCTGGCCCGCGCCGCCCGGCTGCTGGCGGTCGGCGAGTCAGTCGGGCCGGAGGACCCGTTGCTCAACGACGTCAGAGAACGCGGCCGCGCGGCGACGCGCTCTGACCTGCTCGAAGTCGCCAAGGCCATGAAACACGCCGGCCTACTGAAACGCGGCATGTCACCCGGGCGAGCCGCGGACATCATGTACTCCATCGCGGCGAGCGAATCCGTCTACCTCCGGCTCGTCGACCACCGCGGCTGGAGCACCGCCGCCTACGCCCGTATGCTCAAGCGCGCGCTGGCCGGCGCGCTCCGCCTGTGACCTGCCTTGGTGCGAGACCGATCTCTAGCACCGAACCTTGAGCACCTCACGCGCGCTGGGCGAAAGGCGGCCAGCGCAACTAGCGTATTGCGCGACACGGGATACCGCCGGCTCGCTGCTCCGCGGCGGCAGCCGTGCCGATGCAAGAGCGCGCGGGGAACGTTGACGGCGGCTCAGCGATACGAGATGAATTCGAGCAGGCGGCCGTCGGGGTCGCGGAAGTAGGGGAGCGGCTCACGGTTCAGGGTGAAGGGCTCGCGCTGACCCGCAGTGTCACCTTCCTGGGTGGGCCGGGGCGCTCTGATGACCGCGGCGCCACTCCGCAGCGACGCGCGAAGCACCGGCTGACCGTCAGAGTTCCCAACGACGCCACAGCTGGCCCCGTGCGCGTTCTGGCGCGAATTACGAGCCAGACACAGCGGTCACGTCCGAGTCAACCGCTCGAGTCGAGCCCGCGAGCGCTTCTGACCCTGAGCCCGCGCTCGCTCCGGCCGCGGCGGGAGACGCGGTGTACCCATCCGAGGCAAGCACACGTACGGCGAATCGAACGCCAACCGGTTCGGCGGTGGCCGCGGCCACCAGGGGCAGGACGTCTTCGCCGGCTGCGGTACGCCGGTGGTCGCCGCGCAGGCGGGCAAGGCCGCGCGCATCGGGTTTGACGGCGCCATGGGCAACCACGTGGTCATGGCACTTCCGGACGGGGGTAGTCAGGTGCACATGCACCTCGCGGGCACGCCGAAGGTGCGGACCGGCGAGCCGGTCACCGTCGGTCAGCCACTCGGCGCCGTCGGGGAGACAGGCCGCGCTACGGGCTGTCATCTGCACTTCGAGATCTGGAACGCCCCGGGCTGGACGCGTGGCACCTCGATCGATCCACTGACAAAGCTCCGCGACTGGGAGACGAAGGGGTAAGCCGGGCAGCAGTCCGCCACCCGCTGTTCGCCCGCTTCCTGGCCCGACGCGCCGCGAAGGAGCCGCCAGAGATCGTCGAACACCGCCGGCGGCTGTTGGCGGGCCTGGACGGACGCGTGCTCGAGATCGGCGCGGCCTCCGGTCGCAACTTCACCCTCTACCCGCGCACGCTCTCTGACAGCGTCGCGGTTGAGCCCGAGCCGTATCTGCGCGAGCGTGCGAAGGAGGCGCCCGGATGCGCGCCCATCCCTGTCACCGTGCTCGACGGGACCGCCGAGGCCCTGCCCGCTGCCGACAGCTCCTTCGACGGCGTGGTCGTGTGCCTGGTGTTGTGCTCCGTTCGCAACCAAGCGTCCGCGCTTGCCGAGATCCACCGCGTTCTCCGCCCTGGCGGTCGCCTTCGATTCTACGAGCACGTCCTGGCCGACGCGCCGCGGCTCGAGTGTGCCCAGCGGCGGAGAGCCCCCGACGGACTGCCGCGGCGGCCGTGCCGCCGCGGCAGTCCGCCAGTCTTACCGGCCCGGATGCTTTCCCGTGTACCGGAACAGGTACAGACCGTAGTCGCGGTCAGATGTCGCGATGTAGTCCTTCCCGGCTATGTGTGCGAATTCGACGCCCCAGAAGTTGCTGCCGCCTTCGTCGATGAAGGCGCCGGCTTCCTTTAGGCCCTGCTCGCCGAATGAGAACACCCGCAGGCCGCCCGAGTAGTACGAGCTGTATGCGAGCCGCTCGTTTGGATCGGCCGCGAACTCGTGGATCGAGAGGTCACCGAACCCGCTCGCGAAGCGACGGTCAAGCGCCTCCGGGATCGCGTAGGAATCGACTTCACGCATCTTGCCATTCTCGTTGCGATAGAGGTGCGCATAGCCCCAACCGTCGAACACCGTCGCGACCGTGACGTCCTTGCCCTTGGTGCCGATGGCTGGGTCTGTTCCGCTCGTGATGCCGAACAGGCCCCGCAGGGCGTCCTGCCGGCGAATGAACACGCCGGGAAGATCGCTGCCGCTCACGACAACGCCGTTGGTCAACAGTGGGTCGCCATCGGGGCGGTCGGCGTTGTTGTAGACGATCCAGCCGTCCCAGCCCTGCGCCTTGACGGCGTTGACCTTCTCCTCGAAGGAACACGTGCCGCGCACGATCACGGCGATGTCCTCGGTGTTCGGGTCAGCGTCGTCTGCCGGGGCCGCCGGGACTGTGTCGCCACCGGTCAACGTGCAGGCCTGGCCTACGAACGTCGTTGACGGTCCGAGCTGCCCGCCAGGGAGATCGGCTATCCGCGTCGTGGTGTCGGTTGCCTCGGCCCCGTTGATCGCCTCACCTCCGGCGACGGAGACTTGTGCCCTGAACGGCGAGAAGTCCTCATCAGCTGCAAGCAGATACTGGTCGTCGCCTGAGAACTCGACCTGGTGCGCGTTGCCTTCCGGCGGCTTAAGTCCGGTCAGAGGGTCCGCACCATCGAACGACGTGTCGCCGAGGTACTTGATGTCCGCTGGGTTGCTGACGTCAAGCTTGACGTAGCCCCCATCCCAATAGGAGGCGAGCATCGTCCACTTGCCGTCGACCTTCTTCACGACGTCGTCGTGATTGAAGATGTTGTCGCCGAACGCCGACTGATCGACGATCTGCGGGAACATCTCGTCGAGGTCGTACTCGGCGATCGGCTTGGGCGCACGCGGATTGGTGATGTCGAAGAAGTCGACGTCGTGCTGCTCGGCATTGTCGACCGATGCGGCATAGAGCTTCTTGTCGTCCTGCCACACGAAAACATTGTGCGAGTCGTGGGCGGCGGTGGTGTCCCCGGTCAGCGTGCCCTCATCCCCGTAGTCACCGAACCCCTGTACGAGCGTCTTGGGCTTCTTCGGATTGCTCACGTCGTAGAGGTCGAAACCACCACCTCGGTCGACGTCGGCGCAGTACTCGTTGTTGACGGCGAGGAGATCACCGTCGAAGAATTCAGTCTTGGCATTGACGACCTGCGCGCCTTCGCCGTGGTAGTTGCCTGCGAGCGCCGGGATGAACGTCGCCTGGCGCGGCTTCCTTGGCTTACGGATGTCCACGACATAGACGCCGCCACGCTTGCAGTCCGGGTCCTTCCACGAGTTCAGGTAGGCCCAGCCGCCGAACACGGCCAAATCGGCGATCTGACCCTCGAGGATGCCGCCGAACGGATCGGTCGGTGACAACTTGCTGACCAGCTTCACGTTGCGCTGTACCGGAAGCAAGTGCCCCTCGGCACCGCCGTGCTGATCCGAACGCGCGCTGCCCGTCCGCGCGTCGCGAACTGGCGCATCATCGACGAACGGTGCCCGGACGGTTCCCTGAGGCAGCAACTCGGGACCCTCCATCGAAGAGGCAAGAGCGGGGCTGCCCGAATAAAACGCAACCCCCGCCAGCAGCGAAACACCCCACAGGAGCCGTGATCTTGCCAAGGCTTCCACCTTCCCCCGAACATGGTGTCGCCGCGCCGCCCAAGACCGGCAAGGCATAGTGGCGCACGATCCTACATCTCTACGAAGGTGCGTGCACGCTGGTCGCCGATCGGCGCGTTTCTGATCCACCGCCCACTCAAGTGAGTCGGCAAGGCGCCTCGATGCGGCGGGCCGAACGTCTCATTTGCCGAGAAGTCGCCTTTGACAAGTGGCGCTTGCCGGGTGTCGACCCGGCCATCTGCGCGAGGAATCACGATAAGCGCACACGCTTGATAAGGGACGTACCCGCCTAGCTCAATGCGGCGCGATACTCGCCGAAGACGCCTCACGCGGACCTGGACGCAGGTCCATCGCATAGCTGGACACGGGCGTCAATTGTGCGCTCGCTCAGAGGCGCTGAGGGGTCGACTGTGTAGCCGGCCGAAGACGGCGGACTGCGTTAGTTGAAGTCGAGCAGCAGGAAGGCGGCTTCCTGAATGCGCATTCGCGGCTTCGCGTGGCCCGCCGCGTTGCCGGCACCCTTGGTGCTCTCTCTGGTGACTCGCCACCGGCGGCCGGCTGCTTATCGAGTCGTATGAAGGGAGCGCCGACCGAGTCGCTACTGGTTCCCACAGAGCTGGGAGCGATATGACGCGTCGGCGGTGCCACGACTTCGCCGCTTCGTCCCTAGAAGATGAGTCTGGTCGGGTCGGCTGGCTTGTTGCCGAGGGACGGGGTTGTCACAGGATCGGGGTTGGCGCCACGCTGCGGCCATCCCGGGCGGCGAGTTCACTCTTCTCGGCGCCACCGGACACATGCCTCAGATCGAGACACCGGATGTGCTCCTGCCCGCTGTGTGGGCGTTCGCCAACCGTCATGCGACGCGGCGGCCGCGATGAAGGCTGATCGCACCGCGATGACCGCGATCGTCACCGGCGCATCAGGTCAACTCGGGCGCAGCGTCGCCGAGTTACTCCTCGACGATGACGCCTTCCAGGAACGGCTCGTACTGATCACTCGATCGCCGCCGAAGCTCGACGACCTTGCCGCGCGCGGCGCTGAGATCCGCCACGGCGACTTCGACGACCCCTCCAGCTTGGCGGCCGCCTTCGCTGGCGGCGAGCGCCTGTTGCTGGTCAGCATGGACCGCCTCGGAGTCCGTGTCGCGGGGCATCACGCCGCGATCGATGCCGCCCAACGGGCAGGAATCGGGTCTGTGGCCGACACGTCGAATGACGAACCCTTCGGAGTCCAATCCGGCTGCCCTCGTGCCCGACCATCGTGCCACGGAGGAATACCTTCGATCGAGCGGACTGGCCTGGACGTTGCTGCGCTACAACGTCTACTCCGATCCGCTCGCCGGCGCGGCCGCGCGCGCGATGGCCAGCGGCCAGCACATGACTAACGCCGGCGACGGACGGACGGCGTACGTCACGCGGGGTGACTGCGCCGCGGTCGCCGCGGCGGTGCTCAGTCATCCCGGGCACGAAGGAAAGGCATACGAGATCAGCGGTCCCGCTGCGCTCGCGCCCGCAGGACGTAGCCGCGTTGATGCAGGAAGTGAGCGGCCGGCCGGTTGCGCCTGCGTATCTCGACGACGCCGCTTTCACCGCCGCGCTGGTAGACCACGGCGGCCTACCGACGCCCGTGGCCGATGTGGCGGCGAGCTTCGGCCGCGCGGCATGGGATACATGGCGCAGGTCAGCGGCGTCGTGGGCGGCCTCGCGGGGCACGCGCCGCGATCCCTCCGGAACATGCTCGAGGCGGCGCTTGAGGGCGAGCGGCGACCCGGATGAGCCGGGAGTCACTGCTGCGTCTCAGGCTTCGCCCGAGAGCACCGCGACCGCCGCATCCATCGGCCGAGGCCGCTCGGACGTTGACCGGCGGACAGATGACGGTAAATCCGCCGTCGGGCAGGAACTCGACTTCGTGCAGCTTCCCGAGCTGGCAGTAGCCGATCTCCCCTTGGCCCCGTGCCCCGCCCAGATGATGCTCGGGGCACCGTCCGCGGCGACGCGCTCGACCGTCGCGCTGAACGGGGCATCCCAGCTCCAGCCGTCGGTGCCGACCACTGCGTTGTCGAAGGCGACCACGAGTCCGCGGTTCCGCCCACGCCAGCCTGCCTCCGCGGAAGCCGGGACGGTTCAACGGCCTCTGTCGCCCACGAATGTCCCGACCTACCCAAGCGGGATCAGGCTGGCGCGGGCAGGGACGAGCCGCCGGCTAATTGGACCGTGAATGGACCGTGGGGCGAAGCTGAGGAAGCTCGGTCTGGAGCAAGACGTGGCCCCTATCAGGGTCTTTTGTAAGGTGAGCGACGGGACTCGAACCCGCGACCGCCTGGACCACAACCCGAAAGCTCCGGCTGAGCTGGGTTGTCTTTGGCTCTACTCCGCCCCTTGAGAGGTGCTCAAGGTGTCTGAGTTGTCCTCAGATTGGACCCCGAATTGGACCCCGCGTCGCGAGAAGGCCTGCTCGACCAGGTCGGCCGTCACCCGGGCAGTAGTCAGCGTAGATCTGGGTCGTCTTGATGTCGCGGTGACCCATCCACTCCTGCAGGGTGCGCAGCGGCACGCCGCTCGCCGCCATCGTTGTCCCGAACGTATGTCGGAGGTCATGGAAGCGGATCTCCCGCACGCCGGCGGCCCGGCAGTGGCCCTTGAGACGCTTCAGGACCTTGGAGCGATCCAGCGGCCTGCCGGTCTGTGGATGGGCGAACACCAGGTCAGCGTCAGCCTTGTACGCCGACAGGCGATGGAGGGACTCGAGCTCGGCGGCGACTCGCATCGCCAGCGGCACGCCGCGGCTTGAGCGCTTCGATTTCGGCTTTCCAAACTCGCCTCGAACGAAGCTCTGGCGGACTCGAACCTTGGCAACGAGCCAGTCGACGTCTTGCCAGCGCAGGCCGAGCAGCTCCCCTTGCCGCATACCCGTCATTGCCGCCACCCGGTAGAGGACACGCTCCACCGGGCCTCGAAGATCAGCGTCGTCGATCGCGCGGATCACCGCGTCAAGCTCGTCGAGCGTCAGGAAGCGAATGTCGGCATCCGAGTCGTCCGTCTGCGGCTTTGTCACAAGACGGCAGGGGTTCTCGCCGATCCAGCGCTTCCGCAGCGCGTAGTCGAAGACCGAGTGCAGGGTCGAGAGGTAGTTCTTGACCGACTTGGGCGCAAGCCCCTTCGTCCGGAGATGCGACATGAACCGCTCGATGTCCTCGTGCGTGATCCGACCGATCGGCAGGTCGCCGAAATACGGCACAAGGTGGACGCGTAGACCGGACTCGAAGGCTTCAACCGTCGACGCCCTTCGGCCGTGAACCTCGAGCTGCGCGAGGGCGGCTGCCCCGACCGATCCGACCGTACGAGCCGGGTCGCTCACGACCTTGCTCGCGCCCTCCCCGTCGATCATGGCCTGCAGCTTCCGTTCGGCTTGAGCCCGGGTCAGGCCGGTGCTCGATCCCTGCAGGCGCTTCGATCCGACGCGCCGGTTGAAGCGTCCGCCGCTACCGTCCCGCCAGCGACCGTAGTAAGCACCGTGCTTTTCGTAGAGCTGACCCGTGCCGTAGCTACGCCTAGCCATTACGTTCATTATCGCTGTTCGGTCGGTCATCGCCACCGGAGCGTCCTTCGATCAGACCGACACCGTCCCGACGACCGCGTCGAAGCTCTCGATTCTGCGGTCCCGTGCCTCAATAGCTGCCCGCTCATTCAGGCCGGTCCAGCTCGAGCGCAGCCAGGCTGCGATGCACCGTGTACGCCGGTCCTGTCGACCTGGTGCCCACCGGGCGGACGACGACAGCGTCAGGACGTCAAAGGCCGGCGCGGGCTCCATAACGTCCGCTCGACAATGATCCTTATGACAAGCGGGCTGGGAATCGGGGAGCCTTAGGGCGTGCTCAGCGGCGGCTTCACCGCCGATGAGGCTCTGCCGCGCCGACGTTCGCGCGCTGGGCCGTTCAGCCTGCGGCGGGTGGTTCGAGCAGGCGTGCGCGGGATCCGCGAACTACGCAATCTGATTCAGTCGACCGCGCCCGTCTCCGACGAGCCCGCGGTCACCTGAGGAATCACCGGCTCACGCGCGACCAACCCGCGGCTTGGCGGTGATGGGTCTTGCCGGCTTGTGCAGGCTCTGAGCCGGAGCATGGGCGTCCCTCCACTTCAGGGGTCTGCCAAGGAGTCCTCGAGCCTGCAGTGGGCCGCGTGACCGCGCGGGATCAGATGATG
>JAABUN010002721.1_pt1 | contig 30135 bp, 27 predicted proteins | sample 5559311 | NCBI WGS metagenome assembly JAABUN01 (sample SAMN10711877, study PRJNA513370) | rock metagenome | isolation source: Antarctica rocks | place: Antarctica: Victoria Land, Siegfried Peak sud | reverse complement strand
AGCTCATATTTGTACACCGCTGCAGGCGGCTGAGGAAGCCGCGTAATCAGGTCTCGATTTGACGGAGCTTTACGGCGACGCCCTGGCGATCGTTCGGGACCTCGACATGCGCACCCCGCCGGCGCCCCTGCCGCAACTGATCGCGCTGGCGCCCACTGACATCATGACGCGGGGTTTTGGCGTCGATGACCTCCTGGCCCGCATCCGCGCCGCGCAAGCCGATGCCTGACGACCTCTACCATAGCGACATCCTCGCCTGGTCGCGCACCCAGGCCGACCGGCTGCGCCGCCTCCGGCACGGGGAGCGGCCGAACGACGTGGATTGGGGCCACGTCATCGAGGAGGTCGAGGATTTGGGCACGGGCCAGCTCAATGGCGTGAGGGCGCATCTGGCCCTGGCCATGCTGCACGCGCTGGAGTGCGTTGCCTGGCCCGAGAGTTCGTAGGTCGGGCACTGGCAGCAGGAGATCGCGGCCTTCCTCGGCAACGCCCAGAACGGCTTCCAGCCGGGGATGCAGCGGCATGTCGACCCCGCAGCGCTGTATGCCAGGGCGCTGAAGCAGGTTCGCAAGCTGCCGCCGGTCGATGGCGTGGCACCCGGACCGCTGCCGGACATGGTGGCCTTCACCTCGGCCGAGCTGCGCGACGAGGATTTCGGCGCCGTCGACCTTCTTGCCCGCATCCGCGCTGGCCTGCCCGACGCCTAACGCCGCCGTCCCACCGCCAGCACCGCCGCCGCCGCCACCTGCAGCACGCCCGCCACCACTGGCGGCGCCCACGCCCCCCACGCCTCCAGCACCACCCCGAACACCCCCGGCCCGAACGCGTAGAAGGCCTGGTTCACCGCCGTCACCATCGCCACCACCCGCGCCACCTGCCCAGCCGGCCATTCGCTCTGCGCGATCAGCGGCGGCAGTGACAGCAGGTTGCCGATGCCGAGGCCGAACAGCACCGCGCCCGCCAGCAGCAACCCCGGCGACGACCCCGCCGCCGCCAGCACCGCCGATCCCACCGCCTGGAGCAGGAAGTTTGCCACCCCCACCAGCCGCCGGTCGGCCGCGGGCGGCAGCAGCATCCCCACCGCGGTGCGGCCGATGATGGCGCAGGCGGTGGCCAGGCTCATCGCCAATCCTGCGCCCGCCTCGCCCAGCGACGGCGCCATGATCGAGAACATTACCGTCAGCAGCCCCATCTGCGCCGTCAGGCCGAGTGCGAAGGCCATCGACAGGCTGCGGAACGGCGCCTGCCGCCACAGCGGCCGGGGTGGCGGCGGGGTCGGGCGCGGCGGCGGCGCCTGGGCCGCGCCGTCGGGGTGCAGGCGCATCGTTCCCGGCGTCGGGCCGAACCAGCGGCCGGCCATCGGCCAGGTCACCAGCACCGTCGCCGCCGCCACTGCCGCGGTCGCCGGCCCGAAGCCGATGGCGCCGATCAGCAGCGCCCAGACCGGCACGAACACCACGCCGCCGATGCTGGCGCCGTTGTAGGCCATCGCCAGCGCCTCCGGCCGCCGCCGGTCGAACCAGGGCGAGACCAGCGTGTTGATCGCCGCACCGCTGGTCACCGCCCAGCCCGCCGCCGTCAGCAACGCCGAAGGCACCAGGTGCCACGGCGCCGCCGCATATCCCCAGCCCAGCACGCCGACCGAGCAGGCCAGCATCCCCGCCCGCGTCACCGCGACCACGCCGAAGCGCCGGTGCAGCGCCGGCAGTCCCATCACCACCGCGCCGGACGCCAGGAAGTGCAGCGTGATGGCGGCGGAGATCAGCGTTGCCGACCAGCCCTCGCGGGCGTGCAGCGCGTGCAGGTAGACGGATGGCCCGTAGAAATTGATCCCCCAGGTGAACATCGCCAGCACGCCGGCCGCCGCGACCACCTGCCAGCCGAAGAACCGCTCGCCGCGCTGCGTCATTCCGTTCTGTCTCCCCGCCACGCATCCTGGCACGGCCGGCGTGGAAGCCCTTCGGGAAGCCGGGAAATGTTGCGGCAGGGGTTGGTTGCGAGGGGGGCGACCCCGTGGTAAAGCCCGGCCGCCGAGCGAAGCTGGTTGCATGGCTTCGCACCGGATTTCCGGGCTTGCGCCCACATCAGGAACAGGACCGGGACTGCCCGTGGCCTCAACCGAGACCGTCGTTTCCGTTGCCCCCGATCAGCCGACCCCGTCGGGTGTCGCCAAGCGTTATGCGCTGGCGCTGCTGGGCTTGGCCGACGACCGCCGGCAGACCGATCCCGCGACGCTGGACCGCATCGCCGGCGACCTCGACCGGTTGGCCGCGCTGTGGCGCCAGGACGCGTCCTTCCGCGCCTACGTGGCCGACCCGCGACTTGGCGCCGCGGCGCAGCGGCAGGGCGGCTTCGCGGTGCTGGCGCGCGTCGGCATCGGCGACGAGGTCCGCAACCTGGTCGGCGTGATGATCGCCAACCGGCGGCTGGCGCTGCTGCCGCAGGTTGCGGCTTCCTTCAGCGTGCTGCTCGCCGAACGCCGCGGCCAGCAGGCGGCGGAAGTCATCACCGCGCATCCGCTGTCGGATACGCAGCGGGCGCAGATCGCGGCGCGGCTGACCGAGGCCGGCTACTCCGGCGTGCGCCTGTCCGAGAAGGTGGATGCCTCCATCCTCGGCGGGCTGATCGTGCGGATCGGCTCGCGGCTTTACGACAACAGCATCAAATCCAAGCTGCAACGCTTGCAATACGTCATGAAGGGTGCCGCCTGATGGATATCCGCCCCGCCGAGATCTCGGAAATCCTGAAGCAGCAGATCGCCGGCTTCGACTCCGAGGCGAACGTCGCCGAGGTCGGCACGGTGCTGAGCGTCGGCGACGGCATCGCCCGGGTCTACGGCCTGCAGAACGTCATGGCCGGCGAGCTCGTGCTGTTCCCGAACGCCGGCGTGAAGGGCATGGCGCTGAACCTCGAATCCGACAATGTCGGCATCGTGATCTTCGGCGACGACCGTGGCGTGAAGGAAGGCGACACCGTCAGCCGCACCGGCGACATCGTCGACGTGCCGGTCGGCCGCGGCCTACTCGGCCGGGTGGTGGACGGGCTGGGCAACCCGATCGACGGCAAGGGTCCGCTGACCGACGTCGTGCGCAAGCGCGTCGAGGTGAAGGCGCCGGGCATCATCCCGCGGAAGTCGGTGCATGAACCCGTGCAGACCGGCATCAAGGCGATCGACAGCCTGATTCCGATCGGCCGCGGCCAGCGCGAGCTGATCATCGGCGACCGGCAGACCGGCAAGACCGCGGTGATCATGGACACGATCATCAACCAGAAGGCCGGCCACGCCGGCACCGACGAGAAGGCCAAGCTCTACTGCATCTATGTCGCCATCGGGCAGAAGCGCTCGACGGTGGCGCAGCTTGTGCAGACCCTGGAGGAGAACGGCGCGCTCGAATACTCGATCATCGTCGCCGCCACGGCCTCCGACCCGGCGCCGATGCAGTTCCTGGCGCCCTACACCGGCTGCACCATGGGCGAGTTCTTCCGCGACGGCGGGATGCACGCGGTCATCTTCTACGACGATCTGTCGAAGCAGGCGGTTGCCTACCGCCAGATGTCGCTGCTGCTGCGCCGGCCGCCGGGTCGCGAGGCCTATCCGGGCGACGTGTTCTACCTGCACTCGCGCCTGCTGGAGCGCGCGGCCAAGATGAACGACGATTTCGGCGCCGGTTCGCTGACCGCGCTGCCGGTGATCGAGACCCAGGCGGGCGACGTTTCGGCCTACATCCCGACCAACGTGATCTCCATCACCGACGGGCAGATCTTCCTGGAGACCGAGTTGTTCTTCAAGGGCATCCGGCCGGCGGTGAACGTCGGCATCTCGGTGTCCCGCGTCGGTTCGGCGGCGCAGATCAAGGCGATGAAGCAGGTCGCCGGGCGCATCAAGCTGGAACTCGCGCAGTACCGCGAGATGGCGTCCTTCGCGCAGTTCGCCTCCGACCTCGACGCCTCGACGCAGGCGCTGCTGGCGCGCGGCGCCCGGCTGACGGAGTTGCTGAAGCAGCCGCAATACCAGCCGGTGGCGATCGAGGACCAGGTGGTGGCCCTGTTTGCCGGCACCCGCGGCTACCTCGACAAGGTGCCGGTGGCGCGGGTCGGCGAGTTCGAGCGGCGCCTGCTGTCGGAACTCCATGCGTCCGCGCCGGCGATCATCGACGGCATCCGCACCGACCGCGAGATCAAGAAGGATGTTGAGGCGAAGCTGGTGTCGTTCCTCGACGGCTTCGCCAAGTCCTTCGCGGCCTGACGCAGCGCCATGGCATCGCTCAAGGACCTGCGCGGCCGGATCAACAGCGTGAAGTCCACGCGGAAGATCACCCAGGCGATGAAGATGGTGGCGGCGGCCAAGCTGCGCCGGGCGCAGCAGCAGGCCGAGGCCGCGCGCCCGTACGCGGAGCGGATGGAGCGGATGCTCGCCTCGCTCGGCGCCGCCGTCGCGACTTCGCCCGAGGCGCCGCGCATGTTGATCGGCACCGGTGGCGACCAGGTGCATCTGCTGGTGGTGGTCACCGCCGACCGCGGCTTGGCCGGGCCGTTCAACACCAATGTCGGGCGGCTGGCGCGCACCCGCATCCGGGCGCTGGAGGCCGAGGGCAAGACCGTCAAGGTGCTGTCGGTCGGCCGCAAGGGCGCCAGCTTCTTGAAGCGGGAATTCGCCAGCCGGATTGTCGGCGAATTGACCTTCACAGGCAAGAAGCGCGTCGACTTCGAGGATGCCGAGGGCATCGCGTTGCGCATCACCGGGATGCTGGCGGATGGCGGGTTCGACGTCTGCAGCGTGCTCTACAACCGGTTCCGCAGCGTGATCCTGCAGGTGCCGACCGACCAGCGGCTGATCCCGGCGCCGATCCCGGAAGGGACCGCGCCTGCCGCGGCCGGGCCGCAGGCGATGTACGAATACGAGCCGGCCGAGGAGGAAATCCTGGCCGCGCTGCTGCCGCGCAACCTGGCCATCCAGATCTACCGCGCGCTGCTCGAGAACGCCGCCGGCTTCTACGGCAGCCAGATGAACGCGATGGACAACGCCACGCGCAACGCCGGCGAGGTGCTCGACCGGCTGACGCTGAACTACAACCGCACGCGCCAGGCCAACATCACCCGCGAGCTGATCGAGATCATCTCCGGGGCCGAGGCCCTGTAAGGAGCCGTAACCATGAAGAACAACGTCGGGCAGATCACCCAGATTCTCGGCGCCGTGGTGGACGTGCAGTTCCCCGGCGAGCTGCCGGCCATCCTCAACGCGCTGACCACCCGGAACGGCGACAACACCCTGGTGCTGGAAGTCGCCCAGCACCTTGGCGAGCGCACCGTCCGCTGCATTGCCATGGACATGACCGACGGCCTGGTGCGAGGGCACGAGGTGGTCGACACCGGCGCAGGCATCGTCATGCCGGTCGGCGTGGGCACGCTGGGCCGCATCCTGAACGTCATCGGCGAGCCGATTGACGAGCGCGGCCCGGTGCCGCACGACAAGACCTACCCCATCCACCGCAGCGCGCCGCCGTTCGACGAGCAGGCGACCAGCACGGAAATCCTGGCGACCGGCATCAAGGTGGTGGACCTGCTGGCGCCGTACACCAAGGGCGGCAAGATCGGGCTGTTCGGCGGCGCCGGCGTCGGCAAGACCGTGCTGATCCAGGAACTCATCAACAACATCGCCAAGGGCCATGGCGGCGTCTCGGTCTTCGCCGGCGTCGGCGAGCGGACCCGCGAGGGCAACGACCTGTACCACGAAATGGTCGATGCCGGCGTCATCAAGCTGAACGACGGCAACACCGAGGGGTCCAAGGTGGCGCTGGTCTACGGCCAGATGAACGAGCCCCCCGGCGCACGCGCGCGTGTCGCGCTGTCCGGACTGACGCTGGCGGAGTATTTCCGCGACGAGCAGGGCCAGGACGTGCTGTTCTTCGTCGACAACATCTTCCGCTTCACCCAGGCCGGCGCCGAGGTTTCCGCGCTGCTTGGCCGCATCCCCTCCGCGGTGGGCTACCAGCCGACGCTGGCGACCGACATGGGCGCGTTGCAGGAACGCATCACCAGCACCAAAAAGGGTTCCATCACCTCGGTGCAGGCCATCTACGTCCCCGCCGACGACCTAACCGACCCGGCGCCGGCGACGTCGTTCGCCCACCTCGACGCCACTACCACGCTGTCGCGGCAGATTGCCGAGCTTGGCATCTACCCGGCGGTGGACCCGCTCGACAGCACCTCGCGCGCGATGTCGCCGCGGGTGGTCGGCGAAGAACACTACCGCGTGGCCCGCGAGGTGCAGCGCATCCTGCAGACCTACAAGTCGCTGCAGGACATCATCGCCATTCTCGGCATGGACGAACTGTCCGAGGAGGACAAGCTGGTCGTGGCGCGCGCCCGCAAGCTCCAGCGTTTCCTCAGCCAGCCCTTCCACGTGGCCGAGGTGTTCACCGGATTCCCCGGCGTCTTCGTGAAGCTGGAGGACACCATCCGCAGCTTCGCCGCCATCGTCGCCGGCGAATACGACCACCTGCCGGAAGGCGCCTTCTACATGGTCGGCACCATCGAGGACGCGGTGAAGAAGGCCGAGACGATGAAGGTCGCGGCGTAGTGCCGACTTGCAGGGAACGCCGGCACGTCGGCGGCCGATCGGCGCGTGGCTGCATGAGCCGCCGTGGATCAGGCGTCCTGGCGACCGGACGCTAGCGTCATGGACGGCACCTTCCAGCTCGAACTCGTCTCGCCGGAAAAGCTGTTGCTTGCCCGCCAAGTCGAGATGGTGACCATCCCCGCCACCGAGGGCGAGATGGGCGTGCTGCCCGGCCACGCGCCGATGATCGTGGCGCTGCGCGGCGGTGTCATCCTGGTCCGTGAGAACGGCGCCGACACCGAGCGGCTGTTCGCGCCCGGCGGCTTCGCAGAGGTCTCTCCCGGGCGCTGCACCGTGCTGGCGGACGAGGTCACGCCAACCGCCAGCCTGTCGCGTGCCGAGGCCGAACGCCGCCTGGCCGAAGCCGAGACCGCGATGGCGGCCGTCACCACCGAGGACGGCATCGACAAGCGCGAGGCCGCCCTGGCGCGCGTGCTGTCGATGCGGGCGATGCGGGACGCCGCGGAAGCCGCCTGACCGAGACCGGCGGACCGCCATCGGCGCGGGGAAGATGGCAGTCCGGCCACGCCTGCGCCAATTCGGCAACGCGGCAGTGTGCCCAAAGGGCAACTCGGCTTGAAACCGCGTTCCATTTGCTGAACATTGCACACGCCTCTGCGTCGCCGTGTCGTGCGGCCACGCTGAAATGCGAGCCGCCGCAGGCCCTGGAGGTTTGGGTCTGCAAGCAACCGCGGGAACATCATGAAGCATTGGCGTATCGAACAGGTGGCTTGGGACCGGTTCGACCCCTCGAAATTCGATCCGGACGTCGTGCCTTTGGTCAAGGCCGCGGCGGTGGTCGAGCGCAACGGCGACGACTACGCGCGGTATCTCAACCACGTCTTCGCCGATGACCCCGACTTCCAGCGCGCCACCGACAACTGGGCGGTGGAGGAAGTCCAGCATGGCGACACCCTCGGTCGCTGGGCCGAGTTGGCCGATCCCGGCTGGGACTACGCCGCGGCGTTCGAACGCTACCGCGCCGGCTACCGCATCAACACCGAGGCCAGCGCCTCCATCCGTGGCAGCCGGACCGGCGAGCTCATAGCCCGCTGCATCGTCGAGACCGGCACCAGCAGCTACTACACCGCACTCGCCGAGGCGACCGAGGAGCCGGTGCTGCGGCAGGTCTGCAAGCTGATCGCCGCCGACGAATACCGCCACTTCAAGCTGTTCTACGACCACATGAAGCGTTACCTTGCGCGCGAGGACCTGTCCTTCCTGCAACGGCTGCGCGTCGCCGCCGGCCGCATCGGCGAAACCGAGGACGACGAACTGGCCTTCGCCTTCCATTGCAGCAACGACAGGCCCGGCATCCGCTACGAGCATGGCCGCTGCGCGACGGCGTACATGGGCACCGCGATGGGCTTCTACCGCTACCGCCACATCGAGCGCGGCATGGGCATGGTCTTCAAGGCGGTCGGCCTGGAACCGCGCGGGCGGCTTTCCAGCGTTGCCGCGCGCGGCGCCTGGCGGGTGCTGTGCTGGCGGCGCGACCGTTTCCGCGCATCGCAGCGCCGGAAGCCGGAAGGCGGCGCGAACCTGGCGCAGGCGGCGTGACGTCCGGCGGCGCGGTCATGCCGACGCGGCGTGGCCTGCTGCTGGCCGGCGCCGTGGCTCGCCCCGCATGGTCCCAAGGGCACGCCTGGCCTGCGCCACATCGCCGCCCGCAGCGGCGTGGAATACGGCCTTGCCGTGCAGGCGGCTTCGCTGCGCGACCAGCCTGGCTATGCCGCCGCGACGGCCCGCGAAGCCCGCCTTCTCGTGCCGGAGGGCGAGGGCAAGTGGTACGATCTGCGCCCGACCGAAGCGGAGTTCGACTTCTCCGGCCTCGACGCCATCCTTGAATTCGCCGCGCGGCATGGCCAGGCGGTCCGCGGCCACACGCTGGTCTGGGACGCCGCCATGCGCGACTGGACCCTGGCCGCGCTGACCGAGGGGCCGGCCCGCGCCAGGCCGCTGCTGGAGGCGCACCTGGATGGCGTGCTCGGCCATTTCGCCGGCCGAATCGGCGATTGGGACGTGGCCAACGAGGCCATCGCCAATCCGTGGGACAGCACCGCGCTGCTGAAGGACACGCCCTGGCTGCGGGCGCTTGGGCCAGACCACCTTGATCTTGCGTTCCGCCTCGCCCGTGTCCGCGACCCGGCGCTGCGGCTCACCTACAACGACTACGGCTGCGAGCACGGCACGCCGCACGACAACGAGAAGCGGCGGCGCGTGCTGACGCTGCTGCGCGGCTTCAGGGACCGCGGCGTGCCGATCGACGCGCTCGGCCTGCAGGGCCACCTGCACCGCGACGCCGCGATGGACCCGACGGCGCTGGCCACGTTCATCCGCGAGGTGCGCGCCCTCGGCCTCGAAGTTCTGATTACCGAATTGGATGTCATCGAGCCGCCGGCGCCAAGCGATCCCGCGGACCGGGACGCGCGGGCGGCGGGCATCGTGCACCGCTTCGTCTCGACGGCGCTGGAGGCCGGGGTGCGGCAGGTGCTCGCCTGGGGCGTGGCCGATCCCTACAGTTGGGCCAACGAGTTGCCGCGCGTCGACGGCCTGCCGTCGCGCCCGCTGCCGCTGGGTGCCGGCTTCGCGCCGAAGCCGATGTGGTACGCGCTGGCCCGCGCCTTCGAGGGCCGGCCGTGGCCGTAGGCGCCGGCCTGCCTCAGCGCGCCGTCGCCGCGGGAAACGCCATGTTGTCGTAGGCGTTCTCGCAGACCCGGAACCACTGGAACTGGTCGTCGCGGTAGGGCCGGTAGGCCTCCCAGATGCGCTTGAAGCGCGGATTGCGGCTGCCGTTCTCATCGAAGAACTCGTGCGTGTTGCGCCAGGCAGACTGCACGATGTCGCGTGGCCAGGCGCGAAGCTGCGCGCCGTTCGCCAACAGCCGGCGCAGCGCCTGCGGGTTGGCGTGGTCGTAGCGGGCGACCATGTCGAGTTCGACCTCGGCGCAGGCCACCTCCAGCGCAGCCCTGTAGGCCGGCGGCAGCGCGTCCAAGGGGCGCTGGTTGATGAGCAGGTGACCGCGCGCGCAGGGTTCCCAGAAGCTCGGCGCGTAGTAGTACCGCGCGACCCGGACGAAGCCGAGCTTCTCGTCGTCGTGCGGCCCGACGAACTCGGCGCCGTCGATGGTGCCGCGCTCCAGCGCCGGGTAGATGTCGGTGGCGGCGATCAAGGTCGGCACCGCACCCTTCCGCTGGAAGACGTTGCCGGCGTATCCGGCGACGCGGAATTTCACGCCCTGCAGGTCGGCCAGGCTGCGGATCTCGTTGCGGAACCAGCCACCCATCTGGGTGCCGGTGTCGCCCAGCAGGATGCCGACGCAATTGTACTCGCGCAGCAGGTCGGCGCACATCTCGTTGCCGCCGCCCTTCTTCATCCAGGCGCCCTGCTGGCGCAAGTTGCCGCCGAACGGGATCGAGGTGAAGAAGGTAAAGGCCGGGTCCTTGCCGATGTAGTAGTACAGCGCGGTCTGGCCGCACTCCACGGTGCCGTTCTGCACCGCGTCCAGCACCTGCAGGCCGGGGACGATCTCGCCGGCCGGGAAGACCCGGATTTGGAAGCGGTTGTCGGTCAGCTCAGCGACCCGCTTCGCCACCGTCTCGGCGCCGCCGAATAGGATGTCGAGGTTGCGCGGGAAGCTGCTGGTCAGCCGCCAGCGAACCTCCGGGTTCTGGGTCTGCGCCAGGGCCGGCGCGGCGAGCAGGGCGGGCGCGGCGGCGGCCGTGCCGATCTGGGACCGACGGTTCATAATGTTCCTCCCGCCGCGGTCTTGCTGCCGCCGGCGTCCCGCCAGGATGCACCGCGCCGGCCCGCCGCCGCAACGGCGATGCGCGGCGCGGTTTGCCGGGCCGCGCCCCGCGCGCCACATTGCCCGCGCCACCAGCCCAATGCCACCAACCCCCCGTCACCAGCCAAGGACGCTCCCGCATGGCCGATGCCCCGACCAGACCCGTCCTGCTGACCGGCGCCGCCGGCAACCTCGGCCGCGTGCTGGCGCGCGAGTTGGCGGCGCAAGGCTGGACGTTGCGGCTCACCGACCTCAGCCCCTTCCCGGACCCGTTGCCGCCGCGCGCCACCTTCGTCCGCGCCGACCTCAACGACGGCGCCGCGCTGCGGCCCCTGGCCGAGGGCTGCGGCGCCATCCTTCACTTCGGCGGCGTCAGCGTGGAGCAGCCGTTCGAGACCGTGCTCGGCCCCAACCTCCGCGGCCTGCACCACGTCTACGAGGCGGCGCGGCGCGAGGGCATCCGCGTGGTCTTCGCCAGTTCCAACCACGCCGTCGGCTTCCACGAGCGGCCTCAGGGCAACGCCGCGAAACTCGATGTCGACTGCGCCTTCCGGCCGGATGGGTTCTACGGCCTGTCGAAGGTCTACGGCGAGCTGATGGGGCGCCTCTACTGGGACAAGCACGGCGTCGAGAACGTCAACCTCCGCATCGGCTCCTGCGTGGCGGAGCCGGCCGAGGCGCGGATGCTCGGCACCTGGCTGTCCTTCGCCGACCTGGTGCGGCTGGTGGCCGCCGCGGTCACCGCGCCGCGCAGCGGCCACTGCGTCATCTGGGCGTGCTCGGACAATCCAGGCGGTTTCTGGGCGCGCGACCACCGGCAGCGCATCGGCTGGCAGCCGCAGGACAGCGCCGAGGCGTACCGCGCGCGGATAGCCGGCAAGGTGTCGGGCAACCCGGTTGTCGAGCGCTACCAGGGCGGCAGCTACACCGCGATCGACTACAGCCGGGCAGCACCTTCGCCCGGCGATCCGTTCGCGCTGGATTGAGCGCCGGACCCGCACCGGTGGCGCACGACCGCTGCAAGAATGATGTCGCGGAGCGGCCGAGGGCGCCGGCCCCATGCCGGGAAAGCCGCGCTCGACCAGGCGCGCGCGAGCGCCGCCATCGCGCCCTGGCCACCCTCGGCGACCCCGTCCGGACACCGCGATGAGCGAGGTGTCCGGAAGTCCGTTGCTCGCGCTCGCCGGCGGCGACTGGGCCGCCACCCTGCTGCCGGGGCTGGGCGGCGCCTTCGCCAGCCTCGCCTGGCATGGCCGGGACGTGCTGGTGCCGCTGCCGCTCGGCGCCGATCCCACGGCCAGTTTCGCCGGTGCCTTCGTCATGGCGCCCTGGGCCAACCGGCTCGACGGCGGCAGGCTGCCAGTGCTCGGCCGCGAATACCGCCTGCCGATCAACCGGCCGCAGGACGACACCGCCATCCACGGCCTGTCGCGCGACCGGCCGTGGTCCGTGGCGATGGCGGCGCCGGCGCGGGCCGTGCTGGCGCAGCAGGTGGACACGACCGAAGCGGGCCTGCCGTGGCGCTATGCCGCCCGGCTGGACGTGGCGCTGGGCGGCGGCGGCGTCGCCATCGCGCTGGCGCTCACCAACCTCGGCGACCGGCCGGCGCCGTTCGGGCTGGGCTGGCATCCGTTCTTCGTGCGGCAAGCGGGGACGCGGCTGCGCTTCCGCGCCGCCACGCTGTTCACCCGCGATGCGCGCTGCCTGCCGGTCGCGGCGCAGCCCTCGGACGGACTTGACGGGGATGCGACGGCTTATGAAGGCCTCGACACGCATTTCGCCGGCTGGGACGGGATGGCGGAGATCGTCCGGCCCGATCTCCGCCTGCGGCTTGCCGCCTCGGGCGCGTTTGCGGGCAACCTGCAAATCTTCGCGCCGGCCGCATCCGGCGGCGGCGGCATCCTGTGCGTGGAACCGATGAGCCATGTGCCGGACGCGCCGAACCGGCCGGAGTTCGCCGCCTTCGGGTCGCTGACGATGCTGCCGCCGGGTGGCGTGCTGGAGGGTGGGATTTCCCTGACCGCCATGAGCTGAGTTGGCCTGGCATCCCGCGCGCCCGCACGGGAACCCCTGGGAACGCGACCGGCACCGTGACGTTGGCGCCTGGCAACAGACGTGGCGGGCAGGACGCCGCGGCCGCAAGTGCAGGGGGTTCGACATGGCAGGCACGGCCCGCAAGACCGATCCCGAATTGTGGGAACGCGTGAAGGCTGCCGTCACCGACGGCGACAAGGGCGGCAACCCCGGCCAGTGGTCGGCGCTCAAGGCGCAGCTCGCGGTCGCGGAATACAAGAAGGCCGGCGGCACCTACGCCGGGCCGAAGCAGGCCGACAACCACCTTGGCCAATGGACCCGCGAGGCGTGGGGCACCAAGTCCGGCAAGCCCTCCGGCAAGACGGGGGAGCGCTACCTGCCGGCCAAGGCCCGTGAGGGGCTGACCGCGCAAGAGTACCGCCGCACCACCGCGAAGAAGCGCCGCGACAGCGCGGCGGGCCAGCACTGCTCCCGCCAGCCCCAGGATGTCGCGGCGAAATCCGCGAAGGCGCGCCGATCCACCAGTGGTCAGCCGCCCGGCCAGGATACCCAGAGACCCAACATGAACGACACCCCGTCCGAGATGCCCGAGGCCTGGCAGGAATTCCGCAGCCTGGTGAACATGCCGGCCAAGGCGCTCCGCGATTGGCTGGAGACCGAGCACAGCCGCGGCGTCGGCTGGACCAACGACGGCGACGACGAGGCCGTCGGGCACCGCTCGGGCCGGCGCATCGTGGACCTGCTGGAGCAGGGCGAAGCCCCGTCGGAGGCGGCCGACGTGGCATTCCTGCGCAAGGTGGTCGGCTACGTCCGGCGGCACTTGGCGCAGCGGCCGGATGGGGATGTAAGCGAGACGCGGTGGCGGTACTCGCTGATGAACTGGGGCCATGATCCGTTGCGGGTTGCCGGCAAGCCGAAGCGCCGGGCGTCCGCGCCGTCCGCAGCGGCACGGCCGGCCAGCGGCGTTGCGAAGCGTGCCGCGCCGACGCGGCAACCGGCTTCCGCAACGCCGGCAGCGCGAGCAGGCAGGACCGCCGTGCGGGGGGCGAAGCGCGCCACCGATGCGGCCGCGAAGCGCCCGGCCACGACGGCGGCGAAGCGATCCGCTACAACCGGGCGTGCCGTGGCAAAGCCGCCGGCTGGGACTGCCGCCAAGCGATCCGCAGGCGCCGGCGCGAAGCGTACGCCAGCCATGGCAAGCCAGCGGACCACCGCGGTGAAGCGCACCGCTGCCGGGCCGGCGAAGCGCAATGCCGGTGCAGGCGCCAAGCGCCCCACCGGCGCCACGTCGAAGGGCCCCGTCGCCAAGCCGCCCAAGCGCGTCGCCGGCGCCGCAGCCAAGCGTGCCGGTCCTGCTGCCTCGAAGCGCCCCGCATCCGCTGCGGCAAAGCGCGGCAGCCTTGCCGCACCCGCCCGCGGTGCCGCCGGCCGCACCGGAGCAGCGGCCAAGGGCGGTCGAAGCGGCGCCACGGGTCGACGCCCTGACTGAGCGTCCCACTTAGGCGCCCCACTTGGACGCCCCGCCGGCAGCGCGGCGGCGATGGCCAACCGTTGCCTGCATTGGCCTGCCGGCAGCGTGGGCGCGGTTTGGAAACCGCGCTGGACCATGCCAAGTTGTCGGGCCTGTGCCGATGGCTGTCCTCTCCGGCTCCGGCACCGTAGCCTCGGCCGGACGCAGGGCCACGTACCGCGGGGCCGCCTGCATCCGCGATCAGGCCTTCGGATGTGCTAAGCAGACTTCGCTAGCCCACCCCAGAGACTGCCATGCCAACCCAGATTGCCTGAAGCCGCGTGCCCTACCGTCCGGGGGGCAACCAGAAGAACTCTGCTTAGCCTTCCGATCATCTCCCCGAGACAACCCGTCGAGGCCCCATGCGCCACGCCACCACCCCCGCCGAGGACCTGATCTTCGGCCTCACCCGGCTGCTCGACCTGCCCGCCCTGACCGCCGCCGCCGGCCAGCCGCTCGGCGCCGACGACATCGCCGCCATCGTCACCGAGGCCGACCGCTTCTCGCGCGAAGTGCTCTGGCCCGGTTCGCAGCCCGCCGACCGGCACGGTGCGGTGTACGAGAACGGCGTAGTCCGCACGCCCCCCGGCTACCAGGCCGCCTATCGCGCCTGGGTCGAGGGCGGCTGGCAATCGCTGCCCGCGCCGGCTGCGGTGCACGGCGTGCCGGTCGGCGGCCAGCACCTGCTGCAGGCCTTGTGGATGGCGGTGCAGGAACTCACCGCCGCCGCCGACATGGCCTTCAGCCTGTGCCCGATGCTCACCACCGGGGTGATCGAGGCGCTCACCCGCTACGCCACGCCGCAGCAGGCGGCGGCCTGGCTGCCGAAGCTGATCGCCGGCGAATGGACCGGCACCATGTGCCTGACCGAGCCGCAGGCCGGAAGCGACCTCTCGCAGGTCCGCACCCGTGCCGAGGCTGCGCCCGACGGTACCTGGCGGCTGCACGGCCAAAAAATATACATCACCTACGGCGACCACGACCTGACGCCGAACACCCTGCACATGGTGCTGGCCCGGCTGCCGGACGCGCCGCCCGGCACGCGGGGCATCAGCCTGTTCGCAAGCCCAAAGCTGCTGCCGGACGGCCGCCGCAACGCGCTCCGCTGCGGCGGCATCGAGCGCAAGCTCGGCATCCACGCCTCGCCCACCTGCACCATGCTGTTCGACGGGGCCGAGGCGGAGTTGGTCGGCGAACCCAACCGCGGCCTGAACGCGATGTTCGCGATGATGAACGCCGCCCGCCTCGGCGTCGGCGTCGAGGGCGTGGCGCAGGGCGCCCGGGCGCTGGCGTTGGCCGAGGCCTACGCCGCCGACCGCACCCAGGGCGGCGGCGCCATCGCCCGCCACCCCGATGTGGCGCGGATGCTGGCCGAAATGCGCGCCATTACCCTGGCCGGCCGGCTGCTGGCGCTCGAAGCCGGCGCGGCGCTCGACCGGTCCCGGTTGCTGGACGACTTGAACAGCGACGCACGGCTCCGCCGCGAGGCCGGCGAAACCCGCGTCGCCCTGCTGACGCCGATCGTCAAGGCGTGGTGCACCGACCGCGGCGTCGATTGCGCCAGCCTCGGCATCCAGGTGCATGGCGGCATGGGCTTCGTCGAGGACACCGGCGCGGCGCAGGTGCTGCGCGACGCCCGCATCGCACCGATCTACGAGGGCACCAACGGCATCCAGGCGATCGACCTGGTGACCCGCAAGGTGCAGCGCGACGGCGGCGTAGCCATGCTCGGGCTGCTGGGCGAGGTGCGTGCGGCCGACCCGCGGCTGGCGGCGGTGGCGGCGGCGATGGAGCGTGCCACCGCCTGGATGCTGGCGGCGTCTCCGGACGTGGCGCAGGCCTCCGCTGCGGCCTACCTCGATGCGGCCGGCTGGACGCTCGGCGGCTGGATGCTGGCCCGTGCCGCCGCGCTGGAGCCCGGCTACGCGCCGATCGCCAATTTCTACCTGGCGCGCCTGCTGCCCCGCGCCGCCGCGCGGATCGCGGAGATCGAGGCTGCCGAGACGCTGCTGGCGCTGCTGCCGGCAGCGTGAGCGGCGGCCCGTGGCCGGTACCCGCCGCACTGGCCGCCCCGCTGGCCTCCTGGGGTCCGGTTATCGCGCTGCGACACCTTGCGCTTGCTGTCTCACACCGAATATGGGCTTTCGGTTAGGAAATCGGGCCTGAATGAACGCGCCTCTTGCTGCTCCTGCCTTGCAGGGATCACGTCCCCGTGTCGCCGTGATCGGGGCCGGCCCCGGCGGGCTGGCCACCGCCATGCTGCTGGCCGCCAGCGGCGCGCGGGTAACCTTGCATGAGAAGGACGCGGTGGTCGGCGGCCGGACCCGCACCGTGGCCTCGCCGGACGGCGCCTACCGCTTCGACCTCGGCCCTACCTTCTTCCTGTATCCGCGCATCCTGGCGGAAATCTTCGAGACTTGTTGCGCGCGGCTCAGGGACGAGGTGGAGATGGTCCGCCTCGATCCGCAATACCGGCTGATCTTCGAGGGTAGCCAGACGCTGGACGCGACGCCCCACCCGGCCCGCATGGAAGCCGAGATCGCCAAGCTCAACCCAGCCGACGCGCGCGGCCTGCGGCCATTCCTGGCGGAGAACCGCCGCAAGCTGGAAGCCTTCCGCCCGGTGCTGGAACGCGCCTTCTGCACGCCGTCCGACCTGCTCGGCCTCGACATGCTGAATTCGCTGAGGCTGATGCGGCCGCACCGCACGGTGGATTCCGACCTGGCCAAGCACTTCCGCGACCCGCGGGTGCGCCTCGCCTTCTCGTTCCAGACCAAGTACCTGGGCATGAGCCCGTTCCGTTGCCCCAGCCTGTTCACCATCCTGAGCTTCCTGGAATACGAGCACGGCGTGTTCCACCCGATGGGCGGCTGCGGCGCCGTCTCCACCGCCATGGCCCGCGTCGCCGAACGCCTGGGCGTCGACATCCGGCTGAACTCGCCGGTGGACCGCATCGCCTTCTCCGGCAAGCGCGCCATCGGCGTCGAGGCCGGCACCCGATACCACCAGGCCGATGCCGTGGTGGTCAACGCCGACTTCGCCCACGCCATGCCGCGCTTGGTGCCGGACGCGTTGCGCAAGCGCTGGACCGACAAGCGGATCGACAAGGCGCGCTACTCCTGCTCGACCTTCATGCTGTACCTCGGCATCGAGGGCACGCTGCCCGGCCTGGCGCACCACAGCATCCTGCTGACCGAGGACTACCGGAAGAACATCAAGCAGATCGAGACCGGCGAAATCCCCGACGTGCCAAGCCTCTACGTGCAGAACCCCGGCGTGACGGATGCCTCCGTGGCACCGCCCGGCCACACCGCGCTCTACCTGCTGGTGCCGGTGCCGAACCTGCGGCAGGGGCCGGGCGGCATGGGCGCGGCCGACGTGCACGACTGGTCGGTCGAGGCGCCGCGCTACCGCCGGCTGGCGCTGGACCGCCTGCGCGGCCTCGGCATCCCCGACATCGAAAGCCGCATCCGCTACGAGCGCATCATCACGCCGCAGCACTGGCAGGACGACTACGCGGTCGGCTACGGCGCCACCTTCAACCTGTCGCACGACCTTGGCCAGATGCTGTGCTTCCGCCCCGGCAACCGCTTCGCCGAGCTGGACGGCGTGTACCTGGTTGGCGGCGGCACCCATCCCGGCAGCGGGTTGCCGGTGATCTACGAGGGCGCCCGTATCACCAGCGGCCTGCTGGCGCGCGATCTCGGCATGGCGCCGGTGCCGGCGGGATCGGGCTTCGCGCAGGATGCGGCACCGAACCTGGTGCCTGCCGTGGCGGCGGAGTGATGGCGTTGGGAATTCCGGCATGAGCGCGCATGTGGTGGTGGTGGGCGGCGGCCTCGGCGGCCTGGCGGCGGCGGCGGTCGCGGCGGCGCGCGGCCACCGGGTCACGCTGCTCGACAAGAACCCCTGGCTCGGCGGCAAGGCGGCGGTGCTCGGGCTGGATGCGCCCGACGGGTCCGGGACGTTCCGCTTCGACATGGGGCCGACCATCCTGACCGTGCCGCGGGTGCTCCGCCGCATCTATGCCGAGGCCGGGCGGGACCAGGCGCAGGACCTGCCGCTGCTCCGCCTCGATCCGCAGTGGCGCTGCTTCTTCGAGGACGGCGCCCGCATCGACCTGCTGGGCGATGTCGACGCCATGGCCCGCAGCATGGACGAGTTCGCTCTCGGCAAGGGCATGGGCGACGGCTACCGCCGCTTCCAGGCGGAAGCGGAGAAGCTGCACGGCATCTCGGAGAAATTCTTCTTCTGGAAGTCGGTGGAAGACCTGTTCGACACCGTCGACTGGCGCGGCAACATGCAGCCCGGCACGATGCGCGACGTGCTGGCGCTGCGGATGGGCCGCACCGTGGCGAAGATCATCCGTGGCCACGTGCCGGATGCGCGCCTGGCGCAGATGCTCGACCACTTCTGCCAGTATGTCGGCTCCAACCCCTATCTGGCGCCGGCGGTGCTGTGTTCGATCGGCGATATGCAGGCCAGCGAGGGCGTCTGGTATCCGGTCGGCGGCACCCGCGCCGTCGCCGAGGGGCTGGTGAAGCTGGCGACCGATCTTGGCGCCGATTTCCGCCCAGGCGTCGAGGTTACGGGGTTCGACGTGGAGGCCGGCGCGGTCAAGGCCGTGCGCACCGCGTCCGGCGAGCGCATCGCCTGCGACGCAGTGATCTCCAACATGGACGCCATCCGGACCTACAAGGAGCTGGTCGGCGGCAACACCGGCAAGCGCTACGCGAGGAAGGGCTACGAGCCGGCCTGTTCCGGCGTGGTGCTCTACCTCGGCTTGAACCGGCGCTACGACCATCTCGGCCACCACGACTTCGTCTTCTCGCGCGACGCCGAGGAGGAGTTCGACTTCATCTACAAGCGCGGCGAGCCGGCGCCCGACCCGACCTGCTACTTCGCCGCGCCGTCCGGCACCGATCCCTCGGTCGCACCCGAGGGCGGCGAGGCATTGTACGTGCTGGTCCACACCCCCTACCTGCGGCCGCACCACGACTGGTCGAAGATGTTCGCGCCCTACCGCCGAACCATCCTCGACAAGCTGAAGCGCACCGCAGGGCTTGAGGACATCGAGCAGCGCATCGTGGTCGAGCGCGCCCTTACGCCGGCCGATATCCACGAACGCTACAAGGTGCTGGACGGCGCGATCTACGGCCTGGCCAGCCACGGCGCCTTCCTCGGCGCCTTCAAGCCGGGCAACCGCTCGCGCGCGGTGAAGGGTCTGTATCTGGCCGGCGGCGCCGCGCATCCCGGTCCCGGCATGCCGATGGTGATGATGAGCGGCTGGATCGCCGCCGATGCGACGGACCAGGACCTCGCCGGCCGCGGCATGTCGGCGGCGGCCGAGGCGGCGGGCCAGCGCGACGCCATGCAGCCGAAGCTGGCCGCGGAGTAGCCGGGCGTGCCTGCACCGGCCACGCCCGATGCTGCCTTGCCGCTGGCGCTTTACTCATCCGCGCGCCACCGCTTCTTCCACCTCGTCTTCGCCCGCTTCGCCCGTGCCCACCTGCGGGCCGTGCGCGTTGCCGAATGGGGGCTGCCGCAGCCCAGCCCAGGCGCGCCGCTGGTGGTCTTCGCCAACCATCCATCCTGGTGGGACGGCATGGCCTTCATGCTGCTGGCGGCGCGGCTGCTGCCGGAGCGGCGGATGTTCGTGCCGATGGAGGCCGCCGTGCTGGCCCGCTACGGCTTCATGCGGCGGATCGGCGTGTTCGGCGTGGAGGCGGGGTCCGGCCGCGGCGCCTTCGCCTTCCTGCGCACGGCGGGCGCCGTCCTGGCCGCCCCCGAGGGCATGTTGTGGATGAACGCCCCCGGCCGCTTCGCCGACGTGCGCGAACGTCCGGTGCCGATCACCCCCGGCTTGGTGCGGCTGGTGGAACTGGCACCCACCGCCCGCTTCGTGCCCCTGGCGCTCGACTACCCATTCTGGAGCGAACGCGCGCCGGAGATGCTCGCCGCCTTTGGCCCGCCCATCGAGGGTGCCGCCCTGGCCGCGCTGGACCGCGACGCCCGCGCGGCCACCCTGGCGCACGCCCTGGAAGCCACGATGGACCGGCTGGCCGTGGATGCCATCGCCCGTGATCCCGCCCGCTTCCGCACCGTGCTGCACGGGCGTGAAGGAATGGGCGGCATCTGGCAGGCCTGGCGGCGGACCGGCGCGGCGCTGCGTGGCGAGCGCTTCGACCCGCGCCACGACATCAGCCGGCCCGCCTGATGGACCCGGCGCTTCTCGCCCTGGCGCTCGCAGCCTTCCCGGCGCTGTTCGGCACCGTCAACCTGCTGCTGCTGGCCCGCGCCCAAGGCAAGCCACCGGCCGGCGCCCGCGTCGCCATCCTGGTTCCGGCGCGGAACGAGGCCGCGAACATCGCGGGTTGTCTCGACGCCGCGCTGGCCCAGCAGGGCGTGCCGGTCGAGATCCTGGTGATGGACGATGGCAGCACCGACGCCACGGCCGCCATCGTCCAGGCCGCCGCGGCACGGGATGCGCGGGTCCACTTGGTCGCCGCGCCGCCGCTGCCGCCCGGCTGGACCGGCAAGGTCCACGCCTGCGCTCGCCTGGCCGAGGCCGCGCCCGCCGGCTGCACCCACCTGCTGTTCATCGACGCCGACGTGCGGCTGGTGCCGGATGCCGCCGCCGCCCTGGCCGGCCACGCCGCCCGCACCGGCATCGCCATGGTCAGCGGCGTGCCGCGGCAGGTCATCGGCTCGCTCGGCGAGGCGCTGACGGTGCCGGGCATCAACCTGCTGCTGCTGGGCTACCTGCCGGGCGGTGGCCGCGCCTTCACCCGCCGGCCGGACCTCGCCGCCGCCTGCGGCCAGCTCATCCTGGCCGACCGCGTTGCGTACCAGGCGGTCGGCGGCCACGGCGCGGTGCGGGGCGTGCTGCATGACGGCCTGGCGCTGGCCCGGCGGTTCCGCGCCGAGGGCCACCGCACCGAGGTGGTCGACGGCGCGCCGCTCGCCGCCTGCCGGATGTACGGCGGCTTCCGCAAGGCGTGGTCCGGCTTCCTGAAGAACGCGGTCGAGGGCATGGCGACGCCGCTTGGCCTGCCGGTCTGGACCGTGCTGCTGGCCGGTGCGCATTTGTGGCCCTGGGCGCTGCTGCCGGCGCCGGCGGCGTTCGGCGCGCTGGCGCTGACCTTCGCGCTGCGCGCCGCCATCACCTGGCGGGCGCGGGAGCCGTGGTGGACAGTGGCGCTGCACCCGCTGACGGTGTTGGTGGCGCTGGCGATCCAGTGGACGGCGCTGGCGCGGGCGGCGCTTGGTCGCCCGGCGGGCTGGAAAGGCCGCGCCTATCCTGCCACGAAGGTGGCATGAGCAGCATTGCCGCCGCCGCGACGCCGGCCCGCGACCACGACACCGAGAATTTCCCGACCGCCTCGCGGCTGCTGGCCCGGCCGGTGCGGGCGCAGGTGATGGCCTTCTACCGCTTCGTCCGCACCGCCGACGACATCGCCGACGACGCGGTGCTGCCGGCCGCGGAGAAGCTGTCCCGGCTGGCAGTGATGGGGATTGCGCTGGACGACCCGGCGACGGCGTTGCCGGAGGCCCGGCGGCTGCACGATCTCGGCGTCGGCACTGGCGAGGCCCGGCTGATGCTGTCCGCCTTCCGCCAGGACGCGACCTGTGCCCGCATTGCCGACTGGGCGGCGCTGGAAGACTACTGCCGGCGCTCCGCCGACCCGGTCGGGCGGCTGCTGCTGCGGCTGCACGGCGACACCGACCCGCGTGCCGTCGCCGCAGCCGATGGGCTGTGCACCGCGCTCCAGGTGCTGAACCACCTTCAGGACCTGGTCCTGGACCGTGACGCGCTGGACCGCATCTACCTGCCGGTTGCGTGGCTGGCGCTGGCCGGCGGCGAGGCGGCGTTCTTCGACCCCGCCAACTATGGCCGGCGGCGCCCGGTGCTGGACGCCGCGCTCGACCGCGTCGAGGAACAGCTTGACCGCGCCAGCGCCCTGCCGCGGCTGCTGCGGTCGCGGCGGCTGGCGATGCAGTCCACGGTCACCATCGCGCTGGCCCGCCGGCTGCTGGCGAAGCTCCGCGCCGCCGACCCGGTGGTCGGCCGGGTGGCGCTTGGCCGCGCCGACTTCACCCGTGCCTTCGCCGGCGTCGCCGGATATGGGCCGCGCGATGCCGCCCTGGCCGCCGCCAGGGTGGGCCGCGCCGGCTCCTCCTTCGCCCGCGGCATGGCGGCGTTGCGCGGCGAGCGGCGGCGGGCGCTGTGGGCGGTCTACGCCTTCTGCCGGGCGGTCGACGACATCGCCGACGGCGCCATGCCGGAGGCCGAGAAGCGTCGCTTCCTGGCCGACTGGTCGACCAAGCTGACGGCGCCGGATTGCGCCTTGTCGCGCGACCTGGCCTGGGCGCGCCAGGCCTACGCCGTGCCGCTGGCGGAATGCCACGCCATGGTGGCGGGCATGGCGACCGACGCCGCCGACCGGCTGCGGCTGCCCACCGAAGCGGCGCTCGACCTGTACTGCCGGCAGGTGGCGGGCAGCGTCGGCGCTATGGCGGTCCGCATCTTCGGCGCCCCCGAGGCCGAGGGTTTCGGCCTGGCGCTCGGCCGTATCTTCCAGCTTACCAACATCCTCCGCGACGTGGACGAGGACGCCGCGCGCGAGCGCGTCTACCTGCCGCTCGACCTGCTGGCCGCCGCCGGCATCCCCGACGGCCCGGCCCAGGGGATCGTCGCGCACCCGGCCTTCGGCCCGCTTTGCGCCACGCTGGCCCGCCGCGCGCAGGCCGGCTTCGCGCAGGCCGAGGCCGAGATCACCCGCTACGACCCGCGCGCCCTGCTGCCGGCCCGTGTCATGATGTGGGGCTACCGCCGGCTGCTGGACCGGCTGGTGGCGCGCGGCTGGGACGCGGCACGGCCACGGCCGAGGCTGACCGCACCGGAAAAGCTGCGGATGGCCTGGATGGCGCTGGGCCTCGGCCGCCCGGCATGAGGGGGCCGGCATGACGGTCCATGTGGTCGGCGCCGGGGTCGCCGGCCTGGCCGCGGCGCTGCGGCTGGCCGAGGCCGGCCACGCCGTGCTGCTGCACGAGGCCACGGCGCAGGCCGGCGGACGCTGCCGCGCCCTGCCCGACGGCACCGACAACGGCACCCACGCGCTGCTCGGCGCCAACCGCTCGGCGCTGCGCTTCCTCAAGCGGATCGGCGCGCGGGAGGGCTGGGTGGAACCCGAACCGGGCGGCCTGCCGGTGCTGGACCTTGCCACCGGCGGCGCCTCGCGGGTGGCGCTCTCGCCCTTCGGCTGGACCGATCCGGCGCGGCGCCCGGCCGGCTTCGACGCGGGCGCGGTGCTGGCCCTGGCGCGGCTCGCGCTGCCGGCACGCGACCGCCCGGTGGCGGCGGCCATGGCGCGCCACCCGGAATTCCTCCGTGGCTTCGTCGATCCGCTGGTGATCGCCGCGCTGAACACCCCGAGCCTCGAGGCCTCCTCCCGCCGGCTTGGCGCGGTGCTGCGGCGGCTGGGCACGCCGGGGGCGACGCGGCTGTTCGTGGCGCGCCAGGGGCTTGGCCCCGATCTGGTCGCGCCGGCGCTCGTTGCCCTGGCGCGGGCCGGCGGGCAGGTGCGATTCGGCGCCCGGCTGCGCCGCCTGGAGCTGCACGATGGCTGCCTCGCCGCGCTGGATTTCGGCGAGGCCGCGGTGCGGCTCGGTGCCGGCGATGCCGCCGTGCTGGCGACGCCGCCCTGGGAGTCGCAGCGCCTGCTGCCGCTTCTGCCGGTGCCAGGCGCCCATGCCCCCATCGTCAACCTGCACTTCGCCCACGCCACCGGCGGCCCGGTGCGGTTCCTCGGCCTGCTGGGCGCGCTTTGCCAATGGGTGCTGGTGCGGCCTGTCGGCGTCAGCGTCACCGTCAGCGCCGGCGATGCGGCAGTGCGGGAGGACCTCGAAACCCTCGCCCCGCGCGCCTGGGCGGAATTGCGCCGGGCCGCGCTGGCCTTCGGCCTGCCGGGCGAGTGGCAGGCGCCGCCGCCGCCCTGCCGGGTGGTCAAGGAACGCCGCGCGACACCCCGCCACACGCCCGGCGCCGAGCTGCGCCCGCCACGGCTGCCCGCCGCCAACCTGGCCCTCGCCGGCGACTGGACCGACCCGGTGCTGCCCGCCACCATCGAGGCCGCCATCCGCAGCGGCGAGGCTGCCGCGCGGCGCCTCGCCGCCACCCTGCAACGGCCGCCCGGCGGCCCCCGCCGATAGGCCTGCCCGTCCGGCCCCAAGCCTTTGGCCCGCACTATTTGATCGGCGCTTCCTTCAACGTTCGAAGTATCCTACGGAAGCGATTGGCGTCCGGCGATCCGGCCACGGCCGAACAGGGCGACGTGCGATGGCCGGGAGCGGACTGGGCAAGAGCGGAGGCTTCCCGGCGCGGCTCGGCCGGTATGCCCGGCGTGCCGCCACGATGGTGCGCCCGATGAACGGCGCTCCGCGGAGCGAGGCCGCGATCGGCGTCCCGCCTCCGGCACCGCTGCCGCACTCGGTCCATCAGCTCTATCGCGGCTACACCGAGGCCGACCTCGCGATCTTCGACCGCTTCCCGCCCGATCCCGCGTTGCGGCCGATGCCAGGCTTCGTCACCAATTTCCTCGGGGTCCGGACGCGCACCAGCTTCGTGCGCGGGGCCGAGGCGATGGATACGGTGGTCCTCAACCTGCCGGTTCCCGATGATGGCTGGCATTCCGACGCGGTCGAGTGGATCGGCCTGCTGAAAAGCGTCGCCGCCGCCCGCGGCCGTTTCACCGCCATGGAATTGGGGGCCGGCTGGGGTCCCTGGGCGGTCGCCGGCGCGGTCGCTGCCCGCCGGCTCGGCATCGGCGACATCCGGCTCTGCGCCATCGAGGCCGATGCCGGCCATTGCGGTTTCATGGACCAGCACTTCCGTGACAATGGCCTGGACCCCACGGCGCACCGGCTGGTCCACGCGGCGGTCGGCACCGAGCCGGGGCTGACCCGCTGGCCGAAGGTCGCGGACCCGGCGGCCGATTGGGGGTCCCGGCCGTTGGCCGAGGCGGCGCCCGGCGCGGTCGATCATGTCGGCCGGGCCTTCGCCGAATGGATCGATGTCGAGGTCGTGCCGTTCGCTGGCCTGCTGCTCGGCCAGCCGGCCTGGGACCTGGTGCATGTCGACGTGCAGGGCTGGGAGTTCGACCTGTGCGCGGGGGCCGCCGCGCTGCTCGACGAGCGGGTCCGCTGGCTGGTGGTCGCCACCCACGACGCCAAGCTGCATGGCGACCTGGTGGATCTGATGTTCCGCCGTGGCTGGGTCCTGGAGAACGAGAAGCCGCCGCGTTTCGGATGGCGGCAGGGCGTGCCGACGCTGATGGCGATGACCACGCAGGACGGCACCCAGGTCTGGCGCAACCCGGCGCTGGCGGCCTGACGACGCCAGGTTGCGCGGGCACGTCCGGGCCGCTGGCGCAGGATGGCCGGACCGGCGGCCGGCACGGGCCCGCCGCGGCTGCGGAAGCGTTACGTGGTTCCGGGCAACCCGCCGCTGGTCTATGTTTCAATCACCGGCACGACCGGCAAGGAGGAAACGATTATGCGGATCATCATGGCGCTGGCGCTCGGCCTGGTTCTGGCGGGTGCGGCGCGGACCCCGGTTGCGGCCCAGTCGCCGCCAGCCTCCTATGGCGCGCCGATCACCCTGGAGGACGCCCGGCGGCTAGTCGATGCGACGATCGCCGACGCCCAGCGGCGCAACCTGCTGATGGCGGTGGCCGTGGTGGATTGGGCCGGCAACCTCGCGGCCTTCGCGCGGATCGACAGCACGCAGACGGCCTCGATCGGGATCGCCCTGGAAAAGGCTCGGACCGCAGCCGCCTACCGGCGTCCCAGCAAAGCCTTCGAGGATGCGCTGGTCGGCGGCCGGATGGCGATCCTGTCGCTGCCCGGCGCGCTGCCGATCGAGGGCGGCGTGCTGGTCCTGCGGGACGGGCGGATCGTCGGGCCGATCGGCGTCTCCGGCGGCACCGCGCAGGAAGACGGCCAAGTGGCGGCGGCGGGGTTGGCCGCGCTGCGGTAGCGGATGGTCGGGCAGGCCCCCGTTTCTCCAGGTGGGGGCCTCCAGGCGGAGAGCTTCCAGGCGGGGGCCTGGCCGCCGGGCGGGCGGATAGGCTAGGGCGGCGCCCATGACCACGGACTCCGCCGCCGCCCTCGTTGGCCTGCGCGCCGCCGCCGCCCGCGACGGCGCCCTGCCGCCCGACCGCCGGCGGGCGCTGCTGGACAACCTCGCCGCCGCCGTGCTGGGCCGGGCGGAGGCCATTGCCGCCGCGGTGGATGCCGACTACGGCGGCCGTTGCCCGGAGGAAACGCTGCTGGCCGAGGTGAAGCTGGTGGTGGATGCCGCCCGGCACGCCCGCCGCCACCTCGGCGCCTGGGCCCGGCCGCGGCGGATCGGCGTTCCCTTCGCGTTCCAGCCTGCCAGGGCGGCGCTGGAGCCGGTGCCGAAGGGCGTCGTCGGCATCATGGCGCCGTGGAATTACCCGCTGCAATTGGCCCTGCTGCCGGCGGTGGACGCGCTGGCCGCCGGCAACCGCATCGCCGTCAAGCCGGCCGAGGCGACGCCGCGCACCGCAGCCCTACTGGCCGACATCCTCGCCGCGGCGCTGGGTCCCGACATTTCCCGTTGCGTCCAGGGCGGCCCCGAGGTGGCCGCCGACTTCGCGGCGCAGCCCTGGGACCACCTGGTCCTCACCGGCAGCACCGCGACGGGCGCCAAGGTGATGCGCGCCGCCGCCGCCAACCTGGTGCCGCTGACCCTGGAACTCGGCGGCAAGTGCCCGGCGCTGGTGCTGCCGAACGCTGGCCTGGCGCAGGCCGCCCGCGCCATCCTGCTGGGCAAGGCGATCAATGCCGGACAGACCTGCATCGCGCCGGACACCGTGCTGCTGGTCGGCCACTCGCGCGCGGCCTTCATCGATGCCTGCCGGGCCACCGGCATCGCGCTGCCGGATACCGTGGTGGTGAACGCCGTCCAGGCCGCCCGGCTTGACGCCCTGTGCGAGGGCGTTGGGCTGATCCCGCTGGCGCCGAACGGCCCCGACTGCCACCGCGCCCTGGCCATCGCCGAGGCGCCGGAGGGCCACACGCTGCACGCCGCGGAAATCTTCGGCCCGGTGCTGGCGCTGGTGGAGCAGGACAGCCTGGCCGCCGCCATCGCCTGGATCGCCGCACGGCCGCCGCCGCTGGCCATCTACCTGTTCGGCGCCTCCCGCACCGAAACCGCGGCGGTGGCCGCCGGCACCCGGAGCGGCGCCATCGTCGCCGGCCGCTGCGTGGAATACGCCGCCTTCCCGGCGCTGGCCTTCGGCGGCGTCGGCGCCTCGGGCTTCGGGCGGCGGAACGGCGAGGCCGGGTTCCGCGAGTTCAGCACCCTCCGCGCCAGGGTGACGCAGGGGCGGTTCAGCCTGGCGCGGTTGCTGGACCCGCCGCGCGGCGAGCGGGCGAAGGCGCTGCTGCGCCGGCTGATCCGGTAGGGCGGCGCCACCCCGGAGCAGCGCATCGGTTCCGGCGGCGGCCTGGTTCGCACGGAACTACTCGGGTCGTGTTCACCGCAGGGGAACCCGGCCCGGCGGCGGGTTGAACCCGGCCGGGATCGCGGCGTTGCGCCCCCGGTACGCTCGCCATCGAAGCTCCAGGAGAATTCATGCCGACCACCCATCACCGACCGTTGCGGGCCGCCGCCATGCTGGCCGCCGGCCTGGCCATCGGCGCGCCGCTCGCCGGCTGCCAGAAGATCCAGGAACTGACCGGCACCGGGACCGTGGCCGGCGCCGCCACCGGTGGCGGCAACCCGGCCAACGTCACCGCCGCGCGGACCGACCCCGAGATGGCGCAGGTCATCAACGCGCTTGCCGCGCTCGGCGCGCAGCCGATCGGGAAGCTCAGCGTCGAGCAGGCGCGGCGGCAGCCAAGCCCGGCCGATGCGGTGCGCCGCGTCCAGGCCGAGCGTGGCCAGTCCACCGCGCCGCGGCCGGTGGCGCAGGTGCGCGACCTGACCATCCCCGGCGCCGGCGGGCCGATCCCGGCGCGGCTGTACAACCCGGCGCCCGGCGCCGCGGCGCTGCCGATGATCGTCTACTACCACGGCGGCGGCTTCGTGATCGCCGACCTCGACACCTATGATTCCTCGGCCCGCGCGCTGGCGGCGGAGACCGGCGCCATCGTGCTGTCGGCCGACTACCGCCACGCGCCGGAACACAAATTCCCCGCGGCGCACGAGGACGCGCTGACGGCCTACCGCTACGCCGTGACGAATGCCCGCCGGCTTGGTGCCGACCCGTCCCGCATCGCGCTGGCCGGCGAGAGCGCCGGCGGCAACCTGGCGATCGCCACCGCCATCGCGGCGCGCGACGCCCGGCTGCCGCCGCCGGTGCACATGGCGCTGATCTATCCGGTGGCCGGCACCGACACCAACACGCCGTCCTACATCCAGAACAGCATGGCGGTGCCGCTGTCGCGCGCCGGGATGCTGTGGTTCGTCGACAAGGCCACGCGGTCCTCGGCGGATCTGCGCGACCCGCGCCTCAACATCCTCGGCGCCGAACTGCGCGGGCTGCCGCCGGCGACCATCGTGAACGCCGAGATCGACCCGCTGCGCTCCGAGGGCGAGACGCTGGCCGAGCGGCTGCGCGCCGTCGGCGTGCCGGTCGAGCAGCGCACCTACATGGGCGTGACGCACGAGTTCTTCGGCATGGCGCCGCCGGTGGCGGACGCAACCGCCGCGCAGACGCTGGTGGCGAACCGGCTGAAGGAAGCGTTCCGCGGCGGCCGGACGCCGGTGGCGTCGCGCTGAGGGAATGGGCCGGGAGCCACGGTTCCCGGCCCACCGCTTCTACCGCGTCAGCAGGCTTCCCGCCCGGCCCGCCGTCATCCCGCCATCGATCACCAGTTCCGCCCCGGTCATGTGGCGGGACGCGGCGGAGGCCAGGAACAGCACGCCGTCGGCGATGTCCTGCGCCTGGCCCGGCTCGCCCAGCGGCACGCTGGAAACGGCCAATGCCTGCGCATCGATCGGGGCGTTGCGGCCATCGCCGGCACCGGCCGGCAGCTTTTCCCAGATCGGCGTCTCGATGATGCCGGGATGCACCGAGTTCACCCGGATGCCGTCGCGCGCCCCGGCGCATTCCATCGCCACCGACTTGGCGAACAGCCGCACCGCGCCCTTGCTGGCGGAATAGCACGCCAGGCCGGCCGAGCCGCGCAGCCCCGCCACCGAGGACATCAGGATGATCGACCCGCCATTGCCGGCGCGGCGCATCGCCGGGATGGCGTGCTTCACCGACAGGAACACGCCGTCCACGTTCACCGCCATCTGCCGGCGCCAGTCGGCCAGGCTCAAATCCACCGTCAGCGCCAGGATGCCGATGCCGGCATTGGCGACCAGGATGTCGAGCCGGCCGAAGCGGGCTTCGACCTCGGCGATCACCGCGGCCCAGCGCGCCTCGTCGGTCACGTCCTGGTGCAGGAACACGGCGTCCCCGCCGGCCGCGCTGAGGCGCGCCGCCAGCGCCTCGCCACGGGCGTCGTCGAGGTCGGTGAGCACCACCCGGGCGCCTTCCCGCGCCAAGGTTCCGGCACAGGCGGCGCCGATGCCCGAGGCGCCGCCGGTGACGATCGCCACCTGGCCTTCGACCTGACCCATGCTGGTTCTCCCTGTCTGCCCGCGCCTATGCGGAGACGCACCCTTGCGGCTTCACCTTGCGCGCCGTGCTGGCCGGGTGCTTGGCCAGGCGCGCCGCCGGGCGGACCGGGCGCCGCACCATCTCGCCGCCGCAATTCGGGCAGCGCCCGGCCAGCACGCCCTCGGCGCAGGCCCGGCAGTAGGTGCATTCGTAGGAGCAGATGCGGGCCTCGGCGCTGTCCGGCGGCAAGTTGGTGCCGCAGCACTCGCAGCATGGGCGCAGTTCGAGCATCGCTTCGGCCTCCCTTGGCACGGCAGCGTCGGCGCAGGGCCGGCCTGCGGTCAAGCGTGGCAAGGCGATCGGGCGAAGGCTGCCATGCTTCGTGGCCGGGGCGTCGCCTCTGATTTTCGAAATCAAATGAATTGAGCTAGTTGCAGAACGACGACGGTGCGCGAGTTTGTTCCACACAGTCTGACGGGGTGAGGCGCTTTATACGTCGATCGTGCAAGATGCGCTGGCGAACCCGCACCACACCGCTCAGGCCGCG
>JAABUN010002720.1_pt1 | contig 30148 bp, 38 predicted proteins | sample 5559311 | NCBI WGS metagenome assembly JAABUN01 (sample SAMN10711877, study PRJNA513370) | rock metagenome | isolation source: Antarctica rocks | place: Antarctica: Victoria Land, Siegfried Peak sud | reverse complement strand
CTGCTGCTGCCCTTATACTGAGTGACCGCGCCGCTGCTAAAGCTGCTGCTGGTCAGGTCGCTAACGACTTCGTCTGCAACCTTGGTGCTGTCAAATACTCCGATGACGTTGTTCATTATGGTTCTCCCTCTCAAAAGCTCAGTTAGGTTAGGCGGCCCGGCCACCTGTAACCGGGCTACGTTCGTTTTATCTGGGCGGCGTGCGTGCCGGGTAGGTTGAACATACCTATCTGCACCGCTGCTCGAGGTGACTTAACGCTTGTTGCGGGTCTCTTCCCAACTTGACCGGACGTTGTCTTTGACGTCATCCCAGTTTCCGCCGCTGTTGCCCCGCTCATATTCGGTGCGCGCTTCAGCTTCGAATTCGTGCCATTCGCGGCCCTCAAAACGGCTGTCGCTTGCCAGCCCCTGAGCGATCTCTTCGATTTCGACGTCGGTACGGCGCACCGTGGTGCGCACCGTTTCAGTCCGAGTTTCGACGTCCTTGCCGACCACGACCTCTTCGACGACGTGCGCTTCTTTAGCGACTACGGCCTCTTCATCGGTCTCGGTAAACTCGTAGGTCTTTTCAGAAAACAGGTCGCCCTCGGCGCTGTCTAAAGTACGGTCTACCGGGCGGCGGTCAACGCGAATGGTTTCGTCGCGGAGCGTGACCTGCTCCTCGACCGGGCGCTCGGTGACGACCCGGCGTACCCTCATCCCGCCACGCTGCACCTCGCGTTTGCCGATCCTGAGCCGCTCTTCGACGACGTCCAGGCGTGTCTCATCGTCACCCGAGCTAACGGTGTCCCGAGCTGTGTCTACGTCTCTGTCGGTGACGTCTGCCGAGGTGCCCAGGGTGTCGGCACCCATGATTTCTTCGGCTACCGTGTCTCTGTCCGTCAGGTCGGTCATGGGCGTTTCAGCGGCGTAGTCGGCGTCTAAACTGCCCTCTTCAGTCCCGGCGTAGCGGTTCATAATCTCGACCGCTTCATCGACGTGGTTGTCTTCAACACGCACTGACACGAGCGAGCCGCCCTGCCGTAAACCTTCGGCGTAGTAGTCAGCGTCGGCGCTCGAGACCCCTTCGCGCTCGAGTTCATTCTCGATATCTCCTTGGTCGCCCTTAAAACGGTTGATGTTACGCCCTTTGAAACCGTTGTCTTTTAGCTCCTGCTCAACTTGGTCGGCTACGCTTTCACTTTCGAATAAACCGATAACATTGTTTGCCATTGTTTGTTCCTTTCTCTTAGGAGGGTTATGTGCACTTGAGTGCACACCGGAAAACCAACGGATGCTCGGTTGTAACGAATCCGTTTGCTTCCCCTACCGCACGCTGCCTTCCCGTGCATAGGGTGTATGGTGTCACCTTTTGTACTAAAAAAATGTATGCAGCTACCCTATATGTTTGCACTATTCCAGGCGACATCTGCACTACTTGAGGAGGGTTCTACGAACGACTTCTTGAGGCGGGAACGGTATAAGTACAGCTGCAGTACGGCCTTAGCAGGGCCGATCGTACAGTCTAGCAGGGGGGATACCGCCACGGTACAACGACCGCTTTCAGCTCGAGGAGGTTACCGGTACGCCGCTCGAGCTGCTCGTACAGGGTGGAACTACAGGGTGAAACTACGGGGTGAAACTGCCGATCTCGTCGTTAAGGTGACGGTCGAAGACGACCTGCGGGTTCACCGTTTCCGCAGTCTCGACGTCGAGGGTGCGGCGGGTGAGACGGATTTTGCCCTTCTTCAGAAGACGAGACCGAGCGCTACGACGCCGAAGCGCATTTTGTGGCTGTCTCATGATGTGAGTCAGTTGATGTAAGTGAGTGGAAACGGACCGAAGCCGAACGGACCGAAGCGGTCGATCTGGTTATAAAAGACGCCGACTGGCCTGATAAAGCGCTCGTCTAAAACTTGCTCTCGGCCAGAGGGAAACAACTCTCGGCGGAAACTGCTGCCAAACTCGCGCGCCGAGTTGATCGTTTGGGCCAAACACCAAGACATTTTGCGGACGTTTTGCTCTAAAAAATCTCGAACAACCGTAAAGGTGAGCCGTTGCGTAGCTTGTCCCAGTCCTCATCGCAGAATGTGTGCGCTAGCCTGTGAAACTTGGTCAGAGGGTGTTGCTGGCTGGTGCCTACCAGGTACTAGACCCAGAGCCGTAACCAGACTAGAGCGAACACCCAATGTTCTAACCCTTAGCTTTCTTGTAGAAAAGTGTGGTCTAGGGAGCTGTAACACCCCGGATTTCAATCCGGTTGGATACACGGACTCCCCAGGTGAGCGGGAGCGAACGAATTGACGTAACCCTAATCCGCTATAGTTTACAGCCACACGTACTATACGGTAAGCATGGTGCTGAACGGCTATAAGTACAGAATCTATCCAAACGTAGAGCAAGCCGAGATGCTTGCTAAACAGTTTGGGTGTGTCCGGTACGTCTATAACCGCGCTCTCGCCATGAGAATTGACGCCTACCGAAACGGTGAATCTGTGGGGTTCGCTGCAACCGGTAAGGCACTCACGAGTTGGAAACGGGACGATGAAACGCAGTGGCTTAGTGAAGTCTCGAGCGTGCCGTTGCAACAGGCGTTGCGGCATCTCGAAAAGGCGTACAGCGGATTTTTCAAGGGCGTCGGTAAGTTCCCGACGTTCAAGAAAAAGACGCATACCCAGAGCGCCCGGTATATGCCGAACGCTTACAAACTCGCAGACAGCCCGCAAACGCCCGCTGTGACTCTTGCCAAGATGAACACGCCGCTGAAAATCAAGTGGTCGCGTCCGTTGCCCGGTAAGGTCATCTCTCTCACGGTTTCCAAAGACGCCGCCGGACGGTACTTTGTCAGCTTCCAGTGTGAACGCCATATTGAGCTTTTGCCGCAAGAAACCAACGCGGTAGGGCTCGACCTTGGTCTTACGCACCTGCTGATAACGTCCGACGGTGAAAAGTTCGGCAATCCTAAGTTTTTCGCTAAGTTGCAAGACAAACTTGCAAAAGCACAACGCAATCTGTCTCGCAAAGTTAAAGGCTCGAGTAACTGGCACAAACAGCGGGTCAAGGTTGCCCGTATCCATGCCCGGATAGGGACGCTCGCCGGGACTTTTTGCACAAGCTCACAACCGGACTTGTCAGGCGCTACGGCGTCATCTGTACCGAAACGCTCAGAGTCAAGAACATGCTTAAGAACCGCTCGCTGTCTAAAGCGATTAGCGACGCGGGCTGGTCTGAGCTTGTCAGGCAACTTGAATACAAGTCTGCGTGGTACGGGCGGGCGATGGTCAAGATAGACCAGTGGACACCCAGCTCGAAACTTTGTAGTGCTTGCGGTCATCTGATGACCTTTATGCCTTTGGATATTCGCACCTGGGATTGCCCTGAGTGCGGCACGAAACACGACCGGGACGTAAATGCCTCGGTCAATATCAGGTCGGCGGGACTCGTCGCCCTTAACGCTTGTGGAGCTGCGGTAAAACCTGAGATGGCGGTCGCTATCACAGGTACGCGGCGATGAAGCAAGAATCCCCGTGTCTTTAGACTGGGGAGTATGTCAAAAAGTGATTCTGTAGCAGGCAGCTGAGCGTAAGCGTCGCTCAGAGGATTGTACCGGCAACCTAAAAAACGTCGCCGAACACGTTTCTGAAGATTAAACCGAGGTTTTTAACCCGCTGGCGCACAGCGTAAGCCGCACTTTGAAGGGAAGCCGATGAAAAGACCCAACGCGATTGCCGCTCGAGTGTTGCGCGAACATCCCCAGCTTGATCCGGACTCGGTGCAAGAGGGCGTCAACGCTGCCCTGCAAGAGGTTTACGGCGTTACTTATGAGCGTCACCTCAGGTGGCGCGAGCTGTCTGATACCGTCTCTAAAGCGCGCGAAGAAGAGGCGCGTTCGCTGGGCAACTTGGTCTTTCAGCTGCACGACAGCTGAACTTTGGGCACGTTACTTACGCTTTTTGTTCAGGTTGCGTTTGCGGCGGGCTCGAGCGGCCCTACCGCCGAGTGTCCGAAACGCGTAGATACCGGCGAGCAGCGCGAGCAGCAGCACCAAAACGCCGAGACCGGGATTAAGCAGCACAGCCAGCACGCACACCAAGGCGATACACACGCCTACAAAGACCCCGAGCGCTTTAGTCATCCGCGTTTTGCGATCCATTTTTTAAGAGGCGTCTGCATCACCGTTTAACCTATCGTAGCGACAGTTCCTGGGCTGTAATTATCGCTCACCTTTAGCAGGTCGCGTCGGTTCGTAGCGTGAGGAGCTATACGAAGACACGTCGATTTCACCTACCGATACATGGGTTCTAAAACGATACCAGTATCACCCTTTTGCAAAACGGTTAAACATCGGATGAAAGGTGCAGCGCCGCCAGCGCTTTGACCTCCAAATAGCCCGCCTGAAACCTCAGCGGCGCGTTTAAGATGTCGTTTTTTAGTTTAAGCGGAAAACTCAGTTCGCACGGATGCGTCACGCCCGCCTTGCTGCTAAAGATTGCAGCGTGCAGCGTGCCGAGCCCCGCCGACGCCTGTGAACCGACCATCACGCCCTTACCGGCGCTCTGGGCCAGCGCCAGCATCTTCTGCGACGTAGAGAAGCCGGTCCGCGCCGTTTTAAGGTTCAAGATGTCGAAGGTGTCAAACGCCAGCTCGCGCTCCAGCTCGGTGAGGGAGAAACACGAATCGTCGGCGATGAGGGGCAAGATGTCGGCTTTTTTAAGTGCGGCCCGCGCTTTAAGTTCATGAACGGGTAACGGTTCCTCGATGTAAGCGACACCGAGCTTGTGTAAGCGCTCGAGGTCGCGCGCCGCTGTCTCCAAATTCATACTTTCGTTCGCGTCGGCGTAAAGGATGACGCCCGCACCCGCAAAGGTGTGTTGCAGCGCCCCCAAAATTTCTGCGTCGTGCGCCGCGTTCCGGCCCACCTTGACCTTAAAGACGCGTACGCCCTGCCCGTATATCTGCTCCGCTTCGGCGAGCATGGTGCCGAGGTCGGCGATACCGAGGATAAAACTGACTTTGACGTGCTCGGTTTCGCCCCGCTCTACCTCGAACAGGTTGTGGCCCGCCGCTCTCGCCTGCAACGCACAGAGCGCCGTATCGAGCGCACCTTTGGCGCAGTGGTTGTTCGGGATACGCGTCAAAACGTCTTGCTGCGCGGCTACAGCTTGGGTTTCCAGCCCTATCAGTCCCGGTGCCAACTGCTCCCGAACGACGGCCTCTATACTCGTAACCGTTTCGCCGTAGATGGTCGGGCGTACGGGCGCTTCGGCAGTGCCGACGTTTCCGGCGTCGTCGAAAACGGACACCAGAACGTGCCGCAAGCGGCTCAGTTCACCCGACTTACCCCAGCGGAGTGCGCCTCTAAGCTCGAGTTCAAAAGGCCGCGTCTCGACCCGCGTAATAGACGGCACTAAAGCCAGGCCTGAAGCCGCGCCCTCACCTCGTCGGGGGAGAGGTCGGCGGTATTCAGCGCCAAAAAGCTTTCAGCGCTCTGGGTTTGGTGCAAATAGGTGGCGGCGGCGTCCATATCGTAGTGCTGCCTTTCGCCGGCGATAATCTGAACGGCTTTTAAGAGGTCGGCCTCGGGCACGCCCCGCGCCTCGAGCCGCGCCACTTCGTAAGGGTCGAATACGGCCTCTAACCCGCCGAGCGCCAAAAGTTGCTCGACGAACGAGGTGTTTTCCAGCCGGGTGGCGGCAACCTGATCGAAGCGGTCGTGGCGTCCGACAAGCCGCACAAGCCTGACCAAAGGGGGCGCGTCAAGTAAAACAAAACGGGCTTTAGGGAACGTCTCGGTGGCGGCCCTGACTTCTCCCAAAGCGCGCAGGTTATCGAACAGCAGCAGTTTCCCCTCGCTATACGGGTGGGTGTTGAGGTATTGGACGAGCGCGTAGGTCATACCGCCCGGATGCGCTTCCCGGTAACGCTGCGTCAGCGCGAAACGCTCGAGGCGGTCGCTGACCTGCCCCACCGGTTGACCGGCGGCGCGTTGTATCTCAGGAACGATGAACGCGTCGGTCAGTGTGCGGCGGTTGGGGAGCAGCGTCAGCGGGACTTTACTGTTCTGCAGCGCTGCTACCGCCGTACTTTTGCCCACGCCCGTAAGCCCGAGCAGAAACAGCATCACAACTGCCGAAGCCGCCGTCCGGCCTCTAAAATCGCCTCGTCCGATTTACAAAAAGCGAAACGTACAAGGTTTCGCGCTAAAGATTTGTGAGCTTCCGAGTAAAAGGCGCTCGGCGGAATCCCGACGACGCCCACGCGTTCGGGCAGGGCGTTGCAGAGGTCTACGTCGTTTTCGTAACCCAGCGCCGAACTGTCTGCTACGACGAAGTAGCCGCCCTGAGGCTCGAGCGCCCGAAACGGGGTAGGGGCAAGCTGCGCCAACAGCAGGTCGCGTTTGCGCTGAAACATCCCCTTAAGCTCCCTGTAGTACCCGTTCGTCTCGGCGAGCCCCAGCACCCGCGCCGACGCTGCTTGTAAGGGCGTCGCCACTACAAAAGGAATCCACTGATGCGCCCGCCTGAGCGGGGTAATGAGCGCTTCCGGCCCGACCGCCCAACCGACCTTCCACCCGGTGACGGAAAACGTCTTGCCGATGCTTGAAATTGTGAGTGTTCGTTCCCACGCTCCCGGACGGCTCGCGACGTGTACATGTTCGGTAAAAGCGATGTGTTCATACACTTCGTCGCTGACGATCAGCGCGTCGTAACGCTCCGCCAAAGTGACGATCCGGTCGAGTTCGGCCGCCGTAAAAACCTTGCCCATCGGGTTGTGCGGTGTATTGAGGATGATCGCTTTGGTTTTATCGGTAAAAGCTGCCTCTAAAGCGCCGAAATTCAGCACCCAGTCGCCGCCTTGTGGTTCTAACGCCACAAACTTGGGGACGCCGCCCGCCATCACCACGTCGGCAGGGTAGGCGTCGTAAAAGGGCTCGAGCACCACTACTTCATCTCCGGGACTGACAAACGCCTGCATCGCCGCAAATAGCGCCTCGGTCGCGCCGACGGTAATCTGCACGTTTTCCGGCGCGCCGACATCACGGCCTAAACTCACTGACATCTTTTTGGCTACCGCGTTCAAGAGCACCGGCAAACCCGGAAGCGGCGCGTACTGCTGCGGACCGGAAGCCGCCTCACGCAGCGCGTCCAAGGCGAACTCGGGCGGGGCAAAGTCGGGAAACCCCTGCCCCAGATTGACCGCCCCGTACCGCTCGGCGAGGCGGGTATAGGTAGCGAAAACGGTCTCGCCAAAGCTCGAGATTCGTTGGCTGGCGTAAGAAGTTTGCGGTAGCATTGGGGTCACTATATCCTGCGCTTTATACCTTGTTGACGGTGCTATTTAAGATATATGCGACAGTCTGCTCGAGCGTCAGTTTGCTACTATCAACGACAAGCCAACCCGTTTCCCTAAATTCGTGTTCTTGTCCGGTAAAAGTTTGGTGCAAGTTTTTAATTGTTTCTACAAGTGCAGCCGTCTCGAAACGTTTATTCGTGCGCTCAGCGTTACGTTTTAACACAGTATCCAACTTTGGCAAAAGTAAAACTTTATAGATTTCAAACGTCCGTAACGGCTCTGTGTAGATCGTTTCTGTTTCAGCTGGGAACACCACATCGTCGAGTGTCACGACAAAACCAGCGTTTAGATAGCGTACTGTAATCTCAACAGTTGCTTCTCTAGCTAGCGCGAACTGCTGAGTCGTTTCTTCTGACCAATCGAAGATAGACGCTCGGCCCGCCCCGACAAACTCCCGAAAATCATCTAACGGCAGATGTAAACCGAGTGAAAAGTGCTTTAACAACGCCTGCGACACAGACGTCTTTCCTGAACCGGGCGTTCCGGAGAAGAGAAAGATGGTCTCAGGTCGTTTCACAGCCAATTTAATCATCCCCGCTACTCTAGCCCGCGCTCCAAAAATGCGCTCACCACCCGGTTAAAAACCCCCGGCCTGTCTTCATTCGGCAACAGCTTGGTCCCGCGAATCGGCAGGAGCGTCGTCTTCGGCCTCGCTTCGATAAAGTCTTGCGCGTCGCCGATGGGGATGGTCGTCGCCTCGCTGCCCCAAAGCAGCAGTACCGGTTGCTGCACCTCAGGCCAGAGCTGCGAGACGTCCTGGTCTAAATTGCCGCTGATAAACGAAAAGATCACCCAGCGGGCGTTTTCGACTTTCAAATTATCGTCGTAGTTTTCCAGCACTTCGGGCGTCAGGCTTTTCCGTCCGGAGTAGGCGTCCAGAAGAAAAAACCGCTGCGTCCCGGGGTCGAGCAGTACGGTATTCAAAGCGCCGCCCAAAATTCCGCGAAACTGGTTGAATCCGGCGATGCGGTCTTCATTTTGCGGGCGTGCAAGCCGCTCGTACCCGGTCGGACTGATTAACACGAGTTTGCTGATAAGCTCCGGTTTTTCTGCGGCAGCGCGGATAGCGTAGGCGGCGCTGAGGCCGTTCGCAACGACAGCGGCGGGTGCCGGAAGCTGTTCTAAAAACTCAGTGAGCTGTTCAGTCAGTAAATCCTGCGTATAGCGGATTTCCGGGCGGCTGCTCCGACCAAATCCTAGCAAATCGAGGGCGTAGACCTTAAACCCGGCTCTAGCGAGGGCGGCGGCGTTTTTACGGTACTGGAAGACGCTCGAGCCCCCTCCAATCCCGTGAACGAGCACCACAGGCTCACCTCGACCGAGGGTTTCGTAGTAGGTCGTGTAATTTCCAAACTTTATGGTTTGCGGGGTTGCGCCGGGGATGATGGGTACGCGTTCGGTGGCTGGAACGACGACAGGAGCGCAGGCGGCAAGGAACAGAAGACAGGCGAGCCAGAGAGGTTTCATGTCTTCGTTTTACCAAAACGGCAAGTTTGTGTGTTGAGACAGAACTGGGTTGAATTCTAACTAATTTCTGGTTCAAGTAGTCGTCCAGACCATCTCAAGTAGAAAAGTAAGTAAGGATCGGGAATATCGAACACTTGTTTTTGTTCGTCCCAATCTACAACCCGCTCCTTAGGGAATTTCTCTAATGATAGTTTAGATATATGTAAACAGCTACCAGTAATACTCGAGCCTACGGGCTCACCGTCGGCGCATATATCTTGTACTCGTTGTAAGATTTCCGTGTATGGGAACGACAATTTAGGAGGATCGGATGCTAAGGCTTTCAGCACGCAACGGTATACATCTCCCTTGGTTCCATCGGAAAAGCTATATATTTTACGTTCGGTTCCTCGGGTTTTAGGCCCACTGTCCAGAACATCAACCAAGGAACGAAAATCTGTAGAAGCAGCGGTACGTTCGTATATCTTGTTACCTATAGTTTTTGATACATCAAATGATTGGCGTATAGCAAGTATCTGTCTCAAATCCAGCTCGAAGCAAGTATTAAGGCATACTGCTTGCATAAGCTGAGGTGAACCGGCGGCTTCTTTGGTGAACGCCTCATATACCTTTGCGTCTAACTCTGCTTTCAATGTATTGAACCCTTGATGAGCAATCGTAAGTAGATTAGCTTCATTCCAATACTCTAGGTCTATAGACGTTACACGCCCTCTGAGTTCAGGATTAGCACGTACAACATCATCAGAGCGGTGCGAGACAGAAGCTACGATTATCTTTACGCCTTGGCGTGCAGCCTCCTTGATTTGCTTTGCTTCTTCTTCTTGTGCGTCACGAGGCATGTAGTGAAAATCGTCGATAAGCACCGTGAATTCACTGTTCGCAATTTCGTCGATAACCTGATTCAAACCACGACGACGAGATATATTAGCCCTGGTTTTTTGACGACTTACGTTACCCTTGACTGTCCCACTAACTTCCCCTTTCAAAATGGTAGGAAGATTCAATCCGGCTTTTGTCCCGCCCTCTAAAGAAACGCCTACCTCTTCCGCATTGGATGTGGAAACTTCAGATGGTACCGACATCCAGTCCAAGATTCGGCTCCACATGTCGTCAGCTCGATTTATTCCCGCACCAGTGATGGTGATAAGATTATTCGTACCTACGACTTTTTCTACTAGAACGGTTTTTCCAGACTTGGACGGGCCAGATATAGATATGACTTGGCCTTGGATATCAATAGCATCTTGAAGTCTTTCCTCATACCGCTTATCCGTTCTTTCAACATAGGTGTAAAGTGGGAAAGCTCCAGGAGTAAAAACTGTGGTTGCTTTGAGATTTTCGTCTTGTGATTTTTGCACCTTCTGCTAAGATAACATGTTGCCAAGGGGCATTTCAATTACTGTCTTTATAAACTTTTCTGTTCTCCGGCTCTCTAAATGTTTTGCGGAACCTTAAGAAGATTCCCGCTGCATCGCATCCTCAACTGATTTAGCAATCTCTATTATATCTAAGCTCGTACTCAATTCAGCATCATCTATACTTAACCCTATGACTCACTTCTCTTCACTGCTGCTCGCAGTTGACGCCTCCCCTTACGCCGAAGCTGCGGTACGTTACGCCACCTTTTTAAGTGGGCGGTTAGGCGTCCCGCTCCGCGCCGTTCACGTGCTAGACCTTCGCGCCGCTATGTCGCCGAGTACCCTAGACGCCGGGATGGGCGATCCGACGGTGGTAGCCCCCCGTTTCGACGTGGAGCTTCAAGAGGTTTTAGAAGAGCGTGCGCAGGAGGTTCGCGCGGAAACTCAGGCGCTGCTGGAGCGTCTCGGAAGTCCTGCTGACCTCGAGTTACCGAGCGGCGCAGTTGAAAACGAAATCTTAAACCGGGCCGACGAAGAGACGCTCGTCGTCCTCGGTAAAGAAGGGGGTGGCGCGCAGGCGGGCGGTTCGGGCAGGCTCGGCGGCGTCGCTGAGCGCGTCGCCCGACGCGCGAAGGGAGCCGTGCTGCTCGTACCGCAGACGTTTGCCGAACCCCGGCGTCTGCTTCTCGGTTACGACGGCTCGGACGGTGCAGAAGGGGCGCTTGCCTATACACTGGCGTTGGCTCAACCCTTGGGGCTTCCTATTTTGGCCCTCAATGTACAAGACGATGAGGAGACCGCGAGGGCTCCCCTCGCCCGTGCACGCAGCCACGCGGAGCGTGACAACTTAGAGCTTACCGCCGACTTTCGTTCCGGCGACCCTGCCGAGGCCATCGTCGGGGCGGCGCAAGCGGGTGACGTTATCGCCATCGGTGCGTTTGAAACCGGGCGTTTGGCAGAGTTTTTTCGTGGTTCGACAACCCTCGATATCGTCCGCGAAGCCGAGGTGCCGGTGCTGTTGCATCATTAGAGCGCTTGTCTGAGGTCGGTTGCCAGTTCGTCTAATTGAGGTCGAGTCAGCGCTTCGTGGGGCCAAGAGAGCGTGATGGCGTCACCTGACCAACGTGGTACTAGGTGCACATGAAGATGCGGTACATCTTGCTGTCCTGCTGCACCGTTACTCTGCACGAGATTGAGACCTTCACAACCTGAAACGTGCCGGATGGCCCGTGCCACCTTGACAGCGATCTTAAAGAATTCGGCAGCTTGCGCGTCGTTGAGATCGTAGAGCGTCTCGATATGGGCAGTCGGGACGACTAGAACCTTGTAGAAATTGGGCTGTTCCAAGCTCATAAACGCTGCTGTACGCGCGTCTCTATAGACAAAACTTGCCTCGGTACAACCTGCTAGAACGTCGCAAAATATACACGTGTTCATCTGTTTTTTTTCTCCTCCCGGTGGCACCGCTCCGAACAGTAGCGCACGTTCGCCCAGTCGCGTTCCCACTTTTTACGCCAGCTAAACGGCAGGCCGCAGTGCGCACAGGTTTTGCTCGGCAGCTCGGATTTTTTACGCGCTTTGGCCACCCCTTATTTTAAGACTTCGGTGCACCGCCGGACGCTGCGCCGTCTGCCAACAAGTCACGGATTTCTTGCAATAGGGCGACCTCGAGCGGCAGTTCTTCAGCGGTCTCTTCGCTCTCAGCCTCTTGACGCCGAAAGTTTTGCACGGCGGTGGCGAGCCGCACGACCATAAACATCGCCAGCGCGACGATTAAAAAGTTGATTACGGTGTTTAAGAACGCGCCGTAACGAACTACGACCTCGCTGTTTAGGTGCAGCACCAAATCCTGAAAATCGACTCCACCGATGAGGTAGCCGACCGGCGGCATGATCACGTCGTCTACCAGCGACGTGGTGATCGAACCGAACGCTGCGCCGAGGACGACGGCGACGGCTAAGTCCAAGATGTTACCGCGAGCGATAAAAAGTTGAAAATCTTTGAAAAATCCGCGCATTTAGGTCTCCTGAAGGTGCCCCGCGCCAAAGCCCTGTATCAGAGCTATCCGGTCAGCTTAGCGGCTCATCGAAGCGTTGCAGCTCGAGCCTGTAACCGTCCGGGTCGCGGGCAAAAAAGTGGTAGATACCGAAACGGTCATTTTGTCCGGGTGGGGCTTCGGTGTGGACGCCGAGTCCGGTCAGCCTACCGTACGCGCCGTCTACGTGGTCCAAGACGAGCGTCAGGATAATACCAGGGTGTTGGGGAACTTCGTCGTGCTGACAAAAGCCCAAAAAGCGGCTCCGAACGACCCGGAAGATTACGCAACTACCTTGATCTCTCGCTATCTTTAAGCCCAATGCCCGATAAAACGCAGTTGTTCGCTCTAAATCACGGCACGGGTAGAAACCGATAAAACTTTCCGGTCTTAACGTCACTTTGCACCTCGCCTGAATCGCCTGAACATCAACCGAGTATTTTGAGCCCTGTAGGGGTGCGGATATGGGCTTTTAAGGAGGGGGCAGCATTATTCTCGAGCGACGTCAGCTTGACCAAACCGGCAGCGCCGACGTCGCTCAAGATCGGGGCGAGCCACTCAGCGTGTGGATGCACAATTTCCAGGCGCTCGAGCGTGCAACCGAGATTCTCCAGCTGTTGGGCGGGATGTTCGGGCGTAGACCACGCGATGAGGTAGGGCAACATGCCACTCGCTAGTAAACGACCGTCGGCGGGCAGGCCGAAGTGCCAGCTGAGCTTGCCGCGACTTACGAAAACGGGTTCACCGAGCGAGAAAGAGGTTTTTGCTTGTACTTTGTAAATGTCAGGAGTCCGAACCACCCAACCCAGCAACCTCGGACGCCGCTCTAGGCTCTCCCTAACATAAGGGTCGTCGAGCCCGAACCACCGGGGCCGGTTGGGTACAGGTGCGCCGGGATTGACGGCGATGACCTCGAGAAACGCCCCCTCACCCAGCTTCAGCAAGCGGTTGTGCGTGCCCATCAGCGGATGCTCGCCGCCCCCGGCGACCTCTACGCCTAACTGCTCCCGGACGTACGCTGCGCCCTCAGAGAGCGAAGCCGCGCCGACGACGAGGTGGTCGAGCTGGACGTTTATACGCGTCTCCTCAAGCCAGTCAAGGTTAGTAGTCTACCGGGCGCAGGTAAAACTCGTTAATGGCGGTGCTCGAGACCATCGCCGAAATCGGCAGTTCACGTTTCCAGTGGGTTTTGGCGACCAGACCCTTGACCAGTTTGATCTCTGCGTCGGTAAAACCCAAGCCCTGAATGTACGTGTCCTCGAACCCGGCCAAATGGTGGATCAAAATCGTATCGGCCCGCTCGTACGAGATGCCCAGGTCGGCCTCGTCGGACTGCCCGACCACGAGGTCGGCCGACGGCGGTTTTTGCGAGATTTCTTTCGGGACGCCCAGGTGTTCAGCCAGCGCCCGTACCTGCGTTTTGAAAAGGTCGCCCAAAGGATTGACCGGGGCGGCGTCGGCGACGTCGTGCCAAGTGTAGTACCCGAACAACCGTTCGGTCTTGTTGCCCGTGCCTAGATGCACCGCGCCCAGCTCGGCGGACTTGTCGAAGGCGATGACCATCCGTGCCCGCGCCATGACGTTGCCTTTGCGGAGCGGCGACATATCCGGCACCAAGGCCGTATACCCGTCAACCATCCCGGTGACGTCGATAGTTTCAGACGGCACACCGAGGTCGTCGATCACAAGTTGGGCGTGCTCCAGCGAGTCCGAATGCGACGTTTTGTAGGGAAGCCTCAGTGCGTGGACGTTTTCCGCCCCGAACGCCCGCACCGCCAGATAGATGGTTACGGCGCTGTCGATGCCCCCCGAGAGCGGGACGATCACCCGCTCGAAGCCCTTACGCCGCTTCACCTCATCGCGTAAAAAAGCGACCAAAAAGTCTGTCGTCACGGGCAGGTCTAGCTCGAGCGATTTGCGCGGGCGACCCTCGGCCCTGAGGATAGGCAGCGCCCCGTCACGTCTAAGCGTCTGACTCACTTGACGGTCTCCTGCGGCTCGCCCACCTCTTGAAAAGCGCGGACGAGTTCGGGTAAATTCGTCCGCAAATCGGCCAAGAGCGGGTTTTCGTAACGGGCGGTCTGAATACTCTCCAAGTGCACGTCGGTGACGATGATCTGTTCGTTGAACAGCTCACCTTTAGCGACCACGACGCCGTAAGGGTCCATCATGTGCGACATCCCTGAGAACCCTTTGCCGCCCTCGAATCCGCTGAGGCAGGTTGTCAGCACGTAGACGCCGTGTTCAGCGGCGATACCCTTCGCGGTGTCCTCCCAGCGGCGAGCGTTGACGGGCTCCGCGCCGGTCAGGTCGCGCACGGGGCTCGCAGTCGGAATATACAAAATGTCCGCGCCTTTAAGGGCTAGCACGGCCGCTGTCGAAGCGTGCCAAGCGTCTTCGCAAATCAGCACCCCGGCGCGGCCGAAGCGGGTCTCAAAGGCGTCGAGACGCCAGCCACGAGAGACGTAGCGCTCTTCGTCGAACACGCCGTAGGTCGGCAGGAACAGCTTGCGGTGAACATGCCGGATACCGGCGTTCGGCGTATTAAATTCGGCGTACATGGCGCTGTTAAAAAACGCGCCGCCGTCGCGCTCGTAAAACCCGATACAGATGTCGAGCGGGTCGCTGCGTCCGGCATCTTTTATGGTGTGTCGCAAACGTTCAAAAAGGGTAGCGGCGGTCAGCGCCTGTTCGCGCACGCCCGCCTGCAAAAAGTAACCGGTCAGCGCCGTTTCGGGCAGCGTCAGAACGTCGATCTGTTCGTCTGCTAACTGCCGAACGATTCCTGAAAGCCGCTCGAGATTTCTCCCTGGCTGCGATTTATGCGGCTTAAACTGCACCAGTGCGTGACGTATCATCGCCTTATGCTACCAGCCCAGCCTAATATGCGCTCGCTCTCAAGTTGCGGTGATATAGAGATGACTATCATCACGCTCCTCGATAAGTTTCGAGGGGATTTTTCGTGATAGAGGGCATTATATTCGATGTTGGCTCAACACTTATAGATTTTCCGGCTATAGACTCCCCGGAGGTTGAAGCAGGGGTTAGAAATGTTGCAGACGTTGTGGCAAGCTGGTCGCCGATTGACGTTGACGTTTTTTGCCAAAAACTCAACACGGCTATTGGCGGCTCGCCTAAGCAGGGAGCTAATTTCCGTCAAATCAATACGTATCGAGACGTTATTACCGGAGTAACAAAGGATTACGTTCCTGGTATTACTCATATGCAGCTTCAAGGACTTGAGAATAAATTTATCCAGTCCATCCTGAGTAGGGTTTCTCCGGTAGAAGGCATGACGAAAGTTGTTCGGCTGCTTAGCGAACAGACGAGGTTGGCAGTTGCTTCTAACACGCGTTCTCACAACCTGATTCGCGCAGCGCTCGAGCAAACTGACGTCTTAAAGTTTTTCTCACCGTTCGTAACATCGATGAGCTGTGGTTACAGAAAACCCAGCGAACGCATTTTTGAAGAAGTGTTGTCCGCTTGGTCAGTCCAGCCCGAAAGTATTGTCATGATCGGTGACGAGCTTGACCGTGACATCGAAGGGGCAAAAGCTTCGGGTATTCGCACGATATGGTTCAACAGAAATCGTAAATCACCCTCGGTTCTTCCGAACGCTACAGCGACAAAATCGTCGGATATCGTTGCTATCCTCGAAACCTGGGGATTAGGCAAAACGTAGTTGTTGCTGGCTATCGTAAAGTTTTTTACTTTGAGCTTCTAAGCAGGCTTTACTGTGGCTTTTTGCCTCCGCTTTGACCATGCTGCCTTTAGGCTGACGCTATGGCACACACGATTCCTTCCATCTTCCTCGCCATACCGAGCACCTACCCTTCGCTTACTGTTCCCGGTCACTATACGCAGCTGCTGAGCGGCGCACCCGTAGAGATCGTACTGGAAAGTTTGCGCCATGTACCTACGGTGCCCGAACTTGTCGTGTTGGACGCAGCCGAACTCTTTAGGAGCGGCCTCGGCACGCTGGTCGCACTTAAAAAAACGGTGGCCCAAAGCGGCGCGACGCTGCTGCTGACAAGCGACCTGAGCGAAACTTCAACGGCTTGGGTGGCCCGCGCGAGCGGCGCACACGCGGCGGTCTTGGGCCAGCTTGAAACCGACGCCTTTGCCCGGCTTGCCGAACTGCTCCTGAGCGAACGTACTAACGCCGCTGCCGCACCGCTTCGTAAAGAAGCAGCGCTCCAGCCGCCCCCACATTTAGACTATCTGCGTGTCCCTGCATAGGAATCCGCACCGGCCTTCCCGCTGCCAACCACGCGGGCGATAAACCATCATGTTCTGCGCCCAACACGATAGCAGTGCGACCGATCAGGTCGGCGTCCCAATAGAGCGTGTCGGTGTGCGGCGTCGTAGCGACGAGTGAAAATCCTTCACGTAAAAGCCACGGTAAAAGCTCGTCGCTCTCTACAGCAAATGCGGGCAGTGAGAAGACGCTGCCTACACTCGAGCGCACCACGTTCGGGTTCTCCAAATCGGTGCCGCGCCCGGTCGTAAAGAGCGCGTGCGCGCCCACCCCGTCGGCGGTTCGTAAAAGTGCGCCCAAATTGCCGGGTTTCTCGAGGCCCTCGACCACCACGACGAGCGCGTCATCCGGTAAGGTCAGGTCGGCGAGGCGTTTTTCTTGCCGCTCGGCAACAGCGATGATGCCGTCGGGATGTTCGCGGTAGCTGAGCACCTTGAACGCCGCTTCGGAAAGTTCGGTTACGCCGACGCTTTGGGACTCGGTTAGGGTGATAATACCGCGCCCGTCTTCGCCTAAAAAGTCCGGGCACACATAGAGCGCCTCGAGCTTTACGCCCGCTTCCAGCGCCCGCGTCACCTCCCGGACGCCCTCGACCAAAAAGCGGTTTTCCCGTTCTCTCGAGCGCCGGAGCTTGAGTCTGGCCCTGGCCCGAACTTCAGGGTTTTGGCTCGAGCTGATCTGTTTCACCCCTTCACCATACCGTGTGCCGGGTTGCGGAAGAGGCGCGCTGACGCTTAAAGTTAGGCGGTTGTACCCCCATTCCCGGAGAACCTTATGACATCGCCTCTAAAACCGCGTCAAGCTGGCATCGTTTTTATCTTGATTACCTTATTTTTAGATATCTTGGGCCTAGGCATCGTGATTCCGATCTTGCCTGAACTGATTAAAACGTTTGTCGGCGGCAGCAGCGTTTTGGCGGCGCGCTACTTCGGGCTTATCGCAGCGGTGTACGCGCTGATGCAGTTTTTCTTCGCGCCGCTGTTAGGGGCGCTGTCCGACCGTTTCGGGCGGCGGCCGGTGCTGCTCGTGTCGCTTTTCGGGTTGGGTGTGGACTACCTTATCTTGAGCGTCGCGCCGAACCTCGGTTGGTTGGTCGTCGGGCGCATCGTGGCGGGCATTGCCGGGGCGAGCATTACAACCGCAAACGCCTATATCGCCGACATTTCGACGCCGGAGACGCGCGCGCAGAACTTCGGTCTGGTAGGGGTCGCCTTCGGGCTCGGCTTTATCTTCGGCCCGGCGTTAGGCGGCATCTTGGGCGGGATCAATATCCGTCTGCCCTTCGTCGCCTCGGCGGTTTTGGTGCTGCTCAACTGGCTTTACGGCTTTTTTGTCCTGCCCGAATCGCTCCTACCTGAGCACCGGAGCGGCTTCAGCTGGCGTAAGGCGAACCCTAGCGGCAGTTTCAGTCAGCTCGGGGCGTATCCGCTGGTGGCGGGTCTGGCGGCGGTGTTTGTGTTGGTGTCGCTCGCGCAGCGCGGCCTGGAAACCGTCTGGGTGCTCTATACCGGTTACCGTTTCGGCTGGGGTGAGCAGGCCAACGGGCTGACGCTCGGGCTCGTCGGGGTGATGGCGGTGCTCGTACAGGGCGTACTTATCCGCCCGGTGCTGGCGCGCCTCGGAGAGCGCCGTACGATTCTCATCGGGCTCGTCTTTTCGACCCTTACCTTCCTCTTTTACGGGCTCGCCTCGCAAGGGTGGATGATGGTCGCAGTCATCGTTGCCGGGTCGCTCGGGGGGGTCGCGGGTCCGGCGGTGCAGGGGCTCGTCGCGGGCTCGGTGCCGCCCGACGCACAGGGCAAGGTGCAGGGCGCGCTGACCTCGCTGATTTCGCTGAGCAGCATCTTTGCGCCGCTCATTTTTACAACCGGGCTGTTCAGCTTTTTTACCTCGAGCGCGGCCCCCTTCAAACTGCCGGGTGCCCCTTTTTTTCTTGGTTCAACCCTGCTGCTCGCAGGTCTTGTCGTGACGGCGCGCCTCTTTAAGCGTATCCCGGCAGCTTAGTAAATCCGTCCTCTGAGGCTAAACTGGATGGGCCTTAAGGGAGGGAACCGTGTCCAACCTCATTTCAGCCGCTGAACTCCACACGCGTCTCGGCGCGCCCGAACTCCGCCTCGTCGATGTGCGGGCGTCGCTAGCCGACGCCCAAGCCGGACGCCAACTTTACGAAGAAAACCATCTGCCCGGCTCTGTTTTTTTAAGCTTGGAGGACGACCTTTCGGGCCCCGCTGAAGCGCACGGAGGGCGACACCCGCTCCCTGATATGTTTACCTTTGCCAGCACCCTGCAAACGCACGGAATCGGGGACGGCGCTGACGTGGTGGTCTACGACGACTCCGGCGGGATGTTCGCGGCGCGGCTCTGGTGGCTGCTCCGTTACGCCGGTTTCGACGGGGCGCAGGTTTTAGACGGTGGTTACTCGGCGTGGACGGCGGCGGGTTTGCCGCTGTCGCAAGACACGCCGAAGCCGCTGCCGCAAGCGTTGACGCTGCACCTGCGTCCACACCTGACCGCGACGATGACGGAAGTTCTGGCCAAACTGGGCGACAGCCGCATTAAACTCTTCGACGCCCGCGCGCCTGAACGTTATCGCGGCGAAACAGAGCCGCTCGACAAAAAAGCGGGTCACATTCCTGGCGCGATCAACAAACCGTTTTCAGGAAACCTCGAGAACGGCCTTTTCAAATCGCCCAAAGCGTTAAGAGACCGTTTCGCCGAAGCCGAAGACGCCGACGAAGTGATCTTGTACTGTGGTTCGGGCGTGTCGGCGGCGCACAACGCACTCGCGCTCGAAGAGGCGAAAATAAAAGGCGCAAAGCTCTACGTCGGGTCGTGGAGCGACTGGAGCAGCCATGACGAAAACCCGGTAGCGACCGGGGATGAAAAGTAAGCGCCTTTGCACCGCCGCGCTTACCTCTACCTCACCCGCGAAGTTGAGGGAAGGCTTGAGATTGCCGTGTTTCGTCACCCTGACTTTGAGACGATGACGCTGCCGTATCAAGTTCCGGGCGGGACGATAAAACCCTATTAGACACCCCAAACCGGGGCGCTGCGTGAGGTGCTTGAAGAGTCGGGCTTCGCTACGTTTTCTGACGTACGCCTTTTAGCCCGTGATATCTGGTGCGGAGATCACGATGGGGTCAGCCGCGAACGTTACTTTTATCAGCTCCGTGTCAAGGGTGTGGTTCCGGATATCTGGAACCACACCGTCAGTGACGGTGAACTCGATAAGGGGATGGCGTTTGCGTACCGTTGGCTAAGCGTTGCCGACGCGCAAAGCCTTGTCGGGTACATGGGCGACTACTTGCGTCTACTCGAGTAACTTATAACTTATTTGCCGCAGAGTGTCGCTGCGCCCAGTGCCCTATCTGCACAGATCACGCCCGCGCCGTACTCCGCCGGGTTCATCGCAGCCGTAAAGCTAGTCGAGCTTAAGAGCCTCGCTTCGACCTCGTCGTCGGTCAGCTCGGGGTTTTGGCTCCAGATAAGCGCCGCGACGCCCGCGACAAAAGGCGACGCCATCGAGGTGCCCATCTCGCAGCCGTAGTTGTTTTCGCCTGCACCCTCAAATGCTGGTGAAAGTGTGCTTAGGACGCCGCTACAACTGTTGTCGCCTCTACCACCCGGAGCCATCAGGTCAACGGTACGGCCTGCGCTGCTATAGGCTGAGAAATCCGAACGGCGATAGTCCTCATCGACAGACCCCACAGCGAGCGCCCCCGGCGCGTTGGCGGGGGTAAAGATAGAGGTTGCGCTGGCGCTGTTGCCCGACGCCGCCACGACGAGTACCCCGGCGTCACGCGCGTCTTGAACGGCCTGGTTAAGGCTCTCGATTTCACCTTCAACCCCGAGACTCAAGTTGATGATGTTCGCTTTGTGCGGGTTGCGGTTCATGCCTTCGGCGCTCAGTCCGGAGGCCCAGCGAATCGCCTTAATAACTACGCTGACAGAAGTTTTTTGCGAGTCGCCGCCGCTGTCGTCAAAGACTTTGACCGGCAAGAGTTTAACCCCGGTATAGGCGACGCCGGCGACGCCTTTACCGTTATTTCCGTCTGCCAACGCGATACCGGCGACGTGCGTGCCGTGCCGCTGGTTTGCGCCGAGCTGCGCGGGTGAGCCGGGGCTCGGGTCGTTGTCTTGGTTGTACACGTCGCAGCCGGGCAGTACGCGGCCTGCTAAGTCTTCGTGAGCGAGGTCGACGCCGCTGTCGAGGACAGCCAAGACGATGTTGCTCTTGCCGGTCTCGAGCCCCCACGCTTGGGGCAAACCGAACTCTAAGAGATGCCACTGCTCACCTAAAAGCGGATCGTTGGGCAGTGCCTGGGCAGGTAAGGCGAGCGGATAGAGGTAGTAGTCCGGTTCGGCGTAGCGCACGTGCGGGTCGCGGCGAAGCTGCGCGGCTAGCTCTAGGGCGTCGGTGCCTGCAGGTGTACGGACGAGCTCAGTGCCTGCTCCACCCAACTTACCTAAAGAGCGCAGGTCGTAGCGCTGCCGAACGGTGCGGGCAGCGGCGACGAGCGCCTGTTTTTGGGTGCCGCCGAGTTGCTGTTCAGGGCCTCGCCGCGTCGTTTGTCCAAGAGGGGTTACGTTCCGGGCAGCGTCTTGGTAAGAGACGAGCAATCTGCCGGGAACATAGCTCGTCCCGACACTTTCCAAAGCAAGCTGCGCCGAGGGTACAGGCTGCGGGTTTGTATAACAGGTTTCAGAGAGCGGGCTGGTCTGACCAAATATCTCGCAAGCGCTCAGAACCGGCAGCAAAACCAAAAGGATAGAACGAGAAAACTTCATCTCTGTCAGTTTAGCGAGACCCTATGAAGATGGTGTGATGAACACGCCTCTTTTTTAGTGTGTGTAGTTATTAACGTAGGTATTTCTGTGTAACCGTCTCTGCCGCGTCAGTATCATTCAAGCTCGAGGTGACAGCAAGTGACCGCTAGCGGTGCTCGGTTGATGGTATTTTTAGGCCGGTCTGAAGCAAGCTTTACGTCTTGAACACAGCTGTTCTCCAGTTGTTCGACTTTTCCCGAACGTCGCTCCATTTTTCTGTCTTTCTTACCGGCGCTCTGTCGTCCGGGTTGCCGGTATGCTGGTCATCATGGCCCTACCTCCCTCTATCCGCTCCGACGCGCCGACCCGCAAGCTCCGTCACGTCGAGGCGTGTCTCGAGTACGACGTCGAATATCAGACGCGCACAGCAGGGTTTGAACGCTTCGACTTGCCCTACCGCGCCCTGCCTGAAACCGACCTCCAAGACCTCGACCTCACCACGACGTTTTTGGGTAAAGCGCTGCGCGCACCTGTACTCATCGGCGCGATGACCGGCGGCGCGGCGCTTTCGGGAAAAATCAACCGCAACCTAGCCGAAGCCGCTGAAAAGCTGGGCGTCGGGCTGATGCTCGGGTCACAGCGGGTGATGTTGGAGCAGCCGGAAGCCGCCGCGTCGTTTACCGTGCGTCCGTTCGCGCCGACGGCGCTCCTGATCGGTAATCTGGGCGTGGCGCAGCTCAACAAGGGTTACGGCAGCGCGCAACTAGAGGCCGCCGTCTCAACCGTCGGCGCGGACGCGCTCGCCCTGCATACCAATCCGCTACAAGAGGCGTTTCAGCGAGGGGGCGATACGGACTTTCGCGGTCTCGTCGCCAAGCTCGAGGCGCTGGTCCCTGACCTGCCGTTTCCGGTGCTGCTTAAAGAGGTCGGTCACGGCTTGAGCGGCGCGGTTGCCCGGAAGGTCGCCGGGGCCGGGTTCGCCGCGCTCGACGTAGCCGGGGCCGGAGGAACGTCGTGGGCCAAAGTCGAGGCGCTGGTCCGCTACGGTCTAGGGGAAAATGGTGAGGTGCGGCACGCGGAGCTGACCGAATGGGGTCTCCCGACCGTCGATGCGCTGCAGGAGGTGCGCGGGGCGCTGCCGACCACTCCGCTGGTCGCGTCGGGCGGTGTTCGCTCCGGGTTGGACGCGGCCAAGGCGCTCGCGCTCGGCGCGCGGGTGGTCGCCGTGGCGAGACCGCTGCTCGCGCCCGCCCTCGAGTCCCCCCAAGCGGTCGTGGACTGGCTCGAGGCGTTCGTGTGGGAGTTACGCGCCTCTATGCACGGCGCAGGCGCGCCCGACCTGGCGGCGCTCGGGCAGGTTCAGCTCAAACCCAAGTAGGCGTATGGGTTACCGCGTAGGTATACTCGGCACATGGACTTAAAACTAGACGGGAAGGTCGCGTTAGTCACCGCCGGGTCGAAGGGCATCGGGCTAGCTATCGCGCAGGGGCTCGCCGCTGAAGGGGTCAAGGTCGCGCTCTGCGCCCGCAGCGCCGCCGAGGTCGAGGCGGCGGCGGCGGCAGTAGGCGGGGTCGGTTTCGTCGCCGACGTTTCGTCGGAAGCTGACTTGGGGCGTCTCTTCAGCGAGGTGCGCGGCGCATTGGGCTCTCCCGACATCCTCGTAACGAACGCCGGTGGCCCACCCTCCGGCACACCGACGCAGCTCGGTCTGTCCGGTTGGGACAACGCTTACGCCCTGACCCTGATGTCGGTCGTCCGGATGGTGCAGCACGCGCTGCCCGACATGCGTAAAAAGGGCTGGGGCCGTATCGTCAACGTCACCAGCTTGTCGGTACGTGAGCCTGTCCCGACGCTCACCCTTTCGAACGCGTTTCGCGCCGCTGTGACCGGCTACGCCAAAACGCTCGCCGGTGAGGTCGCCGGGGACGGCGTGACGGTCAACAACGTCGCGCCCGGTTACACCGCAACGGCGCGGACCGATGAGCTATTTGGCAGCGACGCGCGGCAGCAGCTCGAGGCCGATATCCCGATGGGCCGTTTCGCGACGCCGGAAGAAGTTGCCGCCGCAGCGGTGTTTCTGGCGTCGCAGGGGGCCGCCTACATCACCGGACAGACGCTCCTCGTCGATGGCGGGTTGACCAAAGGGGTTTACTGAGCTGGCGGGTGCTGTTTGACCTAAGTGACGCGTCCGCCGTACCGAAGGCGAGAAGCAGTTGGGGAGTGAGAAGGCCACAGCCATGACGAACAAAACGATTTGCCGCGTGACGGAGCACTCCACAGCGTTTTAGCGTGCGCCGACAGCTTCCCTAATGCCTCTTTTACTCGCGACGTTTGGTCTTGACCGAATTAACGTGTGCCTAACACGGTACAGTTTCCAAGGAACCGCGATAAAATGACCTCGTGGCGAGAAGGCGCAAACGGATCGTACGGATTTTTGGCAAGGCGGCGCTGCTTTGGCAGTCGCGCAACGCGCCCCGGTTGGGGGCGGCGCTCGCGTTCTACACCGTGCTGTCGCTCGCCCCTTTGCTGATCGTCGCAGTCGGGGTCACGAGTTTGTTTTTAAGCCGCGCTGAGGTGCAGCAGGGAATTTTAGAACAGGTCGCGCTCGCGCTCGGGCCGGAGAGCGACCAGATCATCGGTGTGCTGCGGAGCCTTTTTCAAAATGCGTTTCGCGCCTACCAGACGAGTACGGGGATCATCACCTCGGCTGTTGGGTTGGGCGTGCTTTTGTTCGGCGCGTCTCTGGTCTTGGTCGAGTTGCGCGCCGCGATGAACATCCTCTGGGGGGTCGAAGCGCCCTCGAGCAGGCGTGAGGGCGCGCTGACGTTCATTAAAAACCGGGTGATTTCAGTCGCGCTCGTGCTGGGTAGCGGCGTCTTGATCGTCGGCAGCCTGACGCTCAGCACCTATTTGGGCACGAGCCGGGAGTACCTGGAAGCGCATCAGGTACCGGTGGTGCTCTTGGGGTGGCTCGAGGGGCTTTCCGGCTTCGTTTTGCTGACGCTCTTTTTGGTGCTGCTCTACAAATACCTGCCCGCGACGCGGGTGCGCTGGCGTGATACCTATCTGGGCGCGACCTTGACCGCTTTTCTTTTTACGGTAGGGCGCTGGCTTTTGGGTGCGTATCTGACCGAGAGCGCGTTAGGTAGCGCTTACGGCGCAGCGGGTTCACTCGTCGTCTTTTTACTCTGGGTTTACTATTCCGCGCAGCTATTCTTTTTCGGGGCGGCGCTCTGCCGCGCCGTGAGAGATACGCAGGAATGGGCGATTGTCGTTAGAGGCTCGCCCGAAGCGTCTCGTTCACCCGTAGCTAAATAACTGTTTTAAGGAGGTGGCAAAAATAAACTGCGGACTCGGGCTTTGTGTCGCTCTTTCGGTTCCCGCCTGAACCTAGCTTACAAATCGTTCGGGGGATACGCGCTCGAGCCTTTAGTGGCACCGGAGGCCGCAGCCTTGAAGTGTGGATTTTTGGATAACCTCCACCTCCTTCACCCGCACTATAGAACGTGCCGAAGGTTTTTAAGACGCCGTTTTTAAGGTAGAAGATACAGCAAAGACACAGCTTTCAAGCACTGGACAGCCCCGTTTGAAAGGTCTAGAATCTAAGGGTTGGGCCTTCAAGTATCTATCTGTTCGGACGCCAGTTGAGCTTTGTCCAACCTTCCAAATCGTCGATAAGCTGATGGCTCGCCAAGTTCAGCGTGATATTTCCCGGCTCTTGCCCGTGCCGCTTCCGGTAAAGTTCTGCCAGGTACGTTTTAACGATCTGCCGGTAAGCTTCTAACGTAAGCACCTCACCGTCCGCCTCATCGGCCCAGCTCGCCTCGAAACCGCCGCGCGCCTCGAGGTCCAGCCCTTCGCGTTCCAAAGTCACGGCGCAGACGCCTTGTGGGGTACGGACGAGGTAGCGCATCCTTCTACGTTAGCGCGTCCTTCCTACGCTAGACTGTAGGTCAAACGAACGGACCCCAGCTGTTGAGGAGCGTATGTCATGGCCATTCAAGAACGCAACATTACAGAACACTCCCCGAGTTATCCGCGTAATCCGGGCCTGGGGCTCGAGCTGGGCTGGCTCAGAGGCGTGCAGGTCAACCGCAGCGCCGCCGAACGCCGCGCGGGTACCCTTGCGGGGCGGCGCACAGTCAAGAAGGAGTACCAGGCGGCGTGGCTCTTAAAGGCCATCAGCTGCATCGACCTGACGACGCTCGCTGGCGACGATACGGCGGGCCGAGTCCTACGGCTCTGCGCCAAGGCTAAAAACCCGGTCTGGGAAGATATCTTAGAAGCTCTAGGCGTGGCGGACGCCGGGCTTACCGTCGGGGCGGTGTGTGTCTATCCGACGATGGTGCCTCATGCAGTCCGGGCTCTGGAGGGCTCAAATATTCCGGTCGCGTCGGTAGCGGCCGGGTTTCCAGCAGGGCTCACCCCGTTGCCGCAACGCCTGGATGAAATCCGTTACGCAGTCTCCGAAGGCGCGGCTGAAATCGACATCGTGATCACTCGAGAGTACGTTCTGACCGGAAACTGGGAAGCTTTGTACGACGAAGTGCAGCTCTTCCGTGAAACCTGCGGCGACGCGCACCTCAAAACGATTCTGGCGACCGGCGAACTCGGGACGCTTAAAAACGTCTATAAAGCTTCGCTCGTGGCGATGATGGCCGGAGCCGATTTCGTCAAAACTTCGACGGGTAAAGAAGCTGAAAACGCGACCCCGACGGTCAGCCTGGTGATGGTGCGGGCCGTGCGCGAGTACTTTGAACGTACCGGGGTCTACGTCGGCTTTAAGCCTGCGGGCGGCATCAAAACGGCGAAAGAGGCGCTCTTGTGGCTTTCTCTGATGAAAGAGGAACTCGGGCGAGCATGGTTGGAACCCGAGTTGTTCAGGTTCGGGGCGAGCAGTCTTTTGGGGGATATCGAACGGCAGTTGGAGCACTACGCGACCGGGCGTTACGCGGCCTTGTACCGGCAGCCTTTGGCGTAGGAGGAGAGCATGACAACGAAAGAGCGAATTATTGAACAGCTTGACGAACTCGACGAAATTCAGCTAGAGGCTATAGAAAAACAAATCAAAGGGTCTAAGCGTGAGAGTGAGCCTGAAAAACAAGAGCGAATTAAACGCCAAATAGAGGTGCTACACAGCGTCGCTGGTATGCTTTCGGACCCTAAAGATTACGCCGAGTTTGAAAGGCACGCTCGTCGCCGACCTCTATTTGGTGGGCGTACGCTTGACCTTGAGCCGGATGAAGAGGATTGATATACACGCTTGATACCAACGCAGTGGCCGAAGTTTTACGAAATAACGCAACGTTTGTTAGACGTATAGCAAATGCTCTAGATCGTAACGACGGAGTAACGCTAAACGCCATAACGTATTTTGAAACGAGGCGCGGTTTGTTTCTCCCTACTTTTAGAAGGAAACTCGCGACTTTTGAAGAATTTGCTGACCTCTTCAGCGTTCTACCGCTTGATACTAAAGCACTCGATATTTCTGCCGACATCTACCAAAACCTCCGCCGCCAAGGAACTCCACTAGAAGATGCCGACATCCTCATCGCGGGCACCGCTATTGCCAACGACGCAGTTTTAGTGACCCACAACCTCAAGCACTTTGAACGCATCGAGAACTTACGCCTCGAGTCCTGGCAGAGAGAAGCCTAAGTGTTCACGCTATCCCTTGACAACGGCCTCGAGCTGCGCCTCTTAGAGCACCGTCACGCACAGGTACTCTTCGACCTGACCGTAAAAAACCGCGCGCACCTCAAAACGTTTTTGCCGTGGGTGTCTAAGATTCAAATGGTCTCGCAGACGGAGAGCTTTATCAAAATGGGCCTCGAGCAGTTCGCCCGCCACGACGGGTTTCAGGCCGGAATTTTTGTACACGGCGAACTTGTGGGAATGACTGGTTTGCACTACATCCGCTGGGACACGGAACGCACCGAGTTCGGCTACTGGCTCGCGGAAAACGCACAGGGGCAGGGCATTGCGACGCGCACTGTGCGGGGGCTGTGCGCCTACTGCTTTGGTGAATTAAGGCTGGGCCGCGTTGAAATCCGCTGTGCGGCTGAGAACGCGCGTAGTCGGAAAGTAGCCGAGCGGTTGAGCTTTACTCAAGAAGGTGTTTTGCGGCGGATGGATAAGCTCGAGCATGGCTGGAGTGATTGGGTCGTGTACGGGTTACTCAAAAGTGAATGGAGTGCAGCTTAGGTGTTTGCGGCAGAGATAGAAAAAGGTCTGGTGCTGCGGTTGCTCGAGCCGCGCTACGCGCAAGCGTTGTTCAGCCTCATTGACAGAAATCGCGAGCATCTCGGTATCTGGTTTCCTTGGGTTGAGCTAACGAAAACGGTTGCAGATTCAGAAACGTTTATACGTTCACAACTGGAGAAATTTGTTAGAGATAACGGATTTCAACTCGGGATTTGGCTAAATGACGAGCTCATCGGTAGCATCGGGCTCAACTACATCATTAAAGAGTTTCGCTGTACCGAAACCGGCTACTGGCTGGGTGAGGAGTATGGCGGGCGCGGGATGATGACGAAAGCGTGTCGCCACCTGTGCGGGTATCTTTTTACTGAACTGAATCTCAACCGCGTCGAGATACGGTGCGCTGAAACGAACGTTAAAAGTCGTAAGGTTCCCGAGCGGCTAGGGTTTACGCTCGAGGGTAAGCTGCGGCAGATGGGGTATACCCGCGAAGGCTTGGTGGATTACCTTATCTACAGCTTACTCAGGAGCGAGTGGCAGAGCTGATGCTATCTTGATGAGTACCTCTGGAGGCGCATCGTGAACTGGTCAGAGAGCTTTGCTACCCGCACCCGCAATATGAAACCTTCGGCGATTCGCGAGATTTTGAAGCTGACGCAACGTTCTGACGTGATCTCGTTTGCCGGGGGACTCCCGGCTCCGCACCTGTTTCCGACCGAGCGCCTGCGCGCTGCCGCCGACGCGGTGCTGGCCGAGCGCGGCGCTGAAGCGTTGCAGTACGGCCCTACCGAAGGTTACGCGCCGCTGCGTGCGTGGGTCGCGGCGCAACTCGGGGCGGGCGGCGCAAAGGGCGTCACGGCGCAGCACGTTCAGATCGTCTCCGGGTCGCAGCAAGGGCTCGATCTGCTGGGTAAAATCTTTCTCGACCCCAGCGACACGCTGCTGGTCGCTGCGCCAACCTATATGGGCGCGCTCCGGGCTTTCGACGCGTACGAGCCGCGTTACTTGAGCGTGCCGACCGACGCCGAGGGGATGCTCCCGGACGCGCTCGAGGCCGCCCTTAAGACGCGCCCTAAACTCGTCTACGTCATACCCAACTTCGACAACCCGGCGGGCGTCACCACGTCGCTCCCTCGGCGCAAACTCCTCGTTGAGCTGGCCGCGCGTTACGGCGTGCCGATTTTGGAAGACAACCCTTACGGCGAACTCCGTTTTACCGGAGACGCCCTCCCGAACCTCTACACGCTCGCCCCTGAAGGAGTGGTCTACTGCGGCACGTTTTCTAAAATCATGGTGCCGGGATTTCGGTTGGCGTGGGTGGTCGCGCCCCCCGAGGTGCTGGCCCTTGTCACCAGAGCCAAACAAGCTGCCGACCTGCATACGGCGACCTATACCCAGATGATCGCTTTCGAGGTCACACAAGACGGCTTTATGGACGCACAGATCGATAAGGTGCGCACCTATTATAAGGGTCAGCGTGACCTGATGCTCGCCGCGCTTACCGCCCATATGCCTGAGGGTGTAGCGTGGACGCGCCCGGACGGTGGCATGTTTCTCTGGTGTACATTACCCAAAGGCATGAACGCTACCGAAATTGCGTATGAAGCAGTCTCTGAGGGCGTCGCGTACGTTCCCGGTGAGACGTTCTATACCGACGGTACCGGGCTCAACACGTTGCGGCTCAGCTATTCGGTGGCGACCGCAGCGGAGATTGAGTCAGGTATCGCCAAGCTTGGACGTATATTTGCCGGGAGGCTCGACCGCACGCTCGTAAAAGAAGGCTGAGGCAACCGCAGCTATGGCAACCGCAGCGGACATCCTGAGAAGAAGCTGGCCGATGCCCCAAGCCTAGAAATTTCTGTGCTAAAATGACTACAAAGATGACCATCAGCGAAGCGGAGGTGCAGAGTGGAAGTCAGCGTGGCAGAGGCGAAAGCGAAACTGAGTGAGATTCTAAAGCAGGTTGAAGCGGGCGAAAACGTCACGATTACGCGGCGCGGCAAGCCGGTGGCGGTGTTGTCGCCGTCTGAGAAGGTCTATAAACTGTTTCCCTCGAGGGCCGAAGTCAGAGAGAAATTCGGTGAGGTCAAAGGGGGCGCGCTGGCGAGCTTGCGTGCGATGCGAGACGAGGAGCGCTACTAACCTCATGAATAGCTTATGAGCTACCTGGATACGAGTTTCCTCGTCCCTCTCTATCTGCGTGAGGCTACGAGTGAAAGGGTAGAGGCTTTTTTGCGTGCCGAGCCCCCCGGCAGCCTGGTCGTAAGCCGTTGGGCCAAGGTCGAGTTTGCAAGTACGCTGGCGCGTAATGTAAGGATGAAGCTGCAAGACGAGGGAAACGCGCGGATACTGATGCAGCATTTTGACGAAGATACACAGGCGACGTTTCACCTCTATACGCCCTCGGCTGCAGATTTTGCACTTGCTAAAGAGCTGCTGCTCGAGGTTCCGGCACTGGGTCTACGTGGTGCGGACGCTCTGCACGTTGCCGCTGCTAAAAACCAGCATTTTCAGCTCTACACGCTCGACAAACCTCTTCTCCGCGCCGCCGCCGCCCTCGGCGTTCCGGCGAGTGACGCAGGCATAGGAGCCTTATGACCGTAAAAGATATATTCGAAACGATGGATTACGGCCCCGCGCCCGAAAGCGCCGACGCTGCTCACGACTGGTTGGACCGTCACAAGGGTCGCTTCGAGCTGTTTATCGGCGGCAGATTCGTCAAAGCCAAATC
>JAABUN010002719.1_pt1 | contig 30166 bp, 18 predicted proteins | sample 5559311 | NCBI WGS metagenome assembly JAABUN01 (sample SAMN10711877, study PRJNA513370) | rock metagenome | isolation source: Antarctica rocks | place: Antarctica: Victoria Land, Siegfried Peak sud | reverse complement strand
TGTCACCGTCATAGTCGGCAGCTACCGGTATATCACCGGCAGTACCAAACTGAACAGCCTTGAAGTCGCTGGTCGCCAGGTTCAAGCTGTACCAGGTGCCATTCGACGGACGATAAACAGTTAATTCCGCTCTACCGTCGCCGTCAGTGTCAGCCGGTGCAGCAATATCATTTGCAGCTCCGAATTGAGCTGAAGTGAAGCCTGCAGTGCTTCTCAACATGAACCAGGTACCGCTTCTGTAAACAGCAACGTCTTCTTTTCCGTCACCGTCATAATCAGCCGAAACAGTCTTGTCGCCTGCCTGACCGAATTGGACAGCGTAGAAGCCCTTGCTGCTCTGCTGCATATACCAGGCACCGTTCGACGGACGGAATACTGCGATGTCTGCCATCTTGTCGCCGTCAAAGTCAAAGCGAGCTGCTGCTGTTCCCGGCGTGAGCCCTGGAGTCGTAGTAGCCACGTTGTTGGTGAATGTTACTTCATTGATATTACCAACATTAGTAACAGCAGTAGCACCCGTACCAATAGTATTGGTAATGGTTATATTTGCTGTTCCTGTCGTCAGGTTAGGTGTTGTACCAGTAGTGAACCCGACGTTCGATTGAATACCGCCAGTGGCAACTACGAAGCCAGCAGTCTGAGTTTCGGTAATCGTTATGTTCGAGCCAACGTCAAACGAGGTGAATCCACCGGCTACTGTGCCTTGGAATCCACCGCCGACGATTGTGCAGAAACCGCCCTGAGCAGCAGGACCCGCCAGCACGGTTACTGTTTGAGTGGTCGGTGCCAATATGCCGCCCTGTGTATCACCGGTAACGGTGAATGTGAACGGAGTTCCGACAGCTACGTTGGTGCCTGCAATTTTACAGATTTTCAACGCTGACGCTTGGAAAACAAAGTTATTGAATGTTACTACAACAACTTCCGTGCGAGCCGTAACATTTACGTTAGTTCCGGCAGCAGTAGTAATATTAGCAGCAGCTCCACCAACTAAGTTCGGGAAAGCAGTACCAATAGTGCCACCGGCTGCGATTGTAGTACCAGTTCCTCCGGTAGTACCATTGTTTGCGAATGTAGTGGTTGTACCAGCACCACTTTGTACGTTAACGCTAGCTAAACGGATGCCGCGTGCAATCTGGTCAGCAGTCAATACCTCTTGGATGCCCACGGTTGAGCCGCTCTGGAATCTATTTTGCGAGAATACGCAGAACCCAGCCGGAACTTGTACGTTTTCGGTCGTAAGACCGGCTGTAACCGCTCCGACAGTTCCAACACCAGCGATAGCACCACCAGTCAACGGGTTAACCGGCGTACCGGTAACTAAGAAGTTGAATATCTCTCCCTGTGCAATGCCTGCTCCGGCATTTTTACAGATTTTTATCTGACCCGGTATGCTGCGGTTTGTAACCGTAACGAGGGTCTGATTGGCAGCGTTACTGTTCGCGTTGATTGTTACCTGGAAGAATCCGCCGCCGGCATTAACTCCAGTGGTAATAACCTGTGGTGTACCTACTATTACGCCTCCATTACCAGCTGCCGTAGCAGTGACAAATATAAAGCCGGGGCGCGGTAACTCCCTGACGACAACTGTCGCCCTTGTAGTTGCTGTCGATGTTGGTGTCGGAGTGACTGTCGGAGTGACTGTCGGAGTTGGAGTAATTGTCGGTGTTGGAGTTACCGGCGTCGGCGTTGGAGTTACCGGTGTTGGAGTTGGAGTTACCGGTGTCGGCGTCGGCGTTGGCTGTGGATTCGTACATTGAGAGCTGTCAACGTTGTTTGTATCCAACGTCACCGCACCATTTAGCGCCAAGGCTCTTCCGGCAGTGATATTTGCGCCAGTATTTAGTGTGATACTCGTAAGCGCGAGGATGTTTCCTGTGAATTGCGTACCTGTACCGAGGGTCGCAAAGCTGCCAACTTGAAAAAACACATTGCAACCAGTTCCGCCATTGATCACAACAACTGATGAATTGCTTGCAGTTATGAGTGTGCTCCCTATTTTAAAAATGAAAACCGCATTAGGATCACCCTGAGCATCGAGGGTAAGTGTCCCGGTCAGAAAAGCTGATGAATCAAAGCAATTAACTCCTGCCGTAAGAGTGAGTCCACCGAGATCCTGCCCGCTTAGATTACGATCGCAAGGCTGACCCGCTAGATTATCAAAAGCGACACGGGCATTGCTTTGCGCTTGAGCCGCGACCGCGTTCCCAGCGTTAATTACACCATTCACCACTATTCCAGGCGGAAAGCCTGGAGTAGCAGTACCTGGACTGACCCCTAAATTTCCAGACACAACGGTATTACCAGTATTCGTCACGGTGGAACCAGCCAATACCGCAAAGCTGGCAGCCGTATCAAGATTTGGAGCAGTAGCTGTCGGGCTGTTGACACCTGATGGTTTATTGTCTGTTACTGCTGAATCCAATGACGGACCAGCAGCCCTAGTTTCCGTGCCGCCGGCTATGTCAGGAGGTAATAATACTGAAAGCGGTCCGGTACATCCCGGATTAGCGATAGTGCCGAGCGGCGCCTGGAATATAACCGGAGTTCCATTCGCATCGTTGATTCCGTCGATTGTGAAACTGAAGAGAGTGCCTAATTGAGCAAGTGCATCCGTATCGCCCGCAGCAGCAACTTTACAAATTTCGATCGTGCCTGTGATGGCAACGCGGTTTGTAACGGTGATTTGGGTTTCACCCTGAACAGTAGCAGCGGCGCCAACGTTGACGACTGCTGTGCCTGCCGGAATATTGGTGCTTGTTACAACGCCTTGTGACTGTGCGCCGCCTACAACGCTGACAATTTGGAAGCCGCCCGTTTGAGCTGCTCCGCCTGCTGTATTAGTAGTGTTTGCCGATTCCGTAACGGTTAACGGTCCGGAAGCTACCACCTGAGGAGCCGAGCAATTAAGAGCTGCACCGGTCGCGCCGGCGACGGTTCTGAAAGTTTGACCACCAGCCGTGAACGTGAAGACTCTGCCTACCAGTGCTCCACTGTTGGCATCGGCTACTTTACAAATTTCCAAAAAGCCTGTTTGCTGAACAACTTCAGCCGCGTTTAACGAAACCGTACCGTTTACCGATACTGCTCGACCGGTTACTTTTGCACTGTTTACCGTTACATTGTTTCCGGCAAAAATGCTTCCGTTAAAGTCTGTGCCTTCAGATACGGTTGCCGTATCTTCAACAACGAAGAAAACGTTAGCCGCATATGCTCCGTTAGCAAGCACGACGCGCGAACCTCTTCCTGTACTGAGTGCGCTCGATACTTTGAAAACAAAGATTGAATTCGGGTCATTGTTAGCATCGAGAACCATATCGCCATCGAGTCTGGCTGAAGCTAATGAATAAACGCCTGCCTTGAAAGTTTTGCCCGACAGATTCGAGTCGGCAACTAGCGTGGCTGGCAGATTTCTTAAGATAGAAAACGAGCTGGACAAATCCATTTGGGCTTGATTCGTATCAAAACCCTCTTCGCGTCGAAGCATACTACCTTGTACGTTTCCGCGATTGAGTCCTTTTACGTTAGCGCCTTCGACAGCAGCAACGTTACCCGTAATTCTGGAGCTTCCGTTGTCGGAAATGCCTTTGTTGGCAAAAACCGCAATATCGGATCCAGTTCTAAAATCCAGGGCGCGACCAAGCATTTCAACTGTTGCTTGTCTGCCGCGTGACACAGTTGCACCGCTTTGTGCTGAAACTGTGTTGTTAAAAAACACACTCATGGCAGCCACCGCAACTAGTGCGAAGAGTGTCATGAAATATAAAGTTTTTCTCATTTTGGTATTCCTCTCCTTATTTCGTTGTTTATTTGGTAAATTCACTTGTGTATCGCCTTAGAATTCAGCTTATTCACAGTCCGTGGATATTAAAGACTGAAATATAATTTTTTGCAGGCAAATCTGTAAAATTGAATTTAACTTACAAGATTTTACTTGGTTAAAAATTGTTTAACTAATTTAAACTGGGTTTTGGATTTGTAAAGAAAAAAAGGTAAACTAAAAATTGAAAGCAAAACTAAAGCAAAAACCTTTATAAAGTTTTATTGAATCCGATAAGCCTTGCCTTTCCACACGACGACAACCGTTCCGCCAAAATTGTCGGCAATCGAGCGCAAACCCGTGTCGAGTTTTTTATATTCGTCCGTTCCGCGAGAAATGTTTGTCGTGCTTTGTCCGTTATAGCCTGCGTCATACCAAACATTATTTTGTCGTTTGAATGTTTTTCCGGCGGCGCGTGTTTCGGTTTCGACGGATTGTTTAGCTTTCGGACGCACATTTTTTAATGCTCTCGCGTTTCTTCCGTTGACGGGAAGCTGCTCGGCGCGTGCGGAGGAATTGTCTGCTGAAGCAGTATTTTGCCGCGAAGCCGTCTTTGGCGGAGCGGGCGCGTCGGATTTGACGGCTTTTTCATCGTCTGCCAAACGAGTTTTGTCTTCGCTAGACAGTTGATTTTTCTGCTCAGCTAAGTTTGTCGTATTACCTGCTAGAGGTTCGTTTTCTACTTTTTTTGGCAGTGCCGCCGAATTGGTTTCGTTCGACGATTCGCTTCTTGCAGTTTCTGTTTTTAAGACGCTTTGTCTATTTGCAATCGCTGCATTTGAATTCGGCAGAGTGAGACTTCCCGAAGTATTCGTCGTTGAAAAATTCGACTGTGGAATCGGCGCGGCGGCATTCGTTGCGGTATTTGATGTCATTGCAGTCGAATTCGATATCGCCGCATTTGATTCAATTATTCTCGTCTCGCCGTCTGAACTAGCGCCCTTCATATCAATCGGGATTTCGCGCACTTGGGAAACTTCAGTAGTTTGCGGAGCATTTTTCAAAAATGTAAAAGCGATGAGTCCGCCGAAAATTAAAACCAGCGTACCGAGCGCGTAAGCTAAATTCGGAACGGCGAAAAGACGCCGATACCATGGCGCGGCTGTATCAATTTTTGCGGTTTGCGGCGCGTGAACAGTTTCACTTGCCGTTTCGGAATTGAGCGAAATTACGTTTGAAAGAATTTTTCGGCACCGGTCGCAATCGGCAAAATGTGCCGTCAAACGCAGCCTTGTTTTTTCCGGCAAAGCGTTTACATCCGCAAATGCGGAAATCTCGTCGGCATCTAAATGCAATTCGGGATTTGAGATTTGGGATTTGGGATTGTCCGCCGTAAACGCAGTTTCGCCCTGCGCCGTTTGTCGCAAAAGAGCATCAATTTCTTTGTCGAATCCTTCAATCATTTATCAGTTATCATTTATCATTTAACAAATGTTGAATGTTTAATGATAAATGTTTAATGTCGGAACGTTTTAATTCCAAAATTCTTGCACGAGCGCCAGAGCAAGAAGAAGCGCAAACATTCGCTCCAAACCGACATCGAGTTTTGATGCGGCGTCGGTCAAATGGCGTTTTACTTCTTCGGATTTCCAGCCGAATTCTTTTGTCAAAATCTTCTCGACCGATTTTCGCATTTCAGTCTGAATCCGTACGATTTTGCGGCTCGCCGTAGCTTCGTGAAAACCCAAAGCCGCGCCGATGTCTTTTAACTTTAAATCGTCGAAATAATAAAGTTTTAAGATTAATTTATCTTCGGCTTCGAGTTTTGAAATTGCTTGTCTAAGCGCGTTTGAAACATCTTTTTGCGTTTGCTTGGCGGTAAAAGCGTCTTCGGGATTGCTGCTCGCGTGAACGACTTTCGCATTGTCGGAATTTTCCGACGAGCCGTGCGCCAGATTTTCAAACTCGCGCGTTTCTTCGATTTGCACAAACTTTGCCTGTCTGCGAAACCCGTCAATCGCCAATTGCGAAACCACTGCGCGCAGCCAGCCTCCCAAACTTCCGCGCCCCGAATAATAGGAAAGTTTCGTTTTTAATTTCCCGTCTTTATCGTGTTTCAAACCATAAAGCTCCGCCCAAATCGAACTCGCCAAATCTTCGGCGTCTTCCGTATTGTTGGAGTATTTCCGCGCCGCCGATTTTACCGTCGCGTCATAATTTTTGACCAAATCTTCCCAAGCCTTTTCGTCGCCGCGTTCGCAAGCGATTATCAAACACAAATCATCCGCCGCAAGTGCGTCAACAAATTCTTTTATCTCCGCGCTCGAAGCATTTTCATTGTCCCGCAAAACATATTTCTCGATTGATTTTACGACCCGCTCGCGTAAATCTTCGATTTCCAGACGACGCGAATCGTTTGCACGCGAAAGCAGGCGCGCAATTGCTTCCTCAATCTGATTTCGATATTTTTCTATAGCAGCGAAACTCATCGGCAAAAAGATGCGAAAAGTTTATCATTAGTTTGCAGAATTTCGGGAACTAAAATGTGAGATTAGTGTCTAATAAATTTGAAATTATAAAAGCCTTGAAATTATGAATATACTTTTTGTAGAACACCGACAAAGCAAATTAATTTCAATCGGTTTACAAAAAAGTGCGGCAGAGTGAAATTAATTCGCTCTTGCCGCACACGGATTCAAAATCTTCTGCTACCGATTATCCTAAATTACCTTTTCAATGTTCGCTCTCTTACTGTGTTCGAGTAGCCGGAATTGCCTGCCGCATTATAGGCGCGAACGCGGTAATAATAATTTCTGTTGCGAGCTAAGCCAGTGTCCGAATAAGTTGTAACATCAGCTCCGACTGTGCCGATTTCACCGAAAGTTGTGCCGTCGGTTGAGTTTTCGACCTTAAATCCGCTTTCATTTGACGAGTTATCGTTCCATCTCAAGTTTATTTGAGAAGCCGACACTGCTGTTGCTGTTAAACCAGAAGGCGCATTAGGCACAACGGGCGTCGGAGATGGAGTCGGCGTAGGTGTAGCAGTCGGTGTCGGAGTTGGCGTAGCTGTCGGAGTTGGCGTTGGTGTCGGTGTTACCGTAGTGTAAGTCAATTTATAAATTGTGCCGCTGTTGTCGTCGGATATAAGCAGATTTCCCTGAGCGTCAATAACCGCGTCGACGGGTCGTCCCCAAGTACCGCCGGTCGCCCAGCCGGTTACCAGATTTAGCTGGTTTCCCATTGTCTGCGTTGCTATATCATACGGAAAATAAACGATTTTATAGCCGGTCGGTATGCTTCTGTTCCAGGAACCGTGAAGCGCGATGAGCGCGCCTGGTTGATATGCTGCCGGGAAAGACGTGCCGCCGGTAAAACTTAAACCGAGCGGAGCCGAGTGTGCTTGAATGCCTTTTGTAATGCGGTCAAATGAATCAACCGTACCATATTGCCCGTTCGGGTTGTTTTGAACGTCCAAATCAAACGGCATATTGTTCAAACCGCTTGCTGAATCGGGATTAGGATTGGCAAATGCCCAACCGTAATTGCCGCCGTCGCGGACGCGCGTAAATTCTTCAGGCGGATGATTATCGACATACGACTGCATCACTTTGCCGTAATCGTCCGTGCCGTCGCCATCCCAATCGTTGTGAAACGGATAAGCAATATTGTCGCGGTTGTTGACGACAACCCACAACTCGTTCGAGCCGGGCAGCATTGCCAATCCCTCGGCATTACGCAGCCCGCGGGCGAAAAGCCGTCCGCCTGTGCCGTCCGCGTTGTATTGGTAAACGGCGCTTCTGACCGGATTGCTGGTCGTGTCCGAAGGCGAAGCGTTGGTTGCAGAAGCAACGGAGACGTATAACTTGTCGTTTGAATCGAGAGCGATATTCTTCAATTGGTGACCGTAAGAGCCGCCGAGTTCGGGACTGCTTGCGTCGGGCAGATTGGCAACAACGATTTGTCGGTCTTGCGCCGTCAGGTCGCCGTAATTGTAAATGTAACGATTGATTTGATTCGATTCGCTGATGTAAACGTAAGTTGTGCCGCTTGCAACAGTGTGAAAAACGATGTCGTGCGGATTGCGAAGACCGCCGACAAAGATCGATACTGTCGGATCAGCGCCCGCCGTGCCGCTTGCGCGAATAATTTTTACTTCTCCGCCGCCGGGACGTGAAACCAAAACATCGCCGTTCGGCGCAACCGCCATAAAGCGCGCACTCGGAACACGCGCGTAAACTGAAATACTGAAATTCTGCGGAACATTCAGATACCGGTCAACATTAAAAGGCGCGGTGCGCATACTGGTCGGCACTTGGACTTTAACGGAAACCGTAGCCTCCAAAGCGTTTTGCACGACAGCCAGACTTGATTCGTTTAAAGCCGATGCCGCTGCTTTATTATTCTGAAGTTCGTTGCCGATGGCAACAAAGATTAAAGCCGTTACCAATGCCAGAAACAATATGCTGAACAGCAATTTATTTTTTGATGACAACGGATGAAAAGCGCGTTTTAGACGATTATTCGAAAGCATATACGGTTAAATCCTCCTGCGTTAATGACTGCGGTTCAAAGCGAATTGAACAAGATTCAAATGCAAACTGGTTAAAACTGGTGAAACACCGAAAACTTACAAGCGATTTTATTAATGATAAAAGAGTTTTTACAAATTACCTTCAAAGGTCTGTCGAATTTCAGCGCAGATGTTTTCTTAAATAAGCGACGATTTTCCAGCCGTCGAGATAAACCCAGGGCTTTTCGCCGAGCGTGTAATGACCGCACGGAAGAGCTACTTCGTCGTGGTTGATGCCTTTCTCGCGCAGAGCGTTTATCACTTGGCGCGATAAATCTACGGGAAATGTTAAATCGTAAATTGTGTAAATATAGCGTTGCGGGCGCGGCGGCATTTTCGAGAGTTTTTCCATATAAACAAGCGGCGAAATCGGCAGCCAGAACTCGCGCAGTTCGTCGAGAGAAATATTGTTTTCCAAACCTTGTTTGACGTGATATGTCGAGAGACCTTGCCAGACGACATCGGCGACATAGCCGGAAACGTGGTTGAAAACACCGGCGTCAATCTGCAAATCATGCGTGAAGGCGAAAAAACCGACGCAGCTTCCGATACTCGTGCCGACAACTCCAACCTTTTCATAGCCTTGCGATTTCAACCAGGCGACGGCGGCGCGCGTGTCAACGACCGATTGTCTGAGAGACTGCAAAGTGCGCCCGACATTCGGCGCAACCAGATAATCGGCGCGTTCGAGTTCCGGCGGCATTCGCTCTTCGTGATACGGCAGCGTCAGGCGCAGTGCCGAGACGCCGACGCGGTTGAAAACTTTGCATAAATCGAAATAACTTCCCGCTTTGGCGTTCCAGTGTGGAAGGATGACGACGGCAGCTTTTTTATCTTTATCAAACGAGAAAAGTTTCGCATAAGCCGTATTGTTCTCGGCTGAAGTAGTTTCGATGGCGCTCGTCCAGGTTAAATCCTGACTCTTTTCTGCCGATTGCCGATTGCTGATTTTGTAATCATTTATATCAGGCGCGAAGAAAAACTCGTCGCTGTTTGCTAAAACCTTTTTTGTATACTCGCGGAAAATCTCTCGCGGGTCGCCGCCGTTGGCATTTTCCTTGACAAATTCAGTTCCCCAGCCGAACGGATGCACGACGCGGTTGTCGTTCAAAAAAGCGAAATGACGTTCGCGCCTGTGCATATAGCGTTTCAGCATAAATTAGTAAATCGTGAATCGTGAATCGTAAATTGTAAATCGTGATAACTTAAATGGCAATCTACCGCGAAAACAGAAAAGACTGTAAAAGAATTATCTTTGGCAGTCTTTTCTGTTCACAATTTACAATTTACGATTTACTTTTTCAAAAGGACGACCGGCGATTGTTCGGCGGAGAGAATTTTTGAATAAAAATCTCGGACTGAATTGTATTTATCGACCGGAACAGTCGAGCGATTGACGATCAGCGAGCGGGTGAAGACGAGTTTTCCGTCTTTTGCTTCATAGCTGTTTTTGTATTTGCCGAATGGCGTTTCAAGTGATACTGCGTCCAGTATTTCGTCCACGACCAAGCCTGGCGATAGCGTAAAAGTCATTGTTTCATTGAACGGTTCGGAGTCGAGCATCACTGGATGCAAGCGCGTTTTTTCTGTTAAATAAACCGAGTTGGTGCTGTTGATGATTGCCGGTTTGAAAACCAGCAGGCGGTTTTGCATCAATTGACTGTAGCGCGGCACTGCGAAATCGATGTCGAGGTCAAAACTGGCGTCGGCTTGTCAGTCGCTCGGTGTGAGTTTCCAAGGTTGCGACAGTTGCGCCGCGTGTCAGCCAATTTTCAATCGTTTTGCTGAATTGACTGCCCGAAAGATACGAAACATCACGCACGTAAGTCGCATTGCCGGAATAAATTGCAATCGGGTAGGATTCGATTTTCAAAGCGCGAAGCATTACCTGCAACAAATTTGCTTTATCTTAAGAAAAATCTGCCGCAAGTCGAAAAATCGAATTTTATGCTATAATTTGGTGCAAAATCGCTTTATTCATAAATTTATTATCAAACCGGGAGAATTATAAAAAATGGCTGTCGAATACAGTAAAATTCAGAAACTTTTGGGCGATGACGCCGAAACGCTTTTAAATCATACATCCAAGACAATCGCAAAAGAAAATCTGCAGCTTCCGGGTGCGGATTTCGTTGACCGTGTTTGGATGCAGTCAGACCGCAATCCGAATGTTTTGCGTTCGCTTCAGATACTTTTTGATAACGGAAGATTAGCAAAAACCGGTTATCTTTCGATACTTCCGGTTGACCAGGGTATCGAACACTCGGCAGGAGCGAGTTTTGCGCCGAACCCGCAATTTTTCGACCCGGAAAACATCGTCAAACTGGCAATCGAAGGCGGCTGCAACGCCGTCGCTTCGACGTTCGGCGTTTTGGGAATTGTCGCGAGAAAATACGCGCACAAAATTCCGTTCGTCGTCAAAATAAATCATAACGAGCTTTTAACTTACCCGAACAAATTCGACCAGGTTCTGTTCGGCACAATCGAAGAAGCGCGAAATATGGGCGCCGTCGGCATTGGCGCGACGATTTATTTCGGCTCGGAAGAATCAACCCGACAAATTACGGAAATCAGCGAAGCCTTTGCCTACGCGCACGAACTCGGTATGGCAACGATTTTGTGGTGTTACCTGCGCAACAACAAATTCAAAACCGACGCGGGTGATATGCACGAAGCGGCGGATTTAACCGGACAGGCAAATCATCTCGGCGTAACGATTCAAGCTGATATTATCAAACAAAAATTGCCGGAGAGAAACGGCGGTTATAATTCATTAAACCTAGCCGGAAACCCGATTTACGGCAAAACAAACAAACTGGTTTACGAAAAATTGACGACCGACAATCCGATTGACCTGGTGCGTTATCAAGTGGCAAATTGCTATATGGGACGCTGCGGCTTGATAAATTCCGGCGGTGAATCCAAAGGCGAATCCGATTTGGCGGACGCGGTACGCACGGCAGTCGTCAACAAGCGCGGCGGCGGAATGGGTTTGATTTCCGGCAGAAAAGCATTTCAACGCCCAATGGATGAAGGCATTAGAATGCTAAATTCGATTCAGGACGTTTACCTGTCAGACAAAATCACCATCGCATAAAAATTTAAAATCACTTTTAGATTTTTTGAAAGAAAAAATTCACGCGAATTTACTTTGCGTGAATTTTTTTATTTTTTATTTGCATCTGTTTGGTTCATATAGACGAAAACAATATCAAAGGTAAAAAATCACCTTTTATAAATTAACAAAATAGGAAAGAAAAATGAAAAAATTAACTTTAGCAATTTTTGTAATGGCGATAGCTTTTTTGAGCTTCACCAACGTTTCGGCACAAATGATGAAGGACAAGCAAATGTCAAACGGTAACCCGATGGTCGGCGGCGCGGCGATGTATAAAACAAAAGACATCGTTGACAACGCTGTGAACTCGAAAGACCACACGACGCTCGTTGCCGCCGTCAAAGCTGCCGATTTGGTTGATACTCTGAAAGGCAAAGGACCGTTTACAGTTTTCGCGCCGACAAACGCAGCGTTTGATATGCTTCCAGCCGGAACGGTTGAAACCTTGCTCAAGCCGGAAAACAAAGCGATGCTGACCAAAGTTTTAACGTATCACGTCGTCGCGGGCAATATGGACAGCAAGGCGATTATGAAAGCCATCAAAAAAGGTAAAGGCAAAGCGATGCTTACAACAGTCTCAGGCGGAATGTTGACAGCTACCATGAGGGGCAATAATCTTATGCTGACTGACGAAAAAGGCGGTATGACAACGGTTACCATTGCCAATGTCAAACAATCAAACGGCGTGATTCACGTTGTTGACCATGTTTTGATGCCCAACTAATTGCTGTAAACAATTAAAGAAACATCAAATAATTTAGAAATCAAAAAAGCCGTGAGTTTTACTCCTCGCGGTTTTTTGATTTTGTTACTAAATAAGTTTTCTTGTATTAAATAAACTTTTCGCGCGCGTTTTGGTAAATGCCCGTTAAGAAAGGATTTGTCGCTTTTTCACGCCCGATTGTCGTCTCTGCGCCGTGTCCCGTATAAACCGTTACATCGTCGCCGAGCGGTAAGATTTTATTGTTTATTGATCTTATCAATTGCTCGAAATCGCCGCCAGGCAAGTCCGTTCTGCCGATCGAACCGGCGAACAGGCAGTCGCCGCCAAAAACTTTCCGTTCGCTTTCTTCAAATAAAACAATGTGTCCGCGCGTGTGTCCCGGACAATGCAGAATTTTGAAACGTAGATTTCCCACCGCATAAGTCTCACCATCTTCCCAGTTGCGCGTCAGTTTCGGCGGAATCTGATATTCGAGACCCAATTGTTTTAATTGCGGCGGCGGAATGCCCATAAAAAGCGGCTGTTCCGGTAAGCCGTAATATAAATCTTCGTCGGCGATGTGCAAAATAATTTCAGCGTGTGGGAAAATTTTGTGCAAATCCGAAACGCCGCCGATATGGTCAAGATGAGCGTGCGTCAAAGCTATGGCTTGCAGTTCGAGATTGTTTTTGTTGATAAAAGCGGCGATTGTTTCTGCCGAATCGCCCGGGTCAACGCAAATCGCGCGGCGCGTTTCTTCGCAAGCCAGAACGCGCGTGTTTTGCTGAAATGGTGTCGTGATAAAAGTTTCAATAATCATTTTAAAAGTGGTCAGTTTTTTATAATTGATTTAAATATTTGTCCGCGTCGAAAGCGTTTTCTCTTCTATTCTGCAAAACGTGCAAAATAGCGTTCCGGTAAGTTTCCTCCGTCGGCTTGCCGGTAAAACACGGCGTCTCGATTTCCGATAAACTTAGATAACTTATCAAAACGCTCAAAAGCATCCAGAGCAAAATCTCCTCACGCGAACCGATTGGATTATGTTTGCAGATTTTTTCGCTGTCTTCGCTAATTCCGCTGCAAAGGCACGCAAATTCCTGCTCGGTAATTTTGTTCATCACAATAATTAAAACACAAATTAATTTTCCGTTCACATTGAATTAAATTAAGACATTAATTTACACCGAAAAAGTACTTGAATCTAAAAAAGATACGCTTTCGTATAAAGCACAAAAAATCACTCGCAAAATTAAGTTTTTTGTTTTGAATTATTTAACCGAAGAACCCGCGCGTTTCACTCTTGGCACAATGTTTGCTGTTGAAGACGGCAGATTTGGTAAAACAGACGAACGAACAAGGGGATCTGAATGGAAAAGTTAATAAGAGTTTCAAAAATACCAAGCGGTATTCGGACATTAACAGACAAAATTAACTTTTCGAGAACGAAAACGGATATGGAAATTTTCGGAACAAAAGCGAGTTTGATTAGCAAAATCTTCGGCTGTTCGCACGGCTCTTTGAGCCGACCTTTTTCGCATGGGAAAATAGCTTATCGCAGTTGTTTGAAATGCGGAGCGGTCAAACAATTTAATCCCGAAACACTCCAGACATTCGGTGAATTTTATTATCCGTCGGCTACAAAAGCGACGGAGAGTTTTTAGATTGGGGAGTTTTCGGATTTAAGGTCGTCGGAATGACTAGGCTTTTAAGGTTGAGGGCAAACAGGTATTTATTTTCTAAACTTCCTTTATTTCGCGCATTTTGGTTTTCCTTATTTATTTCAAGCCGGAATTCTTTTCAGGATTTCGGCTTTTTTTACAGCATTTCTTCATACATCAAATAATACGAGCTTTCCATACCGAGTTTTTCATAAACCTTTTGCGCGTTAACATTTTCTTTTTCGACATACAGCCGAAATCCGCAAACGTTTTTTTGCTCGTGCGCCCGCGCTTTAACAAATTCATAAAGCCGCGAATATATTTTTTTGCCGCGTGATTCGGGCAGAATATAAACGCTCTGAATCCACCAGAACCAGCCATTGCGCCAGTCGCTCCATTCAAATGTAACCATCAGACCGCCGACGATTTCTCCTTCATGTTCCGCAACTACGTAAAAGCCTTTATCGGCAGCGTCAAAAATCGCTACGACGCCGCTTTGCAAAATCTGACGGTCGAGTTTCTTTTCTTCAGTTTCGAGCGCCATTGCCTGATTAAATTTCACCAGTGCAGAGGCGTCCTCCCGTTTTGCAAGACGAATATTCATATTTTAATTACGAATTTTAAATTGCGAATTAGAAGAAGATTGGTTTTTTAATCAGTGCTTTAATTCGTAATTGATTTCCCCGTTTGCTTGACGATACTACTTTCGCCGTCTAATCTAAAATGTTTTGTTTATTTTACAAAATGCCAACCGAATTATGAAACTTCGCATACTTTATCACGGAAACTGCTTCGACGGTGTTTCTTCAGCCGCTGTTTTTTCAAAATTTTATTTAGAGAAAATCAACCGGGGCGCGGAAATTCTTTATACGCCGACAATGCACCGCGCCGGCAACGCTTTTGATAAAGACCAGTTCGACGGCGACGAAAACGCGATTGTTGATTTTAAATACAGCCCCGACGAACGTTTAACCTGGTGGTTTGACCATCACCAATCGGCTTTTTTAAGCGCGGCTGACGAAGCGCATTTTCGCGCCGACGGCTCGGGCAAAAAGTTTCTCGACGCGACGAGTAAATCCTGCGCCGAATTTATCGCGCGGATTGCAAAAGAAAAGTTCGATTTTGAAGACTCGTCGCTCGCCGAACTGATTCATTGGGCGCACATCATTGACGGCGCTCTGTATGAATCGCCCGCACAATGTGTCGAACTTCGCTCGCCTGCGCTCAAGCTAATGCAGATTATCGAAGGCGAACGGGACGAAAAATTCGTCGAGAAAATTATCCGCAGTTTGATGGAGAAAAGTCTTGATGAAGTTTTGGAAAGCCCGGAAATTAAAGCCAAATTAGAACCGATTTTGCAGAAGCATTGGAAAACCGTTGAGCTAATCCGGGAAAAATCTTCGTATTTGCGCGGCGTCGTTAGTTTTGATTTGATCGGCACGGGCATTGACGGCTACAACAAATTTATTCCGTATTATTTTTACCCGGAAACGACTTACACCGTTTCGCTGACGCAAAGCAAATTTCGCACGAAAATTTCCGTCGGCTCGAATCCATGGTCGCCGCGCCAGCGAATTCATAACATAGCGGAAATATGCGAACGCTACGGCGGCGGCGGACACGCGGTTGTCGGCGCGATTTCGCTGGCGCAGCAAGACGTGGAAAAAGGTCGTCTGCTTATGCGCGAAATTATCGAAGAAGTACAGTTCGATGATTAGAATGCAAAGTTAAACGAGTTTTGTATCTTCAACAAACGATTTGTAAAACAGTCTTCAAAAGGCTTTTATTTATAAGAACTTTATCCGGGTAAATGTTCAAGAAAGTTGAAAATTGTTTGACAAAGTCTTTGGGAAAAAGATAAATTTAAGGATATTATTCCATTAAGTTTTAATAAAGTTCTTTTTTATTCATTGAATTACGCCTGAATTACAAAGCATGCCGGTTTATCTCAAAAGAATAATCGCTTTGTCATTTTAGGAAGTTTTAATTTTAGGCGTGAATTTTTTCACTCGATGCGTTTGGAATTTGACCTGGCAGGTGTAGATAGGTTTATTAATTTTTTCTCCCTTTGGCTTTGTGCTTAGTTTGTCGCAAAATCTATATTTTTGTAAATTAATAAACTTAATTCTCTCAATTTCAAATGCCTCTCAACCGGGCAAAAGTTTAATAAACAGAAAGGCGATATTAAAAGTATTGGTAAATAAGTAGGTTTTAGCAGTCGGCTTTGATTGGTAAAATTACTGAAGACGCATTAAATTCTGTGTAAAAATACAAAGATTATATTTATTTAGATTTCTGTGGCAGTTTTGAGCAGAAAATTTGCATCTACATATTTTACCGTAAAATTATCTCAAGCATTTCAGACAGCATCCTTGGAGGGACAACAAAATGAATTGGAAACTTAAATTATCGCTTGTATTTGCAGCGATTCTGATGGCAGTTGTGATTATCAAATTGCCGTCCGAAGCCCAAAGCGATAAAAAGTCGTTGGCAGAGCCGCAGAATTTGCCTGTGGTAGAGGGAAATGTTACACGTTATCCAAACGGCGTTTCTAAAGTAGAACCCGACGGTTTCGGCGTCAGCGGAAATGTGCGCGATATGCCGACGGTTGACCCGGATGCTTTGGTTAAAAGCGCGAATTTCAAGGATACGGAGACACGGCTCGAAGAAAGAAAGGAGGAGTTACGCAAGTCAAAAGGAATTGTTTCTCAAGAAGGAGTTGATGATGAAGTCAACGAACAAAATGCCGAAAGAGTTAAACAGATAATTCCCGGAGCCGGAATCGGAGACAGGGATTTTCAAGACCCGCTGGTTAACAAAAAATCAACGCGCCTGCGAAACTCTCCTGAAGCAATGCCGGGACCGAGTTTGACTTTTGACGGCGCAACGCAAGCTGATAATGCCTCGCAAGGCGCCTGTTGCAGCACGCCGCCCGACCCGAATGGCGATGTCGGACTAAATCATTATGTCAGCTCGGTCAATGTGGTGCTGAAAATGTTTTATAAAGACGGCACGCTCGCCGCCGGTCCCATCAAAACGAATTCGTTATTCAGCGCATTGCCCGAGGGTAATCCGTGCCGCACCTTGAATGACGGAGACCCAATTGTGCTTTACGATACGCTAGCCGACCGATGGCACATTAGCCAGTTCGGTCTTCCCAGCGCAAGTGTCAGTTATCAATGCGTAGCCGTTTCCGTAACCGGGGACCCGACCGGTGCTTATTATGTTTGGAGCTACGTGTATCCATTAGCCAATGCTGTGAACGATTATCCCAAGGTCGGCGTTTGGACGGACGGTTACCACATGACCTTTAACCAATTCCAGGTCAACGCCTCTAATGGTAAAGACATTTTCGTGGGTTTAGGCGTGTTAACGCAGGACCGCAAAAAGGCTCTTGCCGGTGATCCTTCGGCAGGCGCCGTTTATGTAAACATCGGAGGTATTGACCCTGCCTTGGGCGGCTCGCTTCCCGGAGATATTGACGGTTATATTGCGCCGCCGCCCGGAATGGCTGAAATTATCGGAACATTCCTCGCTGTTGCAGCGGGTGATCCAATTGACGGGCTTCGTATTTTTAAATGGATTCCCAATTTTGATAATCCCGGCAGTTCCAGCCTAACGATATTACCGGACGTTCCCTTAGCTCCGTTTGATGCAAGACAGCCACCGACTACGTCTGATGCACGAAGTCAAATTGAAGTAATGGGAGCTGCTCCGACTCAGTATCTCGATTCGGTTGCAGACCGTTCAATGCACCGTTTTGCTTATCGCAACTTCGGCACGATGGAAAATCCGATTAACGCTTATGTCGGAAATTTTTCCGTCAATGTCAGCGGCGTTAAACCAATCTCCGCAGCAACTTACCAAACAGGTATTCGTTGGTTTGAGGTTCGCCGCACGAACGATACGCTTTCGGTTTTTGACCAGGGAACTCATAATCTTACGCCGGGCGACGGCGCAAACGGCTTGAATAATTGGCTCGGCAGCAACGCTCAAGATAATCGAGGCGATATTGCGCTGGGTTTTAGTCAAGCAGGCACGACGCAAAAAGCCGATATTAAAATTGCCGGTCGCACCAATAACGTGGCAAATAGCGGAACGCTTAACGAAGGCGAGGCATTAATGCACGCCGCAACGGGTATACAAACCAGATCGAGCGGTCGCTGGGGCGATTACAGTGCAATGAGCATTGACCCGAGCGATGACTGCACATTCTGGTACACCAATGAATACTATGCAGTAAACAGCACAAACAACTGGTCAACCCGCGTCGGTAAATTTAGGTTTCCGCAGTGCGTTAATGCGCCGAAAGCAACCATCACGGGAACGGTTACCTCGTGTGAGACCGGCGCCCCTTTGAATAAAGCTTCCGTTGACGCAACCGGTGGATTTAATCGGATAACCAATGCTAACGGAACATATTCTATAATTGTGTCTCCGGGAACTTACTCGGTCAGTACTGGAAGATCCGCCGGTGGTTTATTCAACGCTACACAAAACACGACAGTCGCCAACGGACAAACAGCAACGGTTAATATATGTATATCAAGCGTTGCCAGCCAAACGCCGCAGGTCGTTTCCGAAAGTTGCGGCGTACCGAACAATTTTCCAGACCCCGGCGAGCAGCTTACCGTCAGCTTACCGCTCCAAAACCCGGGTTCTGCCAATACAGGCAATTTAACTGCAACACTGCAAGCGACCGGCGGCGTAACGAATCCGAGCGGAGCGCAGACTTACGGCGCAATTGCTCCCGGTAGTACGGTAACCAGAAACTTCAATTTTACGGTAAACCCAAATGTTAGCTGCGGCTCGCCCGTAACGCTAACCTTTATTGTAACCGACGGAACGAATAATTACGGCACGGTTACAAAAACATACGTAACCGGCGCTCGGACGCAGACGTTTAGCGAAAGCTTCGACGGTGTAACTGCGCCCGCTCTGCCCGCCGGCTGGACGAATACGCAAATTAAAGGTACGGGTATAAACTGGGTTACGACAACAACGACGCCGAGTTCGCCGCCTAATGCCGCATTTGCCAATGATTCGACAACGCCGAATACGAGCGCGCTTGTTAGCCCCGCGGTTCAAATTCAAATCCCGGACGCGCAGCTTTCGTTCAAAAATAAATATCAAACCGAATTTAGGTTTGACGGTATGGTTTTAGAGTTTTCAACCGATAACGGTCAAACTTGGGCGGATATACTTACGGGCGGCGGTTCGTTTGCCAGCGGAGGTTATAATTACTTTATAGCTGAAACAGACAGTACTCTTACGGGAAGGAGAGCCTGGACTGGCAATGTAGGTAACTCTTATATTGATACGGTCGTTAATTTACCGGCATCATTAAACGGTCAAAGTGTAAAATTCCGCTGGCTGATGGCAACCGATACCGATAATGTCGGTCCTGCCGTAACAGGTGTGGAGATTGACGACGTAAAAGTTTTCGGTACCAGACAATCATGTAACGCTCCTTGTAGCAGCGGACCGACCGCTTGTCGTTTCCAACGCCGCGCTGATTTTGACGGTGACGGTAAGTCGGACGTTTCTGTTTTCCGACCTGACAACGGATTCTGGTATTTGCTCAATTCCAGTTCGGGATTTACCGGTCTGCAGTTTGGTATCTCGACCGATAGGATTGTACCGGCTGATTATGACGGCGACGGCAAAACCGATATTGCCGTCTGGCGCACTGACGGAACATGGTATATGCAAAGAAGCCGTGACGGTTTTAATTCCGTTCAATTCGGAAGTGCGGGCGACGTTCCGATGCCGGCTGATTTTGACGGCGACGGCAAAGCCGAACTTGTTGTTTTCAGACCTTCGAATGGCACCTGGTATACGCTGAATTTAGTTAACGGCGCTTTTAATGCCGTGCAGTTCGGTTCGGCGGAAGACAAACCGGTTGTCGGCGATTACGACGGCGATTGCAAAGCGGATTACGCGGTGTATCGTCCGTCAAACGGCGTTTGGTATATGCTAAGAAGCCGTGACGGATTTACGGCGGTTCAGTTCGGCAATGCGAGCGACAGACCTGTAGTCGGAGATTACGACGGCGACGGTAAATCCGATGTTGCCATATTCCGCCCTTCGGAAAGTAACTGGTATTTACTGCGAAGCACGCAGGGTTTCGGCGTCATTCCATTTGGCTCTCCGGGCGACATTCCCGCACCGGCTGATTACGACGGTGATGACAAAACCGACGTTGCCGTATTTCGACCGAACGGCGGAAATTGGTATCAGTTAAGAAGCAGTCAGGGCTTTTATGCGGTTCAATTCGGTGCAAGCGGCGACAGACCCGTGCCGGGTGCTTATGTGCCGTAGTTTGAACGGTTAGAATGTTCAAAGCACGGCGAAATTTAACCGAAATTCCTTGTGCTTTCACTTTTTTAGAAACCGGCAATCTCAAAATTGACTTTGCCTCTGACGAACAGCCGGAGTCGTAGATTTTTACGGCTTCGGCTTTTTCGTCGCCGACATTTCGTTAAATCGTTTTTTGCTTTTAAGATACCAAATCAAGCATTATAAAACTCTGAAATTTTGAATTCGGCAATGAAATATCTGCGCGCAGTTTTTCGATTCGTTTTGTTCGTCGTCTCGACGTTCGGACTTTACGGCGTTTGGTTCGTCGGCGCGTTTTTTGTTACGAACAAACAGTCTTGGCGACAGACGGGTTTTTTGGCTTGGGCGCGGGCGTTTATTAGAATTTCAAATGTGAAAATCAAGGTTGTCGGCGAGCCGCCGCGACCGCCGTTTTTTCTTGTTTCCAACCATTTGAGCTATATGGATGTTCCCGTGCTTTGCGCCGTCGCTAAAGGCGTTTTCGTTGCCAAAGGGGAAATTGAAAGCTGGTTTATGGCGGGACGAATCGTGCGCGATATGGGAACGATTTTTATCAACCGCCAAAACCGCCGCGATATTCCACGAGCCGGCAGCGAAATTATAGAAAGATTAAATGCGGGCGAAGGCGTGATTGTTTTCCCCGAAGGCACAAGCACAAAAGGTGAAACGGTTCTTCCGTTTAATTCTTCGTTTCTGGAATTTGCCGCCCGCAACGATTTGCCCGTTTCATACGTTTCAGTCAGCTACACGACGCCTGACAACGAGCCGAGAGCGAGAAATACGGTTTGCTGGTGGGAAGATATAAGTTTCGGCGCGCATCTTTTCCGGCTTTTCCGGCTTCGAGAATTTACCGCAACCGTCAATTTCGGCGTGGAGCCGATACTAAAAAATAATCGCAAAGAGCTGGCAAAGGCTTTGCAGCAGAAGGTTTTAGAGAAATTCGCTCCGGTTTTATAATCAAACCCAAAATTTACAAACAGCAGTTTTGGTTTATAAAAACAAATTATTCGACCGCGAGTTTTTACTGTTTTCAATTGAATGCCGAGTTGCTTTTCCGACGACAAAACATTTTTCACGCCGCGTGCGTAACAACAAACATCTAATCTTGCAAAAAAATTAAGGAGCAAATAAATGTATAAATTCAGCTTACGTTTCGTAACTGCTTTGGTAGTTTTCGTGTCCGTTTATTCATCGGCGATGGCGCAGACCGTCGCCTTTGACACAACCCGTATGGACACTTCGGTTGATGCCTGCACCGATTTTTTCCAATACGCCAACGGCGGTTGGGTAAAGAGGACAGAAATTCCCGCCGCTTATTCGCGCTGGGGAAGTTTTAACATCCTGGGCGAAAACAACAACAATGCTTTGCGGGAGATTTTGGACGCCGATGCCAAAATCACAGCCGCGCCCGCCGGCAGCGACCAGCAGCTTATAGGCGATTTTTACGCTTCGTGTATGGACGAAGCGGCAATTGAAGAAGCAGGCGTTACACCGCTCAAGCCTTATTTCAAACAAATCAATAAAATCAAGGATACAAAAGGTTTACAGCGTCAGATTGCGATGATGCACAATATGGGAATTCCCGTTTTATTCGGTTTCGGCGGCGGTTCTGACGCGAAAAACAGTTCGATGAATATCGCCAACGCCAGACAAGGCGGACTGAGTTTGCCGAACCGCGATTTTTACACGAAAGGCGACCCGAAATCGCAGGACACGCGCGAGCATTTCAGAGAGTATGTCGTCAATATGTTCAAGTTACTCGGCGACGACGAAGAAACGGCGCGAATGGAAGCCTTTTCGGTTACGAGAATTCAAACTCGTCTGGCAAACGCTTCGAAAGCGCCGGTCGAGCTGCGTGAGCCGGAAAAAAATTACAACAAAATGACGCTCGCGCAGCTTTCGGAAATGACGCCGAATATTTCGTGGACTGATTATATGACGGCGCGCGGCGTGCCGCCGGTAACGGAAATCAATATCGGTCAGCCGCAATTTTTTTCGGAAGTAAACCGAATGATGGCGGACACATCAATTGCCGATTGGAAATCTTATCTGCGCTGGATGATTGTAAACACCGCCGCACCGCGTCTTTCAAAAGCGTTTGTTGACGAAAATTTCAATTTTTTCAGCAGATACCTGACCGGGACGAAAGAACAGCAACCGCGCTGGCGTCGCTGCGTCGGCTCAACCGATAACGCCGTCGGTGAAGCGCTCGGCGCCGAATATGTCAAAAAAGCGTTCACGCCCGAAGCGCAAAAACGCATCGGCGAGCTGATTGACAACTTGTTTGCCGCCTACCGCGAACGTCTCTCGCAGCTTGATTGGATGACGCCCGAAACGCGCGAGAAGGCGCTGGCGAAACTCAACACATACCAGCGTAAAATCGGATTTAACGCCAATCCGCGCGGTTACGCCGGTCTGAAACTCGACCGCCAATCGTTTTTTCAAAACGCCGTCGGCGTTAATCAGTTTGAGGTTACGCGAAATCTCAAAGACATCGGACAAAAGGTTGACAAAACGCGCTGGGGAATGACGCCGCCGACCGTTAATGCTTATTACAATCCGAGCTACAACGAAATTGTTTTCCCTGCCGGAATTTTGCAGCCGCCGTTTTTCAACGCCAATGCCGACGACCCGATTAACTACGGCGCAATCGGCGCGGTCATCGGACACGAAATCACGCACGGTTTTGACGACCAGGGCAGCCAATATGACGCCGAAGGAAACTTGAAATCGTGGTGGACGACCGAAGACCGCGAGAAATTTACCGCTAAAGCCGACTGCGTGGCAAACCAGTTCAGCGGTTATCAAATTCAAGACGGTTTGAATATCAACGGCAGACTGACTTTGGGCGAAAACATCGCTGACCTCGGCGGTTTGACGATGGCTTACGCCGCTTATCAAAAATCTCTGGAAGGCAAGCCGCGACCCGAAAACATTGACGGTTTCACGCCGGAACAAAGATTTTTCCTCGGCTACGCGCAGGTTTGGGCGACAAAATCAACGCAGGAATTTGAACGCCAGCAGGTTTTGACCGACCCGCATTCAAACGCTCGTTACCGCGTCAACGGACCGCTGTCGAATTTGCCGCAGTTTGCCGAAGCGTTTTCCTGCAAACAAGGCAACAAGATGGTCAGAGCCGATTTTTGCAAAATCTGGTAATTTTCAAAACGATTCCAAGCGTGCCGGAAATTTGCAGTTTTGTTTTTATTCTTGACTAAACTCGAAATTCTTGGCATAAATAAAACGGCGAGAAAATTATGAGATTCAATTTCAATATAAACGGCATTATTACCCAAAGGGACTTTGCTCTATAAAGAGCCGAAGTCAAAGGTAATTCTTTGCTCGATGAAAAGTTCCAAGTCTTAACAAAAAGGCTTGGAATTTTTTCATTTTGACATTTATCATTAAACATTTACCGCGTGGCAGATATTGAATGATAAATGGTTAATGTTAAATGATAAATGTATGACCGAAACTTTAGAATTAAAAAAAACCGTTAATTTACCGAAAACAGACTTTGCGCAAAAAGCGAATTTGGGGCAATCAGAACCGGCGCGCCTGCAAAAATGGACGGATGCGAAACTCTATGAAATGATTCGTGAAGCGCGGAAAGGCGCGGAGAAATTTATCCTGCACGACGGTCCGCCGTATGCGAATTCCGATATTCATCTCGGAACTGCGCTGAACAAAATCTTGAAAGATTTTGTCGTCAAATCCAGAACGATGATGGGTTTCGATTCGCCTTATATTCCCGGCTACGATTGTCACGGCTTGCCGATTGAAACTTACGTCGAGAAAAAACTCGCGGAAAAAGGCAAGAACAAAAATGATTTGCCTGTTTCGACTTTTCGCCGCTTATGCCGCGAACACGCCGCAAATGCAATGGACGGACAAACACGCGATTTTTCGCGGCTGGGCGTTTTGGGCGAGTGGGCGAATCCGTATCTTACAATGTCGAACGACTACGAAGCGGAAACGGCGCGGCTGTTCGGGAAATTTCTGAGGCGCGGCTACGTTTATAAAGGTTTGCGCCCCGTTTATTGGTGCGTTCACGACCAAACCGCGCTTGCCGAAGCCGAAGTCGAATACAAAGAACACACTTCGCCGTCGGTTTATGTCAAATTTCCGATGAAATCAGACGCAGGTTTTATTGATGAAAACTTAAAAAATAAAAATGTTTTTGTGGTTATCTGGACGACAACGCCCTGGACTTTGCCCGCGAATTTGGGAATTACAGTGCATCCTGATTTTGATTATTCGGCGATCGAAACAAATGGCGAAGTTTATATTGTCGCCTCTGAACTCGCACAATCTTTTGCCGAAACCTGCGGTTTAACAGACGCAAAAGAAATCGCGCGTTTCAAAGGCTCAAAACTTGACCGGCTCGAAGCGAAACACGCCTGGCTTGACCGAAATTCCCTTTTGATGAACGGCGACCACGTAACTTTGGGCGAAGCCGACGCCGAAACGGAACTCGACGTGAAATTTGAAAGTAAAACTTCGTCGAAATCGGGAACTGGCTGCGTTCACACCGCGCCCGGACACGGACACGACGATTTTGTTATCGGCAAACTATATGGCTTAGACGTTTATTGTCCGGTTGACAACGCAGGAAGATTTACGGCGGAAGTCGAACGTTTTGCAGGCGAAAACATATTTCAAGCGAATTCGAAAATCGTTGAATTTCTTAGAGAATCAGGCGCGCTGCTTTATTCGGAGAATTACAATCATCGTTATCCGCATTGCTGGCGCTGCAAAAATCCGGTGATTTTTCGCGCCACGCCGCAATGGTTTATTTCGATGGACAGCGAAGCGCAAAACGGTGAGAAAATCTCTCTGCGCGCAAATGCTTTGAGCGAAGTTGACAAAGTAAATTGGCATCCGAGTTGGGGCGAAGGACGGATGCGAAATATGCTCAAAAATCGTCCCGATTGGTGCGTCTCGCGCCAGCGTTCGTGGGGCGTTCCGATTCCGGTTTTTTACTGTAAAGGCTGCAACGAAGCGGTTGCCGACGCGGAAATTGTCAATCACGTCGCCGACATTTTTCAAGCGGAAACAGCGGACGCCTGGTATAACCGCGAAGCGAAAGATTTGTTGCCGGAAAATTTCAAATGTCCGAAATGCAGCGGGACAGATTTTACAAAAGAAACCGATATTTTAGATGTGTGGTTCGATTCCGGCTCATCGTGCGTAGCGGTCTTGGAGACGCGGGACAATCTGCAATTTCCGGCGGACGTTTATTTTGAAGGCGGCGACCAATTTCGCGGCTGGTTTAATTCGAGTTTGATGTGCGGACTTGCCGCGCACGACAACGCGCCGTATAAGCAAGTCGTTACTTACGGCTGGGTTGTTGACGGTGAAGGCAAGCAAATGCACAAATCCGGCGGCAATGCGATTTCGCCAAACGAAGTCGTCAAAAAGAGCGGCGCGGAAATAATTCGCCTTTGGGCTTCGGCGATGGATATAACGGAAGACGTGCGCTGTTCGGACGAAATTTTGTCGCGCGTAACTGACGCTTACCGCAAATTTCGCAACACTTTGCGTTACGCTTTGGGAAATCTTGAGGGTTTCAATCCTGAAACGGACAAAGTTTCCGCTTCTGAAATGCTCGAAATTGACCGCTGGGCTTTGGCGAGTCTCGACGAAACGATTGAAAAGGTTGTCAGCGGTTATGAAAATTATAATTTTCAAACAGTTAATCAGACGCTCTATAATTTCGTCAATGTAACGCTTTCGGCGAGATATTTCGACATTATTAAGGACCGTCTGTACATTTTCGCGCCGAAAAGCATCGAGCGTCGTTCGGCGCAAACCGCGCTTTACGAAATTACAGACAAACTCTGCCGTCTGCTCGCGCCGATTCTGGCATTTACGGCTGACGAAGCATTTGAAAATTTGCCGAATCAAACTATTCCGTCGGTTCACCTGGCGGTATTTCCGAAAGTTTCCGGCGCGGACAACACGCAGCTTTTATCGGATTGGGAACGCATTTTCTCAATCCGCGACGAAGTTTTAAAGGCTCTCGAAGAAGCGCGCGGCGGGAAAGTTATCGGCTCGTCTCTGGAGGCGAAAGTCGTTTTGACGGTTGATAAAGATACAACTTATTTTCTGCTCGATTATTTTAATGATTTGCGTTATATCTTTATTGTCTCTCAAGTTGAAGTTCACGAAGGTGGTTCGTTTCGAGTCGAAATCCAAAAAGCAGGCGGCGCGAAATGCGAGCGCTGCTGGAATTATTCGCTTCAAGTCGGCGAGTCGGAAAAATATCCGACCGTATGCGAAAGATGCGTTGTTGCATTGCAGGCAATTGAGGCAACCTAGTAAGTACTTGAAATAAAATGTTAAAAAAAACCGACGTATTTTGGAAAATCGCGTATCTCGTAATGGCAGGCGGCGTCTTTCTCATAGACCAAATAACAAAGTCGTGGGCGATTCGACGCTTGCGCTTTGGCGGCGACCAAAGCGTTATTCCGAATTTTTTAAACTTCGCCTACGCCGAAAATACCGGAGTCGCCTTCAGCCAGTTAAATGACCACGGCGACGCCGGACGCTGGGGTTTATCAATAGTTGCGGTAATTGCGGCGATTTTAGTTTTGTATTATTTTTGGCGAATCCCGCGCACAAACGATAAAATTCTGGGCGCGTTGGCTTTGCTGCTGGCGGGAATTGTCGGAAACTTAACCGACCGCGCACGGCTTGGTTTCGTTATTGATTTTATCGACGTGCAGTTAGGCAATTGGCACTATCCGACTTTTAATATTGCCGACGCCGCAATTTGCATCGGCGCGATTCTTTTGATGATTGATTTGTTTTTTAATAAGAAAAGTCAGAAAACCGAAGACGCGAAAAAATAACTTTATATTTTAAGAACGTTTTACAAAAGAGAACGCAGAGAAATTAATTCTTTTCTGCGTTCTCTTTTGTTGCCTGCTTGTTATTGAAATTCGCTCGGTTTTTCAACCAAACTCAATCGCAAGTTCAGTGATGTTCGTTATCGCCTTCGGGCAAATTGCCTTGATAAATTTTACCGCCCGTTGCCGCAAATTCCTTCGACTTTTCCGCCATTCCGACGGCTAACGCTTTTTCCTCTTCTACCGCATTTGCCGCCGCATATTCTCTGACTTCCTGCGTGATTTTCATCGAACAGAAATGCGGTCCGCACATCGAACAGAAATGCGCGAGTTTTGCGCCTTCGGCAGGTAAAGTTTCGTCGTGATATTCGCGGGCGACTTCCGGGTCTAAAGCTAAATTGAATTGGTCTTCCCAGCGAAATTCAAAACGCGCTTTCGACAAAGCGTTATCTCTGATTTGCGCTGCCGGATGACCTTTCGCCAAATCCGCCGCGTGCGCCGCCAGTTTGTAAGTTATCACGCCTTCTTTGACATCTTTTTTGTTCGGCAGTCCGAGATGTTCTTTCGGCGTAACATAGCAAAGCATTGCGCAGCCGAACCAGCCGATCATCGCTGCTCCGATACCGCTTGTGATGTGGTCATAGCCCGGCGCAATGTCCGTCGTCAGCGGACCCAAAGTATAAAAAGGTGCTTCGCCGCAAACAGCCAACTGCTTGTCCATATTTTCTTTTATCAAGTGCATCGGCACGTGCCCCGGACCTTCAATCATCGTCTGGCAATCCATTTCCCAAGCGATTTTCGTCAGCTCGCCGAGCGTTTCGAGTTCGGCAAATTGCGCTTCGTCGTTTGCGTCGGCAATTGAGCCGGGACGCAAGCCGTCGCCCAAGCTGAACGAAACATCATACGCCCGCATAATCTCGCAAATCTCTCGAAAGCGCGTGTAAAGAAAACTTTCTTCGTGGTGCGAGAGACACCATTTCGCCATAATTGAACCGCCGCGCGAAACAATTCCCGTCGTGCGCTTCGCCGTCAAAGGAATATACGGCAAGCGAACGCCCGCGTGAATCGTAAAATAATCAACGCCCTGCTCGGCTTGTTCAATCAAAGTGTCGCGGTAAATTTCCCACGTCAAATCTTCCGCCTTCCCGTTCACTTTTTCGAGTGCCTGATAAATCGGCACAGTCCCAATCGGCACGGGCGAATTTCGCAAAATCCATTCGCGCGTGGCGTGAATGTTTTTTCCAGTGGACAAATCCATTACCGTATCCGCGCCCCACAAAGTCGCCCAGCGCATCTTTTCGACTTCTTCTTCAATCGAAGACGCAATTGCGGAGTTTCCAATATTGGCGTTTATTTTTACAAGGAAATTTCTGCCAATCGCCATCGGCTCGCTTTCGGGATGATTGATATTGGCAGGAATAATTGCGCGTCCGCGAGCGACTTCTTCGCGGACAAATTCCGGCGTAACGAATTTCGGAACGCTCGCGCCGAACGATTCGCCCGCGTGTTGATGATACAGCGAATCGCGTTCGTTTTGCTGTCCGGCAGCAAGCGTTTCAAACGCGATTTGCCGACCGAGATTTTCACGAATGGCGACGTATTCCATTTCCGGCGTGACGATTCCGCGTCTTGCGTAATGAATCTGCGTTACGCATTTGCCGGATTTGGCTTTGAGCGGCGCGCGTTTCAAGCCGGGAAATTCTTCGAGTTTTCCGCTTTCTTTAATTTTTGCGATGTCTTCCGCGCCTTTCGTCAGATAACCGTTATCCTGCGGCAAGATTTCGCGCCCGACATATTCCTCGACATCTTCACGCGCCAAAATCCAGTCGCGTCTTAACGCCGGCAAACCTTCGCTCACGTCGCATCCCAAATGCGGGTCAGTCCAAACGCCGCTTGTGTCATACACGCGCACGGGCGGATTCGCTTCGAGTTCGTCGCGCATATTTCTGGACGGACTCAACGCGATTTCCCGAAACGGAACGCGCAAATTGTGTTTTGTTTGATTGACTGTCGAGCCGTTGGTTTCAACGTAGATTTTCTGCGAACTCGGCAGTTTTACTTCGTCGCTGGTTTTTTCTTTTTTTTCTAATGTATTTTCACTCATTGTTTTTCTCCCTTCGTCGGTATTATCCGCATCAGGTTTTTAGGAGTCGTGTTTTTATAAAACACCTCTCAGCCTTATTTAAAAAAGCTCCTCCGAAAACTTTTGCTTGATACATTCTTTAACAAATCGCGCAAAATCTCAATTGCCAAGAGATTCAAACTTAACAAACCGCCGAATCTAACCTAAAATTCAAAAGACAAATGGACGACATTGAAAAAACTATTGCCGTTATCAACCGAATGACCGCCGGCGGCGTGATTGAAAATTACGCTTTGGGCGGCGCGACGGCGGTTATATTTTACGCCGAACCGATTGCCACCGAAGATGTCGATGTTTTCGTTCACGTCCGCGCCGCCCAAAGCGTTTTGATGGAATTCCAACCGATATTCGATTATTTATCGCAACATGGTTACGAAATAAAAGGCGAACACGCTTTTATCGAAAATTTTCCGGTTCAATTTCTGTCAATCTCAAAAGAATTGATTAACGAAGCGGTTGCCGAAGCAAATGAATTTGAATTAAGCGGCGGCACGATTGTCAGAGTAATGAGTCCGGAGTATCTCACGGCGATTATGCTCGACACCGGACGGGTCAAAGATTTCTTGCGAATCGGCTTTTTCCTGCAGCACGAAGTTATCAACCCGAAAGAATTACAACGCATCTTAAACGAACACGATTTAGCCGAAAAATGGCGGGAAAACATCAACAAATTTCAAATATGAAAAAAGAATCGTCAACCGGCGTCGAACAAATCAACGATTCAATTAAATCGAAAAAAGAAGCGTTTCGCCGACATCAACGCGATTTACCTTTCGGCGAAAAGATGCGGATTGCTTTTTCTCTAGCCGAACGCGATAAAGCGATTCGCCGCGCCATTCTCTTACCCAAAACAAAAAAGGATTAGCAAATAATCTAATACCCGTCAGTATTATCCGCTAGGACTTACGCAGTTGGCAGGAGTAAATAACGTGGATTCGACAAATATGCTTTGACGGCATCTCGAATAATCGCAGTTTTCGCTTCCACCCAACTGACTTTTTCTCGATAACAATGACTTTCAAGG